>Ga0209863_10000984_pt1 | contig 11992 bp, 6 predicted proteins | sample OrgsoiDNA2013046_FD_185796 | JGI IMG/M metagenome (GOLD analysis project Ga0209863, IMG submission 185796) | Permafrost soil microbial communities from the Arctic, to analyse light accelerated degradation of dissolved organic matter (DOM) -... | ecosystem: Environmental > Terrestrial > Soil >...
CGGGCTGGCTTACTGGCCTGGCGAAAAGCTGACGCATGCGCGCGTCTTCGCCGGCGTTAAAGGCGGGATGATCGCCATCGATGTAACCACCGGCAAACCTGCGCCGGGCTTTGGCGCAGAGGGATTGCTCGACCTGCGGCCGGGCGTTACCGATCTGCCCGACGCGCGCCTCTCGCTCCAGTCGCCGCCAACCATATACAAGAACATCGTGATCGCCGGAAGCTCGAACGGCGAAGGGTCGCCAAGCGTGGGCGCATACGGCGATATCCGCGGTTGGGACGCGAACACGGGCAAGCTGCTGTGGACCTTCCACACAGTTCCCCGCCCCGGCGAACCCGGCAGCGACACCTGGCCGCCCGATGGCTGGAAGAGCCGTTCGGGTACCAACGCCTGGGGATTCCTGACCGTCGATACGGTGCGCGGCATCGTCTACGTTCCGCTCGGGGCTCCTACGTCCGACTTCTACGGCGAGGACCGTCATGGCGACGGACTCTACGGAAACAGCCTGGTCGCGCTCGACGCCGCCACGGGCAAGCGGAAGTGGCACCAACAACTGGTCCATCACGACCTGTGGGACTTCGATGCGGCCGCGCCGCCGGTGCTGTTCGAGGCGGTGCGCAACGGACGGACGATTCCCGCGGTCGCTCAAATCACCAAGATGGGACTTCTGTTCGCCTTCGATCGGGTGACGGGCAGGCCGCTGTACGGCATGGAGGAGCGCGCCGTGCCGCAGAGTACCATCCCGGGCGAGAAGACGTCGGCGACGCAGCCATTTCCGCTCAAGCCGCCGCCGCTCTCGCGCGTCGAGTTCACCAAAGAGGAGATCTACAACCTGACGCCGGACCACGCGGCGTTTTGCCGCGAACTCTTCGACGGCGAACAGATGACGATCGGCGGCCTCTACACGCCGCTCCCGCTCGACCGCAACGTGCTGATGTTTCCGAGCACGCTCGGCGGCGGCAATTGGGGCGGCGTATCGGTCGATCCCTCGCTCGGGTATCTGTTCATCAACATTAACAATCTGGGCCAATGGGGCCACATGGAGAAGAAGGCCGATCCGGCGACGGGGGCGGTCACTTACGTACGCACGTCGGCGTATGGGACATATGCGCGCTTCTGGAATCGCGACACGCGAACGCCATGCACGAATCCGCCATACGGTGAACTGGTCGCAGTGAACTCGCGGACGGGCGACATTGCGTGGCGGACACCGTTGGGAACCATCGCCGCGTTGGAAGCCCAAGGCGTCAGGAACACGGGCGCGCCGAACCTTGGCGGCAGCATCGCGACGGCCGGCGGCCTGGTCTTCATCGCGGCCACCAACGATAGCCGCTTCCGGGCGTTCGATTCGAAGACGGGACGGCTGCTGTGGGAGCAGCCGATCGACGCCAACGGCCACACGATTCCCATCACGTACCAGGGTAAGGACGGCAGGCAGTACGTCGCGATCATGGCGGGTGGAGGCGGCGGCTTCTTCGGCGGCACGCCCGGCGACAGCTTGATCGCGTTCGCGCTCGGCGACAGCGCCGCCCAGCCTTCGGCGACGGCCGCGCTACGAGGTGAGGCACCGCCACGAGTTGGGGCACCGCCACGAGGTGAGGCGCCGCCCCGAGTTGAGGCACCGGTGGCGGCGGCCCGGTCCGCGCGTCCAACAACTCTGCCCAATGGCTTGGGCAAGGCGGCGGTCGAGCGCGCCTGCGGCGGGGCTTGCCACACCCTCGATACGGTCACCGGCGTGCGCCGCGACCGTGAGGCGTGGGCGGCAATGGTCGGCAACATGGTGGCGCGCGGCGCCGCCGTCAAGGATGACGACGTGAAGTCGATCGTCGACTATCTCGCAACTTATTTCGGCAAATAAAAGCAGTGATTTCAAAGCCAGTGAGTTCAAAGCAGTGGCCGCGACCCTCCGGGTCGCTGCTTGGCTCGCCGGCGCAGCGCAGACCGAGCTTCTTACTTGCCCGTGAGGAACACCAGAACCAGTAAACAGCAGCCGAAGATGGCCAGGCCGAAAATGGCGGCGACCTTGATCTGTTGCGGGGTCAGTCCCGAGGCGCCCACGGCCGGCGCGGTTACGGCTGCATCCACCGCTCGATCCGCCGCGGCCGCGGGCTGGGCCGCCTGGACGGCCGCGCGCGCGGCGGGATCGTGAATTTCCGATGGCAGCATGTCGACGCGCTGGAGCTTCACTGACAGCGGGAGGTAACCAAAGGTCTCGTTGTGCGTCAGCACCTGGCGGAACTTGCCGGGGTCGTCGAAAACGATCAGGAGGTCCCCGGGAGCAACCCGGGCGAGGGCCGGCGAACGGGGGTCGGGGCGCTCGTAAATGGGGACGGGTTCGGTGGCGCCTGCCACCCGGAAGACCCGGCCCAGCGGGTTGCCCATGGTGACCACGGCGAGCTCACCCTTGGTCAGGTTGTCGAGCAGGTCGTTGGCTGCAATGGGCGGGTGATCGCGGACGAAGGACTGGCCGGCGCGGACGGCGCTTTCAATCACGGAGGCCGGCGCCCCGCCGTTGAATTCTACCAGCCGGCTGATGCGCTGATCGATGGGCGGATGCGTGGCCAGCAGATTGCCCGTCAACAGGCCGAGACCGGAGCTCAGGGCCGACGGATCGGCGAAATAGAGATGGGAAACCGCGGGATTCGAGCCCGACACCACGGAGCCGGCGCCGCGAATCTTCGACAGCGCGCGGATCAGGCCCTCAGGATAGCGCGTGAGCAGGGCGGCATCGGCATCGGCCAGGTATTCCCGGCCGCGCGAGATGGCGGCGCGGATGGCGGCGGCCAGCACGGGTGCGATGAAGAAAATGTAAATGTACACCGGCGACAAGAGCCAGCGATATATCTGAAAGCCGCGCCGGAGGGCATAGGGCGCGGCCGGCGCTTGCGCGCCTTCCTTTCGCGCCTGCTGGCGCAACAGATACGGCAGCCGTAGAAACAGGGCGATGCTGGCGACGATGGTGTTCAGCCGGGTGTCGCGGTTGCCGATATGCGAAAGCTCGTGGGCCAGCACGCCTTCCAGTTCGCGGCGGTCCATCAACGCCAGAAGTCCGCTGGTTACCGCGACCACGGAGCGGTGCGGGTCCACGCCGGCGGCGAAGGCGTTGGGCGTGGAGGTGTCGATGACGTAAAGCTTCGGTGTGGGCAGGCCGGCGCCGATCGCCAGATTCTCAAGCAGGCGCTTAGCCTCGGCCTCAGCCCCTGCCGAGCCGGCCGGCCGCGCACCGCACATGGTCAGCAGGCTGGAGGTGGGAGAGGATGCCAGTGCCCAAAACAATAAACCCAGCACAGCCAGCAAGGCCGCCGAAACCAGCACCATGACTTGAACGCGGAGTCTGTAGTCCGCGGCGTCTTGTTGGCCGCGAACCAGGCGGTCGGCCGCCATGCGGCGTTCGAAGTCCGCCCGTACCTGTTCCCGGTATTCGGCCGGGTACCGATCGATGCGATCGAGAACCCGCTGCTGCTGGACCGCGCTGAGATGGGTGCGGTGAACGAAAAAGGAGAAAACGACGCGGGTGGCGCCATACCCGGCGGAAGCCACAAAGGGAACGATGGAGGCGATGGCGATGGCCACCAGCAGCCAGGTCTTCCGCCGGTTGTTGGCGATGCGATTGTAGACGAGTACGGATTGCGTGACGGCTGGAGCGGGCGCCATGGTTATGCCACCGTGAAGGAGACTTTTACGTCTTGGGTTGCGGTTTCTTCGGCCGCGAAAAAGACGACCGGCTCAAAGTGAAACCAGCGCGCGAACATGTTTCCAGGAAAGCTCTGGATGCTGGTGTCGTAGGCCAGCGCATTCTGGTTATAGAACTGGCGCGCGTACGCGACTTTCTCTTCGGAGTCGGCCAGTTCCTGCTGGAGCCAGCCAAAATTTTGGACGGCCCGCAACTGCGGATAGGCTTCGGCAACCACCATGAGGCGGCCCAACGCCTGAGTGAGCGATTGATCGGCAGCCACGGTGGCCGCGGGCCCTGAGGCCTTGGCCAGGGCGCCGCGGGCCTGGGAGACTTCGGCGAAGACCTGGTGTTCGTGGGTGGCGTAGCCGCGCACGCTCTCGACCAGATTCGGAATCAGGCTCGACCGGCGCTTCAGTTGGACGTCAATGCCCGACCAGGCCTCACGCGTGCGGAAGCGGGCGCGGATGAGGTTGTTGTATAGGAAGATTGCCCAGATAGCCGCCAGGGCTAAGAGCGCGAATGGGAGGAGTTCGACCAGTATGGACATGCGCAGTATTCATGGTATGGAGCATCGCACGAGCGGCAAATACTGGCTTTGGTTAGTAAGTGTTCGCCAACCCTTGTGGGGCAGGATGCTATCCTGCGGCGGATTGGCAATCCGCCGGGGGTACCCCTGGGCCAATTCTCTCGGTATGATCGGAACGGGAAGCCATGACCGTCCGGATCGATTGGCCACCCGATGTGGTGGACCGGCTCACCGGCGAGGCCCGAGAAAAGGTTTCTCGCCGGACGCTATCTTCTGCAAACGATCCTTTGCAAAAGGGGCTCGAACGGCGATCCTTCCGACGATGGCTCAGAAGCGCCGCAAGCGGGCAGACGGTGTTTTTCCCGGCGAGCCGACGAGTTACACAAACGCGGTCTTTCAGGCTGTATCCTCCCTTGGCCGTCGACACAGCCGCGCCGCGGCTTTCGCGGCGGCGGCGCTCTTCTGGATCGTGACGGCGATGCTGGCGAGCCATCTGCCGGCCCGCCGGGCGCGCGCGTGGACCCGGTTGTGGCCCTCCGCTGGGAATAAATAACGTACCCCCTCCCCCGCGGCGGCACGGGCCTCCTGGCCTGTGTTAGTTTTGAACGCATTCAACTTTCCGCTTGACACGCCGCCGGTTCGGCGCTACGCTTCAACTTGAACACGTTCAACTCGTAACCGATTCAAACCGGAGGGCCGATGTACATCGTGATTTCCTACTTCGTCTACCTGGCCATCAGTCTCGGCGTGACCGTCTGGGTGGCCCGGACTTTGGACACCAACGGGCGGATATTTCTGGTGGAGGCGTTCCACGGCAACGCCGGGTTAGCGGACTCGGTAAATCGTCTTTTGGTGGCCGGATTCTACCTGGTGAATATCGGATACGTCACGCTGGCGCTGCGCACGGCCGGTGACCTGGAGAGCCCGCGCGCGGCCATCGAACTGGTGTGCGACAAGATCGGTCTGGTGTTGGTGGTGTTGGGAATCATGCACTTCTTCGGCCTCTACGCGATCAACCGCCTGCGGATGCGCGGGCGGGAGCGGCCCGAACCACCTGTCGCGGCCGGCCTTGGCTGGGGCCGGGACGGCGCGCCCTTAGGCAAAGTGCTGGAATAGCCCGAGGCGAGGTCAGAGCGTGGTGCGCAATCCCGCCGAACACCGGAATTGCCAGGTGGCCGTCTGCACGTGAGCAAGTGGCATTGGGTGAGCCACCGTATGGCTCCGCCCACTCGATGGCGCGGAGTTCGATGGCTCCGGCGTCGGCAAGCGTCGCGGCCTTGCGCGTTTCGCCCTTGCGCCGGGTGACCGGCAGGGAGCCGTAGGACTTGCAGCAGGAAAGGCTGACCGCCGCTGATGAAATGGTCGTCCCACACGCCGTCCATTTCGTCGAATGGGGCGGCGCCGGAAACCGGGAGACGCACGCACCTACGGTGCTGGAGGCGTTCAAGCTCATCAATGGCAATGAGGACCCTGCGGCCACACCCCACACACTGCTCTTCCCACACCAATTACATTACGCTAAAATTGCTGGTTTCGGACATTCTCATGAAAAATTCCCGCCGGGCTCCCGCCCTCGCCATCGCTTTGTGCCTCTCCGCCGGCTTCGCGCCCGCGGATGAGAAATCGGTAAACCCGAAGATCCAGGAGATCCTGGACAAGATTTCGGAGGCGCGCATCAAGTCCATCCTCGAAAAACTCGAGGCCTTCGGCACCCGCAATACCATGTCCGCCCAGGACGACCCGGTGCGCGGCGTTGGCGCCGCCCGTACGTGGATCCTCAACGAGTTCAAAAGCTACAGCCCCAAGCTCCAGGTGCGCTTCGAAAAGTTCCGTGTGAAAAAGCAGGGCCAGCGGATCTTCAAAGACGTGGATCTTTGGAACGTGATCGCCGTGCTGCCGGGAGCCAAGATGCCGGAGACCCAGATCTTCGTCAGCGGCCATTACGATTCGCTCAACCTGGGTAACCGCCCCGCGGGCGCCCCGGCCGGTCCCGGCACCGATGCCACGGCCACTGGCGGCGGTCTGAACGCCACCGCCAACATGACGCTGGCCGATTTCGAAAAGAACGCCGACCTGCCGGCCCCGGGCGTCTGCGACGATGGCAGCGGCACCGCCACCGTAATGGAACTGGCGCGCGTGATGAGCGCTTACGAGTTCGACAAGTCGCTGGTCTTCGTGGCCTTCGCAGGTGAAGAGCAAGGTCTCATCGGCAGTGGGCTCCAGGCGGCCAAATCGAAGAAGGACAACCAGGAAATCGAAGCGGTGCTGAACAACGACATCATCGGCACCGAAGTCGCGGGCAACGGCCGGACCGGCAACAGCTCGCTCAATGTCTACAGCGACGAAACCATGGATTCCGTTTCGCAGCAGCTCTCGCGCTACGTGCGCGAAATCGGCGAGCGCTACATGCCCGCAATGAAGGTGAACACCATCTTCATGGGCGACCGCCTGGGCCGCGGCGGCGATCACACCCCGTTCCAGTTGGAGGGATTTGCAGCCGTGCGTTTTTCCACGCCGAACGAGGTCTACGTGAACCAGCATCACGCCGGGGACACGCTCGCCAACATGTCCGTGCCCTATACCACGCGCGTGGCCAAGGTCAACGCGGCGGTGGCCGCGAGTCTGGCGTTGGCGCCCAAGCCGCCCATCGTCATGCCGGAACCGCGAGCGGCAAGTGCCGCGGCGCCGGCGGCGGCGTCCCCCGGAACAACCTCCGGAACAACCCCAGCCGGCGCGCCCGGCCGCCGCATCGGACCGATGATCTCTCGCGGCGGCGGGTATGACGCCGTGCTGCGCTGGCGCGTGGCCGGTTCCGATGCCGGCATCAAGGGCTACACCATCCTGATCCGTCCCACCACGTCACCCTACTGGGAGCAGGAAATTTATGTCGGCAAGGTCAACACCTATACTTTGAAGGACGTCTCCATCGACGACCTGAAACTCGGCATCCGCGCCATCGGTGCCAATGGCGCCGAAAGTCTGGTAACGCCTTACGCCTATCCGCCGCGTCAGAAGACCGAGATCCTCACGGTGGAGTAGCCATGCGAATCAGTGCGGCTTTGGCCGCGGTAGCGACGGCGGCCGCGGCAGCATTCGGGCAGCAGGCTCCCTTCTCGCTGGAACAGGTTCTCAGTGCGGCGTTCCCTTCGGAATTGACCGCGGCGCCAGCGGGCGGAAAGGTAGCCTGGGTCGCGAATTCCCGCGGTGTTCGGAACATCATGGTGGCGGAGCCGCCCGGCTACCAGGCGCGCCCCGTCACCGCCTACCAGGCCGACGATGGGCAGGAGTTGATGGATCTGCGCTGGACGCCGGACGCCGGCGCTCTGGTGTACGTGCGCGGCGGCGACGCCAACGGCGCGGGCGAAATCCCTAATCCCACGATTGACCCGAAGGGCGCGACGCAAGACATCTGGATCGCCGCGGTCACCGGGGGCGTGCCCGGCGGCGCACCGCGCAAGATTGCCGCGGGCAACTCGCCGGCAGTTTCGCCAAAGGGCGATCGCGTCGCCTTCATACGTCACGGCCAGGTCTGGTGGGCCCCGTTGGGTGGGGAGGCGGATGGCAAGCCGGATGGGAAACCGGCCGCCCAGATTTTCCAGGCTCGCGGCCAATGCGCCAAGCCGGTCTGGTCGCCGGATGGAGCGCGCCTGGCCTTCGTCAGCAGCCGCGGCGATCACGGGTTCATCGGAGTCTACGACGTCACCGCCGGCGGGCTGCTTTATCTGGACCCAAGCACCGATGTGGACACCGAACCCGAATGGTCGCCCGACGGCACCCGCATCGCCTTTATCCGCACGCCCAGCAGTGGACTGCGCACGCCGCGTGAGCCTCACCGCCAGGGCGAACCATGGTCGATTCGCGTGGCGTCGGTAGACACCGGCGCCGGGCGCGCAGTCTGGCGCGCGCTACCGGGCCCCGGCAGCGTTTTCCGCGGCGTCACCGCCCGAAATCAGTTGCTGTGGGGCAGCGCCGGGCGAATCGTGTTTCCGTGGGAGGCCGATGGCTGGACGCACCTCTACGCAATCTCGCCGGAAGGTGGCGCGGAAGGTGGCGCGGAAGGCGGCAAGGCCGTGCTGCTGACCCCTGGCGCATTCGAAGTGGAAGACGTGACCTTGGCAGCCGGCGGCCGCGATGTCGTCTACTCCGGGAACCAGGGCGACATCGACCGGCGGCATCTGTGGAAAGTGGCCGCCGCCGGCGGCACCCCCACCGCCCTCACCGGGGGCCAGGCCATCGAGTGCAAACCGGTGGCAACCAGCGATGGAGCCGTGGCCTTCCTGCATTCCGATGGGGCGCACCCGATGCGGCCGGCAATCCGCGCCCCGGCAATCCGCGCCGCCAATGAGATTCGCGATCTGGACCCCGCCGCCATCCCGGCCGCTTTCCCGCTGCAACACATGGTGACGCCGCTGGCGGTGGTATTCGCCAGCGCCGACGGCTTGCCGATCCACGGCCAGTTGTGGGTGCCGCCGAAGCCGCCCGATGGGGGCAAATCACCCGGCGGCAAGTCGCCCGCGGTCGTCTTCTTTCATGGCGGGTCGCGCCGCCAGATGCTGCTGGGCTGGCATGCCATGTACTACTACTCGAACGCCTACGCGCTCAACCAATACCTGGCAAATCTCGGCTACATGGTGCTTTCGGTGAATTACCGCAGCGGCATCGGCTATGGGCTCGATTTCCGCGAGGCGGTGAACTACGGCGCTTCGGGCGGCGCCGAATACAACGACGTGCAGGGCGCCGGAATTTACTTGCGGTCCCGTGGAGACGTGGATGCCCAACGCATTGGCGCGTGGGGCGGCTCCTACGGCGGTTATCTGGTGGCGATGGCCCTGGCGCGCGCCTCCGGCCTGTTCCGCGCCGGCGTGGACTTTCACGGGGTTCACAATTGGGCCACCGAGTTGAACATTCCAGTGTCCGCGCCCGATTACAAGACCGCCTTCGAGTCCTCGCCCATGGCCTTTCTGAAGACGTGGCGCTCGCCCGTGCTGCTCATCCAGGGTGACGACGACCGCGACGTGCAGTTCAACCAGACTGTGATGCTGGCCGACGCGCTGCGCCGGCAGAACGTGGAAGTGGAGGAGTTGATTCTTCCCGACGAGATTCACGATTTTCTGCTGTGGCGGGATTGGGTTGCCACCTACCGGGCCTCGGTGGAATTCCTGGAGCGGCATTTGAAATAGGCCTTCATTTTGCGGATGGCGGATTGAGGAACACATCCACGCCTCGGCCCCAGAATGTCCGGGGTCCTGAAGCGTTCCAAGGATGGGCGCCGGGTATCCGATCTGGGGCGTCCGGGAGCCAGGCGGGGAAAAGGATAAAGGCCCCGAGATGGGTATCTCGGGGCCCGCACTCAGAGGGTTGGCGGTGGGAGGGGACTCACCGTCAAGGGATGCTGTCTGTGTTGTTTTGATAATACCTATTTAAGGTCTGTTTGTCTAGTGTTTTCGTAAAATATTTTCAGGAAATGTTTGGGCCGCACCGGCGGTCGAAAGCCGCACCCGTCGAAAGCCGCACCGCCGGTCGAAAGCCGCACCCGTCCAGCCGAAAATCGCGGTCCCGCACTCCTGTGCTACACCTAGAGCGTGGAAACCGGCCAGCACCAGAGCAAGTCCAAATGGCTCCCGCCCCTGTACGCTGTCTTGCTCTTTGCCGTCAACTTCGCCATCGCCCGGCGGCTCTTCTTCGTTGAGTTCACCCAGCACACAATGTCCAACGAGGGCGCATTCATGGCAATCAGCCGGTTTCTGGCCGAACGGTGGCCGGATGTCCGCTGGTTTCCATTCTGGTTCAATGGGGTGCCCTTCGAAAACACCTATTTTCCGCTGTTGCAAGTGACCGTCGCCATCGCCGCCAAAGCGCTCGGTTGCAGCCCGGCTCTCGCCTATCATGCGGTCACCGCTTTCTTCTACTGCCTGGGACCGGTCTGCCTGTTCCTCTTCGCCTGGAAAGCCTCGAACCTGTTGCACACCGCTTTTTTCAGCGGCCTCCTCTACTCCCTATGGTCGCCCTCGCTCTTGCTGCCGGTCGTGCGCGACGATATCGGAAGCTGGCACAACGCGCGCCGGCTGCAGACGCTGGTGCACTATGGCGAAGGCAACCACCACATGGGGTTGAGCCTGCTGCCTCTGGCTCTGCTATGCGCCTGGCTGGCGATGACGCGCCGAAATTTCGTCTGGAGCGTGGCCACCGGCATCCTGCTGGGCGCCGTGGTGCTGACCAATGCATTTGCCGCGGTGGACCTGGCGGTTGGCATCGTAGTCCTCGCGATCATGCAACCGCACGGCGCCCGGGTTCGCAGCCTGGCCCTGCTGGCATCGATTGGCGGGGCCGCGTACCTCTGGGTCTCGCCCATCCTCACGCCCGACCTGGTGCGCACCATCCGCGCGAACTCCCTGATGGTGGAAGGCGACTACCGCTACACGCCGCGGGTGATCGGTACCGCCCTTCTGGTTCTGGCGGGCGCCGCCTCCATCTGGTTTCTCACCCGCCGCTGGAATTACTGGTTCGACCGCTTTGCCGTGGAATTCGCCTACGTTTTCGTGGCTGTCGTCACGCTGTACTATTACGCCGGGATCGCCATTCTGCCGCAGCCTTGGCGGTATCAACTGGAAATGGAAATGGGGCTCTGTCTGGCCTTCGTCTTCGGCGCACGCCACGTGCTCGCCCCGGCGCATCCCCGAGTGCGTACAGGCGCTCTGGCGCTGCTCCTCGCGTTTCTGGTCTGGCAGGCGGTCTGGTATCGGGAGTGTGCGCGCGTCCTCATCCAATCCATCGACATCACCCGCACCATCCAATACAAAACTGCCCGGTGGATCGACGCCAATCTCAAGGGCCTCCGCACCATGGTCTCGGGCGACCTTGGCTTTTGGTTCAACGTCTTCACCGATAACCCGCAACTCGGTTCCCTCCCCGACCCGTTCTCGCCGAATTGGATGGTGGAAATCGCCGTGTACACTATCTACTCGGGCCAGAACGCCCTGGCCCGGGACGCCGAGTATTCCGTCCTCTGGCTGAAGGCCTACGGCTGCCACGCCATCACGGTGCCGGGGCCCGATAGCAGGGAAGGGTACCACCCGTTCCGCAACCCCCGCAAATTCGACGGCGTGCTTCCGCTGCTGTGGCATGACGAGGACGATTCCATCTATGGCGTGCCGGCACGCTCGAAATCGCTGGCCCACGTCATTCCCGCCGCTGCCGCCGTCCAGCGGCCGCCGCTCCACGGTCTGGATGTGGAAGAGGTGGCGCGCTTCGTGGCGGCGATCGAAAACCCCGCGCTTCCACTGGCCGATTTCTCCTGGCTATCAAACACGCGTGCCCGCATCGCCACGGAATTGCATCCCGGCCAAGTGGTAGCGGTGCAGGTGACCTACGATCCGGGTTGGGTGGCGACGGCCAATGGCCGGCCCGCGTTGGCGACCCGCGACGGCATCGGCCTGCTCACGCTGCACCCGCAATGCGACGGCCGGTGCCAGATCGATTTGAGTTTCGACGGCGGCGCACAGCGAAGAATCTGCCTTGGGCTGAGTGTACTGGTGATGTTCGGTGTGGCGGGCGCCGCCGGGTTCTTCTGGATCGCGAAGCCGCGGACATGAGTGCGGTGAATACATGTCCGCGGGGAGAGTGTGCCTCGGGAGTTCCGGCCGCGTCGGGGAAATCGCGGCCGGCCGCCCTCGCGGCGGCGTTATGGTTCCAGCATCGCGTCTACTTCCGCCCGTGACGGCGCGGAAGACTGCGCGCCCATTCTGGTTACCGAAATCGCCGCCGCCCGGCTGGCGAAGCGCAACGCGGCG
>Ga0209863_10000985_pt1 | contig 11988 bp, 14 predicted proteins | sample OrgsoiDNA2013046_FD_185796 | JGI IMG/M metagenome (GOLD analysis project Ga0209863, IMG submission 185796) | Permafrost soil microbial communities from the Arctic, to analyse light accelerated degradation of dissolved organic matter (DOM) -... | ecosystem: Environmental > Terrestrial > Soil >...
CACAGAGCTTCCCAACGAGCAACTGATCAGCTGCGAGAACCCGAGATGGATCCGATCCGTCCACTCTGCGCCGGCGCGAGGACGACGACGGTCGCGCCTTGCTTGACCCGATCAAAGAGATCGATGACATCCTCGTTGGTCATGCGGATGCAGCCGGATGATATGGCTTGGCCGATATATTCCGGCTGGTTGGTGCCGTGGATGCGGTACAGGGTGTCCTTGTTGCCCTCGTAAAGGTAGAGCGCCCGCGCGCCCAGCGGGTTGGCCGGACCTCCGGGAACGCGCGCCGGGTACGGGCCGAGCCGTGCCTGAATTTCAGGCGTCGGGATCCAATCGGGCCATTCAGTCATGCGGCCAACCCTCGCGACACCGGAGAAGGCCATCGCTTCCTCCCCGACCGCCACGCCGTAGCGGATAGCCTTGTCTCCGGGCAGGACGTAATAGAGATAACGCGCGTCGGTATCGACCAGGATCGTGCCCGGCGCCTCTTTGCGCGGATAGTCGACGACATGCCGACGATAGGACTCTGGAATGTCTGCCCGCGCATATGGCGGATGGGCCAGCAACTGCCGGTCCCTTGGCGTCAAACCGGCATCCGACGTCGGTGCGAGCGTCGCTTGCATGCAGCCGCCGAGCAAGAACCCGAGCAGCCCCATCAGCAACAACACGAGCCTGTACCTCGGCACCGCCTGTCCTCCAAAGCGTTACACGTCTCCATTTGCTGCTCGAATAGTGCAGAAATCAAGGCGTAGACGGCGTGGTGATCCATGATCAACCTCGGCGCGTCAGCTAAACGAACGGCCACGCAAGACCTTGGAGTTCGAAACACCAGCAGAGAGATCTAACGCCTGTGTTGCGTCGACCGGTTGAGCCGGCAGCGCCAAGCGGACACTCATGGCGCGAGAAACTAGCTTTGTCCGAGCGAAGCTGCGATCGTTTTGGACACTCGACGGCTCGTCTCTTGAAAGAGCTTGAGGGCACCTGCCGGGCGACGTTTCTTCAGCGTGATGGCCGCTATCGGCCCGGCCTCATTCAGATTGACGTCGAGCGCGCGCAACCATGCGCTATTACCCGGGTGCCGCAGGATTGTCGTTGGCAGCACCGAGATGAAATTTCCCAATGCCAGCAGGTTTACCCTCATATGGATCGAGTTTGCAGTGACGATAGAACTTGGAAGTTGGAGTTTCTTGCGACGGAAAATATCGGCCACGAAGCGTCCCAGATACGAATCCGGCCGTGACAGCGTCCACTGTTCTCCCATCAAGTCTTTCAAGTTCAACTTTTTTCGCTTCGCCAGCGGATGGCTTTTGTTGGCGAGGACCGCAAGCGGTGAATGAAACAGGATTTCGAAAGAAAGATCATCCGGCGTTGTTGCCGGATTCCATCGTGTCAGCACAACGTCGAGTTCCCGCTCGCGCAATTGACGGAGCGTCGTGTCGGCATCGTTGATCGTAACCTGATAGGTGACCCTGGGATATTTCGAAGATAGGTCCGCAATAATCTCGGCGACTACAACCGTCAGCACGTCGGCTATCCCAATCCTCAGATCGCCCTGGGTGGGGTCCGCAACGGCCGCGATGTCTTTCAAGCCCTCCCGGACCTCGTCAAAGATAACGCGACCGCGCGCTACCAGAATGCGTCCGCTCTCTGTCAGTTCGACACCTCGCGAACTGCGCTCGAGCAGGGATGCTCCGAGCACATGCTCCATATCCGCAATCGCCTTCGAGATCGCCGGTTGCGACATCGCCAACAAATTTGCAGCCTTGGCCATGCTGCCAGCTTCCGCGATCGTTTGAAGCGTGTGGAAATCCTTCAGTCTTAGGCGGCGCCCGATCCGGTCATCCCACAGCATGCCTATTCCCTCGAGTTATATCCCGATAGCCAGATGCGACTTCTCTTTATAGCAGTTTTACGTAATCGTGGCGTCGCGGATCCGGCCGGAGCCACGCACAATCTTCGCTTCACCCAATTGAGGGAGGGTATCATGCGCAGCCTTCTACGCAGCGCTGTCGTGGCCGGACTGGCTTTGCTGACTTTCATGGCCGACGGCTTCGCTGCCGAGCAAACTCTCAAGATCGTCTTTCCCTTCTCGGCTGGCGGCTCGGGCGACGCCGTCGCCCGGCTGGTCGCCGAGCATCTGCAAAAATCCCTCGGCAGGCCTGTCATCGTTGAAAACAAGGTCGGTGCCGGCGGCCGCATCGGCGCGCTGGCCGTAAAAGATGCGCTGCCTGATGGGTCAACGCTTTTGTTTGCAGGCTCATCCCAATTGACCTTGCAACCGCATATCTACCCGGATCTCGGGTACGATCCGGCGGTCGACCTTGCTCCGATCTCGCAGGTTGTCAGGTTTGATCAGGCGCTGGCGATCAGCAGCCAAGTCCCCGCCAAATCGGTCAAAGAGCTTGTGGTTTGGCTCAAGGCCAACCCTGACAAGGCGATATACGGCTCGCCAGGGGCCGGCACGTTCCCTCATTTCGCGGGCATCGAATTTGGCCGACTCAGCGGCGTTGATTTTCGCCACATCCCCTATCGCGGAACGTCGGCAGCGCTTCCAGACCTGCTGTCGGGACGGATCGCGGTATATATCGCATCGCAGGCAGAACTGATCGAACTCCACAAAAGCGGCAGCATCCGTATCCTGGCGACGACGGGCATCTCACGGTCCACAACCTTGCCGGATATCCCAACGCTCAAGGAAAGCGGCATCGACGTAGTTGTGCCCGGATGGTTTGGGTTCTACGCCCCGGCGCGCATGCCTGCTGAACTCGTCGAGCGGCTGCAGAATGAGATCATCGCGATCGTACGCCTCCCGGACGTACACGCCAAAATCCTGGCAATCGGATATGAACCAACCGCGACGACGTCGGCTGAACTGAAAAAGATTCAGCTCGCCGAGTTTGAGCGCTGGGGGCCGATCGTGAAGGCATCCGGATACAAACCGTAACAGTAGCGACCGCTTCGGCAATCCCGCAGGCCGAACCGTTCCGCGACAGCAAGAACAAGGGTGACGACGATGGGCTCCGCCGATCAGGACTTGTTGCAAATGATTAACGGTTATCGCGTCAGTCAGGCGATTTACGTCATAGCGACGCTTCACATCCCGGATCACTTGTCCAATGGCCCGCTGACAAGCGAGTCCCTGGCGGCCCTTACCGGTTCACATCCGGAGACTTTGTACCGCATTCTTCGCGCCCTCGCCGCGGTCGGCATCTTCCGCGAAGGCCCGAACCAGCACTTTACATCGCTTGGCGAAGGCCTGCGCACGGGCGTTCCCGGATCGCGGGCAGCCTGGGCACGGTTGACCGCCAGGCCTGCCGTTTGGCAGGCCTGGGGCCATCTGCTGGAGGCTGTTCGCACGGGCGACAGTGCATTTGCCAGCGTTCACGGCACCGACATCTGGGAATATAGAGCCGCCAACCCCAAGGAACGGGTGATCTTCGATGTCGCAATGCGTGAGGGATCCGAACGCGCCGCCACGGCGGTGTTGGACGCCTACGATTTCGGTAGCTTTCCGCACATTGTGGATATCGGCGGCGGCGACGGCGCGCTGTTGGCTCGCATCCTGACCCGCTGCCGCAACACGTCAGGCACGCTGTTTGATCAGACGCAGGTATTGGCCGCCGCCAGCGATGTCTTGCGTGCGGCTGGCGTCGCGGACCGATGCGAAGTAGTGCCGGGCAATTTCTTTGAACAAGTTCCGCGTGGTGGCGACGCCTATTTGCTGAAGTTCATCCTTCACGATTGGCAAGATGCGCCGGCCACATCGATCCTGCAAACGTGTCGCGGAGCCATGAACCCTGAGGCTAAGCTGCTGGTGATCGAACGCTTGGTCGGCCCCCCAAATGAAGGCAGGGATAGCAAGTTCTCCGACCTCAATATGTTCGTCAATGTGACCGGACGCGAACGTTCGCAGGAGGAGTTCACTTCACTATTCGCAGACGCGGGATTTATTCTGACCAGGGTCATCCCCCTCGGCGAACTCTCCATTCTTGAAGCGTCCGTTTCTCAGCGCTTTTGCTGAATATTCGACGACGCTTAATTCCACTTCCTTTCCTGGCGACGTCCGAGTCGGGTCCAAGAACGGACAAATCCGCCGCGGCGATCCGCAGCTTTTCCGGATCTCCTCGCTGGCGATGGAAAGCACCCCTCTCGGAATGGTGAAGTCGAGCGTCTCCGGGCAGCTTTTCTTTTGCGACTTCGGTCACTAACATGTGGTGGCGCGCCAAAATTGTTCGGCCACCCTGCATGTGCGACTTCGAACGTGCTGTGGATCTGACTACAACAACACCTGGTGTCAAAAAAAACGGTTAGTCGGCGTGAAGACAGTTGCCAAGCTCGCGATCGTTTGTTGTGCCGCGGCGCTGGTCGAGGCGTTCGCCGCTTCCCACGCCTTGGCGGAGCCGCCCGATTTCAGCGGCGTATGGCTTCCGGACGTGAAAGACCAGAAGCGTCAGGAAACGGCGAATGTCCTGCCCTGGAAGCCGGAGATTCTGCCGCAGATCCAGCACATGATCGCCGAAGAAAAAGCCGGCCGACCTTTCCTTGTTCTCAGCCACTGTCTTCCGCATGGCATGCCGAGCTGGATGTTGATCACGCACAACGCGTTCGAACTTCTGGTGACCCCGGGCCGCATCACCATGCTGGGCGAAGTCGACGGCAACCGGATGCGACGTATCTATCTGGACGGCCGTCCGCATCCCGAAGACCCCGATCTGACCCTTCACGGCCACTCGATCGGGCATTGGGACGGCGACACGCTGGTGATCGACACCGTCGCGATCGCGCCGCAAGCCTATATTGCGATCAGCGAGGCGGTCGGCATACCCAACAATGGCGACATGCACATCCTCGAACGGCTGCACCTGGCGAAGCCGGACGTTCTTTACGACGACCTCGAAATAACAGCGCCGAAGGTCCTGAACGCAAGCTGGAAAACGACCCGAATGTTCCGTCGCTATCCCGAACGTCATTATGAGGTCACTGAGGGCGAATGCGCTCAGGAAGACCTTACCGCGGGGAAGGATCAGTTCGGCAACGACATCTTCGTTCCAAACCCGCAAGGCCCGTACGGTTCGGTCCACACAGTGAAGTAGGGGATGATTGAGATGGTATCGCCTAAAATGGCTTTCGTTGTTGCGGGCCTGATGCTGGGATCTGGCGGTATCGCAGCGGCGCATCATTCGAATGCGGCATACGATCTCGAGCATCTCAAAACCGTGGAAGCCACCGTCAAGACCGTCAATTGGACCAATCCTCACATTACCTTCGTCGTCGAGACCGACGCCAAGGACGGCGCGCCAGCGAGCACGTGGGTCTTCGAGGTATCGAGCCCCGGAGTTTTGACACGCTCGGGCTGGACCAAGCGCTCTCTCCAACCCGGAGATCACGCGGTTTTCCGCTATGCTCCGCTTCGCGACGGCAATCCTGGCGGGTTCCTGATAAAAGTCACTCTGCCGAGTGGTCAGGAGTTGAGTTACACCCTGATGCCCGCAGAACAACAATGATGACTGACGTCGGCTTGAGCGAATTTTGCAGGTGGCTGGCGGCGACATCGCTCAGTCACACGATCCAGGAGGCCGGCTGGATTATTCCGGCGCTGCAGACCATTCACATTCTTAGCGTTGCCTTGGTTTTTTCCGCCGCGATCCTCGTCGACCTTCGAATCTGGCGGCTGCTGGAGCGCGACATGCCGTTGCCCGAAGTCGCGCAGCGCTTCCTCCCGGCCATTTGGCCGGTCCTGCTCATCCTCTTGATCACGGGAAGTCTGCTGATCATCGGCGAGCCGCGACGTTCGCTGCTCAATTTCACCTTCTATCTCAAGATGGCGCTGCTGGCTGTCGCCATCATGCTGACCGTCGGGCTGCAACGGTCGATATCGTCATCGCCAAACTTTTGGGACAGGGATCGATGGCGGCGGATGGCAGGCCGGTTCGCCGCCACCGTCTCGATCCTGGTCTGGTGCGGCATCCTGTTCGCCGGACGCTGGATTGCTTACACTCAGGCAGGATGATGCTCAGGTTTTGGGACTTTATCTCATATTTCGAGGATAGCGCACTCGCAGACAACATTCGCGAGAACGATGTGCTGTTTCCCCTTATTGAATCGGTGCATGTGGTTTCGATTTGCCTGGTGGTCGGCTCCATTCTTGTTGTCGATCTGAGATTGCTTGGGCTTGCCTCCGTTAGCCGGCCGGTGAGCCGCGTTACCAGCGGAATCTTGCCGCTCACGTGGAGCGCGTTTGCGGTCGCGGTCGCGTCGGGGTTCCTGCTGTTCATTTCCAACGCCACCAAATATCTGGCGAACGGCTTCTTCGTAGCCAAGATTCTTCTCATTTGCGTGGCCGGACTGAACATGGCGATCTTTCACGTCATCAGCGCCAGGGATCTGCCGAAGTGGGAGAACGAGAAGACGCTGCCGCGTCAGGCACAGCTCGCCGGAGCATTGTCCATTCTGCTGTGGGTCTCGGTGGTCACTTGCGGGCGCTGGATCGGATTCACCATGGAGGTTCGCTGACATGATCGGCATCCGTCACTTTCCCGGCGCCGTGATCGCAGTCGTCATGACCTGCGTGGCCGCATCGCCGTCGGCATCCGATGACGCTGTGTCGCCCTTCCAACCCCATGTCGATATGAAAACCTTCATGGAGCACGTCCTTGGTCCGGCCGCGGCGATCATCTGGAGAGTCAACGGAGTGGTTATCGACGAAAAGGGTGAGCATGATCTCTCGCCGAAATCGGACGACGACTGGGAGCAAGTCGTGAGCGGCGCGGCAACGCTGGCAGAGGCCACGAACGCGCTGATGATTCCGCAGCGGGTGCGCGATCCGGACTGGAACCCTTACGTCAAGAAACTGGCAGACGCGGCGAACAAGGCCTACCGCGCCGCGGAAGCCCACGACCTGAAATCGGCCTCGGAGGTCAGCGACCAGCTCGACGGGATTTGCGCGGCCTGCCACCGCCACTACGGACTTGAATAGATTGCAACGGCGTGCGGTCGATTTTGCTGGCCGTTTCTTCGCTTTTATCGTCCCGCCACAAGGCGCAGTTCGTCGCTACCGCGCCATGCTCCAGTCCGGGCGGATTGCGCCGGAAACGTCGGCGAACGCGCCATCGACGAGCTCGTTCACCAGAAGGCGGCTGTAGTCGACCGGCCCCGGCATCGTCGCCCGTCCCTTCGGAATGGCCTTGAAGCCGACACGGCTGTAATAGGCTTCGTCGCCGACCAGCACCACGAGGCGATGTCCCCTGGCTTTGGCGTCCCGGAGCGCGCGGTCCAGCAGCGCGCGGCCGACGCCGCGGCTGCGAAACGGCGGCTCGACCGTCAACGGTCCCAGCATCAAGGCCTTGGTCTCGCCGATCAGTATAGGCAGTTGGCGCACCGAGCCCACCAGCAGCGTGCCGATCCGGGCCGTAAACGACAGATCGAGCAGGTGATCCACATGCTCGCGCAGCCGATAGGCGCTCAGCACGAAGCGGCCGGGCCCGAAGGTGCGCTGGTGCAGGCGCTCGATCGGCAGCGCGTCGCCGGCGGTTTCGGCCAAAATTGTCAGAGAAAGGTCGCTCATGCTGACGCGCGGGATAGCATCTGGCGAAGGCGCGGTCTATCGCCGGCCCGGCCTATTTTTTTAAGCCGCATCAGTCCTTGTTGATCGGGGCCTGGGACAGATAGGCCAGCAGCCTGATAACGATTATTGGCGTTTTGAACCCCGATCATAAGGACCGTTCTCTAACGCCAGGTAGCGATTGGCCGCCTGTTTTCGAGCACTTCCGATATCCGCAGCCGCGTTCCCTTGGTCGTCTCCGCCGGCAGCGCAGCCGGCTCGAAGAAACCGCAAGCGACGATCTCGCGGTTTGGCTCGGGCGGCCGATCCTGGCTGAAGTGACGGACCAGATAGACCGCGACGTGGTCTCGGCGGGAAACGTGGCTGTTGAGGAAGACACCGTGCAGAACCGGTTCGCCCAGCATTTCGATTCTACCCTCTTCCATCAGCTCACGTCGCAGCGCATCGCCGAATGTTTCGCCGACCTCGACGCCGCCGCCCGGCAGGTGCCAGCCGGAAACATAGCTGTGCTTGACCAGAAACACGCGGTCCTCGCCGTCGAGCACCACGCCGCGGACCCCGAGCGTCATGCCGCGGGCGAACCGCCAATAGAGATGGAAAATCCGCCGCAGTGCCGGCTCAAACATCTTTCGCAACTCTTGCAGGGTCATCGCCACCGAAATTCCCGATATCCAGACATCGCGTTTGATCCTTGCCTTGCCGCGGCCGGCTTGCCAATACATTGTCAGAATTGCCAGGGTATCACGGGATGATCGTGCAGCGGCGCCATCGCGCGGGCAACAGCAGCGGATGCGGCTGATGGCGGCATTCACGCTCGCCCATCTGTCCGATCCGCATCTTCCGCCGCTGCCAGGCCTGCGGCTTGCCGACCTCGCCGGCAAGCGCGCGCTCGGCTATCTCAACTGGAAACGCAACCGCCAAAAGGTCCACAAGCGCGACGTGCTCGATGCGCTGGTGGCGGATATGCAGGCGCAGCGGCCGGATCACATCGCGGTCACCGGCGACCTCGTCAATCTCGCGCTCGAGGCGGAGTTCGCGCCGGCGCGGGCATGGCTGGAGAGCGTCGGCGCATCCGATCGCGTCACGGTGATCCCAGGCAATCACGACGCCTATGTCCGCGCGACGCAACACCGCTTTGCGGAAGTTTGCGGAAATTATCTCGATGGCGACGACGCGGCCGGCGGCGTCACCTTTCCGTTGCTGCGCCGGCGCGGCCCGCTGGCGCTGATCGGCGTATCCTCGGCGGTCCCGACGCCGGCGCTGATGGCGACGGGATGGCTCGGGCCCACCCAGCTTGATGCGCTGCGGCGCATTCTGACAGGTCTGTCCACCGAGCAGGCTTTTCGTGTGCTGCTGATTCATCACCCGCTGCGCTCGAATTCGCACATCAAGCGGCTGACCGATTCATCCGAACTGCTCGCCCTCCTGAAGGTTCACGGCGTGGAGCTGATCCTGCACGGGCATGATCACGTTCATTCCACGATATGGATCGACGGACCGACGCGCACCATTCCCGTGGTCGGCGTGCCTTCGGCCTCCGCGGTCGCGCATGGCCGCTATCCTGCCGCGGCCTACAATCTGTTTTCGGTCGAACGCGATGGCGCGACGTGGCGGTGCGAACAGACCGTGCGGGGCATCGACGATGCGCGGCGCGTCCGGCAATTGCGACAGACGCGGCTGATCTAGAACGCCGGAACTCACAAAGAAGACCGAAACGGACATCGGGCGAGCGATGCCAGAGGCGCTGAATTTCAGATATGTGAAGCGGTTCACATTCGAATACCGCGGTTCGCGCTATTGAAGCAGACCTATTGAAGAAGGCTTCAATTGGCTTGCCCCGACCCGGCAGTGTGATAACCTGTTTATTAGCGAGTTCAAATTTCTGCGGAAAGTAGTTGTCCGCCCCTAACACTGCCGCTTGCGGTGTACGGAGACCCAGGCCATGGGTGAAATTCGCAAATTGAAATCGAGCAGAGGTAGCGATCCCCCGCGAGAGTCAACGCCGCGCCGGCTTGCGGCAATTGTTGCCGGCGATATCGCGGGCTACAGCCGCCTCATGCAGATCGATGAAGAAGGAACGCATCTTCGCGTAAAGCGGATCGAGCGTGACCTCATCGAGCCCAGCATTGTGGGGCATCACGGAAGGCTCGTGAAAACCACTGGCGACGGATTTATTGCGATTTTCGACAGTCCTGTCGAAGCTGTGCGATGCGGCATCGTCATCCAGCAAAACATGGTTGGACGCAACGCATCGATGCCGAAGCATCATTGGATTGAATATCGGATCGGTGTCAATCTTGGCGACGTTATCGTCGAAGCAGACGACGTTTTTGGCGATGGCGTCAACATTGCTACGCGGCTTGAGGGTATTGCCGATCCTGGCCAAGTCTACATCTCAGGCGGCATTTACGAGCAGATAAAGCACAAACTGGTTTGCGGATATGAGTCGCTCGGAGATCGCAAAGTAAAGAACATCACCGATCCAGTAAGGGTCTACCGCGTGCTTCCGGATCCGGCCGCTTTCAACAGGACCCGAAAACGACGCGAGAACATTCTGATTTTTTTGCTGAGCCTCATGTTGCTGGCCATCGCCGGCGGCGCCCTCTGGTATTTGGTTTGGCAACCGCACGGCAAGGCAAGAGATCAGGTGTCAATCCCGGTTTCACCGGAAATGCGGAAGGTGCCCTCATCACCGCCGCCGGTCAGCTTGAAACAAGCCGCGCCGCTACCTCAGCCGTTGTCCCCTGCAGCTCCCGCCGCCCCGCAAGCACCGCCCCAGGCTCAGCCCGCGTCTCCCGCCGCGCCCGCCCCACAGATGGCCTCGGTGATCCGCGAACCCGAGATGAATACAATTCACGGCGGTGGCTTCACAATGGGTAGCAATGACGATGTCGCGGAGAAGCCGCCTCACCAGGTTTCGGTCAAGCCATTTGCGATCAGTCGGTACCCGATTTCCGTTCGAGAATGGAACCAATGCGCTGCTGCGAAGGCATGCGCATTCGTGGCGGCCGGCAAGGATGATGCGCCCGTTACCAATGTAAGCTGGAGCGATGCCAAGCAATTTGTCGCTTGGCTGGCGGGTGCGACGCGAAAGCCGTATCGGCTCCCAAGCGAGGCCGAATGGGAGTATGCCGCTCGTGCCGGCACGCAAACAAAGTACTGGTGGGGCGATCAGTTTCAACCCGGGATGGCGAACTGCAAGAACTGCACCGACATCGCAGTTGCTGACCAACCTGCTGTGGCCGGCAGTTCCAGGCCAAATCCCTTTGGGCTGTATGATATGGGCGGCGGCGTCGATCAGTGGGTGGAAGACTGCTGGCACAAAAATTATCAAGGTGCTCCGGCAAACGGTTCAGCATGGATCGAGGGCGAATGCGCCTCACACGTCATCCGGTCCGGTTCCTGGAAGAATGACGCGCAGTATGTCCGTCCCTCGAACCGCGACAGTTACGATACCAACGTGCGATATCCGACTCACGGATTCCGCGTCGCGCTGTCCCCTTAAGGAGCGTGAAACGAGGATGCGTCATGAAGATCACCCGGCTCATCGCGCTGTCCGCGGTCCTGATTTGTCTGACGTCCGCCGCGCATGCTCAAGGAAAGCCCGCGCCGAAAGATGCCCTTCTCTATTTCGTGTGGCCGCAGAACGGCGCAACGATCAAAGGCGGATTCTGGTGCCGCTTCGGCCTCCGCAACATGGGCGTAACTCATGCGGGCGATGACTTTCAAAACACCGGCCACCATCATTTGCTGATTGACGTGAGTGAAGCTCTCGATCCCAACGAACCGATCCCACAAGACAAATCCCATCTTCATTTCGGATCGGGTCAAACCGAGACACGTATCGAGCTTGCGCCCGGCAAACACACTCTCCAGCTGGTGTTGGGCGATGCCAAGCATTATCCGTTCAGCCCACCGATCGTTTCGGATAAAATTAGCGTCAGGATCAAGTAGAATTGGTCTGGCGTGCTTTGGGGAGCACACGGCAGGGAATATCGATAGTCGCCGTCGTTATCGCGAGAAACGCGGCGACGATCGTTAGAAATTCCGTAGCGCCATGAACAGCGCGAGACCAAACAGCGCGATCGCGCCGAGAACGAAGCCGAGCGCGAAGGTCCAGAACCGGCTGCGGCGCGGCTTGTCGGTCACGGCCGGCTCGGCCATCGGGGTCGCGACCAGCGCCCGTTCGCGCTCGATCATGCGGCGGGCGACATAATCGGTGACGGCGCCGACGACAACGGCGACCTCGTGGGATTCGGCAATCACGATACGGCCGAAGCGGCTGTCCTGCACGAAGCGATAGATGCGCTTGTCGCGTCCCATCACGACATGCGAAACGACGTCGATCCACAGCCGCGGCGTTTCGCCCTGGCTGACGCCGCGATCGAACAGATCGACGGTGTCGGGAATTTGCGCGAACACGGGAT
>Ga0209863_10000986_pt1 | contig 11980 bp, 7 predicted proteins | sample OrgsoiDNA2013046_FD_185796 | JGI IMG/M metagenome (GOLD analysis project Ga0209863, IMG submission 185796) | Permafrost soil microbial communities from the Arctic, to analyse light accelerated degradation of dissolved organic matter (DOM) -... | ecosystem: Environmental > Terrestrial > Soil >...
TCATGGTTCTGGTAACCGGACAAAGCGGCACAGGAAAAGAATTGGTTGCAAGAGCGATTCATTATAATTCACAACGAGCAAAAAAACCATTCGTTACCGTAAACATGGGTGCCATTCCTGAAGACCTCACCGAAAGCGAATTATTCGGTCACGTCAAAGGAGCGTTCACCGGAGCGCTCGCTGAAACGTGGGGGAAGGTGACCGCCGCGGAAGGCGGCACGCTCTTTCTGGACGAGGTCGGCGACCTGCCGCCTGAGACGCAAGCGAAACTGCTGCGTTTGCTGCAAGAGCGGGAATATGAGCGGGTTGGCGAGACCAAAGTGCGCTACGCCGACGTGCGAGTCATTGCGGCGAGCAATCGGGATTTGGCCAAGGCGGTTGCCGCCGGAACTTTTCGCGAAGATCTTTTTTATCGGCTCAACGTCATCTCGCTCACACTGCCGCCGTTGCGCGATCGGCTGGACGATGTCGAGCGCTTGGCGATGGCTCATCTGCATTCGGTGGCAAATGAGTGCGACAAGAAGATCGACGGCATTTCGGCGGACGCGCTCGAAGTGATGAAGCGATACAACTGGCCGGGTAACATTCGTGAGTTGCGGAATGTGATCGAGCGCGCGGTCATTCTCAGCAGCAACCATGAAATCGAGGTGAGCGATCTGACGGAGACGATTGAGCCAGATTCAGAAATTCGGGTCGGAGGGAAGGTGAGTTTGGAAGAACTCGAAACAGCGCATATCAGAAAAGTAATAGCGAGCTCCAAGACGCTGGAAGAAGCAGCGGTTGTATTGGGTATCGATGCGGCGACACTTTATCGGAAACGCAAGAAGTTCTCCTAAGTTGGAGATTACCCAGTCGCCAACGGCTAGTTAGTGCGAGGGGCGAGAGATGTCGAATCCGAGCGTAAATCCGCGTAACCTCTTAAGCCAACATCCTAAACAACCGAGCGGAGCAGGCTGCTGGTCGGCGCGAAGGTAGTGATTACAGTTTAGTTATGGAGTTCGCCACCACCGCCGCGTGGCGACTGCAGCCCAAACCGCCTCAATAATCCCGAATGGCCAGGCGCCTTGCAAAAATCCATATGTCGAACCCAAGACGCATGAAAGAACGAAACCTAGAAGGAACCAACGGCTTCGCTCCTCTAATGCGTAGCAGATCATCATGCTCGTCACGGCGCGAGTCCGAATAGGGTTAGCGCGTCAACTTTCATCAGCTACGGGATCAGCAGATTGATTGTCTCTTCCAAAATTCCAAACTGTAGCAGCACGGGCGTGATGATCAGTTTGATTTATAGCTCACGCTCCTTGATCGTCTGGGAAGAGTCTCCAGCATGAGTGTCGATGCTCTTCAGGCTGGCAGTTTTCTGCTGGTCGTCGTTTCGCTGGTCAAGCCGGTTGGCGTGTCTATGGAACGGGTTTTCCAGCGGCAAAAAACATGGCTCGATCCGCTCCTCGTGCCAGTCGAGCGCCTCATTCACCGGATTCTAGGCGTCAACGCGCGAGGTGAAATGGATTGGAAACGTTACTCGGTGGCCTTCGTGATTTTCAGCGTCGTCAATGTTGTCGCGCTCTATTTTCTGCTGCGCTGGCAGGCATGGTTGCCGTGGTATTTTCCAAAGGTAATGATCACGCCGATGACGCCGGATCTGGCGGCGAACACGGCCGTCAGTTTCGTGACCACAACCACGTGGCAGGCCTACGCCGGCGAGAGCACGTTGAGCTACTTCAGTCAGATATTGCTCGCCGGGCAGAACTTTGTCGCCGGTGCGGCAGGTCTTGCCGTAGGCATTGCTTTTATTCGCGGTTACGCGCGCGAAAGGACGGAGAACCTGGGTAACTTCTGGGTTGATCTCATTCGCGCGCTCTTGTGGGTGCTCGTGCCGGTATCGATCGTCGGGAGCATCTTCCTGGTTTGGCAAGGTGTGCCGATGAATTTCCTGCCATACGCTGTCGCGCACACCCTCGAGGGCGGGACCCAGATCATCGCTCGCGGGCCTGTCGCCGCGCTGGAGTTTATCAAGAACCTCGGCACCAACGGTGGCGGCTTTTTCAACGTCAATGGCGCGCATCCTTTTGAAAGTCCGACGCCACTGACGAACTTTGTCGAGCTGCTCGCTATTGTGGTGCTGCCTGCCGCTCTTACGCACACCTTCGGCCGAATGGTGGGCAAACCGCGTGACGGCTGGGTGATTTTTTGGACCATGACCGCGCTCTTTATGGCGGGATTAGTTGTGTGCGAATGGGCAGAAGGAAGCATGCACCCCGCGCTGGCGCACGAGATCACCGGCGGCAACATGGAAGGGAAAGAGGTGCGCTTTGGCGTCGGCGGTTCGGCGCTCACGGCGGTCGTGACTTCCAACGGCGCGACTGGCTCCTACAACTCGATGCACGACAGCTTCCAGCCACTGGGAATTACCGTGCCGCTGGTTAATATGTTGCTCGGCGAGATTGTCTATGGTGGCTTGGGTACCGGGCTTTACAGTATGATCTTCATTGCCTTGCTGGCGCTTTTCGTCGGCGGACTAATGGTCGGCCGCAGCCCCGAACATCTTGGCCGGCGGCTCGGACCGCCCGAGATGAAAATCATCGCGCTTTATACGCTTCTCGGACCGGTCACTGTGCTTGTGATGACTGCTATTGCTGTCGTGACGAACGCCGGTCGGGCGGGACTGACGGCAAATGTCGGCCCGCATGGATTCACGGAAATTCTCTTCGCTTATGCGAGCGCTTTCGCAAACAACGGCCAGAGCATGGCGAGCCTCAGCGCCAACAGTATTTTTTACAACACGACGACAATCATCACCATGCTGGCGGGCCGCTTTGGTCTGGCGGTATTGGCTCTGGCCTTGGCCGGCCGCTTCGCCGCTGCGCGCCGACGACCTGTCGGCGCTGGCACGATGCGTTCGGACGGAGTGTTATTCGGTGTGCTGCTTGCGGGAACAGCGGTCCTCGTGGCGGCACTGAATTTCCTGCCGGCGCTCGCGCTCGGACCGATCCTCGAGCATTTTTCAATGCATCCATAATCTAGTTCCCGCGTTGAAACGGATTATCGCAATGGCCAGAGGAGTAAGTATCGCCGCGTCATTATCCCGGGATAGTGACTGGAACAGTCGGAAGCGAAAAGAACTCGCCTGGATTGCATATTGCCTTACCCGCACTCGGCATTTCGTGCAAAATGCCACAGCGCCGGGAGGCGGGTCACACCTTTGATTTGCGCAAGCCGCTTTCCCTGACGACGTAACACGACAACACGCACCGATGGCACAGCCTGAGCTAAAGCGGGGATTGATGCTGAGGAACCGAATCGTTCTGGGCCTCGCTCCCATCTTCATTCTCCTCATCGCCATGGGGATTTACGCTGTTTCTCTATTCGCTAGACTCGGTGGCGCGATCGACGTCATCTTGCGCGAAAACTTTCGCAGCGTTCTCGCCGCGCAGAATATGAAGGAATCTGCCGAGCGGATGGACTCGGCGCTCTTTTTCACTCTCGTCGGCGAGGAACAGAGAGGACGCCAGCTCTACGATCAAAACCTGCCGATCTTCCGCGAAAACTTAGACGTTGAGCTCCACAACATCACGCTGCCCGGTGAGGGGGTATTGGCGCACAAGGTCGCGGCTCTGCACGACCAATACGTGAAGCGCGCGCAGACGTTTTGGAGCGGGAACGATCTGGCCCAACGCCGGGCCATGTACTTCGGCGAGATGCTGCCGGCATTTACCGAGATCAAAGAAACGGCCAACACTATCCTTCGCATCAATCAGGAGACGATGGTGAAGGCCGATCGCGATGCCCGCGCCCTCAGCGCCGAGTCCACGCGCTACATGATTATTGCCGTCGGCGGTGGGCTTCTGGTCGCGGTGTTTTTTGCCGTCCGCCTGCAACGCTCCATTTTGCGCCCGATTCGAGCATTGACGGCGTCGTCGAGGGACCTCGGCGAAGGCAATCTCGATCAGGTGGTGCCGGTCCTTTCGCACGATGAGCTCGGGGAGCTCGCCGACGCATTCAACAAAATGGCCGGTAAACTTCGCGCCTATCGTCAGGTCACCAGTGACCAGATTCTCCAGGCACGGCAGATGACCGAGATCACGTTCTCCGCGTTTCCGGACGCAATCGTCGTTTTGTCGCAGGAGGGCAAAATCGATTTCAAGAACCCGGCGGCGGACCGTTTGTTTGCAAAGCTAGGCAAGGATTACCTGCCGAGTCCGGTTATGACAGAAACTGAGCGCGTTTTGAAAGGCGGCGCGGATTTCTTGCCGACCGATCTGGCCAAGGCGCTTTGTCTGCGTCTCGATGACAAAGAAACTTTTATTCTGCCCCGCGTGATCGGCATGCACGACGAACATGGCCATGTCTTCGGGGCAGCGGTCGTTCTCCAGGATGTTACTCGTTTCCGTTTGGTCGACGATGTGAAGACGAATCTTGTTTCGACTGTCAGCCACGAGTTAAAGACGCCCCTTACCAGTGTGCGAATGGGTCTTCATCTCCTGCTCGAAGAAAAAATTGGCGCGCTCAATCCCAAGCAGACCGAACTGCTTCTGGCCGCGCGCGAAGATTCGGAACGCTTGCTTCGAATGATCAACGATCTGCTCGATCTGGCGCGGATTGAATCGGGCTCGCGCCGGATGAGTCTTGAACGGCACTCGCCGAACGAGCTTGTGCAAAAGGCGGCAAAAGACCTCATCGATCTTGCCGAAGCGCGGGACGCACGTCTTAAACCGGAAGTGGAAGCAGGTCTGCCCGAGGTGGCGGTTGAACCGCAGCAAATCTTCCACGTTTTTTCCAATTTTGTTTCGAACGCGGCAAAGTATTCGCGCGCCGGCGAAGAAATCGTCATCGCGGCACGGCGGGATCGTGACGGTGGAGTCCGGTTCTCGGTGACGGATCACGGCCCTGGCATTCCACTCCAATATCAACCCCGGATGTTCGAGAAGTTTTTTCGCGTACCCGGCACTGACTCGCGCGGCGCGGGGTTGGGGCTTGCCATCGCGCGCGAGATCGTCACTGCGCATGACGGCCGGGTCGGCGTCAACAGCCAGCCGCGCAAAGGGAGCGAATTCTATTTCGTTTTGCCCGCCGCCGAAGAGATGGCGCCAGCAAATTCAGAGGGAATGAAGATATGAACAAGCGAATCCTAATTGTAGAAGACGAACCCAATGTCCGTCTAACGTATCGAGCGGCTCTCGAGACCGAGGGTTTCGATGTGACGGAAGCCGATTCCGGCGCAGCGGCGGTGGAAAAGTTCGCGCAAGCGAACTTCGATGTCGCAGTGCTCGACCTGCGAATGCCGGGAATGGACGGCCTGGAGCTCTTGGAGCTGATGCGGGACAAGAATATCAAGACGCCCGCCGTGATCATCACCGCGTACGGTGACGTGCCAAATGCGGTGAAAGCAATGAAGCTGGGCGCGATCGATTTCCTGGCCAAGCCGATCACGCCGGACCAACTTCGTTCCCTCTTGAGCGAGGTGATCGAGCGACACGCGCTTCCTTCCGTGCCGAAGCGAAAACCGGGTGCGCCGAAGTACAAGGCCGAGCCGAACGTGCATTTGCTCGCCGCCAAGCGCGCCATAAACAACCGGGAGTTCGAGGAGGCCCGCGGTCACCTCGCGGAAGTGATCAAACAAAATGACCGCATGATCGAGGCGCACAATCTTCTCGGCGTTCTATTTGAAATGAAAAATGAGTATGCGGTTGCGAAGCAGTGTTATGGCCGCGCCATCGCCATCGACTCGCAATACGAACCCGCGCAGCAAAACATGCGGCGCCTTTACGAGCTGTTTCAATTCGGTTCGAGCAAAGAGCCGATCAATCTCGGCGAGTAGACGGAACTCTTGCAATTTGCAGTTCGGCAAAACTGAAAGCCTGCGTTTTGCACGGAACTCCTCATGGTTCCAAGCACGGCCGATCACGTTAACTCGTTCAAGCGAAAGGAGATAGTTTTACGCTTGTCTATTGGCACGCCGGCAGCTAAGACCTGCTGGCATGTGCATCGATACAATGTCGTCTGCAACACGTTTCGTGGTCCTCGCGATCGTGAGTCTTGGTTCACGTTTCGCGTTCGCAGGGGAAACAAGCGTGCCAGTGGAAACGAAGCCTCCAGAATCGCGTTTCAAGATTTCTGGTTGGATCGACAGCGGCATCACGTTCAATGCGGACAGCCCGCAAGATAATCAGAACTTCGGCCGTTTTTTTGACGATCGCGCGAACGAGCCACTCCTAAACCAGGCCGTGATTAATTTCGAGCGCGCACTGGCGCCGCAGCCCGGCGAGTTCGATTGGGGCTTCAAGTTGCAACTCATGTACGGAAGCGACGCGCGCTTCATCCATTCGCTTGGCCTGTTCAGCGATACGGCGGCTACGTCGATCGTCCAGCCGGACCTGGTCGAGGCTTATCTGAATCTGCATTTCCCGGTCTTCACGGAGGGCGGCCTTGATTTAAAACTGGGCAAGTTCGTTACTTTGGAGGGCGCGGAAACAATCGACCCGCGGACAAACTTCTTCTATTCGCACACTTACATCTTCAATTTTGGAATCCCGTTCAATCACACGGGCGCGCTGGCGACGTTTCACGCGACCAAGTGGCTCGACGTAATGGGTGGCGTGACGCGTGGCGTTAACACCAGCATCGACGACAACAACGACGCGCTGGCTTTCCACGGAGGGATCGGTTTGAACTTCAACGAAGGCAAAGTCGTTGTGGCCGCTTCTACTCACATCGGGCCAGAAACGCCGAACAACGATCACGATTTGCGCTACCTCAACGCGATTACCACCACTTGGAAGATGACTGACAAACTTACTTCCATCACTGATCTCAACTATGCGCTGGACGAGGTGAGCGATGCCGAGGCCTACGGCATCGCGCAGTATTTCACCTACGCGATGAACAGTTGGTTAACTGCCGGAATACGCGGCGAAATCTTCTGGGATGACGACGGTTTTTACGTGGTCTCGTTTGCCGACAACCATGATCCGATGCGCGCCTTGGGGGGCGAGCCAACCATCGATCCGCGCACCGTCGGTGGCGGGAAGACCACCTATGGGGCGATTACGGCCGGCGTAAACATCAAGCCACCGATGCCGAAGCCCCTGGCGGGCCTGGCGATCCGGCCCGAGATCCGATACGACCGCTCTCTTAACAACACGCGACCGTTCAACAACTCAAGCGATCGCGACCAGTTTACCGTCGGAGTTGATTTCATCCTTACGTTCTAACCCTTAATGATCCATGCAAGACTTCATTCTCTTTCTACTGATAGTTGTTGTCTTCGCGTTGCCACTCACTTCCCTGTGGCTCTGCGAGAAGGCCGCAAAGCGCAGAAATGTTCGCAAATCAACGCGATCGCTCGGTCGCTGGAGTCGATTTCCTCACCGTTACGCCTGACAATTTTATGAACGACCTTTTTTTCATCGGACTAACGATTGGTTTCTTTGTTCTCATGCTCGTCTTTATCTGGGCGTGTGAAAAAGTTTAGCCGTAGCGGAGATCCATATATTTATGACCAACCTTATTGTCGGAATCATCGCACTCGGGCTGATTGTTTACCTCATCTTCACGATCATCCGTCCGGAAAAATTTTGATTTACTTATGAATGCTAACGGCTGGATTCAATTCGCACTTTACGTTGCCGCGCTTCTTCTTGTTACGAAGCCGCTCGGACTCTACCTGCTGCGCGTCCTCGACGCGCGCGGCAAGACTTTTCTCGACCCAATCATGAGGCCGATCGAGCGGCTGACCTACAAATTGCTCGGCGTCGATCCGGAGAAGGAACACGATTGGAGACGTTACACAGCCGCGATGCTGATCTTCAGCTTCGTGACCATGCTGTTCACCTACGCGATCTTGCGCCTCCAGGCAGGGCTGCCGCTGAATCCGCAAAAGATGGCGGCGTTAAGCGAGCACCTGGCTTTTAACACTGCCGCCAGTTTCACCACCAACACGAATTGGCAGAGCTACGTCGGCGAAAGCACAATGTCGTACCTTTCGCAGATGGTTGGCCTCGCCAGCCACAACTTCTTGTCGGCGGCCGTCGGCATCAGTATCGCAGCCGCGTTAGTGCGCGGCATTGCCCGGCACACTTCCAAAACCATCGGCAACTTCTGGGTCGACCTGACCCGCGTTACTTATTACCTGCTACTGCCGATCTGCGTGATTTACGCGGTCGTTCTTGTTTCGCAGGGCATGATTCAAAACTTCAAGCCCTACGACACGGTGAGCCTGACGGAACCTTTCACGACGCAAGTGGCAAAGGTCGATGACAAAGGTAATCCGGTGCTCGATCCCGCGGGCAAACCGGTGATGGAAGACAAAAAGATCGACACGCAAACTATTGTGCAAGGTCCAATGGCGTCGCAGATCGCCATCAAGATGCTGGGAACAAACGGCGGTGGCTATGCGAACGCCAATGCTGCACATCCTTACGAGAATCCCACGCCGCTATCGAATTTCCTGCAAATGCTTTCCATCTTTGCCATCCCGAGCGCGCTCACTTATTACCTGGGGCGAATGGTGAAGAACCAGGGCCACGGCTGGGCCGTGTGGAGCGCGATGTTCGTAGTCTTTCTGACCGGTGTCTTGATCGCCTGGCATTATGAGGCGGCGGGCAATCCGATGATGCATAAACTCGGTGTCGATCCAGCTTCGGGCAACATGGAAGGGAAGGAAGTTCGCTTCGGCATTTTTAATTCCGCGCTTTTCGCCACGATCACGACCGATGCCTCCTGCGGCGCGGTCAATGCGATGCACGATTCGTTTACGCCGCTCGGAGGTCTGGTTCCGTTGCTCAATATCGAGCTCGGCGAAGTGATTTTTGGCGGAGTCGGAGCCGGTCTCTACGGCATGCTCGTTTTCGTCGTGCTGGCTGTGTTCATCGCCGGCTTGATGGTTGGTCGCACGCCGGAATTTCTGGGAAAGAAAATCGAGCCTTACGACGTGAAAATGGCGTCATTCGTCATTCTCGTGCTGGCATTTTCCATTCTCGGCTTTTCCGCCTGGGCCTGCATGAACAAATGGGGCGCGCCGGACGCGACGGGCGCGCTGACCGACGGCACAAACAACAGCGGCCCCCATGGATTCAGTGAAATCCTCTACGCTTATAGTTCCTGCACGGGTAACAATGGCAGTGCCTTTGCCGGCATCGGCGCTAACACGCCCTGCTACAACGCCACGCTCGGACTGGCCACTCTGTTTGGACGCTTTGCCATGATCGTGCCAATCCTGGCGCTGGCCGGTTCGCTTGCTCGCAAGAAACGTGTGGCATCAAGTGCGGGCACTTTTCCTGTCTCAGGTCCGCTTTTTACCACGCTCCTTGTCGGCACAGTCCTGCTGGTCGGCGCGCTCACGTTTTTTCCGGCGCTCTCGCTTGGACCAATCATCGAGCATTTCATGATGCATGCCGGCAAATCCTTCTGAGTTCCGTCACTCCACCATCAAGTCCTAAACTTTTCCAAAAATGGCTGCAAAAACTCATTCGATCTTCGACCCAACGATTATTCTTCCAGCAATCGGAGAGGCTTTCAAGAAACTTAACCCCCTCCACATGGTGGGTAATCCGGTGATGTTCGTTACTGAAGTCGGTGCGGCGATCACCACCGTGCTGATGTTCACTGGGACGGAAGGGGCGTCGTTTGGATTCCTTCTGCAAGTCACGCTCTGGCTTTGGTTCACGGTCGTTTTCGCGAACTTTGCCGAAGCGATGGCGGAAGGGCGTGGCAAGGCCCAGGCCGATTCGCTGCGCAAAGCGCGCACTCAAACCTACGGCCATCGCATAACATCGACCGGCTCAACCGAACAGGTGCTGGCCGAGCGATTGCGCAAAGACGATTTGGTCATCGTTAAGGCCGGCGAATTCATTCCGGGTGACGGTGAGATCGTTGAAGGCGCCGCGACCGTCGATGAATCGGCCATTACCGGAGAATCGGCGCCGGTTGTGCGCGAAGCGGGCGGCGACCGGAGCGCCGTGACCGGCGGCACACGCGTTCTTTCCGACGAGATCAAGATCCGCATCACCTCGAATCCGGGCGAGACATTTTTGGATCGGATGATCGGCCTGGTGGAAGGCGCGAAGCGTCAGAAGACGCCTAACGAAATTGCGCTCACCATTCTGCTCTCCGCGCTCACGATCATTTTCCTCATCGTGCTGATCTCGCTCAAGGCCTACGGCATTTATGTCGGCGTGACATTCTCAATCACGGTCCTGGTGGCGCTGCTTGTCTGTCTAATCCCAACGACGATCGGCGGATTGCTCAGCGCGATCGGGATCGCGGGGATCGACCGGCTTGTGCAGAAAAATGTGCTCGCGATGAGCGGCCGCGCGGTCGAGGCCGCCGGCGACGTGGATGTGTTGCTGCTCGACAAGACCGGTACGATCACGCTCGGCAATCGCCAGGCGGCGGCGTTCGTTCCCGTTCCGGGAGTGAGCGAACAAGAGTTGGCCGAAGCCGCTCAACTTTCCTCGCTCGCCGATGAAACGCCGGAAGGCCGCAGTATCGTCGTGCTCGCAAAACAGAAATACGGTATCCGCGGACGCGAGTTGCACGAAATGCTAAACGCGAAGTTTGTCCCCTTCAGTGCGCATACACGAATGAGCGGCGTGGATTATAACGGCGAAAGCTACCGCAAGGGCGCAGCTGGCGCGATCCGCGATTGGGTTGGCGGACAGCTTCCCAAGGAAATCGAGAACGAAGTCGAGGCAATCTCGAACCATGGTGGCACCCCCCTCGTGGTCGCGATGAAAAATAAGGCGCTTGGTGTCATTTATCTGAAAGACATTGTCAAAGGCGGTCTGTCGGAGCGGTTCGAACGTTTCCGCGCGATTGGCATTCGGACGGTGATGATAACCGGTGACAATCCGCTGACCGCCGCCGCGATCGCCAAGGAAGCCGGGGTGGATGATTTCCTCGCGCAAGCAACACCGGAAGACAAGCTCGCGCTCATTCGGAAGGAACAGGAGGCCGGGCACCTCGTGGCCATGACGGGCGATGGCACGAACGACGCGCCCGCGCTGGCGCAAGCGGACGTGGGCGTGGCCATGAATACCGGGACGCAAGCGGCCAAGGAAGCGGGCAACATGGTCGATCTCGATTCAAACCCGACAAAACTACTGGAGGTTGTCGAGATCGGAAAACAACTCCTGATCACGCGCGGTGCGCTGACCACGTTCAGCATCGCGAACGACGTGGCCAAATATTTTGCGATCATCCCCGCGATGTTGCTCGGCACCTTTCCGCTGATCGCCCCGCTCAACGTCATGCGGCTGCAATCACCGACGAGCGCGATCCTAAGCGCTGTCATTTTTAATGCGCTGGTTATTATCGCGCTGGTTCCGCTCGCACTGAGGGGTGTAAAATTCCGGCCACTCGGCGCGGCCAGGATTCTTCGGCGCAATCTGCTGATTTACGGCCTCGGCGGCATTTTGATTCCATTTATCGGAATCAAAATGATCGACATGATTATTACTGCGGTGCAACTCGCTTGACTCAACCCATGAGAAACATATTCATCGAAATCAAAAACTCCGTCATCGCGACCATTGTTTTCGCGATCATCCTGTGCGGCATTTATCCGCTAATCGTCTACGGTGCCGGCCAACTTTTCTTCCCGAATAAGGCAAATGGCAGCTTGATCGAGGGAAAAGACCGCAGGCTGGTCGGTTCCGAATTACTCGGACAAACGTTTAGCGGCGATAAATATTTTCACCCCCGGCCATCAGCCGCCGGCGCGGGCTATGACGCCGCCAACTCGAGCGGCACGAATCTGGGACCGACCTCGCAGAAACTGATGGATTCGGTCAAGGCTGCGGTTGAGCAATATCGGAAGGAAAACAATCTCACGGCGGATGTGCTCGTCCCGGCGGATGCCGTGACTTCGTCCGGCAGCGGACTCGACCCGCATATCAGCGTGAAGAACGCGGAACTCCAAGTGCCGCGCGTTGCCAAAACGCGCGGTCTGAGCGAGGACAACGTGCGCGATCTCATAAAACAA
>Ga0209863_10000987_pt1 | contig 11973 bp, 11 predicted proteins | sample OrgsoiDNA2013046_FD_185796 | JGI IMG/M metagenome (GOLD analysis project Ga0209863, IMG submission 185796) | Permafrost soil microbial communities from the Arctic, to analyse light accelerated degradation of dissolved organic matter (DOM) -... | ecosystem: Environmental > Terrestrial > Soil >...
TAGAAAATGCAATATTAGTTTGGATGGTAGTCGGGATGATCGTAAATTTGCCCTCCACATCGCGAAGTAGAGCAGCGGTAGCTCGTCGGGCTCATAACCCGAAGGTCGGAGGTTCGAACCCTCCCTTCGCAACCAGGTAAAGGACCCGCATTTTGCGGGTTTTTTTATTTTCCTTTCCCATCATATTTGTGGGATCGAAATAAACCGGAATAATCTGTCCGTTATTTTTACTCAAATGTCTTCAGGTAATAAGAGCGGAAGCTGCAGGACGCTGTGTTTATTTCGGAATGGGATATTTCGGAAGAAGACGTACTATGGAAAAGAATTTGATTCCGTTCTTTGAATCCGGGCCTCATGCCTTTCAGGTAGTCAGCCCATGAATAGTAAATACCTGAATTAAAGTGAAAGCCGATTTGCGCATATTTTTTTTGGCTGAATAAATATTCAGCACGGAGGCGCATCAGGGCATCGGCACATTGTTGTAAATCGGCAGTCCCCACATCGTAGGACAGTATTGCGAAATGTTTTCCCTGATTACTGATCTGGTTTCCCATGAAATCCAGGATGGGTTTGTTTTCTTCAGGCATATGCTGAAGGAAATATGGCCAGGAATCCGGTGGATAGGAAAGCGGATGGATCCGGTCATGCACTGATGAAACAGCATTTCGGATTCCCTCAGCTTTCGGTTGCTGGTAGCTGTTAGTTTTTTTACCGGGCTGGGTTGTAAAGAAAATGGAAGATGACAGGATCCATGAGAAGGCGCGCATGTTGGGATTTTATCCTTTGATGCGCATTCAATTTCATTCCATACCCTGAAATCTGCATTCACAAAAATTTAGGAGTTTTAGGCTTTAAGCTTTGGGCTTCCGGCTTACTTTCCTCCAAACAATCTCTTGAAAAATCCTTTCTTCTTTTTTTCTTCAGGCGCCGTTGCTGGTTTTACTGACTCAGCTTTTTTTTTATTGGCGCCAGTGGCTTCATCAATTACCTTTTGTTCTTCTGGTGAAAGTTTCGAATCGACGGGCACATGTGGTGAACTCGTGTCAAGATATTGGTTCGCATTTCCATTTCCCTGGTTATCCCCCTCAGCACCCGGCAGCGGAGTTTTGTCGATGATGTTCATATAATCATACATCATGTCGCTCTTCATATTTTCCGGTATAACGAATCGGGCCCTGCGGTTCAGACCCACATCTTTGTCTGCCGCCGTTTTTGCATAAAAATATTCCCAGATCGGACGCGCAGAACGTCCACCTTCTCCCAGTTTACTGTCCAGCCGAATAAAATTATCATCACAGCCAATCCAAACACCGGCCAGTAATTGTGGCGTAAATCCCATAAACCAGGCATCGGTATTATTTTGTGTGGTTCCCGTTTTACCACCCATTTCAGCCAGGCCCAGACGGTCCCGCATACCCGCGGCAGTACCAATGTCAACCGTTCCCTGCATCATCCTGCACATGGTATAAGCCGTATTCTGACTGATCACTTCTTTTCTTTCCGTGTCGAACCGTGCAAGCACATTACCGTTTTTATCTTCTATGCGTGCTATATAATATGGTTTGGTGCTGAATCCACCGGAAGGAAACATGGTATAGCCCCACATCATTTCATATAATGAAATTTCAATCGCGCCCAGAGCAAGGGAGGGATAAGCTTCCATTTTTGATTTGATATTAATATTATGGAGAAAATCCACAAAACGTTTTGGTGTAACCTGCTTCATGATGGATGCTGATGCACAGTTCAGGGAGTGAGCGAGGGCTGTCGCCATCGTAACCTGGGGACCGAGTTCGCATTTTCCACCTGCCGGCACCAATCCAAAACCATCGAAGTATTGCGGCTCATTATCCACAATGGTTCCGGGTGCGTACCCGTAATCTTCAATGGCGTCGGCGTAGAGTAATGGCTTGATAGATGATCCCACCTGGCGTTTGGTATTCAGGTTTGCATGATCGAATTTATAGGTCTTAAAATCAATACCTCCAATCCATGCTTTTACAGCCCCACTCATCGGATCCATTGCCAGGAAGGCGGTCTGCATCATCTGGTGGTTGTATTTGATGGAATCCAATGGAGTCATTACGGTATCCGTTTCACGTCTTGAGTTCCAGGCAAAAACCTTCATCTGAATGGGCTGGTCAAAACTTTTGCGGATCTCAGCAGCCGGGATGCCATCGTCTTCCATATTCCTCCAGCGTTCTGTATTCCGGATCAGTGATTCCAGAATATTGGTATGTTCTTTCCATACCAGGCCCTTGCGTATGGCCGGCTGCGCATTCAACACTTTTTGCAGGCTGGGCACCTGTTTGGCCACGGCTTCTTCGGCGTATAATTGCATGCGGGGATTAATGGTTGTATAAATATGCAATCCATCTTCATAAAGATCATAGGGTTTGTCAGTGGCTGGATTTTTATGATCCTTGCACCATTTTTTTAATTCATCCCGAATCACGTCCCTGAAATAAGGAGCCAGTCCATTATTCTCATCCTGTTTTTTATAGTTTGACAGATCGATCGGTTTCAATTTGTATCTGGTGCCTTCTTCCGGAGTGATGAAATTGCTTTCGACCATCCGGTTAATCACGGTGTTTCTTCTTTCGATGGCCGCTTTGGGATTTTTTCTTGGATTGTACAAAGTGTTTCCGCTTAGCATCCCGATGAGCATAGCAGATTCATCTACCGTAAGCTGTTCCGGTTCTTTTGAAAAAAAAGTACGGCTCGCATTCCGGATGCCATAAACGTTGTCGCCAAATGGAACAGCGTTCAGATAAAGGGCCAGAATTTCTTCCTTGGTAAAATTTCGTTCCAGGCGAACGGCTGTGATCCATTCCTTCAGTTTTTCTATTCCGCGCCTCGCCATGTTATGAGATCCCTGGCCTAACATATATTTTGCCAGCTGTTGGGTAATGGTGGATCCGCCACCGTCACGTCCCAGTTTTACAACGGCACGCAAAACCCCCATGCCGTCAATACCCGAATGATCGTAAAATCTTTTGTCCTCTGTTGAAAGCAAGGCATTGATTGCGTTCTTTGAAATGTCGTGGTATTCCACGTTGCTCCGGTTGCTTTTGTCCTTATAGTATTTGCCCATTGAAGTTCCGTCATCGGCATAGACTTCTGATGCCAGCATGATGGACGGATTTTCCAATTCCTTCAGTGAAGGGAGTGGACCAAAAACGCCAAGGTTTATCAGTATAAGTAAAATGATAAAGAAGCCAAGACCGGCAAAAAAGATTTTCCAGAATATCGGAATTGCTTTACGCATATTTTATTTTATTAAGATCACTTTTTATTTACGGTTGACGGTTGACGGTTGACGGTATTGCCTCAAGCCTTATTTGCCTAACGGAAATTTATCAGGTGAATAAACAGATAAAAATTTCCTGTACAATTGAATATTTTTATTCGCCTTCAGTATTTCCAGGTTTTGGTCGTCGATGATGATGAAGAAATATTTCTTTTCCGGCAACCAGGGTATGATTTCGCGGGGAGCTGCATTTCCCGCTTTATTCAGATAAGTCAGGGCCGCAGACGCATTTTCAAAGCCCTGCATCACCATCAGCTTGGTCGTATCACTGATTGACTGCTTATTGATCTCATAATTTTTTCCAAAGAAATTTTCCCGGTTGTACCGGTCGAAAGCATTCTTCGACTCGGTTACGTATACCGGATCCACATTTGTCATGACCATGACCACATACTGAGGTCTGTCGGGCGACCAGATAAATGGTGAAACAAACAGGGATTGCGCTTTTAACTGAAGCGCGTCGGGTTTCCCAATAGAAATCTGATTACTGTCCCGGTTTATATTCCCGGCATTCAGAGCTTTCGACTTTGCGTTGGCCGAATCGGTTATTTTCGGTTGTACGGCAGCGTTAGCCGCCCGGGCGATACTGTCGTCAGACATACGTGTTATGTGCAGGTTTCTCAAATAGGTTTCAATTCTTTCTCTTTCATTCAGTACGCGCAATACATTTTTTGCCTTGGACGACATGACCGTACCCGGGAAACGCGTGATGATTTTATTCAGTGTCGCTTTTCCGATACTGTCATACCGATAATGTATATAATAAAGCGCTTCGATGTACAACAATTGCGGTGTCCAGTATTTTTCACCGAAAACACTGTCCAGCTTCAGTTTTTCGCCGGCTGCCTGATCGAAATGACCTTCAATAAAATGTTCGTAAACAGTTTCGTAAGCTTGTGTAGCCTGCGTCCTTGCAGGAAGATCCTCCGGTCCTTTTGGAGGATTTTCGATCAGTGTTATGTATCGCCCGGTTGGGAATTTCTGTTTCATCAGTGCCAGTATCCTAGCTGCATTAAGCGAATCATCGAGGTGTATATAACAGTAATATTGGTTGTAAAGGGCTTCCTGGTAAAACCGGGTATCGGGGAATTTCGTTTCCAGGGAATCATATGTTTTTAACGCGGTCCTGTAATCCGGGATATAATCCTGCAGTGATTTTCCGAGAACAAAAAGAGCATTTTCCACCGAATCCCTTGATATTTTCATCTTCTCCGGTGTCAGCGGTACGGGTTCCAGCAGGGATTCTGCCGTAAGCTGAGCAGCTGCAGGGGTTGCGGCAGCCGGTTCAGCACCATTTAAACGTAAATTACTTGCAGGTGTTAGTCCCGTTACCTGCCGGTTGATGAGTGACTGCGCTTCCCAGTTATCTACATTGGGCCGGTTACCCCATCTGGATTTAAAATCATTATATCCCTTAGCCTTTACCGACTGATTATAGAAATACCAGTCGCCGGCACCAACGGGGTTATTGAACATATCGGGAACCACGCTATTGGATTTAAAACCATATCCGCCGGATCCGCCGCTATTGTCATCCTCAGCCAAACCCTGTTGTTTGCGATAAGCCCTCAACATTTTTTTGATATAGGATTCTCTTTCAGATGCTGTCATATTGGCGATACGCTGCAGACTGTCCTGCCTCTGGATTATCAGAATTTGGGGAACGATCCGGCTGAGCGCCTGCTTCCTGTCCACCAAAACTTTCAGAGAGTCGGCAATCATCGGATTACTTACGTTGACGCTATCATATGCATATTTGGCCTCCGGGTACATTTTGTCGTCCATGAATATCCATCCGAGCTTCAGGAACGCCCGGTCCCTGTTATAACCCAGTCCATTGGCATGTTCGATACATTTCTTAAAATAAACCCGCGCAGCTTTTTTATCATGTCTTTCCAGCTCCATTTCCGCTGCCACATAATAGATCACATCCAGGTATGGCTCATAAATTTCTTTCCTGGCCATGCGCATCAGTGCATTCAGGTTTTTTTGTATGTAGTCATTTTTGGCTCCATCTCCCGAATTGTCCCGGATGGCATTCAACCGGGCATATACGGCGAGGGCCGGATCCAGGGTATTGGATGCTGCTTTTTCATACCAGGCTTTTGCCGATGCCGGATGACCACTCAGTTCAAACAGCTGGGCAATCAGGTATTCCCAACGGGCTACTTCGCCCTGGTCAATGGTATTATCCAGCGCAAGACTCAGGTGATGGGCCGCGCTATCCCAATCCCTGATTTTATAAAAATAAAGTGCCTGCATTTCGTGCAGGGAAGGTTTTAAACGGTCCGGAAAATTCGGGTCCTTTTTGAGTATTTCTATTAATACGGCGCCTTTTGTTAGCTTTTCCTGCTGGAAATAAGTTCTTATCAGCCAGATAAAAGATTCGTTTCGGCTGGGAGGCAGGCTGAAAACTTTCTTGGCAATATTTCTTTTTTCATCCGTCGAAATCGTAAAGGCATTTCCGCCTTCTTCCTGGTTACTTCCGATCGGAATCGCGTAACCATCCGCATCCCGGGGGGCATAGGCATAGTTCACAAACTGAAAAAGGATATGTGCAGAATCCAGGTTATTCTTATATAAATAAGCCCGGCCCATCAGGATATACAGATTATCGTTCCAGCTATTGCGTAAATCGTGCAGCAGGATAGCGGAATTTATTTTTTCAAGAACGGAATCCAGATTGCGTTTATCCTTTGCTGTTGTTTCAAGCGAATAGTTGTAAAAGGGGAGAAGCTGGGTATAATCTTCTTTGAATTGACCTTTGGCCCGAACCAGCACTTCATTCAGCTTGTTATTCGTATTGAAATAGAAATTGTAATGGGTAATGGTATTTTGGAGGAGTTCCCGGGAAGTGGTCCATTTCGTGGTGGCTGTTTTTTCATAACCCAGAGTCCGGTTTTCATATTTGTCCGGTTTCTTCAGGTCATAATCCACCCCCACCTGACCAGATCCGTTCAGGCAAAAGAATAAAGAAAAAAATATAACTGAGGTAACGATCCGTTTCACCCTTCGTCCTTTAGGATTGCCATGCAAACTAAATTGTTATTAACTGATAAAAGGGATTTTTATTTTAAAAATTCGCCAATTTAAGGCTGTTTTAACCTGCAAACCAATAACTTGTTATCTTTAGAGCGCAATATCCCCATATGGCCAAATTCGATGCCAATTCCACCTTAAAAAGATTGCAGAACCGGTACAGGCTGGTGGTCATGAACGACGATACCTATGAAGAAGTGGTGACATTTAAACTTTCCCGCCTTAGCGTGTACGTTTTTCTCAGCACGGTTTTTGTATTACTTACCGGGCTTACAGTAGCTTTGATTGTTTTTACTCCACTTAAGCTTTATATACCTGGTTATGGAGATTTAAATAATACTAAGGAGTTGCGTGAACTAAAAATACGTACTGATTCGTTAGAGCAGGAAGTGAGGTACCGCGATCAGTATTTTCAGAGTCTGAGGAATGTTTTGCAGGGAAGCAGCACGGTGAAAATGGATACGACGGCACTTAAGATTCCGAAGGCGGAAAAAATCGATGATTAAAATCTGATACCAATGTTTAATAACAAATCCAAATCCGAAACAGCACAAGATGTTGTACCCTCAGGCAGCGCCAGTCTTATTAGCAGCGGAACTTCCCTTAAAGGTGATATTACGAGTAGCGGTGACCTTCGAATAGATGGTACCCTGGTTGGTAATATTATTTGCAGTTCAAAAGTAATCATCGGTGCAAACGGTGTAGTAGAAGGTGATATCAGCGGTGTAACTGCCGATATCATGGGAAAGGTAACCGGCACTATCAAGGTGAAGGAGCTTCTTCAATTAAAAAGCAATTGCCAGGTAAACGGCAACCTCCATTCTGCAAAACTGCAGATTGAACCGGCTGCTAATTTTAACGGGCAATGTCATATGATCCAGGAAACACCTGTAACTACCAGTGGAAAATCCGGTTCATCATCTGTCAAGGATGATTATTCAAAAACGCCTTCTCTGGCACTTTCATAAGCTTAAAGCCTAAAGCTCAAAGCCTAAAACTTTGGTTTGTGATTTTTAATGAATGGATAATTCTATTCTCTAAAAATGACTGCCTTGAAATTCTATTGTCAGGCTCATATTTGGTTCCACCTCAAAGAAGATCCGGAGGCCCCAGGCTATTATATTCAGTTGCCAAACAGAATTCCGTCTTTAAACGCTTTAAGCTTTACTCTTAATAAGGCGTTAAGCGTTTTGCGTTAAGCGTTAAGCGTAAAAAGGCGTTAAGCGTTTTGCGTTAAGCGTAAATGGATTAATTTTGCGGGTATTCGATGAATCAAAAAGCCTTTACCTCGTTAGCTGTTCTTTTTCTCAGTCTGGAAGCGTTATTCTTCCTTTTGTGGATTTTTATTAAGGACCCGGTGGTGGATTATCGCGTTTTACTGGGCGGCAACTTCCTGTTTTTCATCGTGGGTATGATTTCTTTAAGAATGAACAGCAGCGCAATGAAGCACCAGAATACCCAGGGATTTCTGCGATTAATGTACGGGGCATTTATTTTAAAGTTTTTTGTCGTGGCTATAGTCGCTTTTGTCTATATATCCATCTTCAAAAAAGCGGTTAATAAACCAGCCTTGTTCGGATGTTTTGGCTTATATCTTTTCTATACTTTTCTTGAAATCCGTTCCGTGATGAAACAGAGTAAAAAGCCAAATGCCTAAGAAGGAAGCGCCCCTGGAATATCTCGAGAATTATATGCCCGCCGGTGCATCCGGAAAAATGCTTGAATACCTGCACCGCTATAAAGTGCACCTGACCATCACACGCACCCGCAAAACTGTATTGGGGGACTACCGTCATGCCACCGGTTCCGATCATCACCGGATCAGTGTGAATGGGAACCTGAATAAATATGCTTTTTTGATTACCCTTATCCATGAGATCGGGCACCTGATTACTTTTCAACAATACGGCAACAAGGTTTATTCTCATGGGAAAGAATGGAAACTGGCCTACCGGCAGGTTCTTGAAGATTTTATGAAACTGAAATTATTTCCGGCTGATCTTCATCAAACGCTTCTCAAATCTCTGCATGACCTGCCCGCCAGCAGTTGTTCGGATATCAACCTGACAAGAGTATTGAAAAATTACGATGCGAAAGACAAGACAGTTTTGGTGGAAGATTTAAAAGAAGGTACCCAGTTTAAAACCTCGGACGGTCGGATATTCAAAAGAGGCAAACAGATCCGGAAAAGAATTGAGGGCGTGGAAATACGGTCAGGAAAACTGTATCTGTTCAGTCCTGTTTATGAAGTGGAACCGTTGAGTAAATAGTCAGGAAGCAATAATGGCCATGAGTCCGTAAAGAGCGACAACTGTCAGGATAAGAATGGCAAGGAATGGCTTGTGGGAGGTTTTCATATAGGCGTATTTCGTTTTCGTGGATTGGAACTAAAACGTTAAGATATTATATTTATTTTTCAGATGCAAGCTTTCCTGTGGGCATTTTGTCCATTGCCGGTTCGGACTGGCCCTTTAACTTTGAAATATGGCGGAACCTATTGTTGAGCTTAAAAATGTAAATATTTACCAGTCCGGAACGCTGATACTGGGGAATGTAAATATCATAGTGAATAAAGCAGAGTTTGTCTACCTGGTCGGCAAAACCGGAACCGGCAAGTCGAGCCTGCTGAAAACCATGTATGGGGATCTGACCATGAAAGAAGGGGAGGGAACCGTAGCCGGATTTAACCTCCGCGAAATGACCTGGAAAAAAGTTCCTTACCTGCGCAGGAACCTGGGCGTCGTGTTCCAGGATTTTCAATTGCTTACTGACAGAAACGTAATCGATAATCTTAAATTCGTTTTGAAAGCTACCGGCTGGAAGGACGAAAAACTCATGACGGAAAAAATCAATGATGTATTGGATAAAGTCGGACTGAAATCCAAGGGATTTAAAATGCCCTATGAAATGAGTGGAGGAGAACAACAGCGTGTAGACATTGCCCGTGCCCTTTTGAATTCACCCAAACTCATCCTGGCTGATGAACCGACCGGAAACCTGGATCCGGAAACTTCCGACGAAATCATGCAGTTGTTATTTCAGATCTCCAAGGAATATGGTACTACGGTCATTATGGCAACGCATGACTACCGGGTTGTAAGTAAGTTTCCGGCACGCACAATTCGGACGGAGAAAGGAAATGTGCTGGACAACGCTACCATATCTGTGCTATAAGGCGCCTGGCCGTATTAAGATTATCGTACTGGTTCTGTAATTTTTCGCGACGGTATTGCAAATCAAGAAAAGTAAACGGACGTTCATATAAATTTTCAATCACCCTTTTGAATCCATTGGCTCCTTCCGCCAGGTGGCAAACCTCTTTCAATCCGGTTCCTTCCACTGCATTTGCATTCACCACACAATGCCGTCCGTTAAAAAGCGCATTCAGCAATTTCAGTTTTATGCCTGTACAATTAAATGAAGGGATTACGTGTAGTTGTGCTTTCGAAATAATGTCTTTTAATTCCTGATCATTGGGATCAGAAACAATACAACAATTTTTATATTTTGCTACGGTACGCCGGAGTTTTGATCCCGGATTTTTGCCCGCGACCAGGAAGGGAATGGGAAGATCATTGAAAACATTTTCCAGCAACCAGATAACTGCTTTCTCGTTTTCATCCACAGACAAATTCCCATGATACAGACAATAACAACCTGTGCCCTGGGGCGATTCAATATGCTGGAAGGGAAGGAATACCGGAATTACCGAAATGTTTTTGGACTGATAGGTGCCGGCGGCCATATCGGCATCGGTTTGAGTGACGGCAAGAATGGGCCATCCGGATGCAATGTGGCGTTCATATTTTCTCAGGACTGCGCTCTCGCGCAAATAGTATAATTTTTTAAACCAGGAAGAACTGCTCTTCGCGAGTTGTTTATAATAAACCGATTCCACATTGTGCAGGCGGAGTAAAATTTTTCTATTTGCAAACCGGTTATCCTGTGTCAGGTAAGTACAATGAACGCCTTCCAGCAGGATCGGGTATTCATCCTGTAAAAGCCTTTCCAGTAATTCTGGATTGGAGCGCGAACAAACGATGTAGGGAAGATGATGGGAAAATCCTTTATGACCTGTGCGCCGGGGATAGTAATATACCTGTTCGCAAATAGTTTTTAGTATCGGCTGTTCGTCTCTTCCACTGGTAAAACAATGCAGGTGAATTTTAATGCCCTGCTCGTGAAGAGTCCTGATTTTGTAATACAGGTCGAACACACCACCGTAGTCGGGAGGATAAGGAACATCGTGGCAAACAATATGCAGTTTCCTGTCTTCCATTTAATGTTTAACCGAATCTCTTTCTACTTGTTTAAAAATGTCTATAACTATTTTGCTTTCATTCTCCCAGTTCAGTGTTTCCCGCAGTTTACAGGTGTTTTGTTTCCAACGCCTCAATAGTTGCGGATCGGCAAAGATCTCCTTTATTTTGCCTGCTATGTGTTCAGGTTGATAGTCTTCTATGAAAGCGCCCACTTCATATTCATTAATAATCCTTTCCTGTTCGACCAGCCTGCTTGCGAGCACCGGGACGCCGGCATGGAGATATTCAAATAGTTTATTCGGCAGGCTGTATTTATGATTTAAGACTGAGGATTTGTCGATGGAAATGCCGAGCTGTGCCTTTCGGGTAAAGTGGCCGAGTACGGCAAAGGGTACCTTCGGGATCAGGGTGATTTTTTGCGACAGGTGATTTTGCCCGATCATTTTTTCAAGTTTCGGGAACACATCTCCGCCTCCGACAATTAAAAGATGGTAATCTGAAGCTTCAAGGAAAATCATACTATAGACCAGTTCTTCCGCACCCCGGGATTCATTAATACCTGCTCCCTGGAAGATCAGCAGGTTTTTATTTTCAGGTATCCTCCCGTCGATTGACCGGATCCATTCTGCTTCTTCAGCCGTCAATTCCGGATTTAAGGGATCTTTTAATGGAAGATTTCTGACAACAAATAATTTTTTATGGTAAATCCTCCGATAGAGATTGCGTATAGAGTCGGATACGGTATACATGTATTTTAGCCTGGAGAAAATCCGGGCTTCAATAAACTTCCAGATATTCCTGCGAATGGGTTTATGTTCCATTCCGGCCATGCCCAGAAAATATTCATGACTGTCATAAACCAGAGGCTTTTTCATGAGACGGGCAACCAGCATGGTTGCCGGCATTACATCCAGATCGTTGCCAAGGAAAATGTCGGGTTTCTGTTGAAGAAGCCTGAAAAAAAGGCGAATATTGAATTCCGCATAAAACAATGCAGTTCCGGTAAACCATAATTTTATTCTATCAGTTTGATAATCACGGCTGTTTAGTGCGAGACTTCTTTTATTTCTTGAACCAACGAGATGAACCCTGTAACCTTCGTTGTGGAGTGTCTGACAGATTTTATGAACTCTGTAATCAGTCACCAGGTCTGAAATGACGGTCACTGTAATCAGCTTTCTCTCAAGAGGATAGAGGTAGGAAGTCATAAATTAACGGGCTTACCCATCAACAGGGATTTTCAATGAAAACGTCATAATTAGTAAATAATTCTCTACCTTCGCGCCGAAATTAGCAGAATATTATCTGGATGCCTTAAAAAAATTGAGATGCCTTATTTGACAAAAGAAAAAACAGCAGAAT
>Ga0209863_10000988_pt1 | contig 11973 bp, 8 predicted proteins | sample OrgsoiDNA2013046_FD_185796 | JGI IMG/M metagenome (GOLD analysis project Ga0209863, IMG submission 185796) | Permafrost soil microbial communities from the Arctic, to analyse light accelerated degradation of dissolved organic matter (DOM) -... | ecosystem: Environmental > Terrestrial > Soil >...
AACGGTTGAGCCGGACAGTCCGTTTGCAAAGTCTGTGGATCCCGCTGGCCGGACGGACGTGATCGTGCATACAAATCGAATCGCCGTGATTGCCGAATTCAGGCGTCCGAGTGGGCGCATGGGCTTCGGCTTGTTGCTCGTCGCCGGACTTGGTTGTGGCCGCGCGGGGCCGCCGGCGTCGCCGACTGAAACCCGGCGCACCGAGCCCGTTCCGGTCGTCGCGCCGAAGCGGCCCGCGCTGCCCGATCTGGACGCATTGCCGGCCGCGCCGGATCTTCCGCCGGAGCGGCGCGCGATCCAGGTGGTCGACGGTCGAGAAAGGGTGGTCGATGCGGAGGCCGCGCGCGCGCGCGGTCTCACCGTCGTCGATCTCTCCGACGGGTGGGCGCCCTCGGTGTTCGACGATCGGGCAGCCCCGACGGGCGCGACGCTGCCGAACCCATACCGCGCCGTCTACACGGGGCTCGCCTCGGACCGCAGCGACGGCGATGGGCAGCCGCTCGGCGCCGGCGAGCGGAATTATCTCGAGCTCTACGGGATTCCGCCGGCGCCGTCGGTGTTGCGGCATCGCTTCCTCGCGGATGCGCGGCTCGGATGTGCGTCGGCCTTCGATCCGGCGAAGCTGCTGGCCGTCGACGAGGTGCGGACCTGGGGCGCGACCACCGAACAGAAGGAGCTGGCCAAGTACGCCGCGCGTGGCGCCCGGCTGGAGGCCGCGCGCGTGGCGGCCGGCGCGGCCACCCTCGAGGCTCTGGCGGCGACCGACGCGCGGGCGTCGAAAGAGGTGAAGGATCAGCTTCGCTTCCAGACCGAGCGGATCGCGTTTGCCGAAGCCGAGAAACGCCTCGTCTGCGAGGGGCTCCTGGCCGCCAGCAAACACAAGACGGGGGCCTACGACACCGCGATGCGCGCCGCGATGCTCGATTTTCAGCAGAAGCAGGCGGTGATGGATCAGGCCGACATCCGGCGCGGGACGCTGGAGGCGCTGGCGCGCTCGCCGCTGCAAAATGATTTTCTGGCGCTTCGGCGGGTGCTGACCGAACGGGCCATGCACGCGGGAGGTTTCGTCGAGGATGGGAGCGTGGGCGACTCCGCTTCGGATCCGAGCTATCCAACCTATCTCGGGGCGGACGGGGCGCGGCACCGGGTTCCGGATCTGGCGACGCCGGCGCTCGAGGCGACGCTGGCGCGGCTCGGGATCGCGACGCCCGACGACGCGCTGGCGTTCTTCCGCCGCCACCCGCGCGCCGATTTCGGCTCGCTCGCGGTGGCCGTGCGCCTGCCGCCGCCGCCCGAGTACTACGGTTCCACGATGGACCTCTCCGCCGAGATCGATCGGGGCGACGTCTGGTACGACTTCCCCTACGACGCGGCGGGCGTCCGGCTGCCCCAGCCCCGCGAGCGCTTCCCCACCTTCACCCTCTTCGTGAAGTGGCACGGCGAGCGGGTGCCGCTGGTGCGCTGGCGGACCACCGTCGGCGGCTGGCGCTCGGAGCTGGCCTCCGACGGGCAGGAGTACTATCGCTGGAAGGGCTCGGACATCGGCCCGCGGGTCTGGCGGCACATCGTCGCGGCGCCGGTCTGGATCCCGCCGCCGTCGTCGCCGCTGTCGTCGATGGTGAAGGAGAAGAAGGTCAACGGCATCTACGCGCGGGTCACCAACTACGACGAGACGGGGCCCGGCTACCTGTCCGCCTACGGCCTGGCCGCCGCGATTCACGAGGAGATGCGCAAGGGACCCGACGGCGCGACCTTCTTCGACAACGGTATTCGCACGCACGGCTCGTTCGATTACATGTCGCTGCGCGGGCGCTTCTCGCACGGCTGCCACCGGCTCTACAACCAGCTCGCGATGCGCCTGTTCAGCTTCGTCCTCGGGCACCGGCGGATGCGCGCGGTAGGCTCGATGCCGCTCGGGTTCCGGCGGGTGTTCTACTCGCAGGGCGAGGTCTTCGAGATGCGGCTGCCGAGCCGCGGTTTCTACTACGAGCTCGATCCGCCGCTGCCGATCGAGGTGCTCGAGGGGCGCATCAAGGGGCAGCTGCAGAAACCGATCGCGGGCTATGTCCCCAAACCCGGCGTGAAATACGCTTCACCGCCACCCAGTGTCTCGAATTCACCCGAAGCCCGCGCCGGAGGCGACAGCCCGTGACCCGCGGCGCCACCTTCGATTTCGCCGCCTGGGGCTGGCTGGGGCTCACGCTCTTGCTCGGGTGTGGGGGGTGTGGATCGGGAAGGCGCACAGCGGAAGCGCCCCCGGCGGGGACCGGGCGCGCCGCTTCCGGGCCCGTCTCGCCCGCCCCGATCGACGACGACGACGATCGGGAGCCCGCGGCGCCGGCCGGTGGGCCGCTCCCCCATGTCACCATCAGGCTCTCCGTCGACAGGCACTGGAAAGCGCACGTCTTTTGGGGCCGCAAGGACCTGGGGATCGCGCCGCTCGAGATTCAACGTCCCCGGGGATCCGGCCCGCTCGATCTGCTGATCGTAGCCGATGACGCTCTTCCCCTGCACACCCGTGTCTTCACCGATCGGGATAGCGCGCTCGCCGTCCGCCTCTATGGCGAAAGCGAGGCTCCAAGCCTGCTCGGATATCGCCTGGGATATCCCCGGACCTTTTCGCTTCCAACTTCCACGCGTTTCACCCACAATGCCGGAACTTTTCCCCGGCCCCGCCGGTAAACCAGAGGAGATCGATCGAATGGGCAAGCCGCTGTCGAAGTCAGACCTTATTTCCAAGTTGGCCGAAGAGAACGACGGGAAGCTGACCCGCAAGGACGTGAAGGGCGTCCTGGAGTCGCTCGCCACCATCGGCTACAAGGAGCTGAAGAAGACCGGGATCTTCCTGGTTCCGGGGTTCGCCAAGTTCGTGGTGATCAAGAAGCCGGCGACCAAGGAACGGAAAGGGATCAACCCCTTCACCAAAGAGCCGACGGTCTTCAAGGCCAAGCCGGCTCGCAAGATCGTCCGGGCTCGTCCGGTCAAAGCCGCTAAAGACGCGGTTTAACGGGGTCGGCGGCGCCTAACGGCCCGCCGTGTCCGTTCGCGTGCGCTGCCTGAGTCGCGACGTTGGCCACCCAGGAGCCTTGATCGCTATGGCGAGCGCGCGTATGGCGGGTGTGGGTATCCAGCCCATTTCGGGGGCTACCTGCGCCTTTTTTCGGGCTCCCGCCGGCGTAGTAATAACGTACACTTAAACGCCTTTTGTCCTACAGATGGCAGAGGCGATGCCGAATATGTTGGAAGTGAACGTAAATGGCTCGGGCGCGGCCCATGCCGCCGACGCCAAGATGATCGCAGAGGTCGCGGGAGATTCTCCGGGTCTGGGGATCGAGACGCTGGCGATCTCGAACCTGGCGTTTGCGGAGGATCTCTACTTTCAATTTCTGCGAGATCCAGCCAGCGTCGATCCGGGCTGGCGGCGGGTCTTCGAGCGCCTAGACGGTCCCGGCGCCGGCGCCGAGCAGAACGGCGCGAATCGGGCGGCGCTGGAGCCGCCCGCGGCCTTTCGGCGCAGCATCTTCGGCGCGGCGGCGGTCGCCGCGCCGAGCGCGATCCAGAGTCGCACCTCGGTGCGTCTGCTCTCGGAGCGCGTGCAACGGCTGGTCGCAGCCTACCGCGACCTCGGCCACCTCTTCGCCGACCTCGATCCGCTCGGGCTGGTCAAGCGCGGCAGCCCGCAGATCGCGCTCGAGGACTACGGCCTGGCCGAGGAAGACCTGGAGCTGGTCTTCAGCAGCGAGAACGTGGCCGGGCCCGATCGGACCACGCTGCGCGATCTGGTGGGGCTCCTGCGCGAGACCTACTGCCGCAAGATCGGCGTTCAGATGACCCACATGCACGATCTGGAGCTGCGGTCCTGGCTGCAGACCCGGATGGAGAGCACCCGCAACCGGGTCGCGCTGGCCCGCCCCGACAGGATGCGGATCTTCCAGCAGGTGATCGGCGCCGAGGTGTTCGAGCAGTTCCTGCAGAACAAATTCCTGGGTTCGAAACGGTTCTCCCTCGAAGGTGCCGAAAGCCTGATTCCCCTCCTCGAGCGGTTGTTCGAGCGGGCGGCGCGCGGAAACGTCGGGGAGATCGTGATCGGGATGGCGCACCGCGGGCGCCTCAACGTGCTCGCCAACGCGCTCAAGAAACCGGCCTCGCAGATCTTCGCCGAGTTTCAGGACAAGCTCGACAACGTCGATCCAGCGGACACCAGCGGCGCGGGCGACGTCAAGTACCACCTGGGTTTCTCGATCGACCGGGTGTTCGGCGAGGGGACCGACGAGCACCGCGTGCACGTGTCGCTGGCCTTCAACCCGAGTCACCTCGAGTGGGTCAACACGGTCGTGCAGGGCCGCGTGCGCGCCAAACAGGATCGGCTGGCGGACGCGGGGCGCACACGCTGCCTGCCGATCTTGATCCACGGCGACGCGGCCTTCGCGGGGCAGGGGATCGTCGCCGAGGCCCTCAATATGTCGGAGCTCGAAGGGTATCGGGTCGGCGGGACGGTCCACATCGTCGTCAACAACCAGGTCGGCTTCACCACCTCGCCGCAAAGCGGAAAGTCGACGACCTACGCGACGGACGTCGCGCGCATGCTCCAGATCCCGATCTTTCACGTCAACGGGGAGGATCCGGAGGCGATCTGCCAGGCGGTCGATCTGTCGGTCGACTTCCGGCAGCAGTTTCACCGGGACACGCTGATCGAGCTGTGGTGTTACCGGAAGCTCGGCCACAACGAAGGGGACGAGCCGTCGTATACGCAGCCGGTCATGTACCGCGCCATCGCGAGCAAGCCGTCGATCCGGATGGCCTACCTGGCGTACGACGCCGCCAACCCCGCACCCGATGGAAGCGCGCGCATCACCGTCGAGGAGACCGACGAGATCGCGGCCGGGAAACGGCGCGATCTGGAGGCGGAGCTGGAGATTGCCACGCGCACCGACGCGCCCCCGCGGCCGAGCACCTTCGCGGGCGCCTGGGCGCGCATCAAGGGGGGGGCCGACAGCGCGGTGGCGGAGGTGCCGACGGCGGTGTCGGCCGCGGCGATCAAGGACGTGACGCGCGCGCTGGTGACGCTGCCGGCGGATTTCAACGTCCATCCCAAGCTGCAGAAGCTGATCATCGAAACACGCGCGGCGATGGGCGCCGGCGACAAGGCGATCGACTGGGGGATGGGCGAGGCGTTGGCGTTCGGGACCTTGCTGGCGCAGGGGACGCGCGTGCGTCTGTCCGGTCAGGATTCACGGCGCGGCACCTTCAGCCACCGGCACGCGGTCCTCTGCGACTACAACGACGGGCACGAATACACGCCGCTTCTGAATATCGGGGCCAAACAGGGCGTGTTCGAGGTCCGCGACAGCCCGCTGTCGGAAGGCGGCGTGCTGGGCTTCGACTTCGGCTACAGCCTGGACATGCCCGAGGGGCTCACCATCTGGGAGGCGCAGTTCGGCGACTTCGTCAACGCGGCCCAGGTGATCATCGATCAGTTTCTCTGCTCGTCGGAGGCCAAGTGGCACCGGGTGAGCGGTCTGGTGTTGCTGCTGCCGCACGGCATGGAAGGGCAGGGGCCGGAGCACTCGAACGCGCGGCTCGACCGGTTCCTCAACCTTTGCGTCAACGACAACATGCAGGTCTGCAATCTGACCACGCCGGCGCAGTACTTCCATGCGCTGCGCCGCCAGGTGCTGCGCCCGTACCGCAAGCCGCTCATCATCATGTCGCCCAAGAGCCTGCTGCGACATCCGGCGGCGACCTCGGCGCTCGGCACCTTCACCGACGCCGGGTTTCAGCACGTGATACCGGACGCGCAGGTCAAGGACCCGGCGCGCGTCAAGCGCATCTTGCTGTGCACCGGGAAGATCTACTACGACCTCATCGCCGCCCGCGAGGCGCGGAGCTACGATGACGTCGCCATCGTGCGCATCGAACAGCTCTATCCGCTGCACAAGGACATCCTCGTCGAGACGCTCTCGGCCTTCCCCGAGGGGACGCCGGTGGTCTGGGTGCAAGAGGAGCCGAAGAACATGGGCGCCTGGGCCTATATGAATCGGGAGCTGCCATCGCTGCTGGCGGGATCGTTTCCCTGGTCGGCGGTCACCCGGCCGCTGTCGGCGAGCCCGGCGACCGGATCGGCGAAGCGACACACCCGCGAGCAGACGCGTTTGGTGGCCGAGGCCTTCGGCAAGGGCCCGGCCTGATGTCGCTCATCTTGCGGGTGCCGGCTCTGGGCGAGTCGGTGCGGGAAGCGACCCTCGGGGCCTGGAAGCGCGCCGAAGGCGACGAGGTCACCGCCGACGAGCCCCTGGTGGAGGTGGAGAGCGAAAAGGCGACACTGGAGGTGCCTTCGCCGGGCGCGGGCGTACTGCGAAAGATCCTGCGCAAGGCGGGTGAGACGGTGGCGGTGGGCGAGGCGATCGCGGAGATCGAGCAAGTCGCGGCGCACGCCCAGGCGGCCGCGCCAGCGCCGGCGGGTGGCAGCGGTGCGCCTTCGCCAGCGCAGCTCGCGGCGCCGGCAACGGGCGACGCTCCGGCCAAGGGGAGCAACGGGCGCCAGGGTGCGGGCGACGGAAACGGTCGTCCCGCCGAGCCGCCGCCTTCTGAGCCTTTGCGGGCAGCACCGTCGGCACGGCGCGCGCTCGCCGACAGCGGACTTTTGCCAGAAGAGGTCAAAGGCAGCGGTCGGGGCGGGCGGATCTCGAAGCAGGACGTCGTGCGCACGCTGGAGGAGCGCGGCAAGACCCCGGCACAGGCACCTCCGGCGATCGAGGTCCCGACGGCGATCCGTCCAGTCACCGACGGCGCGCGCGAGCGGGTGGTCCCGATGTCCCCGCTGCGCAAGACGGTCGCGCGGCGCCTGGTCGAGGCGCAGCACACGGCGGCGATCCTCACGACCTTCAACGAGGTCGACATGACCTCGGTGCTCGCGCTACGGGAGCGCCATCAAGAGCGCTTCGTCAAGCAGCACGGCATCAAGCTGGGCTTCATGTCCTTCTTCGTGAAGGCGGCGATCGAGGGGCTGAAGGCATTCCCCGCCGTCAACGCCGAGGTGCGCGGCGCCGACATCGTCTACAAAGACCACTACGACATCGGCGTCGCCGTCGGGGGCGGCAAGGGGCTGGTGGTGCCGATCGTGCGCGACGCCGATCACCTGTCGTTCGGTGAGATCGAGGTGACCATCGCCGGCCTGGCGGCCCGCGCGCGCGAGAACAAGCTCACCCTCAAGGAGCTCGAGGGGGGGACCTTCACCATCTCCAACGGCGGCGTCTATGGCTCGTTGCTGTCGACGCCGATCTTGAACCCGCCGCAGAGCGGGATCCTGGGCCTCCACGCGATCCAGAAACGTCCGATCGCCGTCGGCGACGCGGTCGTGGTGCGGCCGATGATGTACGTCGCGCTCTCTTACGACCACCGCCTGGTCGACGGTCGCGAGGCGGTCCAGTTCCTGATCCGGGTCAAGGAGTGCGTCGAAGACCCGGAGCGCGTCCTGCTGGAAGTTTGATTTTACGGGGGCGCGGCTCGCTGCCGCTCGCACGCCCCCGGTCCCCCCTCGCTCCGCCCAGCCAAGCTGGGCGGAGCTCGCCTTGCGACGAGCTTCCGCCGACCAATCTGTGTGGCACTACGCGACGGACGCCGGCGCGCGGGAGCGGCGGGCGGCGGTGCGGCGCGGGGCCCCGCGCGACGAAGACCGCTCTGTCGCGCTCGGCTGGCGCTCGCGCGACTTGCGGCGGCGTTTGGCGGCGTACATGGCGTGGTCGGCGTGGTTCAAGAGCGCGTCGACCGAGTCGCCGGCCTCGGGCCAGCTCGCGGTTCCCAGGCTGACGGAGATCGGGATCTCCCGCGTCGCGTTGGCCTCCCCGCGCGCGACGCGCAGTCGACCTACCAGGTGACCGCAGTCTTCCGCCGACAGATCCGGCAGCAGAATCCCGAACTCGTCGCCGCCGGTCCGGCAGGCGACGTCGTGGTTGCGCAGATGCGCGATGAGGAACTCGCCCAGCTCCTTGAGCACGGCGTCTCCCGCGGCGTGCCCGTGGCGATCGTTGACCCGCTTGAAGTCGTCGACGTCGACGATCATCACGGAAAACCGTCGGCCGGCGCCGGCACGCTGCGAACGGCTCAGCTCTTCGCGCAGGCGCTCTTCGAAGAAGCGGCGGTTCCACAAGCCCGTCAGCGGATCGCGGTAGGCCATCGCGCGGAACACGGCCAGCCGCGCCACTTCGCGGCGGAGGGTGGCGTTCTGACGGGCGAGTCGGACGAACTCGGCGGCCAGATCTTCGGGCGGCTTGCGGTTCATGGCGGCGCCTACCATACCGAGGTTCGCCCGGGGGGCAGACAGGAAAATGCGGGACCCGAGCGGGCAAGATGTCGCAACAAAAATTCAGTGAATCGCCTTGCCCCAGCGGCCGAGGATCCAGGCCGTCGCGTTGTCGACGCGCGAGTAGACCGCAAAGCCGTCGTTGTCGAGGCGTCCGGCCGGCGACAGCTGCCAGAAGAGGCCGAGCTGGCCCCCCGAGAGGTCGAAGAGATGGCGCAGCCAGGCGTCATAGTTCTGTGCGCGTTCGGCATCGGGGGCGGCGAAGCCGCACTCGCCGAGGTAGGCGACCTTGCCGGTCACGGTGGCGACAGCCTGGTGACGCTCGATCCAGATCTCGGCATCGCGGGGCGTCGACAAGCCGTAGTTGTGCGGGTAGAAGTGGTACGAGAGCATGTCGAGCGCGTCGATGCCCGCCAGCTTCGAGAAGCTGCACCCGTCGTCGCCGCGCACGGCGTAGTAGTTGGAGAGGCCCGCGTAGGGCGTCTCGTCGTCGTCGAAACCGTCGCCGCCGTCCGCGACCAGCTGGTTGGGCGCGATCTCCTTGAGGAAGGTGGCCAGCTCGGCGATCGTGTCGGGCAGGCGCGTTGTTCCGGCGCAGCTGGTACAGCGCAGCTCGTTGCCGATCTCCCAGGCCAGGATCGCCGGCTCGTCGCGGTAGGCCACGCCCGTGAAGGTGTTCACGCGGTTCATCAGCATGAGCGCGTAGTCCTTCCACCACCGCTTCATCTGCCCGTCGCTGTAGAAGGCGTCGCGATCCACCGGGCTGCCGTAGAGCTTCGACGCCCAGGCCGCGTAGGCGGGCAGGCCGCCGTACTCGCCCCAGTTGTTGACCAGCGGGACGACCAGGCGGATGCCGCGCCGCTTTGCCTCCCAGATCGCCTGGTCGAGGCCGCGCAGCCCCTCTTCGCGAAATCCCTCCTCGGGGCTGCGTCGGATCGACGACGCGTCCTTCGAGTCGTTGAAGCCCCAGATCCGCGCGACGGGCAGCGACAGGCAGACCAGATCGTCGAGCACCTCGTGCACGGCCTCGAGCGCCTGCGGATCCTGGTCCTGCTGCGCGTACGACAGGAGCTGCTGCAGGTAGTACAGGTTGGTGCCGGTCGAACGGAAGGCGGTGGTGCTGTCCATCAAGAGGGCGCCGTCCTCGCGTCCCAGGAATCCCGAGATCGGCGAGAGCGGCGGGCATCCGGTGTCGATCATCTCGTCGGCACCCAGCTCGCTCGGCGTGGGGGCGGCGGTCCGCACCGCGCCCCCGCAGGCACCCGCGCACAGCGACAGGGCGAGCGCGCGCCAGACTGTTCCCGCCCGCCCCCGGCAGGTCGGGAGAGCGCTCAGAGCAGCTTCCCCCGGAGGATTGTCGCCGCGACGGTGAAATAGATCACGAGGCCGCTCACATCGACCAAGGTGGCCACGAATGGCGCCGACGCGCTGGCAGGATCGAACCCGAACCTGCGCAGGATGAAGGGGAGCATCGAACCGGCCAGCGTTCCCCAGAGCACCACCCCGACCAGGCTGCAGGCGACGGTCGCCGCGATGCTCAGGTACTGCGGGCCGTAGGTGTGAAAGAGCCCTTCCCAGGTCACGATGCGCAGAAATCCGATCGCGGCCAGCACCACGCCCAGGCCGATTCCCGCGATGAACTCGCGGCGCACGACCACCCACCAGTCGCGCAGCCGGACCTCGCCCAGCGCCATCGCGCGAATGACCAGGGTGGTCGCCTGTGAGCCCGAGTTGCCTCCGCTGGAAATGATGAGCGGGATGAACAGCGCCAGCACCACCGCCCGCGCGATCTCCTTTTCGAAGAAGCCCATCGCGCTGGCGGTCAACATCTCGCCCAGGAACAGCACGCACAGCCAGCCGACCCGCTTGCGGATCATGCGCCGCATGTCGATCTGCAGATAGGGCGCGTCGAGGGCTTCGACGCCGCCGACCTTCTGCATATCCTCGGTGGCCTCCTCGCGGACGACGTCGACGACGTCGTCGACGGTCACGATCCCTTTCATGTGGCCTTCGGCGTCGACGACCGGCAGCGCGACCAGGTGGCTCTGGCCGAACTTGAGGCTGACCGCCTCCTGATCCATCTGCTCGGGGATGGTCGTCACCTGCCGCGTCATGATCTCGGCGACGCGGGTGCGGACGGTGGCCGTGAACAGCTCGCGGAACGAGACCACACCCAAGAGGCGCTGCTCGCCGTCGAGCACGTAGCCGTAGTAAATGGTGCGCGGTTGCTCGCGCATCTGCTTGCGCACGTAGCTAATCGCCTCGTCGACGGTCATCTCGGGCCGCAGCCGGATGTACCGCGGGTTCATCAGCCCGCCCGCGTTGTCCTCCGAGTAGGCGAGGAGCGCGGTCACCTCGCGGCGGGTCGGCTCGTCGAGCAGCGCCAGCAGCGCGTCGCGTTTTTCGGCCGGCGCAGCCTGGATCAGATCGGCCGCGTCGTCGGGCGGCAGCAGGCGCACCCAGGAGCGCTGCTCGCGCGCCGGCATGCCGAGCACGATCTCGGCATGATCGCGGGCCGCCACCGAGAAGAAGAAATCCTCGGCGTCGTCGCGCGGCAGCAGAAGAAACGCCTGGATCCGATCGCCGGCCGTGAGCAACGGCCAAACATCACGGATCTCCGCCAGCGACAGCGGTTCGCGTTCGGGAGTCGGGGGAGGGGGACCGGCTTCCATGGCGATCTCGAACGGGGCTCAGCGCGCTCCGGGCTCGGGTCGGTACTCGCAGGCCTCGTAGAATTGCCGGCCGAACGACGTCACGTAGAGGGCCTTGCGCTGCAGGTCGGCCACGATGACGTTGCCGCCGTCGCCGTCGCCCCTTTGGTCGTTCTTCTGGACGCTCGCCAGCGGTGGCGGCTGTCGCGCCTCGACGCGGGCGACCGCCGCCTTGACCTCCGCGCTCTCCTCGAGCGGGCGGAACATCCGGGTGTCGTCGGCGATCCGGACCGGGCGCAGCTCGCTGAGCCCCAGGCGGCAGAGGTTGTCGACGTAGAGCGGCACCCGGGCGACGTGCTCGCATCCGGCGCCCTCGCCGAGGCGGCTGAAGAGTCGCAGCTCCGTCGAGAGCGGTCCGCCGAATTTGTAGCGCGCCCCGACGGTGAGGAGCGGATACGGACCGTCGTGCTGGAACAAGCTGATGAGGCGAACTTCGTCGGGGGTGAGCTGGCGCAGGATGTTCAGGAAGGCGGGATGGACCCGGGCCGCCGTGTCCTCGTCCATCGCCGCGGCGAGAAGGTTCAGGTAGCGCTCGCGCATGGTGGCGCCGTGGCGCAGGCTCCCGGCCAGCGTCTGCGCGGCGAAGGCCAGCGCGGGCGCGCGCCGCCGCGCGCCCGGGACCGCGTTCATCCGCTCCCCGAGATCGCGCAGCGTTCCCGGCAGGCGCGCGGCCATCTCCGGCAGGTGACGCAGGTTTCCGGCCGCGAGCATCGCCATCGCACCCAATCCCCCCCCGAAGTTTCCGCCCAGGCCGATCTCGCGGCCCGGGCGCAACATCAGATCGCGGATCGCGCGGGTCGCGTTCCGCACCACCTCCCGCTCCTTGCCGAAGATCATGGCGGCGAGGTTACCCGATCTGCGTCGAACACGGGACCCTCAAAGGGTCCCGTACCCCCCGCGACGAGCTCGAACGAGCGGAGCTCGTTCTCCCTCACGCGATCGAACACGGGACCCTCAAAG
>Ga0209863_10000990_pt1 | contig 11942 bp, 12 predicted proteins | sample OrgsoiDNA2013046_FD_185796 | JGI IMG/M metagenome (GOLD analysis project Ga0209863, IMG submission 185796) | Permafrost soil microbial communities from the Arctic, to analyse light accelerated degradation of dissolved organic matter (DOM) -... | ecosystem: Environmental > Terrestrial > Soil >...
TGCACTACACCATTGATAATTAATAATTAATAATTAATAATTAGTTTTGTGTATGGAAAAAAGAATCATCAATACCCCGGAAGCGCCGGAACCCATCGGTCCTTATAACCAGGCCATATTAGCAGGCAACATGCTTTTTATTTCTGGCCAGGTTGCCATCAACCCCAAAAACAATACAATTGAATCCAAGGATATTTTTGAAGAAACCCATCAGGTGATGCACAACCTGCGCGCAGTTCTTCATGCAGCGGGACTGGATTTTAAACACGTTGTAAAAACAACGATATTTCTTACCGACATGGCATTGTTCACTTCGGTAAATGAAGTATACGGAAAATATTTCAGCGGTGAATTTCCTGCCCGTGAAACGGTAGCGGTGCGGGGATTGCCGAAGAATGTGAATGTCGAAATCTCCATGATAGCAATCACCTCGTGAAAGTATGGAAGACTTCCATACTAGGTTTTCAGACTGTCCCTAACTTTGATGAACGCAGCAATACAACGATCCAGTTGTTCCCGCGAGTGCGCCGCACTCAACTGCACTCTGATCCTTGCGAGCCCCTTGGGAACCACAGGAAAGAAAAATCCGATCACATAAATCCCTTCATCCAAAAGTTTAGCAGCAAATTCCTGTGCGACAACGGCATCATATAACATGATCGGAACAATCGGATGATCGCCGGGCCGGATCTCGAAACCTGCCTCCGTCATCTTTGTTCTGAAATATTTTGTATTCACTTCGAGTTTGTCACGCAGGCCTGTGTCATGCTTCAGCATTTCCAGGATGGCCAGCGAAGCACCGACAATGGAAGGAGCCAGGCTGTTTGAAAATAAATAAGGACGGCTCCTCTGCCGGAGCATTTCGATAATCTCTTTTCTCCCGCTGGTAAAACCGCCATTGGCACCGCCAAGGGCCTTGCCTAGCGTACCCGTAATAATATCCACCTTGCCCATGACGCCCCGGTATTCATGTGTTCCCCTCCCTGTTTTTCCGAGAAAACCCGAAGAATGAGATTCGTCACTCATCACAATAGCGCCGTACCGGCTGGCCAGCGCACATATCTGATCGAGCTGGGCAATCGTCCCGTCCATGCTGAAAGAGCCGTCGGTTACGATAATCCGGTCCCTGTTATCGGCCGACAGTTTCAACTGCTCTTCCAGGTCGGCCATATCATTATGCTTATAGCGCAGACGCCTTGCCTTACATAATCGGACCCCGTCTATTATGGATGCATGATTGAGTTCGTCCGATATAATAGCATCGGTTTCACCAAAAAGGGGCTCAAAAACGCCCCCATTGGCGTCAAATGCGGCTACATATAATATAGTGTCCTCCATTCCGAGGAATTCCGAGATCTTTTCTTCCAGCTCTTTATGAATATCCTGGGTGCCACAGATAAAGCGAACACTACTCAAACCATATCCCCTTTCGTTCAGCACCTTATGGGCCGCTTCAATAACCTGGGGATTGGAAGAAAGGCCCAGGTAGTTATTTGCACAGAAATTCAACACTTTGCGACCATTCACCACGATTTCAGCACCCTGCCCGCTGCTGATCACGCGTTCGGTTTTGAATAATCCGGCAGAACGGATCTCATCCAGCTGATCCGCTATACGTTTCACAAAAGGCTCATGCATAAGAAGATTTTTATCAGGATAAAGATAAGCTTTGTAACTTTTTAGAGAGACAACCGTATTACTAATGACGAAAACAACCGGTAAGGGCTTATGACGGCGGAGGACTACAATGACTGTGTGAAGTTATATGCAGACGGACTCTACCGGTTCATGCTGAAATCTACCCGGCAGGTAGAAGATGCACGTGACCTGGTTCAGTCTTCTTTTGAAAAATTATGGGAACACAGGACAGAAGTAAATGCATTGAAAAGCAAGTCGTACCTGTTTACGATCGCTTATCATAAGATGATCGATTTAAACCGGAAGAACAGCAGGATGGAGTTCAGGGAAACATTGCCGGATAAAAGGGAAGCCTCAGCCGGAAATTCGCCAAGACTGAAAGAACTTTTGGAAAAAGCATTGAGCCGGCTGAATGAAAGACAACGTTCACTGGTTCTGCTCAAAGATTATGAAGGATATTCTTATGAAGAAATCGCAGAGATCACCGGACTGAATATAACGCAGGTAAAAGTAACCCTGCACAGGGCCCGGTTGATTCTGAAAGAATGGCTCGTGAGTGTGGAAAATGTACTTTAAAGATCAGAAAATGGAAATCAACAGGAATAATTACGAAACTTTTTTTCTTCTTTATCTTGACCGGGAACTGAATCCCCCGGAAAGGCAGGATGTAGAAAAGTTTCTGGGCGAAAATGCCGACCTGCAAAAGGAATTTCTGTTATTGCAGCAAACCATCCTGATCCCTGCTGAATCCGTATTTGAACAAAAGGAATTACTGTTTCGCAAAGAAGAAAAAAGAAGAATCGTTCCACTCTATTGGTTACGTATAGCCGCCGCTGTGGCAGTTCTGATTTTGGGCAGCTGGCTGATCACCATGCAGATAAATAAAATGGAAAGGGGCGGACTCGCGAAGTCAGAGCAAATAAAAAATGCGGCGCCCTCTAAAACCAGTCCGGCAATCACTGCAAGGAAGGCAGATCAGGGAACAAATAATAACCCGGCAGTTGAAGGAGCAGATAATAATCCGGCAGATTTAACTAAAACAGCCGCAAATAAAAATCAACCCGGAGACCGGAAAACTGTGTCGGCACAAAATAAGTCGTCTGAAAATACAATGAGTGCCAATGCGGGGGCCTCTTCAACCGCTGTTATAGATCCATCGGTGCTGGCCGTGCAGAAGTCCAGCGTTCTGGAACTTCAATCTGCGGAAATTCCAAACGTCAGGGATGCAAAGAAAATAGCAGGATTGCCCGGGATGCAGGCTCCGGTTCTTTTACTGGCGTCAACAGATGCAACCGATCCCTTACAATATAAAAATGCATCTTCAAAAGAATCCGATGATCAAACGGAAGATGCCATTAGTGTCATCGCCCTGAACGAAAAAAATAAAAGCATCACAGGATTTTTTAAAAAATTAACCAAACGGACACCCGCTGCCGACAATGCAAGAAAAGTGCGCGTGAGTGTTTTTCAATTCAGCTATTAAAAAACAAGCATTACAATGAAGAAAGTTTTTATCATCCTGGCCGTGCTGTGCGTCGGTGCGAAAGGATTCAGCCAGCAGGATTCAACGAAATCCAAAAGGGAAAATCACTGGCATAAGTGGGAAGAAATGCACAAAGCAGAAATGGAAAAATGGGAAAAAATGGACAGTAGTGAATGGAATGAAAAATACCCGCATTGGCCAATGCCACCGCATCATTGGGGCAACAATCATGTGAAACCTGCCAATCTGAGTACGAACTGGCTGATCATTGACCTTGGGTTCACGAATTATAATGATAAAACAAATTATTCGGGAACAGCCGCCCAGGCATTTGCTCCGGGTAGTAATTCAAACTGGTTCAATCTGAAGAACAATAAATCGGTCGACGTAAATATCTGGTTATTCATGCAGCGCCTCAATGTGGTTAACCACGTGGTGAACCTGAAATACGGACTGGGGGTGGAATTGAATAATTATCGTTACCAGGATAATATCAAATACACAACGAATCCGTCGACGCAGGCGACGGTTGTTATACAGGATACGACTTCATACAGCAAAAATAAACTGGCTGCTGATTATGTAACGGTACCTGTGATGATCAATTTTAATTTTACGCCGAACCTGAGAGAAGGATTTGGCATCTCGGTGGGGATCAGTGCCGGTTACCTGTACTCCTCCAGGCAAAAAACGATCAGTGGTGAATTTGGAAAACATAAAACCTTCGACGATTTCGATTTGAATCCATGGAAACTTTCCTGGATCGCCGAAGCACAGTTAGGCCCTGTTATTCTTTACGGTTCGCTGGCAACAAAAAGTATGTTTAATAATCAGGGATTGGATCAAACGCCTTATACGTTTGGGATCAGGTTGAGTAAATGGTGATTTACGCTGAACGCGTAACGCCCAACGCTTAACGCATTGCGAAGACATTAACCGGGAAGAAATAACCGGCAAAATATTGTAATTTCAAGAGCATTGAAAACGGTGCTCTTTTTATTTTTCTTTAACAATAAAACAAAAAAAGCAGTATGCTTTGCACCTAAAACCCGGAAGGCGTTAAGCGTTGAGCGTTAAGCGTTAAGCTTCTTTCCCCACTGGGGAATAATATCAAAAATGGAATAAAAGCATAAAATTATCAACAGGGAAAATATAACAATCGCTGCTGCGTTGGAAAAGCAAAGAATCTGTATATGAATTTTAAAAAGATGCTGTTGGCAGGAATGACTGCTGTGTGTTTGCTGGGCTTTCGTGAAACAGATAATAAAACTTCATACAAGCGTTTTTTCCACCGGGAACTCGGAGGGTTGGTTCATGTCGTGATTATTAAATCTACTTACGAATTAAAAGTATACGACCAGGATGGCTGGTATGGAACTTATCCTGTTGTATTCGGAAGCAAATCCCTCGATGATAAAATGATGGAGGGAGACCGCAGAACACCGGAGGGCACATATCATATAGCATCCAAAAGACCGCATCAGAAATGGGATAAAATGATGCTGATCGATTTTCCGTTAAAATCTGATTTCGATAAATTTAATCAGAGAAAGGCGAGTGGACTTGTCCCGAAGAATGCCAAACTTGGCGGCGGTATCGCAATCCATGGTACATGGCCGCACGATGATATGGCGGTTGATTTATTCCAGAACTGGACCAACGGTTGTATCGCCCTTAAAAACGAAGATGTGGATGAACTCTATGACATGCTTTCCGTGGGCACAACGGTACAGATCATAAAGGAAGATACGAATCATCTATATGATGATAACTAAGCTTAACGCCCAACGCGCAACGCTTAACGCGGAACACCTAAAGCATATAAAAAACATTTTTCAAGGCAACTGAATATTTGCCCATTTGCCCAATTGCACATTTGCATTTTAGTTCTACGCCTGAAACCCTCTCTTTATTTCCTCCACAACCCCCGGATCTGTTAGCGTTGTAATATCTCCCAGGTTTTCCAATTCTCCTTCTGCAATTTTACGAAGTATGCGGCGCATGATTTTTCCACTACGCGTTTTGGGCAGACCTGAAACAAACTGGATTTTATCCGGCTTGGCAATCGCCCCGATCACCTGATTAACCATTTTAATAACACCGGCTTTATCTTCCGCAGTTCCCCTGTGTTGTCCATTCATCGTAACGAATGCATATATGCCCTGCCCCTTGATATCGTGCGGAAAACCTACGACAGCGCTTTCCACCACATCCGGATACATATTGATGGCATTTTCCACTTCGGCCGTACCAATCCGGTGACCGCTTACATTCAGCACATCATCCACCCGGCCCGTGATGCGATAGTTGCCTTCTGCATCGCGCAGAGCGCCGTCTCCCGTGAAATATAAATTCGGATAAGTAGCAAAATAATTCAACCGGCATCGTTCATGATCTCCGTATGTGGTTCTGATGATTGAGGGCCACGGAAAACGTATACACAGGTTGCCTGATACAGGCTCGCCCTTTGCACCCGCATGATATACGCCGTCTTTGCCAGCATCTGAACCGGGCACCGGGGTACCTTTTTCATCCACCAGCAGAGGAATAATTCCGGGCATCGGAAGCGTTGCATAAGAAGGTTTTCCCTTGCTGATGCCCGCCATGTTTGAAATCATGATGCCGGCAGTTTCCGTCTGCCACCAGGTATCCACGATCGGGCAAAGGTTTTTTCCGATATGATCATCATACCAATGCCAGGCTTCTTCATTGATTGGTTCGCCTACAGTGCCGAGCACGCGCAGTGATGTAAGGCTTTTGTTTTTTAACGGATCAGTTCCGAATCCCATCAGGCTGCGGATCGCGGTAGGAGCTGTATAAAAAATATTTACTTTGTATTTATCTACGATATCCCAGAATCTGCCCGGATCGGGAAAACTCGGAATGCCTTCAAACATGATTGTCGTCGCACCCGCACATAGCGGTCCGTATATCGTATAGCTATGTCCTGTGATCCAACCCACATCCGCCGTACAGAAATAAATTTCTCCCGGTTTATATTGAAACACATTTACAAAACTGTAAGTGGTATAAATCATATAACCCGCGCAGCTGTGTACAACACCTTTGGGTTTTCCGGTAGACCCGGAAGTATATAATATGAAAAGCAAGTCTTCCGCATCCATGGTTTCGGCGGGGACTGCTGTTTGCTCAACTTTTTTAAGTTCATCCTGCCACCATACATCTCTTCCAGCTACCATATCCAGCTCAATTCCCAAATGTTTGTAAACAATTACTTTTTGAATATGGGAGGTCTTTTGCAAAGCCTCGTCAATGGTGGCCTTGAGACGAATATCCTTCGGTCCCCGATTGCCTCCGTCGGCAGTAATCACAACCTTGCATTTGGCATCTTCAATCCGGTCGGCAATGGATTGGGCAGAAAAACCACCGAAGACCACGGAATGAATGGCTCCCATGCGGGCGCAGGCCAAAACGGCGATGGCGAGTTCCGGAATCATTGGCATATAAATGCAAATGCGGTCACCTTTCTCTACGCCGTTATTTTTCAACACCTGAACAAAACGGCATACTTCTATATAAAGTTCCTTGTAACTCAGAATTCGGTTTGGAGTGGAAGGATCATTGGGTTCCCAGATAATGGCCGGCTGATCTGCCTTATCGGCCAGGTGCCTGTCCAGGCAATTTTCAGTGATATTCAATTTCGCTCCGTCAAACCATCTCACACGCGGTTCCTTGAAGTTCCAGTCCAATACCTTATTCCATTTCTTCTTCCAGGTGAAATTTTCCGCTACAGAAGCCCAGAATTTTTCCGGCTGCTCTATGCTGGTTTTGTAATGCTCAAGATAATCGTCGAAGCTTTTGATCTGGTAAGGGAAACTCATAAATAAGCGATCGTTTGAACCCTAAATTTAGTGAGTATTTTTTTCATACCTTATGCTCTAATATGGTTGCTGAATGAAAATTAACTCCTTCCTGCTCCGCTGTACGCTGATCGCCGCCCTGGGCGGTTTTTTATTTGGTTTTGAAACTGCAGTTATCTCGGGCGCAGAAAAAACTATTCAGAAACTGTGGTCCCTCAGCGATTTCTGGCTGGGCTTCACTGTAGCTGCCAGCCTGATCGGAACCGTCATCGGATCCATGATCGCCGGCAAACCGGCACAGCGTTATGGACGCAAAAAAGTACTTCTGTTCATCGCAGTGATGTATCTCCTATCGGCATTGGGTTGTTCACTCACACCGACCTGGATATTGTTTATTATTTTCAGGATGGTTGGTGGTGTAGCCGTAGGCGCTTCGTCTGTGGTGGGACCGATGTATATTTCAGAAATTTCCCCTGCACCTGTACGCGGACGTCTGACGGGTATGTTCCAATTGAATATTGTAATTGGAATTTTAGTGGCTTTTCTGACCAACTTCCTGTTTCAACAAATCGGTGCAGGTTCATGGCGATGGATGGTGGGTATCATGGTTGTACCGGCCGGACTGTTTGCTATTTTACTTCGTATCATACCTGAAAGTCCCCGTTGGCTGATTTTGAATAACCGGGATGAAGAAGCGGCAGCCATTTTTGCCCGCACAGGCGAACCGGATGCCAGGTCCGTAATCAATGAGGAACACGCTTTGCTTTCCGGGGCAACAAAAATCCGGGAACATGCGCCGGAAGAAAATTTGTTCAGCAGAAAATTCCGTAAGCCCATTTTATATGCAGTATTACTCGCCATGTTTAACCAGCTTTCCGGTATCAATGCCATTTTATATTACGCACCGCGTATTTTTGAAATGGCAGGATTTAGTCAGAAAGATTCTTTTTTACAGCCTGTATATATCGGCTGTGCCAATCTTATTTTCACATTTATTGGCATGTCGATTATTGATAAGGTTGGAAGAAAAACATTGCTGATCGTAGGAGCGATCGGAATGTTTGTTTTTCTTGCTTTAACGGCTTCTGCATTTTACAACATGGGTTCGGGTAACCATTTTGTGATTATATACCTCGTTTGCTTTATTGCCTTTTTCGCCATGTCGCAGGGTGCTGTGATCTGGGTTTTCATATCAGAAATATTTCCCAACTCCGTTCGCTCGCAGGGAAGTTCACTCGGCAGTTTCACTCACTGGATCATGGCCGCCATCATTGCATGGACCTTCCCGATTTTTGTGAACGGAAGTGCCAACGGAGGTTTTTATTCATTTATTTTCTTCAGCGCTATGGTACTGATCTCGATGATCTTTATCTGGCGTGTCATGCCGGAAACGAAAGGAAGGACGCTGGAACAGATTCAGAAAGACCTGGGGATAGTATGAAAGTATGGAAGAATGGAAGTATGGAAGTGTGGGAGCCAGTTCTTGATATATTAGAGAAAACTTGCACTTCACAAGTATTTTACTTCCAGACTTTCAGTCTTCCATACTTGCAATCTTTCCGTAATTTCGCGAAGCCAAAATCCAGTTCTATAGTTTTAGGCTTTAGGCTTTGGGCTTTGGGCGTAACGAAATGTCTATTGAAGTAAGGGATCTGACAAGAATTTATGGAGAGCAAAAAGCGATCGACCAGATTTCATTTTCTGTAAGCCGCGGTGAAATTGTGGGTTTCCTCGGACCGAATGGTGCAGGTAAATCCACCACGATGAAAATTCTCACAGGCTGCCTGAAACCCAGCAATGGAAAGGCTTTCTTGAACGGCATTGATGTGAATGTACATCCCGAGCAGACGAAAAAAATCACCGGCTACCTACCCGAATCCAATCCGTTATATGGGGATATGTTTATCCGCGAATACCTTTCTTTTATTTCTGATATCCACAAGCTGCCTTCTAAAAAGGAAAAAATTAATACAACCATTGACCAGGTGGGTCTTCGACCGGAAGCCGGTAAGAAAATTTCCCAGCTGTCCAAAGGATACAAACAACGCGTGGGCCTGGCTGCTGCCCTGATTCATTCCCCGGAAGTGCTGATCCTGGACGAACCCACGACCGGCCTCGATCCCAACCAGATCGTAGAGATCAGAGACGTAATCAAAAATTATGGTAAGAACCGAACAGTTCTTTTTTCATCCCATATCCTGCAGGAAGTGGAAGCCATCTGCGACCGGGTGATCATCATTAACCAGGGCAAAATTATTGCCGACAACAACCTGGTTGATTTAAGAAAGGAACAAAAGGGTAAATTCATCAAAGTTGTTTTGAAAGAAGCCCTGACACCTGAATCGTTCCAGGGACTCGATCAGCTCAGGGGAATCCGCAAGACCAGTGATTATGAGTGGGAACTGGAGGCTGAAGACCCTGAATTATTAAAAAAACAATTGCTCTCGCTGTCTTTGCAAAATAATTGGAACATTGTTTCTTTGCAATCGGAAAACCGGAGCCTGGAAGATATTTTCAGAGGACTTACTAAAACCACAACTTATGAGTAGTATCAAAAAAATCTTTGCAAGACAAATTTTAGACAGCCGCGGAAATCCTACGGTTGAGGTTGACATATATACAGAAGCCGGATATATGGGAAGAGCAGCCGTTCCCAGCGGGGCCAGCACCGGTATACACGAAGCCGTGGAACTGCGTGACGGGGATAAGAAAATATACCAGGGGAAAGGGGTGTTGAAAGCAGTGGAAAATGTGAACAGCACGATCGCTGCAAAACTCAAGGGTTTCGAAGTGTCTGATCAGCCGGGACTGGATGCCGTAATTATTGCGGCAGACGGAACGCCAAATAAATCCAAACTCGGGGCCAATGGAATGCTGGCCGTGAGTCTGGCTGCAGCCAAAGCGGCTGCGAAAGAAGCGGGTCTCCCATTGTACCGTTATATCGGAGGAACGAATGCCGTTACCCTGCCCATACCGATGATGAATATCCTGAATGGTGGTGCACATGCAGACAATAAAATCGACTTCCAGGAATTTATGGTCATGCCGGTAGGCGCTTCTTCTTTTAGTGAAGGATTGCGTTGGGGTGTTGATATATTCCATACGCTCAAAGGCGTATTGAAAAAGAAAGGATTCAGTACCAACGTAGGAGATGAAGGAGGATTTGCACCGAATATCCAGAGTAATGAAGAGGCGATAGAAACCGTACTGGAAGCCATTTCAGCAGCTGGTTATAAAACCGGATCGCAAATTGCAATAGCTATGGATGCCGCCAACAGCGAACTCTGGGATGCCAAGAAGAAAAAGTATGTTTTTCATAAGAGCAGTAAAAAAGAACTCAGCAGCGATGAACTCGTAAAATTCTGGGCCTCCTGGGTGAAAAAATATCCTATCATTTCGATAGAAGACGGTATGGCTGAAGATGATTGGGCAGGATGGAAGAATCTCACCGATGTACTCGGATCCAAAGTGCAGCTGGTGGGAGATGATTTATTTGTGACCAATGTGGAGAGACTGCAAAGGGGAATTGATGATCATACTGCCAATGCGTTGCTCGTAAAAGTTAACCAGATCGGGACTTTGACAGAAACCATCAACGCGGTAACCCTCGCCCAGCATAATAGTTATAACACGATCATGAGTCACCGCAGCGGCGAAACAGAGGATACAACGATTGCCGATCTCGCCGTGGCGTTGAACTGCGGACAAATTAAAACCGGCTCCGCCAGTCGTACGGATCGCATTGCAAAATACAATCAGCTGATCCGTATCGAAGAAAAGCTGGGCAAAAATGCTTTTTATCCAAAGGGAAAAATTACTTTTGGTAAGTAATGCGAAGCCTTGCTTACCAAAAGTAAAGTATGGAAGAATGGAAGTATGGAAGTGAAATACTGCCAACTGCCAACTGCCAACCATCAACCGCCAACCAATGAAATACTACTTCGATAAAATCCCTGCCTTGCTAAAAAATAAATATATCCTGACTATCCTGTGTTTTGGGGTATGGATATTATTTATTGATGACCGTGATTTTGTTACAACGCACTTCCGGCATTTAAAGGAATTACACAAACTGGAGGCCAGGAAAGTATATTACGAAGACCAGATACTGACCGTTCGTAAAGAACTCGACCAACTAAAATCCAACCCCGCCACTTTAGAGAAATATGCCCGCGAGAAATATTTGATGAAGCGTGATAATGAGGACTTGTTTATTGTAAAATAGGTTTTAAGCGGAAAGCGTAAAGCATAAAGCCCAAAGCCGTTTTAAGCTGAAAGTGTAAAGCGTAAAGCCGTATTAAGCTGAAAGCGTAAAGCATAAAGCCCAAGGCAAATACAGGCCTAATGCTTAAAGCAGGACGCCTTAAACCACGGCGGAGCTTAAAACCTGCGAGCAGGCCTGAAACCAAGGCATAACGTGTAAGATCACACGAAGAGTTTTTTTCATATATAAACCATATCCTCCCTCTGACGGATCGTCCCACCAAACTAAAGAATTGTTTATTGGTTTTAACGCATGGTATTTGCATATATCGTAGGATTTGACTTCAGGTTCTGAACAGTTTCAATCCCTGGTTGTTAGATTTTTAGGCCTTAAGCATTGGGCCAGTATTGGCTTTAGGCTTTAGGCGTTAAACGTTAAGCATCAGGCCCGTATTGGTTTTAGGCTCTAAGCGTTAAGCGTTAGGCCTGTATCGACCCTGGGCGTTGGGCCTGCATTGGTTTTGGGCGTTCTGCTTTAAGCATTAGGCCTGTATTTGCCTTGGGCTTTAGGCTATCAGCTTAAACCGGCTTTGAGCTTTCTGCGTTAAGCTTTAAGCACTAAAAAAAGGCTTTGCCTTTTTTTAGTATAACGCAATAACGCAAACTGAATGACGTTTTTACTATTAGGACGGATTATATTTTACTGCTTTCTGATTATTGGACATTCAAATGGTTTCGCTTATGGCACTCTTTACACCGGAGGATCTTTTACGGTATTTGTATAAAGAGTCTTCCCC
>Ga0209863_10000992_pt1 | contig 11917 bp, 8 predicted proteins | sample OrgsoiDNA2013046_FD_185796 | JGI IMG/M metagenome (GOLD analysis project Ga0209863, IMG submission 185796) | Permafrost soil microbial communities from the Arctic, to analyse light accelerated degradation of dissolved organic matter (DOM) -... | ecosystem: Environmental > Terrestrial > Soil >...
AAGAGCGTGCTCGCAAAGACATACTGCAGGGCAAGGAAATTGATTCGCACAGCCGAGGCTATGCCACACGAGTATCGGTGGGACCTCAGGGGCTGAAGCGGCGCTTTGTGCATGGGCAGCCCCGAAGATTGTTAGAGACTACGATTTCCCTTTCTGCGCTCCGGTTGATGATTGTCAGCGGGATTGCCAGCCTTCCAGTTAGCTTTGTTTGCCGGACACGGCTTTCAATGGCGTAGGGTTCCCTCGCTGCGCTCGGGATTAAAACAAAGCGGCTACGCCGGAACTGGGCGCACTTGGAGCCGTTGCTTCTTGCGCGCGTCCCACTTGCCTTGAAGGTATGCAAGCAGAAGCATCGACAAGGTGATGATCAGGAGCCCTGCGGTTGCGCCGAGTATGCTCTCCGCTTTACGCGGCAGGATGTGTAGGCGGCCGTAGACAAGCTCGATGTGGACCCAGTACAGCAGCAGAGAATGCTGGCCCATGAGGATGAGCGCTCTTGATTTGCTGAACAGCGGGCGCATCTGGCAGCGCGCGTCACACGCGGCCAGAATGATGATCACAATCCCGAGACGAATGAGAAAGAAGTTGGGACTGGTGTGCCAGAAGTCGTAATTGGAATAGATCTGCAATGGCAGATGATCAAGCCCGTAGCCGATTCCGACAATGGCTATTCCCAGGATCGCGGTGACAGGAACCATGATTGTTGGCTGAAGGCGTTTTCCTGTTTCGCTCAAGATGAAATAACCGATCACGACTCCGGCAAAGGCGAATGCAGCCCAGGGAAAGATGGGAAAGAGCCAGGGCAAAGGCTTGCCCTGATTGTGGACGCCATCAAAGTACGTTTCCAGATACCAGGGGAGCCAGGTGGGGCGATGCGCCCAGACCAATGGAGTGGCGCATGAGATTGCGAGAGCACAGACTGCGCAAAGGGCAGCAAATCGCGGCCAGGATGACGCCAGGGTGCAGACCAGGCCGACCAGCATGAGTGATACGCCGATGCAGTTGAGGACGTCCATGCGCAGGAGATCGGTCACGGGCGCCCAATGCCACGCGATCAGATATTCCTGAAGGCGAAACAGCATGGCCAGAGCCCAGATTTCCGCGCCGCGACGGATGATGGTTCTGGCGGCTGCGCCCATGGAGCCTGAAGTTTTCGCTGCGGCCTTTTGGGCCATCATGGCCGCTGACACTCCGGCTAAAAACAAAAAGAGCGGAGCAGGCAGGGTGCCAAGAATCTGCGAGTACATGAAGAAAGAGCTCTGGCGGGCAGCGGGCGAGAGCCACGAGTCATAACAGTGCGTCTGGAACATCAACACGCAGGCGAGGCCGCGCATCCAGTCGAGCTGAGGAAGACGGGCGGTGGCCGATGGAACCCGGACTGGAGTGGAAGCGTTCATGTCGAAGGGAGATGATACGACATCCGGGGAATCGCCGAGAGCGCCGTCATCGCGCGACATCGCCAAGATCGGAAGATCAAAATCTTACCGCTGATGAAGGCGCATAAGTCTTAATTTCGCGTGGGTGCGTTCTCTTGCGTCGTTTCTAACTCTTTCATGTGTTCATGCGCGTTTTGTGAATGTCTGTGCTTTAGAATCTGGTGATGGGATCTGTGATGAATGCTGTCTTTTTAGCCGTTCCCTTGTTCGCTCCTTTTGTGCTGACATATGGGTGGTTTCGATGGTTTAAAGGACAAAAGCAAAAGACGCCCACAGCTACATTGGCGTTGATTGGGTTCATACTGGCGAGTTCATCAGCCCTGCTTGCCATAGTCAGCATAGTTTTATCTCTCATCCGCGGCGGCTTTCGCTACTATGATCCAACTCTGATGGAGATATTTCGGGCTGGCTTACTGATATCGCTTGGCTCGCTTGTGTGCAGCCTGGGTGGCGTCTGGAAGCCAAGCTCGTTGCGCTGGTTCGCTCCCGTACTGTCGATTTGTATGCTCACGCTCTGGATGCTTTGGGCCGGTGGAGAGTAGTGCGAACAGAGTAATTGGAAAAAAGAGAAATCCAGCAAGGTTGTTCTGTGCTCCAGCCAGCGTAGGTGCCCAACAAGGGCGAACCACCTCCCACGACGAACTAGTAAACTAGATGCGTGCAGTTGCCCACCAAGACTATGCTCAACATTCGCAAAGCCAGCAAAGAAGATGCGCCGTTGATTCTCGATTTTATTCGCCGTCTCGCGGAGTATGAGCGCGAGCCGGATGCAGTTGTAGCCACGGAGGCTGATCTGCTGCGCGATGGCTTTGGTCTGGAGCCGAAGTATCGGTGCATTATTGCCGAGTGGAACGGACAGCCCGCCGGATTTGCTTTCTTTTTCTACAACTACTCGACGTGGCGTGGACATCCGGGACTGTATCTGGAAGATTTGTTTGTTTTGCCCGAGCTGCGCGGCTATGGCATTGGCAAGGGTCTGCTACAGGAACTGGCCAGGATCGCGGTGAAAGAACAGTGCTACGGGATACGGTGGATGGTACTTGAATGGAATGAACCGGCGATCAAGTTCTATGAATCAATTGGCGCGGAAATTCTGGGTGAGTGGGAAACCATGCTGCTCACGGGACCGGCTTTAAAACAACTGGCGGACAGTCCGGCGAAATCAGGTGGCGAAAATATAAGCAACAAGGCCACCACGTCTTCCGCCAGTAAGAGAGACGCAAGTGGTTTAGAGAAATGACGAAGATTCGAATCATCGGCGCCGGCTTAGCCGGCTGTGAAGCGGCATGGCAATGCGCGCGTCGCGGGGTTGAGGTGGAACTTTATGAGATGCGTCCGGTGAAATCGACTCCGGCGCATCAGACAGACAAGTTTGCCGAGCTGGTGTGTTCGAATTCGCTCAAATCAGAAAGTGAAAACACCGCGCCATGGCTGTTAAAGGAAGAGATGCGACGGGCCGGTTCGCACCTGATAAAGCTGGCACAAGAGACTTCAGTGCCTGCGGGGCACGCACTGGCGGTTGATCGTGACGTGTTCGCCGCACGCGTAACGGAAGTTATTTCCGCTGAGCCACTGATCAAGGTGATTCGCGAAGAGGTTACGCAGATCCACGAAGACGACGGGATTACCGCGGTTGCGACCGGTCCGTTAACGTCAGACGCGCTTTCGAAAGAAGTGGCGCGACTTTCCGGCAGCGATCATCTTTTCTTCTACGATTCCATCAGCCCCATTGTGGAAGCCGATTCCATTGATATGTCTCGCGTGTACATGGCCGCGCGCTACAACAAAGGCACGGCTGACTACATCAACTGTCCGTTTACGAAAGAAGAGTATGACGCGTTTTATGACGCGCTGATCGCCGCGCAGTCAGTGGACGGGCACGAATGGGAGAACCTGGCTTACTTTGAAGGCTGCCTGCCGATTGAGGAGATTGGACGCCGCGGCCGGGATACGCTGCGATTTGGTCCCATGAAGCCGGTTGGCCTGGATGATCCGCGTACCGGACGCTGGCCGTATGCGGTGGTGCAGCTGCGCCAGGAAAATCTGCGGGCTGATTCATACAATCTGGTGGGCTTCCAGAACCATTTGAAGTTCGGCGAGCAGGCGCGCGTGCTGCGATTGATTCCCGGGCTGGAAAAGGCAAAGTTTCTGCGCTATGGACAGATCCATCGCAACACGTACATCCATGCGCCGTCACTGCTGACTGAGCTCATGAACCTGAAACAGCACCCGAACGTTTTCTTTGCTGGACAGATTTCCGGCGTGGAAGGCTATACGGAGTCGATTGCGATGGGAATGCTTGTGGGCATGCACATTGCGCGCATTGCCCAAGGATTGAATGCGGTGACGCCGCCGCGCGAGACGGCTTTGGGATCGCTGGTGAATTACCTCACACGTGCCGACGTGAAGAGTTTTCAGCCGGCTAACATTACGTTTGATCTTCTTCCTCAGCTTGATGAGGCGACACGCAAGCGGATCCGTGATAAGAAAGTGCGTCACAAGATGGTATGCGATCAGGCGCTGGAGTCCGCTGGGAGCTGGCTGAATAAGCTGGCCGCGCCATCACTTCTCTTAAAGTCATAGCATTGGGATTGACGCACGCCAGCGTTTCTTCATTGCTGCCGGCCCGGAATTGCACTAACATCTGCGCATCATTCCAGTCAGCGGTCGAAGGTTTACGTTCGCCAGCGGGATTTCCCGTTATCCACATTTTTAGGATGAAATTATGAAAAAACTATTTGCAGTTGGGGCGATCACGTTAATGGTCAGCATGTCTGCATTTGGGCAGACGCCGGAGACAAAAACGCCTCCGAAGAAAAAGCCAGCGGGTTCGGCGAGCCAAGATACGAACAAGAACCTCGTCACGCCTGGGAACAAAGTATCGGTCGACCCACAACCGGCTTCCACGACGATTCAATCTGGTGGAGGGTCGGTGGGAGGCAAAGTTTCCATCAATCCGCAACCGCTGCCGCCGCGACAACAGAGGGGCGTAACTTCAGCGGGAAGCAAGGTTTCTTTAAACCCGCAACCGTTGCCACCTAAAACAGCGACGACAACCGGCGCAGCTTCGGCTGGGAGCAAGGTATCTTTAAATCCGCAACCATTGCCGCCGAAGCAGAATGTTGGCGCGGCTGCCGGACAGGCGAAACAGTAGGGTTGCAAGCGCGGTAAATTTACGAAGCGGCCAAGTTGATTGGCGGCTTTTTTATTTGCGTTTCTTTTCTTTTCGTGGCGACAGTTCAACTTTGCGTCGTGGACGGTTCTTGATCCAAATCGGCGAGCCGACAAAGCCGAACGCCTTGCGAATCTGGTTATCGAGAAAGCGTTCGTAGGAGAAGTGCAGCTTCACGTCCTTGTCAGTAAAGAGAATGAACGTGGGCGGACTCACGTTGGACTGCGTCATGTAGAAGATTTTCACCTTCTGGCGATAGGGCACCGAGGCACGATCAAAATCCACGCGATCAATGAACTTGTTGATCTGTGAAGTGCTGATCCGCTTGCGACGTTCATCGGAGACGAGCGCCAGCGCCTTGAGCAGGTTGTCCAGGTTCTTTCCGGAGGCGGCTGAGATAAACACAATCGGGGCATATTCCAGAAACTTCAGCGCATGACGAGCCTGTTCTTCAAAGACGGTGCGATCGGCTGCGGGCTTGCCGTCTTTTCTTCCCGGGCCGATCAGGTCCCACTTGTTGACCACGATGATGACGGACCGTCCGCTCTCATGCGCATAGCCACCGATCGTCGCGTCAGACGAAGTAACGCCTTCCTGCGCGTCAATGATCAGCAGCGCCACGTCCGCGGCTTCCAGATGTTTACGGGCCATCACCACGGAGAGCTTTTCCGCCATCAGGTGAGTCTTGCCTTTACGACGGATACCTGCCGTGTCAATGAAGCGATAGATCTTGCCATTTTTTTCGATGACCTCATCCACGGCGTCGCGTGTGGTGCCGGCGATGGGAGAGACGATGGCGCGTGAACTTCCGGTAAGCGCGTTCAACAGCGTTGACTTGCCAACGTTGGGGTGGCCGATGATGGCGACTTTGGTTTCGCGAGTGTCTGTTTCAGGCTCAGCTTCTTCTGTATCTTCTTCGTCTGGATGCTCCTCGTCGCCTGCATGCTCCGCGGCTGCTTCTTCTTCGCTGGCTGCTTCAGTTCCGGATTGGGATTTATCACGCCGTCTTTCCGCGCGGCTCCTGTGCTCATCGTCCGGATCATCAGCATCGGTAACGGCGGGAACAACAGCGAGCACGCCTTCCAGCAGTTCAGCGGCTCCGGTGCCATGTTCGGCGGAGATGGGATAGAGCTCACTAATTCCCAGCGTACGGAAATTCTCTGCCGCGGCTTCCTGCTTGAGAGAATCAACTTTGTTGACAGCCAGGAACAGCGGCTTGCCCAGCCTCTGCAGCAGGCGGGCGAGTTCGAGGTCAGGTGATGCCAATTCCGTGCGGGCGTCCACCACCATCACAATGGCGTCGGACTCTTCCAGTGCAACGCGGGCCTGGCGGAAAATTTCTGAAGGGATGAGGGCTTTGTCGTCGGGAACAATACCGCCGGTGTCAACGATGCGGAGCTTGCGATGCTGCCAGATGGTCTCGCCATAGATGCGGTCACGCGTAATGCCGGGCTCGTCGCCCACAATGGCCCTGCGCGATCCAATGAGGCGGTTGAAAAGCGTGGACTTACCCACGTTTGGCCGGCCAACGATCGCCAAAATCGGAATGCGCGCTTTTATCTTCTCTTCTTCTATCTTCTCTGCTGGCACTAATACTCTCTCTTCTCTCACGACCGGTGGCTCGCATACCGCGAAAATGGCCAGCCGTTTTACTTCCAGATTTGCTATTTGCGAGATGCTAATTGCAAATTACCAGCTATTATAAAAAGACCTCAGTCATGGCCTCTCCCTCGCAACCGGAAACCGCAGCTCAGCCTCGCCGTCCAACGCTGCATCAATTCTTTGCGCCCGGTGGACTGCTGAGCCAGGCGCATCCCAACTACGAATTCCGCCGCGGCCAGCTTGAAATGGCCCAGTCCGTGGAAAAGGCGCTGGAAGAGCGACGCCACCTGATTGTTGAAGCGGGCACCGGAACAGGTAAGACTTTAGCTTATCTGGTTCCAGTCATCCGCAGCGGCAAAAGGGTGATTATCTCCACCGGCACCAAGAACCTGCAGGAACAGATTTTCTTCAAAGACATTCCGTTCCTGGAAAAACATCTGGGGCCGCTGCGCGTCTGCTACATGAAAGGACGCAACAATTATCTCTGCCGGCAGAAGCTCTATGATCTCACCAATCAGCCTGTGCTGTCTGGATTGCAGGAGATTGAGCAATACCGGCAGATTGCCGAGTGGGAAGAGCACACGCTCAGCGGCGATCGCGCCGAACTGACCGAACTTCCGGAAACGACGCAGCTCTGGACAAAGCTCGATGCCCGAACGGATCGCTGTACGGGACAGAAATGCGTGCAGTGGGACCGCTGCTTTGTCACGGAGATGAGGCGCCGCGCCATGGAAAGCGACATCATCATTGTGAACCATCATCTCTTTTTTGCCGACCTCGCGCTGCGTCAATCCGGCGCGCCGGATGCGGGAATTCTTCCTGAGTTCGCCGCGGTTGTGTTTGACGAGGCCCATGAACTGGAAGATGTAGCCAGCAGCTATTTCGGCGTGAGCGTGAGCAATCTTCGATTTGAAGAATTGGCCCGCGATATTGAGCAGACATTGCAGCGCAAGCAGGTCATGTCCGCAACGCTTCTTCAGGGATTGGCGCGGCTGCGGGAGCGTTCGCGATTTTTCTTTGGCCTCATGCCCGCAGGTGAGGGCCGCTTTGCCTTCAAGAATCGTGAAGGCTTTTTGATCAAGAACGGCAAAGATTATGAAGCGGTGATGAATGCGCTGGAATACGTGTTCTCGCAACTTGAGCTGCTGCCCAAAAAGCCGGATGAAGTATTCAACTTCTCGCGTCGAACTCAGGAACTGAAAACGCAGCTTGCGTTTCTCATGGAATCGGAAGACAAGAACACCGTTTTCTGGATTGAATGGCGCGGTGAAGGCAGGCAGTCGCGCGGCGGAATGCGACACGTGATCCTGCAAGCCACTCCGATTGATGTTTCGCAAATTCTGCATACCAAACTCTTTGACGCGGTGGATACGGTTGTCCTTACTTCTGCCACACTGGCTGTGGCTGCGGCTCCGCAACGCAGTGACTTTGAATACATACGCCAGCGCGTTGGCCTGGAACATGCGCGAGAGCTGGTTGTGCCTTCGCACTTTGATTACGGCAGCCAGGCTGTGCTGTATGTTCCGCCGGATATGCCTGATCCGCGATCGACGATCTTCGGCAATCGCGCCGCGGACAAAATCCGCCGCATTCTGGAAATCACGCAGGGTCGCGCGTTTTGTCTTTTCACCAGCTACGCGCAGATGAATGACATCCATGATCGTCTGCTGGGTGAGCTGCCTTATCCCATGCTGTTGCAAGGCAAGGCGCCCAGAAACGCGTTGCTGGATGAATTTCGCACCACGCCCAACGCCGTCTTGTTCGCCACTTCTTCTTTCTGGCAGGGTGTTGACGTTCAGGGCGAACAGCTAAGCTGCGTGATTATTGATCGACTTCCATTTGCGGTACCGAGCGATCCAATTGTTGCAGCCCGCGTCCGTGCCATTGATTCCAATGGCGGCAATGCTTTTTTTGAATACCAGGTGCCATCTGCCGTGATTTCGTTGAAGCAGGGTTTTGGCCGCCTGATTCGCTCAGTGAAAGATCGAGGCGTTCTCGCTCTTCTCGATAATCGCCTGCTGAAGCAACGTTATGGAAAGATATTCCTGGACAGCCTTCCGGCTTATAAGAAAACCAACGACCTTGCCGAAGTGGAAGAATTTTTCTCACGCACTTCGTAAGGTCGTTATTGGGAGCGTAATCTATTTAGTCCGTTTAGTCCGTAGCGTAGTCTTTTAGTCTTTTAGAATGCGTAGTCCCGGCTTGCTCACGGTTGCCGCCGCTGCGACCTCTTCCAGAGTCTCAATCACTAATTCATGTACCGTGAATTCTTCGTGGGATGCGTGGCAGGCTGTCGAAACGCCGTAGAGGGCCACTTCACCCGCTTCCAGTTCGTCTGCCAGCTTCCGTAAAAGCTGGACTGCCTTTTTTTCATTAATTCCAAACGCATACTTGCCTGCTCGATTGGCACATTCCGTTGCGTTCATGTGGGGTTTATCTCCGCTAGCCATTTGCCCTGGTACCTGTTCCAAACTGCTAGAGAACGAGCCGTCGCCTCGACCCTTGCAAAATTAAATGTGGCTTTCCTAACAATCTTGTACACCAGCTAATAGACGCCATGCGTGGCAATTTCGGAACAAGATAAGGACATTTTTATCCGTTCAGTCCGGGATGAAATTCCCTGACCAACCCTATCCTGACTTCTATCGCGGCCATGTCATTGATGTCGAATAAGTTATGGTCTGGCCGACTGAATTAAACATTGAGGCTATAACAATAAGATTGTTCTTATGTTTGATCGGCCTAAATCATTTTCCCCGTTTAGTCCTGAAGCCATACGATTCCACAGTTTCCATTTTCTGTTCAGTGTTTCCGGTTTGCACTTCCACCACGTATTCCTCTCCGGCAGTCAATTTGTCTGATGGCACGGCAAAATTGATTGCCAGTCCGTCTCTGGACTTCACGGCGCGCAGGTTGCTTTTGCTCACGATTTCGCCGGGCTTGAAGAACAGTTTGAGCGAAGCACGAAAGCTTTCCCGCGCATAGTCAGACTGGACAGGGAGTTGAAAATCGATCACCGCCGGTTTTTGCGGGATTGTGATTGTGGTTTCGCTACCGTTCGCGCCGCGCTCTGTTAGTTCATCCGGCACCAGCGAGTACCGCACATGAAGGCCGGCGATCTCAGGCAGTGGTGAAGCGCTGGCGACTGGGTTCGTACCTGGCGTTGCCGCAGCCATTGCGGGATTGCTTTGCGGAATCGCCGGCGGGCTCGACTTTGTTTTGTTCACTCCGGCTGTGCTCGGCTTCGTTGTGCTAACCCCAGTTGTGCTCTCATGCAGCGTTACAAAATGAATCGTTACACCTGCGGCCAGCGCCAGGGCCAGCGCAGCCCAAGCAAGCCTGGGAAATGCCACTGCGCCATTGCTCTTGAAAACGCGGGCAGTCCACGGAAAAAGCTTCGGCGTAAAACGGAGTGTTGCCGTGGCCTTTAGCGGCTCTTCGCCTGTTTGAGCTTCCGGTGTCACATTCAAAGCCAGTGTTCCCGCGGCGCCCTGCCACAGAGTAACCTTTGTCTGGGCAATGCCATGGGATTCCGTGTATCCCAGCGGATGAATCGCCAGCACAAACTCTTGGTTCTCTGCGCGGCCGCGCAGCTCAATGAGTTGGTCGCCTTCCTCCAGAAGGAAGGTGAGTGTGCTTTCGCTTGCCAGCGTCAACTGGGCTCTCTGCTCGCCATCCACCACCACAATCATCGCTTGTGGATCAGTTAGCTTACGGCGTCCGACCTGGCCGACCAGGTCTTTGCTGATGGTTTCGCGCTCGGCCGGCGTAAGTCCAGAAGCGCCGCCGGTGTGGGTAGGATTGTTATCGATGCGTTCGTTTTCCATGTAGAACCTTGGCAACGCCAGCTTCTCCATCGGCGGCTCCAACAGAAGCGCCTCCATGAGCCGGCTATCGCAGACTGGGTCAATAAATGCGTGACAGCGGTTGATTTCCACCTGGTTGAAGTCCACTTTGCCGCCACCCTGCCCGGACAAACGGGAGGGCAGGCGATCACGCGAAGCGTCATAGTTCGCCGGAACCGGGCAGGCTTGCAGCGTGCTCCACGGGGTAAATGCTTTCAGGCATGTGTCCACCAGGCTGCCCCATGTCGCCTGCTGGTCATCGGTTTCAGAATCCAGCGTCTCAAACCTGAGCTCGCCATGCTGGGTGCGGCACGTCTTGAGCGTGGTAAAACGTTTGCCCAATTTCTTCATCAGCGCGCCCTTGGCCCGCCGGTATTCGTCCGCTCCAAGAAAACGTTCGGTCACGGATTCATAGACTTTTTGCGCTTCCACCGTGCTGTAGTTAAACAACAGCCGGTGCAGCCCCACGTTCACATAAAACGAAGACATGGATGTGGTCATGCGGACCAGGTTCTTGATATATCGCACCGCCATCTCCGCGGATGTGGATGCGTGTTCCTGCTCCTGCTCTTTTTCAATTGCGTCCGATTCGGAAAAGATCAGCCATTGCAGCGCGTCATTCTCATCACGCGTAATGCGTGTGATCCCGCGTTTCAGGTGCTTGTCACGCCAGTAACTGCGGCGTGTTTCCCGGCCGCGCTGAACGCGCAGCTTGTTGAGGGCGCCGGTCAGGACGCCAATTGCCGTGCCGCGATCGGGAAAGAGAAAATAGGCGAGCTGAAATCCTCTTTCCCAAAGGTCCTGTTCCACGGCCAACTGGTTCCCCCTTAAACTACTCACTATCTTGAGATTACTACTTGCTCGGCAGTCAAGTCTGACGAATTCAGAAATCAGAATTGAAAAGACAAAACCCGGCCGAGACCCCCTTGGTTGCCCGGCCGGCTAAGTGGAACACTCAACATGATTCAAAGCACGGATCGTAGACAATGACCAGCAAGTGAACGTGCCCGTCCCGACAGGCATGCCAAATGCGGGTGCTTCTAGTTTCTCTCATAGGAAGCCTTGTTAGCGTGGCATATTCAGACGAGTCCCCCGCCATTCATCGCATCTGATCCCAGTCATCCCATTTTGGCGTAGACTTCAGCACTTAGGCCTTCAGCGCTTTTCGCCTCAGCTTTCCTTTGTGCTCCTCCGTATCCGTAGCCTGCCCTGAGCGAAGTCGAATGGGTGGTTAGCGGGTCTTTGCTTTTCAATTTCCCCGTTACCAGATTTCCCGATTACCTGATCTTTTCCTGATCCGCGCCCATCCGCGGTAAGGGTTCTCCGCTCTCGGCGATGTCGGCGATCCCGCGACCACCCCCGCCATTCCTCCCATCCGATCCCACTCATCCCATTTTGGCGTGGGTTTGAGCATTAAAGCCTTCAGCGATCTCTGCCCCAATTGCTTTGCTGTTCTCCGCGTCTCCGTGCCTCCGTGGTGGGTGTTTGGTTTTGCCTTTCCGATCTGTGTCATCTGTGTTAATCAGTGGTAGGACCTGCTTTTCGATCGCGCGCGACGAAGCCGTCGGCGATAACGGCATCTCCGTCACCACATCCTTCTTGTCTTTACTGGTAAACGTCGTGTGCTTCAAATTGCTCGACGCCATTTGGAGGGAATACAGCAACAGCCCGGCTTTCTTCTCGCTGATCTCGTCATCAATCAGCGCCTTCTGCACCCGCATGATAGCCATCTGGACGCCATTCGCATCTTCTAGCGCCGGCAGTTCCAGCTTTTGCGACTGCTGTTGCAGCATCCGCTCATGGGCGTAGCAGTAGCGGTAGCTCTTCATCTGCGGACTGCCGCACCTCGTCCCATCTTCGCG
>Ga0209863_10000993_pt1 | contig 11909 bp, 10 predicted proteins | sample OrgsoiDNA2013046_FD_185796 | JGI IMG/M metagenome (GOLD analysis project Ga0209863, IMG submission 185796) | Permafrost soil microbial communities from the Arctic, to analyse light accelerated degradation of dissolved organic matter (DOM) -... | ecosystem: Environmental > Terrestrial > Soil >...
CGCTTCGGTCGGATAGAGCGGCAGGCCCGCCATGGTCCATTTGTTGTTTTTCGGATCGTTCCACTTCGACGCCCCGGTGTTCAGCAGAAGCTGCGGCACGCCCTTTGAATTGAGATATTTATGCACCGCGGTTTGCGGCGCCGTGCCGAGCGAGCCGAACAAGGCCAGCACTTCCTCCTGCTCGACCAGCCGCCGCGTGGCTTCGACCGCCTTCGGCGCGCTGTAGGCATCGTCCATGGTGAAGAACTTGACCTGGCGGCCGTTGATGCCGCCCTTTTCGTTCAGCATCTGGAAATAGGCTTCGCCGACCCGCCCCAGCACGCCGTAAAGCGAACCCGGGCCGCTGTGCGGCACGGTCTGCCCGAGCTTGATCTCGGTATCGCTCGCGCCGGGATCGTATTTTTTCTCGGCGGCGGAGAGACAGGTGGCGGTGGACAGGAAAGCGGCAACGGCGGTCGCCCATATGACGCGTTTCGAATGCAGATTTTTCATCGTTCTTGTTTCTCCCTTGTGAAGGCATTGATCTGACATTCCGGCATGTCGGGCAAGAGAGGACTTGCGGTCTTGCGACGCAATGCCGCCCCGGTTTGCGAAAAACGCGTCGCGCGCCGGATCAGGCCTTGGCTGCGACCACGACCAGGCCAGGCACCTGAACACCGCTCTCGGTGCGAGACGATGCCGATTCCAGTTGGTCGAGCACGAGGCCCGCGGCGGCGACGAGCGCTCGCACGCAGCTTTCGCTGTAGGCGTAGCGCAGTCCCTCGCCCAACACCACGCCCTCGCCGGCATGGCTTTCGACCGTGAACGCGAACAGGCCGCCGGCTACCAGCACGCGCGCGACCTCGCGCAGCAGCGCTGTCATGTCGTGCATGTAGACCATCACGTCGGCGGCGAGGATCAGATCGGCGCAGCCGTCCGGCCTGCGCGCGAGGCCCTCCACGATCTCGGCCACATCGACTTCGGCGTAGAGCCCGCTAGCGCGGGCCAGCTCGATCATTCTCGGTGACAGGTCGATGCCGATGATTTCGTCCACGACGGCCGCGAAAGCGCGAGCCGCGAGCCCGGTGCCGCAGCCGAGATCGATGGCGCGGCTGAAGGCCAACGGCCTGTGCGCCGCGGCCCGCGCGATCGCCACCGCAGCGAGAAGCAGCGCCGGGCCGCGATAGCCGAGATCATCCACCAACGCCGCTTCGAATCGCGGCGCGTACTGATCGAACAAGGCCTTGACGTAAGTCGGCCGCATGCCTGCGATATCGGAGGCGCCGAGCCGCATCAGGCGCAGACCGGCGCCATTGCGATCGCCCGGGTCGGTCATCTCGGCCGTGCGAAACGCCACGATGGCGCCATCGCGGTCGCCAAGCTGTTCGCGGACTTCGCCGAGCGTGAACCATGCCGTCGCAAAGCCGGGCGCGAGGTCCGTCGCCTGGACGAACAGGTCTTCAGCGGCCACAAGATCACCGCGCAGCTGCAGGTCGCGGGCAAAGTCGAAGCGTCGGTCGGCCATCAGATCGCCGGAAGACAGGAATATTCGTGCAGGCATGGGTTCCACATTCGTCAATGCCGGACAAAAGCGCCAACGGGTCGGCGCAAAGCGCCGCCCGATGACAGGCTAAGCGCGTCTTCGCGCTGGATGACCCGGCAATCCATCAATCGATGGTTTTTCAGGAAGATGGATGCGCGGGTCAAGCCCGCGCATGACGGCTAAAAATCTGTGCGAGGCAGACTATATACCCAAGATGCGCCCGCAAGACATCCTGGTACCCGTTGCCGCCGGTCTGTGCTGCAAGCCCGGCGGTTTCTACATCGATCCGGTGCGGCCCGTCGAGCGCGCCGTGATTACCCACGGCCATTCCGACCATGCTCGATCAGGCCACGGCGCAGTGCTGGCCACCCAGGAAACGCTCGACATGATGCGGCTGCGCTACGGCGACAATTTTGCGGGCCGCACGCAGGCCATTGCTTATGGCGAGGAACTAAAGCTTGATGACGTCACCATCAAGTTCCATCCCGCCGGCCATGTGCTGGGCTCGGCCCAGGTCGCGGTCTCCTGCAAGGACATCTGCATCGTCGCGTCAGGCGATTACAAGGATGCGCCCGACCCCACCTGCGCGCCGTTCGAAGCGGTGCCATGCGATGTGTTCATCACCGAGGCGACATTTGGTCTGCCGGTGTTTCGCCACGGCGATGCGGCGGACGAAATCGGGAAGTTGCTTGCCTCGGTGGCGCTGTTTCCGGAGCGGGCACATCTGGTCGGCGCTTATTCGCTCGGCAAGGCCCAGCGCGTGATCGCACTGCTTCGTTTGGCCGGCTACGACGCGCCGATCTATCTGCATGGCGCGATGGAAAAGATCACGCGCTATTACGAGAGCCGCGGCGTGGCGCTCGGCGAACTGCGCCTGGTCAAGGGCGTCAAGAAGGCCGATCTTGCCGGCACCATCACGCTGGCGCCGCCCTCGGCCACGTCAGACGTCTGGACCCGGCGGTTTCCCGATCCGGTCACCGCGTTTGCATCGGGCTGGATGCGGGTGCGGGCCCGGGCCCGCCAGCGCGGCGTCGAATTGCCGCTGGTGATTTCGGATCACGCCGACTGGAACGGACTGACCGCGACCATTGATGCCACCGGTGCCGGTGAAATCTGGGTCACCCACGGCCAGGAAGACGCGCTGGTGCACTGGTGTACCGCCAAGGGCCTGGCCGCCCGGCCGCTCGATCTGGTCGGTTACGGCGACGAAGACGAAAGCGATGCGCCGCCGGTGGGCGAGGACGCGGAGGCATGAACCGTTTTGCCGAATTGCTCGACCGCCTCGCCTATGAGCCCGGCCGCAACAACAAGCTGCGGCTGATCACCAGCTATTTCCGCGCGGTCGAGGATCCCGATCGCGGCTACGCGCTCGCGGCCCTCACCGGCGCGCTGTCGTTCAAACATGCCAAGCCAGGATTGATCCGCGACCTGATCGCTGATCGTACCGATCCGGTGCTGTTCGCCTTGTCGTATGATTACGTCGGCGACCTGTCGGAGACGGTGGCGCTGATGTGGCCGAGGGCCGCGCTCCAGGCACAGCCCGCCCCCTTCCCCGCAAGCGCGAGAGGTGACGAACTCTCGCGCTGCCCGTCAGATCTCCACAACAACCCGCCACCGCCCACCCTCACCGAAGTCGTCACCACGCTCCGCACCCTTGGCAAGACCGAGCTGCCAAACCAGCTCGCGCGCTGGCTCGATGAACTCGACGAGACCGGCCGCTGGGCATTGCTGAAACTCGTCACCGGCGCGATGCGGATCGGGATCTCGGCGCGGCTGGCGAAGACGGCCGCCGCGGCATTCGGCGACAAGGATCCGCACGAGGTCGAGCTGATGTGGCCCGGTCTCGTGCCGCCCTATCTCGATCTGTTCGCATGGCTGGAAGGCCGCGCCGAAAAACCCGTCAATCTCGACCCCACGCCGTTCCGCCCGGTGATGCTGGCGCATGCCATCGAGAACACGGATTTTGCGAACCTCGACGCTGCCGATTTCATTGCCGAATGGAAATGGGACGGCATTCGGGTGCAGGCGGTGAGCGGCCGCGACGCGCGCGGCCACATGGTGGCGCGGCTTTATTCGCGCAGCGGCGAGGACATCACCAAAAGTTTTCCCGACCTGCTGCCGTCCTTGCATTTGCCCGGCGCCATCGACGGCGAGCTATTGGTGCTGCGGGACGGCCGGGTGCAAACTTTTAACGTGCTGCAGCAACGTCTCAATCGCAAAAACGTCTCGCCACAACTGGTGAAGCAATACCCGATCCGCCTGCGCGCCTATGATCTTCTTGGCGATGACGGCAGTGATCTGCGCGAGCTGCCATTTGTCGAGCGGCGCGTGAGGCTCGAGACCTTCGTCAGACGACTGGACGACCCGCGCATCGACCTGTCGCCGACAATCGCCTTCGACAGTTGGGACACGCTGGCCGCGGCGCGAAAAAATCCCGCCGGCGCCGGCGCGGGCGAAGACTCCGAAGCGGTCGAAGGCGTGATGCTGAAGCGCCGCGACGCCGCCTATTTGCCGGGCCGTCCAAAAGGCCAATGGTGGAAATGGAAGCGCGATCCGCACATCATCGATGCCGTGTTGATGTATGCGCAGCGCGGCCACGGCAAGCGCTCGTCGTATTATTCGGACTATACGTTCGGGGTCTGGACATCGGGCGAGGATGGCGAGCAATTGGTGCCGGTCGGCAAGGCCTATTTCGGCTTCACCGACGAAGAATTGTTGCAGATAGATCGCTTCGTGCGCCGCAACACAGTCGAAAAATTCGGCCCCGTCCGTCACGTGGTGCATGAGCCGGACCAGGGGCTGGTGCTGGAAGTGGCCTTCGAGGGCCTGGCGCGCTCGCCGCGGCACAAATCCGGCGTGGCGATGCGGTTTCCGCGCATCAGCCGGCTGCGCTGGGACAAGCCGCCGCGCGAGGCCGACCGGCTGGAAACGCTGGAGCGGATGCTGAAGCCCGACGCTATTCTGCAGGCATAGCGTTTTCCGCCGGCCGACGGCCATTGACGGCAACAAGCGGGTTCCCCATCTCCTCCACATCAGGCTATAGTGCGGATGCGAATGGGTGCGGGAGATCATCAATGCCTAACGACACCAGGGAATTGCCGGCGGCCAATGACGGCCTCTACCGCTTTCTCGGAGGTTCACCACTGACGGTGGCGTTTCGGCTGATCCTGCTGTCGATTCTGGTCGGCGTGGTGCTCGCCGCCGTCGGCTTCGATCCCTGGAATATCGTCAACAGCATCCGGCTGTTGTTTCAGCGAATCTGGGATCTCGGCTTTGACGCCATCAACGGGTTGTGGCGTTACTTCCTGCTCGGCGCCGTGATCGTGATCCCGGTCTGGCTGTTGTCGCGGATGTTCGGCGCACCGCGCGGGCGATAGATCGCACGCAGGCCAGTTTCGTTGACTTCCCTATCCCGGGTTACGACCGCGCAGGTCTTTGCCATCGCCGGACCGGCGATGATTGCAAATCTGACCACGCCGCTGATCGGCATCGTCTCGACGATCGCGATCGGGCGGCTGGGCGACGCGACGCTGCTCGGTGGCGTCGCCATCGCGTCGGTCATTTTCGACTGCCTGTTCTGGCTGTTCGGGTTCCTGCGCATGAGCACGCTCGCCTTCACGGCTCAATCGCTCGGCGCCGGCGAGACCGGTGAATTGCGCCCGATCCTGGTACGCGGATTTATCGTGGCGGCATCGATCGGCGCGGGCCTGATCATCCTGCAAATCCCGCTCGCCGCCATCCTGCTGAGCCTGATGGGCGGCAGCGAGGGCGTGACCCGCGCCGCGAAAACCTACTTCAGCATCCGGATCTGGTCGGCGCCGCTGGCGCTGGCCAATTATGTCGTGCTCGGCTGGCTGGTCGGACAGGCGCGCGCGCGACTTGCGCTCGGCGTGCAGATCGCGATCAACGTCATCAACGCGGCGGCGACGGCGTTGCTGGTGCTGGTGCTCGACTTCGGAATCGCAGGTGCTGCGATTGCGGCCCTGCTGGCCGAAGCGGCCGGGCTGTTGCTCGGCGTCCTGATCGCGGGACGCCTTTCGGGTGGAAAGCCTGGTATCGCACGCGCGTCGCTGCTCGACCGCGCCAAGCTGATGCGCATGCTGGCGGTCAACCGCGATATCATGATCCGGACCGCTTCCCTGATCGCGGTATTCCTGTTCTTCACCGCGCAAGGCGCGCGCTCGGGCGACGTGACGCTTGCCGCCAACGCGGTTTTGAACAATTTCCTGCTGACCAGCGCGTTCTTCCTCGATGGTCTCGCCAACGCCGCCGAGCAGCTCTGCGGCCGCGCCTATGGCGCCCGCGACGGCAACGCCTTCTCCAGCGCGACCCGGCTGGTGATCCTGTGGGGATTTGCCTTTGCCCTCGTGGTGGCAGCTGTATATGCGCTGTTCGGCCCTTCGCTGATCGACATCATGACCGCAAGCGAGGATGTCCGCCGCAGCGCGCGCGACTATCTATGGTTTGTGGTGCTGTCTCCGATGCTCGCCGTGTTCGCTTTCGCCTTCGACGGCGTCTATATCGGCGCGACCTGGGCGCGCGACATGCGCAACCTGATGATGCTGTCGCTGTTGCTGTTTCTCGGCGCCTGGCTGGCGCTGCGCTCGTTCGGCAATGCGGGACTATGGGGCGCGCTGATGGTGCATTATGCCGCGCGCGGCGGCTTGCAGGCGTTGCGTTATCCGGCACTGCTGCGGGCCGCATTCCCGCGCAAGCCGTGCTCCGGCTGAATTGGGAGGATCGTCCGATGCAATTGCAATTTATCGGCTGCGGCGATGCGCTCGGTTCCGGCGGCCGGCTCAACACCTGCTTCCATGTCAGCGGCGGGCGCGTCAATTTCCTGATCGATTGCGGCGCATCCTCGCTGCCGGCGCTGAAGCGGCTCGGCATCGCGCGCGATGCGATCGACCTCATCTTGATCACGCATTTCCACGGCGATCACTTCGCAGGCCTGCCGTTTCTGCTGCTCGATGCGCAATTCACCCGTCGGGCGCGTCCGCTGGTTATCGCGGGACCGCAAGGAATCGAGACGCGGCTGACGCAGGTGATGGAAGCGTTGTTCGAGCATTCATCGACAACAAAGCAGCGGTTTGACCTTTCGGTGGTTGCGCTCAAGCCTGAGGAAACGCAGGCCTTCGGCACGGTGAAAGTGACGCCGTTTCCGGTGGTGCACGGCTTGTCCGGCGGCCCGTTTCTGGCCTACCGGATCGAGGCCGAAGGCCGCGTCATCGCCTACAGCGCGGACACCGAATGGACGGAAACGCTGATCCCGGCGGCGCGCGACGCCGACCTGTTCATCGCCGAGGCCTATTATTACGACAAGGTCGTCAAGAATCACCTCAGCCTGAAAACGCTGGAAGCACATCTGGCCGAGATCAAGCCGAAGCGGCTCATACTAACCCATATGAGCGACGACATGCTGGGGCGGCTCGAGACGCTGGACTACACCGCCGCGAGCGACAGCATGATCGTCGAGATTTGACTAAACCGGCCAGTCCTCGGCGGTGATCGTCGCCGCATCCGCGCCGACGATTTCGGACAGCGAGTCGCGCCCGGTGCGCAACAGCGTCGAGGCAAGATCGTTCTTGATGTCCTCCACCAGGTGAAGGCCCTTGTAGATCAGCGAGGAATAGAGCTGGATCAGGCTGGCGCCGGCCCGGATCTTGGTCAGCGCGGCGCCGCCGCTGTCGATGCCGCCGACGCCGATGAGCGAAAATGCGCCCTCGGCGCGCACATAGGTTTCGGCCACCATCCGTGTCGACAGCCGGAACAGCGGCCTCCCCGACAATCCCCCCTGCTCTCTGGCGCGGGTCTGCTGGCGCAAGGTCGAGGGCCGCGCCAGCGTGGTGTTGCCGACGATCATGCCGTCGATCCGGCGCGAGCGCGCAATGTGAACCACATCGTCGAGTTCGGTCAGGCTCAGATCCGGCGCGATCTTGAGCAGCACCGGTGAATCGCCGGCGCTCTGCCGCACCCGCTCGCGCGCATCGATCACTTTTGCCAGGAGATCGTCGAGTGCTGCCGACTGCTGCAGATTGCGCAGCCCCGGCGTATTCGGCGACGACACGTTGACGGTGAAATAGGTCGCGACCGGCGCGAAGATCTCGATCAGTTTGACATAATCGTCGACGCGGTCGGCGCTATCCTTGTTGGCCCCGACGTTGACGCCGACAATGCCGCCGAGATGCGCGCGGCCGGCCAGCCGCCGCAGCACCGCATCGCCGCCGTCATTGTTGAAGCCCATGCGGTTGATCACCGCCTCGTCGCGCTCCAGCCGGAACAGCCGCGGCCGCGGGTTGCCGACTTGCGGCTTCGGCGTCACCGTCCCGATTTCGACGAAGCCGAAACCCAGCCGCAACAGCGCGTCCGAAACCTCCGCGCTCTTGTCGAAGCCCGCGGCCATGCCGACCGGATTGGGAAAGTTCAGGCCAAAGGCCCGCACCGCCAGTTTTGGATCGTCGGTGCGCGGCCGTACCGGTGGCAGCAACCGCAAGCCCTGGATCGCCAGACGGTGCGCGTCTTCCGGGTCGAGCCAGCGCAACAGCGGCAACGACAGGGCATCGAAGGCGCGGATCACGGCGCAAGCTCCGGGATGTCGTGATAGCCATCGGATCGCGCGTGCAGATCGCGCACCGCGACGACCGCGCCGAGATCAAGTTCGCCGTAGAGATGTGGAAACAGCTCTTCGTTGCGCGACGGCTCCCACCGCAGCGCGTCGCCCAGCCCGTCGGCGTCGACCGCGATCAGGAACAGCCCGGTCTGGCCGAAGAAATGTTTCCGGGCCGTTTCCGCCACCTGCGAGGGGAGAGAAAAATGAATGAAGCCGTCGCGGACATCGTCGGCGCTGCCGCGGTACACGCCTTGCCGCTCGGCCTCGCGCCAGGCCGAAGCGGAACAGATTTTGTAGATCATGCGCACGTGCCCGGAGTCCTGCCTGGTCATTTTGAGTCCGCTCGGGATTCCCTGAAGGTTTTCCCTGGATTTTCCTTCGGATTTTCCTTGGGGTTTTCCTTGGAATTTCATTGGGATTTCCCCGGAATTTCCGGACCTGGCTTCGACCGTATCGACGGCACCGGCGCACTTCAAGGGCCGCATTCAGGCGCCTGTGAGCCGCTTGCCAGCCTCTTGGCAATCTCCTGGCAGTCTCTTGCGCCGCATTGCGGGCGCCGGTTGATTGAGGTAATAATTCCTAGCTTTTGACGAAGTTGACCCATGGCCAGACATCCAAAAGCGCCGCGCACGCTGACCCACGAGCAGATCTGGACCGCGCTGGATCGGCTGGCGGCGCGCGCCGGACTGTCGCCTTCCGGGTTAGCCAAACGTTCCGGCCTCGATCCCACCACATTCAACAAATCCAAACGCGTCACGCCTGACGGGCGCGAGCGGTGGCCGTCAACCGAATCGGTATCCAAGGCGCTCGCCGCCACCAGCAGTTCCATCGACACTTTCGTGCAGCTGATCGGCGACAGCGCCCGAACCGTTCGGTCGGTGCCGCTGCTCGGCTTCGCGCAGGCGGGAACCGGCGGCAATTTCGACGTTGGCGGGTTTCCGGCCGGCAAGGGCTGGGATGAGGTGGGCCTGCCCGCCGTCAACGACGAGCACGCTTATGCACTGGAAATCGCCGGCGACCAGATGAAACCCGCCTATCGCGACGGTGACGTCATCGTTGTTTCGCCTGCGACGCCGATCCGCCGCGGCGACCGCGTGGTGGTGAGAACCCGGGAGGGCGAGCTGATGGTCAAGGAACTGAAACGCCGGACCGCGAAGACACTGGAACTGCAATCGCTCAATCCGAACCATGTCGACCGCACCCTGGCCGCCGCCGACGTCGAGTGGATCGCACGGATCGTGTGGGTGAGCCAGTAGGTAAAATCGTCATTGCCGGGCTTGACCCGGCAATCCATCGATCCAAGAGATGTCTTCCGAGATGATGGATGCGCGGGTCAAGCCCGCGCATGACAACCTTTGCTTATTCAGTCTACGCGACCTGTTTCCCACCAATAAAGCCTGGGCCTACGACGCGTAGTCGGGCTCCTTACGGTCGAGGATGCGCTTGAGCGCATCGAAGTGCCGCTGCGCCGAACTTGGACCGTCGAACATGCTGGTCCCGCCGATATCCCGCATGGTCTTCTCGACGACGGCGTCAGGGAGCTGTTTCAGCGGCTGCCCGGTCCACATCGCGTAGATCTGCACCTGTGCGGCGCGCTCGGTGTAGTAAAGCCGGTCATAGGCGTCGGCGACGGTGGCGCCGACCGTGCTGATGCCGTGATTGGCCATGAACAACACAGACTTGTCGCCGATGACTCTCGCGAGGCGCGCGCCTTCGGCCGGATCGAGCGCCGGGCCGGTGTATTCGTCGTCATAGGCAATCTCATTCATCAACCCGACCTCGGTCTGGCCGATCTCCTTGATGCGTGGATCTTCCAGACGCGTCAGCGCGCTCGCATAGGGCATGTGGGTGTGAAACACGGCCTTGGCCTGCGGCAGCGCCTTGTGGATCGGCGCATGGATGCAATAGCAGGAACGTTCCACGTCGCCGGCGCCACGCTTGACCTTGCCGTCGTCGATGCCGACTTCCATGAAGGAAGAGGCTGTCACTTCGGACCAGTGCATCCCGAACGGGATCTGGTAGTAGCGGTCGCTGCTGCCGGGAACGACGAGGGTCAGGTGGTTGAAGATTCCCTCGCTGAAACCGTGCATGTAGGCCAGCCGATGCGCCGCCGCGAGATCGACCCGCGCCTGCCATTCCTCGGCGCTGGTGTCCCCGAGCGTTTCCGGCGAAACCCTGAACTGCATGGTACCCTCCTGTGTTGTCTGCCCCTCGACGGGGGGCTTGGATCGGTTCAATCGCTATTGTAGCGCAATTTGCAACGATCCCAGTTGAAATTCCGGCGGGCCTGCCATCTCCATTTGTCGCAGTTCGCGCTGAGGCGCAGCCAAGTGAAATCGCCGGCGACGTTGCCGACATGCCGCGCCTTCTTCCTTCTCCCCTTGTGGGAGAAGGTGGCGCGGACGAAGTCCGTGCCGGATGAGGGGTCTCTTTCCAACGATAGACCGTGACCCCTCACCCGCCCACGATACTTCGTATCGTGTGCACCCTCTCCCACAAGGGGCGAGGGAAGATCAAGCCGACCTTGCCAGCGCGCCGTCGATCATGGTGACCGCATTCGGCAAACCATAGACCGCGACGAACGAGCCGAAGCGCGGGCCTTTTTCCTGGCCGAGCAGCACCTGGTAGAGCATGTTGAACCAGTCGAGCGAGACGCCAGGCCGGCCGTCCTTGCCTTTCTTGATCGCATCGAGAAATGGTTCGCGGCGGCCGATTTCGTAGACGACGTTCTGGATGTCCTCGGCCGATGAGCTTGCCGGCAATTGCGATAGCGCATCGCGCAGATCCTGCAGCGCCACCCGTTCGGTATCGGTCGGTTCGCAGAATTTCTTGGTCGGCGCCACGAAGTCGCGATAATAGTTGATGGCGTAGCCGACCATCGCGTCGAGTTTCGGGTGGGTCTGCGGCGTGACGCCGGGGCGATAGCGCCCGATGAAACCCCACAGGGTCGCGGCGTTCTCCGCGTTCGACGATGACACCAGCGTCAGCAGCAACTGGAACGTGACCGGCATGTCGGCCGCGGGCGGCTGGCCGGCATGGATGTGCCAGACCGGATTGGCCAACTGCTGCTTTGCATCCTGCCGTGAAAAGCCGTCGAGGAATTGCTGGTAGTCGTCGACGTTGCGCGGGATCACGTCGAAGTACAGCCGCTTGGCCGACTTCGGCTCGCGGTACATGAACAGCGACAGCGATTCCGGCGACGCATAGCGCAGCCATTCATCGATGGTGAGCCCGTTGCCCTTCGATTTTGATATTTTCTGGCCCTTGTCGTCCAGGAAGAGTTCGTAGTTGAAACCTTCCGGCGGCAGGCCGCCGAGCGCCGAGCAGATCTTGCCCGACAGCTTGACCGAATCGATCAGGTCCTTGCCGGCCATCTCGTAATCGATGCCGAGCGCGACCCAGCGCATCGCCCAGTCCGGCTTCCACTGCAGCTTGCAATGGCCGCCGGTGACCGGCAGCGTGACGCGCTCCTTGGTCTGCGGATCATCATAGGAGATCGTGCCGGCCTTCACGTCATGCGCCACGATCGGCACATACAGCACCACGCCGGTACGCGGACAGATCGGCAGGAACGGCGAATAGCTCGCCGCACGTTCTTCGCGCAAGGACGGCAGCATGACCGCCATCACCTTTTCGATGCGCTCGAGCACCAGCCGCAGCGTCGCGTCGAATTTTCCTGACGTGTAATATTCGGTCGAACTGGCAAACTCGTAATCGAATCCGAACGTGTCGAGAAACGCACGCAGCCGTGCATTGTTGTGGGCGCCCAGGCTCGAA
>Ga0209863_10000996_pt1 | contig 11882 bp, 11 predicted proteins | sample OrgsoiDNA2013046_FD_185796 | JGI IMG/M metagenome (GOLD analysis project Ga0209863, IMG submission 185796) | Permafrost soil microbial communities from the Arctic, to analyse light accelerated degradation of dissolved organic matter (DOM) -... | ecosystem: Environmental > Terrestrial > Soil >...
GCTTTGCGTTTGCTATTCATACCTCGCCAATACCAATGACCATTTGGGCAACAAACTGTCACGGTTACAGGCACTCCTCTCTGCCAGAGCTTATGCCGACCGGAGCAATCAGCTTTCGCTGAAAGCGCGTAGCCTTCTGAACCTCGCGGTCTTTTATCGTGACGTGGAGCAGATGGAGAAAAGCCGTGACATTTATATGCAGGTCGTCGAAATGGGAGAAAAGGAAAAACATTGGAACTATGTTATTGATGCGCGCCGGGGCCTCGGTTTAACCTACCGCATCCAGCATCAGAAAGAGCTGGCCTTAGCCAATTACGATTCCGCACTTAACCTGGCCGACCGGTATTCGCTGAAACAGGAAAAAGAAAGTACTGCGATCGAACTGTTGAATTATTATTTCAATGAAGAAACGCCGGACAAGGGGCTTGCCTATCTGGCAGCCAATCCTTACCTGGAACAATTTATAAAGGATATTGGCGTCGGTTATCAGATCAATAAGGTTTATGCGACAAAATATGAACAGAAAGGCGATTATGATTCGGCGCTCTATTATCTGAAGATCGCTGCACCCTTCGAATTGAATCAGCCACAAAATTTTATTGAAAAGCTGGAGTTCAGCCGGCTATGGGCACAGGTACTCGACAAAAGCGGTCGCCGGCAGGAAGCGCTTCAGCATTGGCTGATGGCAAAAAAATATGCGGATTCTTCCGGAGACCTTGAAAAACAAAGAGACCTGAGCCTGGATCTTGATTCCGCGTATCTCGCCCTGGGAGATTTTAAAAATGCTTTCGCATTTTTCGGCCGTTATAATTATTTCCGCGATACACTGGAAACGCTTGGGCAGCAGAAAGACCTGATGAATGCGGAAATAGAAGACGCAGGTAAGCGGGCCGAACAGGAAAAGAAACAACAGGAAGATGAAATCCGTCGCCGGGATAATCTTGAATATCTGGGGATAACGGCGGCTATCGCTACGTTGTTCATCGTCCTGATCGTGCTTGGGGTTTTTCGGATTTCCGTGGCGGCGATCAAGGCGTTGGGATTTTTTGCATTTATCTTTTTGTTTGAATTCATTACCCTGCTGCTGGATAAACAGATCCACGAACTCACTCATGGAGAGCCCTGGAAAGTGCTCGCCATAAAAATTGTGCTGATCGCCATGTTGCTGCCGCTCCATCATTACCTTGAACACCGGGCGGTCCACTTCCTCACGTCAAAAGCCCATATGCTAAGGAAAAATTTCCGCGGTTTTCGCAAAAGCGATGTTTCGGAAGAGCGGGAGGCGTGACCCGCCTGCGCTACGGGATTCATCCCATATCTTTTTATAATACTCCTGATCCTGATGAGATGACCGGGAACGGACAAGCGGTTCACCCCATTTGGTAACTTTTCCATCCAGCGATGTGACAAATATGAGTATGCTTTTCATCTGAAATAAAATTAAGCCATCACTTCATTAGTTGGCCAATTCAAACATATTCTGGCCCGGACAACTGGTGCATGTTGTCGATCCGACCGGTTCAACATAGTAACTGATTTTGGTGTCTGTCAAAATTAACAAGCGGTTCCCTGTCGGGATATTTTCTCCACCGTTGAGGTAGAGGTGCAGCCACCGGTTACCATTCAACGAACAATTCAGGTTACCGGCACAATAGAGACAAAAGATGTCTCCTGTTTTCAAAGCCTTAAGGGTTCCGGTATTCTGTACGTCAGTGATTTTATATACACAATAGGTATCGCCCTTCTTTTCAAAGTATGGAACGATGCTCTGGCGCTTACAGCTGGCAAAAATAACCAGGCAGCTCATCATCAGGAGGAGGCCCCTGATGCCCATCGTCTTTTTTTGAATGCAGGTTGGCTTTTTCATGCAGGAATGTATTGAATAATTAAGTTACTGATTTTAAATTATTGGAAATAAATTAGTTGCCTTATAACCAAGACGACTATTTTGATTCCTTATCCGGAAATGAATTCTGCATCTAGCGGAAGACCTCCTAATCCTGAATTTTTTTCATGAAATTATTTCATTAAAAACGGCGGTCGTAACCGGATACCATGACATTTTTTCGATCTCCAGGCCATGGCATATCACTTGATCATATTGGCCTGAAACAAAATTTTAAAACCATTTAAAACGCAGTGTTATGAACAACATCATCAAACGCGAAAACGGACGTCAGCCCGCCACTTTTGGAAGTGTTGTTGACCAGATTTTCCAAAGCAACCTGGACAGATTTTTTGACGATGACTTCTGGGGTTCCGGATCTTCCGGAAAAACGAAAGGATTTGGTAATGTTCCTGTCAATATCCGTGAAACAGACAAATCATTTGAAATGGAATTGTATGCTCCGGGATTAAAGAAGAGCGACTTTCAGCTGAATATTGAAGGGGATATGCTTACCGTTTCCTTTGAAAATAAAGAAGAAAAGAAGGAAGAGAATAAACAAAAAGGGTGGTTCCGGCAGGAGTACCAGTTGCAAAGTTTCTCCCGGAGTTTTTCGTTAGGAGACACAGTGGATGCGGCAAAAATTGCGGCCCGCTATGAAAACGGTGTATTGTTTTTGCAGCTTCCTAAAAAAGAACAGGCACAACGTATTACCAGGTCCGTTGAGATCCAGTAATTCTTCCGTTTATCTTATGACAGGCAGGGCTCCCTGCCTGTTTTTGTTGCTGGCTGCTATCCAAATGCAGACCCTTAATTTAAAAACCATACATACCACCCGAAACGGAAATTTGCTCTCCCGTGATCCAGGCTGCATCATCGGAAGCAAGAAATACGACAGCTTTCGCTATATCTTTGGGCCGGCCTCTGCGACCAAGCGGTGTATTGGCAACAAACATTGTTTCAGCCTCACTACCGGTAGTGACGCCCGCACTACTTGCACCTTCTGTTTCCGTAGCGCCCGGCAAAATAGAATTGACACGAATGTTTTTCGCACCCAGTTCTTTCGACAAAGAAATCGTTATGGCATCTAAAGCCGCTTTAGTTGCAGAATACAACGAGACTCCGGCCATCGGCATTTTGCTTGCACCCGAACTGATATTGATGATATTGCCACCCTTATCACTAAACAGTTTCAAAGATGCCTGGATAGTAAGTACAGGCCCCAATACATTGACGTTGAAATGTTGATGAAAAGCTTCTACCGATACCTGTTCAATAGGCAGGTATTGCTGAAAGACCGCGTTGTTTACCAAAATATCCAAGGTGCCGAATGCCTTCTTTGTTTCTTCAAACAGCCTGGTTACATCGGCTTCTTTTGATACATCGGCCTGTACCGCAATGGCTATTCCTTCATTGTCGGTTATCTCTTTAACCACACTATCTGCGCCTTCTTTACTTGAAGCATAATTCACTACAACCTTGGCACCTTCTGCCGCAAAGTGTTTGGCGATAGAAGCCCCTATTCCTTTTGATGCACCGGTAATTACCGCTACTTTGTTTTTTAATTTGCTCATTATTTCTATTATTTACTATCTCCCTGATATAATAATTGCGTGTGTATTCTATTAGCCATACCGCCATCCGCTGAGATATCGGTGCCCCAATTCAATTAAACTGTGGTTCCCTTTGTCCACGAGGCAGGATCGCATCTGAATTTGCGATCAGGATTCATTAGTCGAACTTAATCAGGTCTTTAAAGATCAGTTGACCCCAGCTGTTTCCGCGCGCATTCACAAGCAGTCCGCCTTCCGAAAGCCCGCCAAGTTTGATTGGTGAAAAACCGAGATTTTCGGCAAGCACAGCAATCTCCGCTACTGCGCCGTCATCGTCGCCCGCCAGGAACACGACTCTCCTGCCACCATGTGCGGCCGGATCCTGGTCAAGAATGGCAGCGACCAAATGGTTGAATCCCTTAACCAGTTTACCGCCAGTGAAAGCCTGCGCGACGAACCTGGAAGAAGGCTGTCCTCCCAGCTTTTCAGGGGGCACGCCGTAGGCATTGGTCACGTCGACGATGGTCTTTCCCTGCCAGTTTGTTAGTGCCTTTGCGACATCAGGGTGTGATTCAAAATGCACAGCCAAAAAGATGACATCTGCCTTGACAGCCTCAGCCAGTGTTGTGGGAATGATCTTTGGTCCGATCGCGGCTGCGTCGGATGCAAAGCTTTCCGGGACCCGCGTAGTTGCAACGGATACATCGATGCCCTTGCGGGCGAACGCCCTGGCCAGGGCCTTGCCGATTTTGCCGAAGCCGATAATTGCATAGCTCGCTACTTTGTTTTCTGATTTACTCATTTTGAAATTATATTAATTATTTAGTGGCACGGCGTGGGTGCAATTACTTAGCCAGATAGGTCATACCGCCATCAACAAGGAGTTCAGCACCAAGCATGAACGAGGAATCGTCAGAGGCCAGAAAAACTGCTGTTTTACCGATGTCAGATGGTTGCCCAATCCTGCCTGTCGGCATTACACTGGCAAAGTGTGTTTTTACAGCTTCAATTTGTTCTGCGGGAACAAACTTTTCAAATGCCGGTGTATCTGTTGTACCTGGTGTTATTACGTTTACTCTGATTTTTCTGTCTAAAAGGTCGCTTGAAAATCCTTTTGCAAAATGGATAACAGCTGCTTTTGAAGCTCCATAAAGCGTAAAATTCGCATATGCCCGATGTGCAGCATTTGACCCGATAAGAATAACAGAACCACCATCATTCATATAGGGCAGTGCTTTCTGAACAGTGAAATAAACACTTTTCAGGTTTAAATCCATTGTCTTGTCATAATCGGCTTCGCTAGTAGTTGCCACCGTCCCTACAGTTCCACCACCCGCGTTGGCAACAATCATGTCTATTTTACCAAATTTTTCAGATGTTTCTTTAAACAACCTTTCTAAGTCGGTAAGGTTGGTTATATCGGCATTTATGGCTATAAAATTATCTCCAAGTTGAGCCACAGAACTATCTAAAGTTTCCTGATTTCTGCCGACTATAACTCCTTTAGCACCTTCATTTTTAAATTCCTGGGCAATGCCGAACCCAATGCCACTATTACCACCTGTGATAACTGCTACTTTGTTTTTTAATCTATTCATTTTTTAGTTTGTTTCACAAAGTTACCATCAATAGTTTACTTTTGTAACTATAATAGTATATTCTGGTTACCATTAGGTAACTACAAATTTTAAAAATTATGAGAGACGACAGATTTTGCAACTCGAATTGCCCGTTTACGAGAGCTATTGGCACTATTGGCAATAAATGGAAACCAATCCTAATAAATGTTATTGGCACCCGTACCATTCGTTTTGGTCAGCTGGATTCCATAGTACCACTCATTTCAAGGAAAGTGCTAACCGAACAACTAAAAGAATTGGAAGAAGATGGACTATTGGAAAGATTTGCCTATAAGGAAATACCACCAAGGGTAGAATATAAGTTGTCTGAAAAAGGTTTGGCATTTTTACCGATTTTAGAAAACATAAAAGAATGGAATTTAAAATTTGAAATAGCTCCAATGCCCATAGATAATTCCAATTAATTAGCATGAAATTCCTAATCGATAGGATAAGACAAATTATCCGGGTATCGGAATCCGAAGAAAAGATTCTTCAGGATCTTTTTATTGAAAAACAACTATCGAAGGGTGATCATTTTTTAGCTGAAAACCAGGTTTGCAGATGGCTGGGACTGATTCATCGTGGACTGGTCAGGTATTACATCAATGTGGATGGCGAGGATAAAACCTATTATTTCGGAAAGGAAGGTGATTTTGTTTGCGATTATGAGAGTTTTCTGCCTCAAAAAGCTTCGAATAAAAATATACAGGTGTTGGAGGACACATCTCTTTATACCATAAGTCACCAGGGCCTGCAGCATATCTACGATCATCTGAAAGAGGGAGACCGCTTCGGCAGGCTCGGTATTGAACAAGTATTCGTTAACATTCTTCAGCAATTAACATCTTTTTATAATGACCCGCCGGAATTGAGGTATCAGCATTTTTTGGACGCTTATCCCGAAATAAGCCAGCGCGTTCCTCAATATTATATTGCTTCTTATGTCGGTATTAAACCACAATCTCTTTCCCGCATACGAAACCGGTCCATAAAAAAACATTAGTTAACCCAGGTGAACGAGGGCCGGATTTGAAAGAATGAATTTTGTTTTATCAAAAAGATAAAATAAAATGAAAACACAATCTTTCAAACCATGGGGCACGGGTTCAATTTCGTACTGGCTCACCCTTTTAGTAGCCGCAGGTATTATTTTTATCGGAGCCCGGTTCCTAGTGGCGCCATATATCGCTGCCGCGGGTTATGGTATTCCGTTAGATCATAAACAACCTTCCGGTTATGCCTATGCGAAAGGCATTCGTGATATCTATTCCGGGATCATCATTCTGGTATTTCTTGCACTCCGAAAGGCCCGCGTAACCGCAATACTTTTTAGCATCGCTGCGGTGATTCCTGCAACTGATTTCTGTATTATACTATCGGGTAACGGTCCGGGCGATATCGTTCACCTGCTGATCCATGGTTGTACAACGATATACATGATCATCGTGAGTTATATGCTATTCAAAGTAAAATTATCCGACTAAAAAATAAATATATGAACCTCAATTTAATAATGGTCCTACAAGCTTTAAACGGAATAGCGATCATTTGCACAGCAGTTGTATTTGGCACCGATGTATTTTTCGCGCTTATCGGCAAAAAATCAGTTCTTAAGAGCAAAGAATCTTCCATCGCCGATGTATTTGGACATTTTCATGAAGTAGCCGATAAACGAATGCCTTTTTTCGGAGCAACCGCCATACTGACGACCATCGCGCAGGTTATCATTTATGGTATTCATTCAATTTCCGGAAAACTCGCCATGGCCGCCTTACTGGGAATGATATCGCAATTATTAATTTACATATTCATATCCAAACCGGTAAACGATACAATGGTCGATTCGGTCAAGTATGGCAGGGTATTAAATAATGTAAGGGAACTACAGGAACGATGGGATAAGGTAATTATCTGGAGGGCGCTATCGCTGCTTTTGTCCATGGTTTGTTTGGTAATAATCAACTATGCTTGAGGCGTGAGGCGTGACGCTTGAGGCTTCCTGCCTCACGCTTCCAGCTTCCTGCTTCCATAATGTTGTCGATCCGACCGGCTCAACGTAATAACTATTATTCCGTTCTCAAACTCTTCACCGGATTTGCCAAAGCTGCTTTAATGGACTGAAAGCTGATAGTTATTAATGTTATTATTAATGCACCTAGCCCCGAAAGAATGAAGATCCAGAATGATATGGTCGTTCTGTAATCATATTGTTGCAACCAGTTGTTTAAATAATACCATGCCAAAGGGATGGCGATAAAACAGGAAATGATTACAAGCAAAGCAAATTCTTTTGAAAGCATTTGCCAGAGATCATACACTGAAGCGCCTAATACTTTGCGCACACCTATTTCCTTTTTACGTTGCTCCGCAACAAATGATGCAAGACCAAACAAGCCAAGGCAGGAAATAAAAATTGCCAAAACGGTGAAGAGGGTTGCAAGATTACCTACGCGCTGTTCATCAGAAAATTTCTTCGCATATTCTTCATCATTAAAGGTATAATTTAAGGGTGTACCGGGGTCGTATTTTTTAAATACCGCTTCTATTTTACCCAATGCATCCTGTACAGGATGGCCCGGCCTTATCCCGACAATAATTGTAAACACATTCTTAGGATTATAAAAGAAAATAGTTGGTCTCACAGGCTTGTAAGCTGATTCCATTATCATATCTTTTATTACGCCGATAACCGTGTAATTTTTATCATTTAATTGCAGGCATTGTCCTATTATGTTCTTCTTTATGCCCACCAGGTTTACAGCAGATTCATTTAATACCATACTTAAACTATCTGTTGCAAAATCCCTGGAAAAATCTCTCCCGTCTTTAATTTTCCAGCCTATGGTTCTTCCAAAATCATGGGATACCTCCAGCTTGCCGAAAGTGGGAAGAAAGTTGGGATCTTTTCCCTTCCAGTTAAAGCCAGTTTCGGTTTTCCATAAAGTAGTGATAGGAGTTGATGAAGTTGCTACATTCTCTACAGCGCCGGTTGCCAGCAGGTCTTGCCTGATAGCATCGAAGGGCCGCTCCACGCCGGGATTATAACTAAAAGTTATATCAATCAATCCTTCACTTTTATAATTTGCAGGCCGGTTTTTAGCAAATTCAATTTGTTTAAAAACGATGACTGTTCCAATGATCAAAGCAATGGAAAAAGTAAATTGAACAACTACTAATACTTTGCGTGGTAATGATGCAAACCTGCCTACACGAAATGTTCCCTTTAAAACTTTTATAGGTTCAAATTTAGACAGGTAAAATGCAGGGTAACTACCGGATACTATTCCGGTAAGAATAGTAAATATTATTGCGAGTAACCAAAATAATGGATTGCCCGTGGGTAACTCAATGCTTTTATCCGCAAGCTTATTGAACAGCGGCAATAATAAAACAACGATGACCAGTGAACACATAAAAGAAATCAACGCCACTAAAACAGACTCGCTTAAAAACTGACCTATCAATTGGCTTCGGGCGGAACCAACTGTTTTTCGAATACCAACTTCTTTTGCTCTTTTCGCGCTGCGTGCAGTGGAAAGGTTCACAAAATTTATACATGCAAGCATTAAAACGAAAGCGCCAATTGCTGCAAACAACCATATAAATTGTATACGACCACCGATCACCTTGCCGTTTTTAAACTCACTATACAGACGCCATTTGTCCATCGGAAATAATGCTGCCTGTTCCTTTTGATCCTTAGCAGCATTCTTATGCGCCATTACCACATTTTTTATCTTTTCTGTTTCCTGCTGCATATCTACATTATCTGCAACCTGCACAAACGCCTGAAACATGGGGAGGTTCCAGTCTGTTGCAGCATTTCCAACCCACTTTTCGTTAATCAATTTTTTCCATGGAAGCAAAAATCTGGTCTCGTGAAATGTCGAGTTATGCGGAGGATCGTCATATACGCCGCCTACTTTATAGCTTTCCTCATTATCAAAGTTTATTACTTTATTCAACGCATCCTCATTTCCAAACAGCGTTTTTGCCAGTGATGCGCTTAACAATACGGCAGAGGGATCGGTTAATGCATTTAAATTACCCTTTAACATTCTTAAAGAAAACATGGAAGGGAAATTAGGTTCAACATACGTCCCGCTTCCGACAATTTTTTTATTTCCGACGGCTAATACATGGTTGATATCATACCATGTCATACATACATTTTTAAAGTCGCTTCCGTATTTGTTGCGCAGTTCATCGCCTATAGGCCCGCATACGTCCGTGACCGTTTCCATTTTATTATCCTGGTCTGTAAGGGTGGCCATAACCTGCGCAAGCTGCTGGTGATTGGTATGGTATTTATCATAATTGACTTCATCCCAAATCCATAAGGCGATTAATATTGTTACTGCCATGCCGGTTGCAAGACCAAGAATATTAATGACGGAGTAAACCTTGTTTTTAATAAGGTTACGCCAGGCTATTTTGAAATAATTTTTAAACATAACAGGTTGTATTGAGTTTCAAAAGCACTATTGAAATGCCAGTTTACTATTTATATGGGTATCAATTAATTGGTACCATCTCAGGCAGTTGAAGTGCGCGCTTTTGATATAGTAGTGTTCGTTTTTGTTACAGGGGATATTAAACCTAAGCAACCCGCAAGTAGTTAGGGTATGTCCAACAAAATTGCCACCAGAACTCAAATATATGATGTAATGCTTGACGCAGGGGGCTTGAGGCTATTGGCTTCCTGCCTCACGCTTCCAGCTTCATGCCTCCCGCAGAATCTATTTCAGATCATTAGTAATTTATAATATCCATTCGGTATTTGGCCATGTATATCAATAATATATCTAATCCATGAATTAGTAACAGATTCGTGTCCAGCCCATGGTGGTCACTTTCCGAACTCCGACTCCGCTGAAAACAGCCGGGAAAATTCTCAAAATTACTTTAATAGAATTATCATATAACTTCATTAGCAGATTTCACAGATACAAAATAAACATGAAAAAGCAAAAACTGGCGTTTGCAATAACATGGATGTTCATTGCCCCCCTTTCTGTATTCGCTATTAACACTATCGATACGCGCATGCTAACCCAACCAGCCATCAGCGCTGACCACATCGCTTTTATCTACGCGGAGGATCTTTGGGTGGCAGATATCGACGGCTCTCACCCGAGGAGGCTTACCGTAGATGAAGGCGTTGAATCCAATCCTGTCTTTTCGCCCGATGGGAAACTGATCGCTTTCAGTGCCCAATATGATGGCAACACCGATGTCTATGTCATACCTGTTGAAGGGGGCATACCCAAAAGGCTAACCTGGCACCCGGGAAATGACCTCGTAAGAGGATTTACAAATGACGGCCATTCCGTGTTATTCATTTCGCAAAGAGCTTCGTTCACAAGAAGATATTATCAGTTGTTTACGATCCCTGTTACAGGCGGGCATGAAACAGAATTGGAAATCCCAAATGCTTATGACGCATCTTACTCTCCAAATGGACAGGAGATGGCATATACTCCTTTTTTTGAAGCGTTCAGGGAATGGAAACACTACCGGGGCGGTATGATCGAGAATATTCTTTTATTTTCCTTTGCAAATAAATCGGTCACAAAAATTCCCCAACCAACTGAAGGCTGCAACGACACGAAGCCATTTTGGATCGGCAATACTATTTATTTTCTGAGCGACCGGAACGGCGAATTCAATTTGTTCTCTTACGATATCCTTTCAAAACAAGTTAAACAATTGACAGAATTTAAAGATTTCCCCGTCCAGAATGCATCTGGCGGAAACGGAAAGATCGTATTTGAACAAGCTGGCTACCTGCATATATTTGACCTGAATGGGATGGCATCAAAAAAATTAACCATTGGCATTGCGGCTGATCTGCTTGGGCTGAGGCCGCGTTATGTTAAAGGACCGCAATACATCCGAAACGCAGACATCTCTCCGTCAGGATCCAGAGCAGTATTTGATTTCCGGGGCGAAATCATAACTGTGCCAGCTGAGAAAGGCGATTACCGGAATATAACGAATACGACAGGGGCGCATGAAAAATACCCGGCATGGTCTCCGGATGGAAAATCAATTGCCTATTTTTCTGATCAGACAGGGGAGTATGAATTATATATCCGGTCCCAGGACGGCAAGGGCGATATAAAAAAGTTCAAATTGAATGGTACCGGTTTTTATGCTTATCCAAGATGGTCGCCTGACAGCAAAAAAATCAACTATGTCGACAACGGGCGCAATCTGTATATCCTGGATTTAACTACCGGGGGCATTCAAAAGGTGGATGCAGATGAAATATATACGCCGAATCCATTCCGTGATTTTTCCGGCAATTGGTCTTTTGATTCCAAATGGATAGCTTATACGAAAGTGACTGCCACGCAATACAAGCGCATTTATTTATATAATACGGACCAAAAAAAATCATACCCGCTCACCGATGGGCTCAGTGATGTCTCAGAACCACGGTTTGACCGTAAAGGCAGTTTCCTTTATTTTTTTGCTTCCACGGATGCCGGACCCGTGATCAACTGGTTTGACCAGTCCAGTATTGATTTCAGGAGCACCAATACCATTTATCTTGTTACGCTACAAAATAAAACGGTCTCCCCCTTTGTCAAAGAGAGCGATGAGGAGAATATAAAAAAAGAGGATTCTGCGGCTAAAAAGAAGGATAGCCTGAAAGCCAGACCTGTGGAAATAACAGCTGGCCAGCTGGAAATTGATTGGGAGAACATTCAAAACCGAATTGTTGATGTCCCGGTTAAAGCTGGCGATTACCGGAATCTGAATGTAACGGAAGATGGCAGCCTGATCTATATCAATGCTATTGAGAATGGATCAACG
>Ga0209863_10000997_pt1 | contig 11871 bp, 5 predicted proteins | sample OrgsoiDNA2013046_FD_185796 | JGI IMG/M metagenome (GOLD analysis project Ga0209863, IMG submission 185796) | Permafrost soil microbial communities from the Arctic, to analyse light accelerated degradation of dissolved organic matter (DOM) -... | ecosystem: Environmental > Terrestrial > Soil >...
TAAGACTCCGTACGTGATGGACTACAACGTCACCCTCTCTCAATCGCTGCCCTGGCGCTCGGTGTTCGAAATTTCCTACATCGGAAACCAGAGCCGTAATGAGTTGATCAACGGCAATAACGGCAAAATCTACGACCAGAACATTGTTCAACCAGGCAAGTTGTTCGGCGTCGATCCAGTCCAGGGAATCACAATCTCTCCAAGTTCCCCGACCTGCACTGCCACCAATCCCATTGCGGACTTCAATGGTTGCAACTCCCACTACACCACTTCTTTTAACGCTAACAATTACCGCCCGAACCTCAACTACCAAGACATCTACCTGATCACACATGGCAGCTACGCCAATTACAACTCGTTCCAGGCGTCGTGGCACAAGCAGTCAGGCAGTGTTACCTATCTGTTGAACTACACGTTCAGCAAGGTATTGGGCATCCGCGACGGTCAGAGTGATAACGGCAACGGCAACGGCACCGCGGTTGATCCTTTCAACTTCAAGAACAACTACGGTCCATTGGCCTACGACCACACTCACATCCTGAACCTCTCGGCGGTATGGAGTCTGCCCAAGCCAATCCACAGCAACCACATTCTCGAGGGTGCGGTGAACGGCTGGCAACTCTCCACCTACACGACGTACCAAAGCGGAGCGCCGCTGCAACCCAATCTCGGCGGAAGTCTCAACGCCGTCTTTCCGAGTAACTTGACCACACCAACTGTCGGCGCACCCGATCTTCCCAACAACGCGATCCTGATGCCCAACGGGCTATATGCCAACGCCATGACAACGAGCACATGGCTTGGGGATACCTATAACTCCGACGGACTATTGCCGGTCGTAACCTGCGACCCGAGGAAGCACAAGTCCGGCGCTTACTTCAATCCGAACTGCTTCGGGCCGCCGGCTGTGGGGCAGCAAGGCACCCTCAACATGCCTTACATGCACGGTCCCGCGTACTTCGACAGCGATCTGGCTCTTTACAAGAACTTCAACATCTCCGAGAGGCAGAAGTTGCAATTCCGAGTCTCGGCGACCAACTGGCTCAATCATCCCCTGCCCCAGTTTGGCCTGTCGGGGATTGGTGACGAACAACTCAATTTCACTTCGCATGGTACTTTTGTCGAAAACAATCAGCAGGAGTGCACCCTGCTGGCGGGCAAAGGGGCTCTGGCCCCGTGCAACGTTCCAACAATTGGCCTGTCACAGACCAACACGAATGCTCAGACGACGGGAAAGCCTGGCTTTAAGACAGGCAGCCGGTCGCTGCTGTTCGCTCTGAAGTACTACTTCTAGGAGGAAAGTGAATGAGTCACCAGAACCTCAGGCTAGCCACACGGAGCGCAGACATGATTCGTGAACACCGAAGGGACACTATGATTCGCAAAATGTATTGGGGTGTGTTGGCCTCAATTGTCTTAAGTCTGGCTTTTGCAACAGGCTGCAATTCAACCACGGCAACTCCGCCCGTAGCGCAGGTCACGACTGTGACGGCAATGGCACCCTTTCGGCAGACCCAGGTGGAAAACACTACCTATGTCTCACCGTTTACAGCCACGGTAACGACGAATGGGACGCCTGTGGGAGGAGCGAGTGTAGTCTTTGCAGTCACTCCTTCGGTCGGCGGAGCAGGCGGAACCTTCGCTGGCGGTTCATCGTCGGCGACCGTTACGAGTGATGCGACGATGGGGGGGCAAGCCGTCTCCCCGGCATTCACGTCGAATGGAACCCCTGGGGCGTTTATTGTCACCGCCTCGATTCCGGGAAACCCCACCTCAACTGCAATTTTCACCGTCGTCAATACGGTGACGCCGCTTACCTTTACCTCCACCACCGGTGACGGACAAAGCGCGACGGTGAGCACAGACTTTGGAACGACGCTAACTGCTACGGTGCTGGGTCCCATCGTCCCCCCTGCAACCACCCCTTCCCCCGTTGTGGGCATACTCGTGACTTTCACCGCCCCTTCGACAGGAGCTAGCGGCACTTTCGCCGACAGCCTTTCTAACGTCACAACTGCGATCACGGACGCGAACGGTGTTGCTACTGCGGCAACCTTCACTGCAAACGCAACTGCCGGCGGGCCGTACACTGTCGCAGCTACTGTGCCGGTCATCCAGGATGGAACCACTCCAAGCAACGACACCTGGCTTACAACCAACTTCAGTCTTACCAACACTCCTGCTCCGTGATCTGAGCATTAGCGTAGAATGATTTGAAGGGTGGCTTCGGCCACCCTTTATTTTTGATGCCTCAATGCCTCTCCTTAAGCCCATCTGGCGTGTAGTTGGCAGTCTATTCGCGGCCGCTGCTTCCCTTCTGCTTGCAGCGGCGCAAGATACCAGCCCCATCCGCTTCGAACTCAAGAAGATCCCCTTCCGCCTGGAGAACGGCGAGACTCCGGCGAAGAATGCTCCCGAGACCATGCCTGGCGGCGTTGCCATTTTCGACTACAACGGGGACGGGCGGCCGGACATTTTCTTCACCAACGGCGGCAACATTGTCACGCTGAAAAAGGATTCTCCCAAATATCGCAACCGGTTGTTTCGCAATGACGGCAATGGCGTGTTTACCGACGTGACCGATGCCGCGGGGCTGGCGGGCTCGGGCTGTGACATGGGAGTGGCCGTCGCCGACTATGACAACGACGGGCATCCTGACATCTTTGTCGCCGGGCTGCATCACAGCACGCTTTACCACAACAACGGGGATGGGACGTTCACTGACGTCACGGTGAAGTCCGGGATCGATGCCGGGGTGAATCGCCCCGATCCGGAGTTTGGCGAGCACTGGTCGATCACCGCGGCCTGGGTTGATGTGAATAACGATGGGCTGCTCGATCTTTTCGTCGTGAACTACATGCAGTGGAAGTACTCCGCCGAGCCGTTGTGCGCGATTGGCGGGGTGGCGGACTATTGCAGTCCGAAATTCTACAAAGGGCAGCCCAACCAGCTTTTCCTGAACAAGGGCGACGGCACGTTTCAGGAGGTCTCGAAAGAGTGGGGGCTGCGCGACCATGTCGGCAAAGGCATGGGCGTCGGCGTGGCCGACTACGATCTCGACGGGAAGCCAGATCTGTTCGTGACCAACGATGCTTCCTATAATTCGCTTTTCCATAACCTCGGAAACAAATTCGAAGAGGTCGCATTCGAGACGGGCGTCGCGTTGTCGGAGGATGGAGCGTTCATCTCCGGCATGGGTCTGGATTTTCGCGACTTCAACAATGATGGCTACCCGGATATTGCGTTCGTCGCGCTGAATAACCAGACCTTCCCGCTGTTTCAGAACACGGGCAAGGGAGAATTCCGCGAGGTGACCACGCCGAGCGGAATGCGCGAGCCCAGCCGGCAGATGTCAGGCTTCGGCGCGGGCTTGTACGATTTCGATAATGATGGGTGGAAGGATCTGTTCGTGTCGCGAGGCCATGTGGAGTCGCTGGCGCAGCCCGGCCAGCCGGTCGATCAACTGAATACGGTATTCCGCAACCTGGGCGCCAGCGGAAAGTGGGCAGCGCTGACGGAAGAAGCAGGCCTGGATGCTGCCCCAGCCGCCCGCCACCGTGGCTGCGCTTTCGGCGATCTCGACGGAGACGGCCGCGTTGACGTCGTGGTCACCGCTCTCGGTCGCGACGCCGAGATATGGATGAACCGCAGCGAGAAGTCCGGGCACTGGCTCGATATCGCTCTGCGAGGTTCCAAGAGCAATCGCGATGGGATTGGCGCGCGCATAAAAGTATTAACGAAGAGCGGCGCGCAGTACAACCACATGACGACCAGCGTGGGCTATGCGTCGTCCAGCGACGGGCCTGTGCATTTTGGGTTAGGCGGCGATTCGAAGGCGGACGCAGTGACGATTTATTGGCCGTCGGGCGTGGTGCAGACGATGGAAAACGTGGCAGGGGATCAGGTCCTGAAGGTGACGGAAGCCTCGAAATAGCGGCGGCAACGGCGACCACGGGGGCTGAAGCCCGCATTCATTTCCCCAGCTCTACGCGGCGCTGGAAGCGCCGCTCTTCCACGGTTGCGGAGGCAGTTCTGACGGTAGCGCTCGAACCCCGCCCCAAAACTAAGCTGCGCTCTCGCGGCCACCCCGACCGATCTACTTTCTTGCCTGCACCACCGTCACGCGGGTGAGGGCTGCTCCGAGTTCGTCGGGCTTGAAGCCGAACGGCCCGGGCTTGCTTTTGTAGGCGACTCTTCCTTGCCCGTCGATCAGGTAGAGGCGGTCGGGCCAGCCGGTGTAGGCGCTCTCCGTTGAATTGCCGAACTCGTCGAGGACGGCCGGAAATTCGATCCCCAGCTTGCGCACGCAGGCTCCCGCGACGAAGGCACGCTCCTCTTCATTCTTTGGACTGGCGAAGACCACTTTGTCTTTGATGTTGCTTTGCATCTGCCAGACGTCACTGGGATGGGCCTCGGTGATGTAGACAATCAGGAATGCCACGCGGCTTCCATACTGCTCATAAAGCTTGTTGAGGGCAGGAGCCTCCCGCCGGAACGGAGGTCAGGTATAGCTGCCAAACACCAGCACCACGGGCTTCTGGCTGTTCAAGGCCGACAATTGCACACGGCCGGAATGGTCCAGGTTCTGCAGCGAGAAATCGGGCGCGGGATCGCCAACATGGAGGGTCCCGGCGCGAGCCTGGGTCCAGAGCGTCTCGAACGGAAAAAGCAGGAAAACCACCGGTCCGGGCATTTTTGCCATGACCCGGGCGAAATCCTCTGGAGGTTGGCGCATGGTGCGCCACATGAAGGCTCCGAACCCAGCGTAGATCACAACGATTGCCGCTAAAAGGACGAGCATGGTCCTGCGAAAACGCGGGCCCAACCGGAAACGGAATGGCTGAAGGCGAATTCCCACAAAAGTGCCGCGATTATTATGGAAGGGATCGAGAAGATCAATAACCCTAAAGCACTAAGCCGCAACTGGGATATACTTGTCAGGATTCTGTCCCCTTGAAGCGCAGTGCGGCGGTTCAAGTTCCTCCCCAGCCAGGCGAAGATGCAAAATAGGGATCCACGGTTCGACCCCCCGGGTCGGGGAAAGGCCCCCAAACAGGGCGGCATAGGCGTGCCTGCCAAGGGCGACAGCTCGAGTTCGGACTCCGCGCCGGACCCGCAAATTCCCGATTCATCGTTCGATTCGCAGGCCACGTTCGTCGATCCCGACGCCACCATGGTTGAGGGGATGCTGACGCCGCTTCCCTCTCCGACTCCCAACCGCCGGCCCGCCTCGCGCGTTCGGTCCATAGCGCCCATGCTGGAAGCTGGCGAAGTTCTGGGCGGTCGCTACGAGATCCTGCAAATGCTGGGCGAGGGCGGCATGGGAGCTGTCTACAAGGCGCAGGATCGCGAACTAGATCGACCGGTGGCGCTGAAGTTGATCCGGCCGGAACTGGCGTCGAATCCTTCGATTCTGGCTCGCTTTAAGCAGGAGTTGCTGCTCTCGCGTCAGGTGACACATAAGAACGTCATCCGAATCTTCGATCTGGGCGATGCCGACGGCGTGAAGTTCATCACGATGGAGTTCGTGGAAGGGCGCGACTTGCGCGCGCTGATCCAGGAGAAAAAGAAGTTCTCGCCGGAAGAATCGGTCGAGATTATGCATCAGGTTTGCCAGGCGCTGGAAGCGGCGCATAGCGTCGGCGTGATTCACCGCGACCTGAAGCCGCAGAACATCATGCGCGAGGACAGCGGCCGCATTCTGGTGATGGATTTTGGCCTGGCACGCACCGTGGAAGGCGATGGCATGACGCAAGTCGGCGCCCTTGTGGGCACGATGGAGTACATGTCGCCGGAGCAGGCTCTGGCCACGCCGCTCGATCAGCGATCGGACATTTTTACGGCGGGCTTGATTCTCTACGAGTTGCTGACGGGCAAGATGCCGTTCCGGGCGGACAGCGCTCTGGCCAGCCTGATCAAACGCACGCAGGAAAGAGCTGTCCCAATTTCCGCGCACGACAGCACGCTCCCGGTCACTCTTACTTCGGTGGTGAACAAATGCCTGGAGCGCGATCCTGCGTTGCGATACCAGACCGCGACCGAGATGCTGCGCGACCTGGATGCGTGGCAGGGCAATCGCGCCGGCGCTACGCTGGGCTTTCACGCGGATGTAAAGCCGTGGGGTCAGACTATCCCTTGGCCGATAGTAATGGGCGTGGCGACCGTGCTGCTGCTCGGAACTGTGGGCTACGTTTTTCGCGGGCGACTGCTTTCGTCCCCGGATAAGGCTGCATCTGCGCCGGCGCTTTCGCTGGCGGTGATGCCATTTCAGAATGCTTCTGGCGACTCGTCGTGGGATTGGCTTGGGCCGAGCTTATCTGACATGTTGAGCACCGACGTGGGGCAATCGGCGCACCTGCGCACGATTTCTTCGGACCGCGTGCAGCAGGTGTTTCATGATCTGAGGATTGCGCCCAACTCGACCGTCGATTCGTCCACCCTGGGGCGAGTCGCAGAATTTACCAACGCCGACACGCTGGTCTGGGGACGTTATACAAAGCTCGGGGATCAGATTCGGATCGATGCCACGGTGCAAGATCGCAAACACGATCGCACGGTGCAGGTCAAAGCGGAAGCGGCAAACCAGCAGGATTTGTCGGCTGCGGTGGACCGGCTCGCCGGGATGATCCGGCAGAATCTTTCGCTTTCTTCGGACCTGGTGAAAGAACTGCAGGGGCAGTCGTTCAAGCCCACATCAACGTCCGTCGACGCCTTGCGCGATTACAACGAAGGATTGCAGCTCCTGCGCCAGGGGAACAACCTGGCAGCGCAGAAGAAACTGCAGTCGGCAACGACAGAAGATCCGCAGTTTGCGGTGGCGTTCTCGCGGCTGGGTGAGGCCTACTCGTCACTCGGCTATGACACGGAGGCGGAACAGGCGGCGCGGCGTGCCGTCGACCTGAGCCAGAATCTTCCGCTGGCACAGAAGCTTTTCATCGAAGCCAGCATGGCGCGCGTGACCAAAAACAGCGCCAAGGCGATCTCCGCGTACGAAACCCTAGCCAAGAGTTTTCCGGACAATCTCGACGTTCTATTCGCGCTGGGCGGCCTCTACGAAGACGCCGGCGATCTCGACAAGGCTCGGTCTTACTACGGCAAGATGCTGGCGGATGGCAAGAATCTGGACGCGCTTCTGGCCATGGGACGCGTCGAGATCAAGGCGGGCAATCCGCAGCTGGGACTCGACCCTCTGGACAAGGCGCGGCATCTCGCCATCGATCTGGACAGTCAGGAGCAGCAGGCGCTCATTCTTCAGGCCACCGGCATCGCCTATCGGATGATGAATAAGCCGGCGGAGGCGTTGCGAAACTACGAAGACTCGATGGCCATTAATCAGCGCCTGGGGCAGAAGCGCGGTGTGGCCGCCAGTCTGGTGGAAATCGCGCAGGTTCAGGCCTCGCTGGGCAAGCCTGATGCGGCCTTGGTTGCTTATAACGACGCGCTGAAGATCCGGCGGGACATCGGCGCCAAGAAGGATGCGGGCGACACTCTGATCGATCTGGGCGATTTTTATCTGGAGCGCGGACAGCCGGATCAGGCGCTGTCGGCATTCAAGGAGTCGTTGCAGATCCAGCGCGATGCCGGCGACGAAACGTATCAAGCCTTGTGCCTGAACAACATCGCCACGGCCTATGCGCAAAAGGGCGAGAACGAGGACGCGCTCACCTATTTGCAGCAGGCGCTACAGGTTCGCGAGAAGCTGAATGTGCCGGGTGACATTGCTGAGACTTTGCACAATCTGGGCGAGGCGTACGCGTCGCTCGGGCAGTATGACCAGGGGATGACCTCCTACATGCGCGGCCTCGAACTGTATCGGAAGGCGGGCGACAATCAGGGTGCGGCGGTGATGTCGCGCAGCATGGGCGTGGTGTTCGAACACCAGGGGCGTCTCGGCCCAGCGGTTGGCGCGCTGCAGGATGCCGTTAAGGCATTTCGCGATCTCGGCGATCGCAGCAACACCATTGCCGACTCCCTCAGCGAACTGGCAGACGCGCTGGCCAAGGCGGGACGGGGATCCGAGTCGGCGAAGTTGCTGGAGGAAGCGCAGGGACTGGCGCAGGGACTCAAGAATGACGCGTTGCTAGCCGCCATTGCGAACAGCCAGGGCGATGTTTCGTTTTATAGGGGCGACTTGAAGTCGGCGAAGAATTCTTATGAACAGGCGCAGCGATTGGCCTCGCACAGCGCAGATAAAGACGTTCTACTGGCCTCGAAGTTGAATCTGGCACGTATGGCGGTGGCTGACGGGCGATCCCGCGCCGCGGTTGGCGATTTGAAGAGTCTGGCCCAGCAGGCCGACGCGCGGGGCAGGAAATATATTTCCGTTGCGTCGTCGGTTCTGCTCGCGGAAGCGCTGATCAAGAATAAAGACTATTCCGCCGCCCGCCAGGAGCTTCAACGTGGTCAGGGCCGCAGCGAGAAGTTGGGCTTGCGGTTGGAAACAGCGCGCGTTCATTACCTGCTGGGCACCACGCTGCGGCTCTCGGGAAGCGCCTCCGAAGCTCCTTTGCAGTATCGCGAGGCGGCGCGGATGCTCGACGAAATCAGCAAGGAACAGGGGGCAGAACATCTCCTGGACCGCTTCGATCTGAAGACGATCTATGCCGAATCGACACAGTTCGCGAAATAACGCGAACGGACGCAGAGTCTGTTGCGAAACTCGTGCCGTCCGCTAAAAGCGGACTCGATTTGTTCAATTCCGACCTTCCCGGCACTTCCGTGCCGGGCTTTCACATGCCGCCCTACGGGGCTGAGATGAACCTTATTCCACCCGCGGTGTGCGCCATTAGGCTTCGTGACAGGCTCTGAAGAACCGGGCTATTTTCAAATCTGCTTTCGGCATCACGACTACTTTCCCTTCTTAGCCAGTCCGACCAACGGTACGAGTTGGATGCCGCCCGGAGCGTTATCCGTCAGTACTAAAACCGCGGCGCGGGGACCGGCATCGTCGGCATTGAAGGTTATAAATATGCTGCAGCTTGCGCCCGGAGCCAGCGACGCGCCACAGTTCTTCGTAAAGGTGAAGTCGTCCTTGTCAGAGGTGATCCCGGTTTTGATCGAAATGCTGTTGAGGTTGAGGGTCACCTGCCCGGTGTTAGTGACGGTTTCCGTCTTGGTGAGTGTTTTTCCCAGCGCCACGGTTCCGAAGTCGAGGAGGATCGGGGAAAGTCCGATCTTCGGCTGACTTACCAGAATCGAGACCTGGGCGTTCGCCGATGTGTAGTCGACCGCGTCAGCGGGCGTGAACACCACGAATAACTGGTGCGATCCGGGGGATAGCACCGTCCCAGCTGGAGGCGTGTATGCAAATGTGCCCGGCACATTCGCGGTTGCGTTCAATTGAATCGCGCTGAGCGGTGTCCCGCTGGGAATTGCAGCCGGATTCGCCCATGTGATTGTTGGAGTCGCCTGGCCAACCGAGTAAGTCACAGAGCTCGAACTCTGATTGTTGACCGCATCCAGGGTCACAACAGTGAAGGTATGGGTTCCTACCGAGCCGTTCGCCGCGCTGTTAAGCGGGCCAGTGCTGGCGGTTGCGGCAAAAGTGGCTGAGCCAGAAGGCCCGCACTGTACGACCCCTGAGCCTCCGTCGGCGCAACTGTAGTTTGCGGTCGCGGACTGGCCAAATACCGGCGAGGCAGGGGAGATGGTTGGGCCGGCAATCACAGGCGCTCTCCTATCCACCTCAAACGGGCCAAACATTCCCTGCGCTGGCTGCGGGGCGGAAGCGTTTCCGGCAACATCGTTCACCGTGACTGCGGGAATGGTAACGCTGTTCGTCTCCGTTCCTATCGGCACATTCGTTTGAACCGCGAACGACGACGGTCCGACCAGGCCGGAACCATTGGTGTTGTCGCTGGCGGTGCATGGAATGATTACGTCGCTGGCCTGCCATGCCACAGCGGGCGGCGTGCAGATCACGGTGGGAGCGGTGAGATCTACCTTGACTGTAAACGTGGGCGACGCGCTACTGACCGAATTCCCGCTGCTGGTGACCAGAGTTTCAATGATCCCCGCGCTGTCGGTGGCGAAATAGGTAATCGTCGTTGTGCCTTCCGATGTCACCGGAATATTGACGGAGCCAGTTGGGCCCGTCACAACGCCGGTTGCCGGGGACGGCAGATTGTTTCCCGTAGCCGCATAGTCGATCGAGGTCACAGTCGGCAGCGCGGACGGGGGATTTGAATTGTTCGGCGGAGCCGAGTCGAGGCTGTTGAAATTAACGCTGAAATTTCCGTTGGTCCATCCGGCGTTCAGCGGAGGAGTGGTCGTAACACTGGTGCTGGGCTGCACGCTGCCCAGAATCGGAATCAGCACCGAGTTAAAGTTCTTCGTGTGTCCGCCGGTGGTAAGAGCGTCGCCATTGATACTGGTGAAAACGCTGACCAGCCCCTTGCAGGAATTGTCGGCGGCGGCTCCGCAGCCGAGCGCGTTGTCTTTGCCCATGATGTATCCGGGGGCGATGAGCTGGCTTTTCTGCGTCGGATCAAGATCGTAGGTGTTGGAAACGTTGATGAGAGGCGTGTTGTCCGTGCCCAGGCAATTGGCGCCAGCTGGGATGGAACTCAGTTGACTCGTGCACAGGTCGGTGGTGGTCACGCAGGCGAAGCTGTCGTTGCCAGTGTCCTGATGCTGACAGGTGCTGCCCTGAAATGGCGTGTTGGCCACCAGATCGGTGAATTGCTGGTCGGTGATGGTCTGCACCGTGCCCTGCATGAACAAGCCGTTGAAAACGCTGGCGGGTAATCCGCTCTGCGAATAGTCGGTGACCGCGCTCAGGTTGGAGGTGTAGTTAAAGTTTGTGATGGTGGTCTGCACCGGCTGGTTGATGGTGATGGGAGCGAGCGGCCACTGGCTGAACGACCAGCTAATGATGTCGCTGCTCTCCACGAAAGCGCCCGTTGCCGCCGTGAAACCGACGTATGCGGAACTGCCGCCGCTCAGGTTCAGTTGTTTGGCAATGTCGACCGTGGCCTGCAAAATCAGCGTGCTGTCAAAATAAACGCTCAGGTTGTTGCAGCTCTCGGTGCAGTTCGCAGGCGGCAGATAGTTAACGGTGATGGTGTGGATTTTCCCGTCGCTCAGCGAGAGCCCCGAAGGCAGGCTTTGCAGGGCCAACTTTGCCGGGTTGCCGTCCGGGCAAATGTAGTTGTGGTCGGCGCTGTTGGGCGTAAGGGTCGAAGGATTGTTTGGGCCGCAGCTCTGCACCGCGATGTGGTTGCCGTCGGGATCGCCGAATTCCGAGTTCTGGAAGGTATCAAGTTCAACGGCAAGGCTGTTCAGAATGGCAGCGTTCGGTCCGTGGCCAGTCGAGATATCCTCGTTCCCGTAGGAGATGTTATGACCGTTGCCCGTGTAGCCGATTGCTCGGGTACCCGCCGGATCATTCTGAATGACCAGCGCCAATCCATCCCCCGGAAAGCTGCAGTTGGTACAACTCTTGGAGATCTGGAACTGAAATGCGGTGGTGAATCCCGTGGACAATGGCTGCTGGGTGCCGAACCAGGCCGAACCGTGCTGATTCTGACTGGAACCGTTCAAACGCAGGGTGCCCCCGTTGACGATCTGGGGCAAATTGGGAGTGCCGTTGGTCAGAACCTGGCAACCTTGCGCCGGACTGGCGCTGTTAGCGCAGACGTTCGCCGAACTGAATCCGCCCGGGGGAAAGCTAAAAGATTGCGCGGACGCGGCCGGGGACGCGAGGATGTTGCCGATAAAAAGAGCCGTCAGTATGAAACCGAAACAGAACCTGCTGCGCATAGTATTTTTCTCCGCGAGTCCGCACAAAATGGCGGGCAGACCTGCACCCGCGTCCCGACTCTGATGGAAGGGACTCATTAAATCACTGCCTAGAATTGCCGTGCCCTGGAA
>Ga0209863_10000998_pt1 | contig 11848 bp, 6 predicted proteins | sample OrgsoiDNA2013046_FD_185796 | JGI IMG/M metagenome (GOLD analysis project Ga0209863, IMG submission 185796) | Permafrost soil microbial communities from the Arctic, to analyse light accelerated degradation of dissolved organic matter (DOM) -... | ecosystem: Environmental > Terrestrial > Soil >...
CCATCCCCGGCTGCGCGCCCGGCATTCCCCGTTCGCGATCAACCAGACTGCCCGGGACCGATGGATGCGCTTGATGGATCGTGCTCTACGGGAAGCCCAACTCCCGGAAGAGGCCGAACAATTCCTGCGGAAATTCCTCGATGAAACGTCCAGCTTTATGATCAACCAGGCAGAGCCCGAAACCCGCTAGCCAATGGGCATCTGAACTGAAGAAGCTGCCTCAACGGGCGACACCTCAGTTGTTCTTCGTCCAAAGCGGAAGCGAAGAATCCAGATGCTGGAGACGGCCCGGCCATCGACCTGCGCCGGCCTGAACTTCCAACTCCGTGCTGCGTGCAGAGCCAGGTTGGCGAAGTAGCTGCTTGGCCCCGGTAAATCGAGTTGCGCCCGTGAAACACCGCCGCTCGGATCAACTTGCACTCGAACGACCACCTTGATCTTGCCTTGAATCGTTTGTCTTGCGCTTCGAGGTACCTCCGGCAGAACGCGTTCGGCAACCGCGCCCTTGACGAGCCCTCCCTTGGAAGCTCGAGTTTCCAGATTCGAAACTTCAGGAGCGCGAGAGGCCAAAGGCGCGGCGTGCTGCACTGCGGTAACCGGCGGCGGCGCAGTCCGCGATCGTAGTTTCACGGTTCCGGCTACCGCTAGCACGACGAGTGCGGCGACCCCGATCGCCAGAGCCGGGCGTTTAGGGAAGAGCGTTTGCTTTGCCGCGTTTACCGCTTGCGGCAATGGTGTTGGGTCGTCGAGACGAGCTTGGACATCGCTGGGCGTGCATCGGCGAGCCGGGTCGACGCAGAGACATTTCTTCACAATCCCGGCGAAGGGCTGCGGAATTGAGTTTGGCACAATCGGCCGCGCATCTGTTGATCCGTTCCGAACTGGCGGATGCTGCGTCAGGGCCTCGACCAGCGTGACGCCGAGCGACCAGACGTCCGCAGCCGGGGACATCGTCTGTGCGGCTTCGGGGGCGTCATACAGAGTCGCTGGGGTGGGGTGCATGCCATGCTCGCCCGCGAAGCAAAGGCGGTCCGATGAAATCTTCACCTGGTTGTCGACAACCATGATGTTCGACGGTTTGAGGTGTCCGTGCGCAACGCCTCTGCCGTGAAGGTAAGTGAGTGCATCGAGGACCGGAGCAAGCATCTCCGTGGCCTCCGCGGGGGTAAGTGGCCGCTCCGGAATGATCTGGGACAGGTCTTCTTCGGCGTACTCCATGACCACATAGATCAGGGCGACGGAGTTGATCTCACAACGTCCGGCATGAAACATGCATATCAGATGAGGATGAGATAGTGCCGTAGTCTCCGCGAAAACGGTGATTTGGGCCTCCGCCCCCGTGGTCTCGGCTCGGGTGAGTTTGATGGCGGCTCCCTGCGACTGGTTTTCGGGCAGTTCCGTAAGGAAGACTTCGCCGCGGCCAGACCCTCCCAACCAGCGCAGCAGGCGAAATTTCCCGTCGATGACGCGCCCCACCCAATCTTCACGATTTACCGCTGTGTTCATGCTCATCACGGGCCGGAATTATTCTATCCGAGCACAAGCCGGAGCAAGAACCGAGAGTGCACCGCTGCTCTCCACGGTAACCTATTCGCGGCGCCTCGCATTTCTTTTTCGCTAGTCACTCGCAGAAGTCAGTCTCCCCGAACAACTTCCTTCCGGGAAATAGTGGCAAGCAAGCTCACCAGCTTCACAACCTTCTGCTGAAGGAGAACAGAGGGAGGGCTGGATCTAGCTGCGACCTTACCGTGAGCAAGAGGATTCCCATTGACGGTTTCGCGCCGCTGCGATGTTCCGGCTGAAGTGTGAACCTCGCGAGCCGAGGTTGCCCGCACAATGCCCACGATATTTCCGGAATTAATGCCGCCACAGGGCATGATCAAAACGCGCCCCCTTGCGGCATCGATCAAATGCGTCAAGATCGAAAGCGCGTCGGTAGCTCGCAAGGCGCCACCAGAGGTCAGAATGCGGGCGGCGCCAGTTTTGACGACCTCTTCCAGCGCGGTTTCGGGGTTCTCAGCTTGATCGAATGCTCTGTGAAAAGTTACTGGCAAGGGGTGGGCGAAATCCACCAGCATTTTCGTGCGATCCACATCAATCTGAGTGTTTTCCCGAAGTACTCCCAAGACTATGCCATCCATCTGCAATTGCTTGGCCACCTGGATATCGCGGCGCATGGTTTCCAGCTCATGATTGGAGTAGCGGAAATCACCGGCCCGGGGCCGAATCATCGCGTGGATAGGAAGGCGAACGTGCTCACGGACACTCTGCATCAGGCCGGCACTCGGCGTGGTGCCGCCATCTCCCAAATTGCCGCAAAGCTCGATACGATGCGCTCCCCCCTTGTCGGCAGCGATCGCGTTCTCGACCGATTCCACACAGATTTCAAGAACAATTGAATTTTCCATCTTTGGGGTCTGGAGGGAAAGAATGGAGTATCCATCAGCTAAGACTGCCTCTCAGTCGCCAGGTTCTCCCGTGTCTTTAACGAACCCAATCGCGTCCAAGGCCGGTTGTATTTCCGGGTTCGACATAAATTTCTTCCAGATCAGGCCCGAGCGGTAGTTCTCAATCATGACCGCAATGGGAGCCTGATTGAGGCCCGTGTCGACATCCTCGAACCAGTTTTCCGTCTGATTAAAGCCGTCACGGAATCCGTAGATCCCCCAGAGCTGTCCCCCCAGATCCCTGTAATAGTGCTTGAGCGCTCTCATGGATTCGGCGGGCGTGTAGGGGAACGAGGAGAGCGCGGCTGTGCAGGTGATGGTGCCATTGTCGTCGGAGGGCAGAGAACGGCCGCCGTTGGCATTGATGCCCGCTGATCGGCCCCACGTGTCGTCGCCATAACCGGAAAATTGCAGTGGATTGTCCATCGCGTAGGCGTGCGCAATGAGCGCCATATTGCGATTGTTCTGGAAATAGTTGGTGTAACGGTCGCGTTTCCCACGCGGGTCGAAGCCAAGAAAGGAGTATTGCGTGAAGAACAGTTCGCCTCCGCTGCCCACGCCCACATCGAGTTTCTTGCCGTAGTAAGTGCTGCCATTCGTGTAATGGTCTCCCTGCATCGTCCGTCCCCAGTCCCGGCGGTAACGCACAGCAGCCTCCGACTGGCTGGCAAACCCGGTATGGAACAGGCTCGCGGGAACCGCATGCGTGGGAGATGCGATCGCCAGAAGATACACGACCATGGTCTCATTCCATCCAATCAGAGGATGGTGCAAGTAAAAGCCGTGATCAGGTGACCAGTGCCAGTAGAGAAAGTTGGGATCGGGACCCTTGCGATACCAATCCCAGTCAATCGCCCTCCACAAACTGGTGACGGTGTTGCGGATCTCACTCTCTGGGGTAGTGTCCAGGCTGAAGTACTGCCGGGCGGCAAGCAGGCCCTGCATGAGAAATGACGTTTCAACGAGATCGCCGCCGTCATCATAGGAACCGAAATACGGGTTGATCTTGCCCGTACGGCCATCCAGGAAGTGGGGCCAGACCCCATGGAACCGGTCGGCCTTGTCCAGGAAGCGGACGATCTTGAGCAATCGCGCCTCACCCTCCTCGCGAGTGATGAAGCCGCGATCCACTCCCACAATCAGCGCCAGGACGCCGAAGCCGGACGCGCCCACGGCGACAAGGTTCTTGTCCCCGGGAAGGACTTCGACCGTCATGCCGGCATCCGGATTCGCGGCCTCCCAGTAATAGCGGAAGGATGCTTCCTGCACCATGGTAAGGAGTTCGTCGTCGGTCAGCACCCGGGTAGACGCTTGAACCTCGATTGAAGGTGGAGACTCGTTGCCGCCGACATCAACGGCTGTGATCTTGTAAGACGCGGTTTTGCCGCTGGCGCCAAGGAAATCCTCATACCGGCTGCGATCCCCACGCTGGATGTCGATGGCGACATAAGGCTGGCCATCGGAGGAACGATAAATCTTGTAGTACTGCAGCGCGGGATCGTTGACCGGAGTCCAACTCAGGTCGACGTGGCGATCGTAGCCTTTCGCTCGCAGGCCGGTCGGCATCGGGGACCGCCGCAAGTCCAGGGGTGGGTCGTCGCCGACTTCGACATCGTCCAGATAAAGCGTATGAGCCTTGCCGTCATCGAGCCCCTGGACGAGAGTGATTCTGGCAAGTTTGTCCGGGTCAAAGCGTTTTTCCTGGGTGCTGTTCACCTGGCCGACAAAGGAGTCGAAAGGCAAACGAAGGCGGATCCATTTCCCCCGCGGAATTTCCGGGAGCGATCCCATCAGCGAAATCGAGGGTGAGCCCCGGCGGTCGATGTCGTTCAGGTAGATCCGCGGCGAGGCGATCGCGGGGAGGTCTTCCGTGGCATAGCACCAGAGGAAAAGATTCTTGCCGGTAAATTCCGAAATGCTGTAACGGGGCCGGACCAGAAGAGTCATGGCCCAATCGCCCCCGGTTTTTGAGCGCCATTTCAGGCGCAGCGAGTTAGGCGGAGTGACAGAATGATTCTCCTCCACGGGGATTTTGTAATGGTCGAGTTCCAGTTCACTCGGAGCCACGACGGAGCCAAGGCTGTAGTAGTACGAACCGTGAGTAAGGCTGTTGTCGAAGGCGACGTGGCGGTCGTAGTCGACTTGCGCATGAGAAGCAAAGGGTAGCAAAAGTGTCAGAAGCAAGAGCAAGGGTCTCGTCACGGCATTTTTCTCACGAGCGTGATGTTAATAAAGGAAGAGATACCAAATTTGGAAGGACCCTCAGAAAGCACCTGAGAATTAAGATAGAAGGCATCGCCCGGGCATGAGTATCCTACATCGCCACCCCTGGGTTGGGTAAACGTTGGGTAAACAGGGACGGGTCGAGCCTTTAGCAGTTGCGGCCGAGACACGCGGGTCTGAGCCTGCACGTAGGGGCGCGCCGATATCGAATGACTGTGGGCGAGGCGCTTTGACGGACGGATGGTACTCCTTCCGACTTTTGCCCTGTGAGCATTTCTGCTCAGCCGTCTTGCAACTCTCCGCCCTATCATCGCGTCTGAGCAGCGCTTGGTTTGCCAAACGACCGTTGCGATGGTCGACCCAAACCAGCGTTCTCGGAGGTTGGCGATGCCCCGTTGCAATCGTATTCTTCGCGTTTTTGTTCTCTCCTGCCTCAGCTTCGTGTTCCTGACGGCCGCCGCACTCGCCCAGTACGGAGCGAGCTTGCAGGGCACGGTGACGGACAATACTGGGGCCGTTGTCCCGGGTGCCACCGTGACCGTTACGAATCAAGCCACCGGTGTCGCCCGCACCGCGGTTACCGGCGATTCCGGTTTTTATCGAATCCCCGGCCTTGCGCCCGGCCAATACAACGTCGATGCGGAAGCCAACGGCTTTAAGAAGAGTTCCAAATCCGATGTCGCCGTACTTTCCGAGACCGTCAATGCCGCGGATGTCACATTACAAATCGGCGCGGTCAGCGAAACCGTGGTCGTAACCTCGACCGCTGGAGACCTGCAAGCGGAAAACGCAAACCTAGGGGTCACCATCAGCTCGCGGCAGGTTGTCGATCTTCCGGAATTCGGTCGCGATCCTTACGAACTGCTTCGTCTTTCTCCCGGCATCTTCGCCGACGCCTCGCGCCAGGGCAACGGCAATGCCCAGGGTATTCCCCAGCAGGTCGGTCCCGGCGGTTCGAATGCTCAGATTTTCCAGACGGAAAACCAGGTGCAGGCTATTGCGAACGGGCAGCGCGTTTCCGCGAACGACTACATGCTGGACGGGGTCAGCATCAACAGTCTGGAGTGGGGAGGCGCGACAGTCATCACCCCGAACCAGGAATCCGTGCACGATATAACCGTCTCCTCTAGCTCCTACTCAGCCGAGGATGGGCGTAATTCTGGCGCGCAGGTCAAGGTGATTTCGAAGGACGGCACCAACAAATTCCACGGGAGCGCCTTCTTCAAGATCAATGACAAGGGGCTCAACGCGTTCAATAAGTATTACGGCCCAACTAACGTACCCCTGTCTCCCATTACTTGCGAGAGCGGCACGATCACCGCTAGCCATTGTCCCGGCAGGGTCGACCAGAAGTATCGCGACTTCGCCGGCAGTATCGGAGGCCCGATTCTCAAGAACCGGCTTTTCTTCTTCTTTTCCTATGAAGGCACTCGGCTTAAGAACACTGTGCCCCTACTGTCGCAAACTCTCGAAACTCCGGAATTCGAACAATATGTGATTCAGCAAAACCCCAGCAGCATCGCAGCTCAGCTATTCAGCACCCCCGGCATCAAGCCTCGTATTGCTACGGTTGTCTCCGAAAAAGACTGCTGTTCCCTGATTCCGAATTATGGGCTAGGTAGGTGGTACGGGGCGGGGCCGGAGGCAATCGGCGGAGGCCCCGACGGCATCCCGGATTGGGGTGTGTTTGATCTGTCCCTGCCCAACACGAGCAGCGGCAACCAATACAACGGGCGCGTGGACTATACCCAAGGAAACAATCAGTTTTTCGCCAGTACCTACATTGTGCGCCTCAACAACTTCAACGGCGGCCAGCGTCCCATTGACGATTCCACCTTTCAGCCGCGCAATTATGCGTCCACGGTTGGATGGGGGAGAGTCATTGGTTCGACGATGCTGAACGAATTCCGCGTAAACTTCACGCGTTACTCCTTCGACCAAACGCAGCCCGTCGGCCAGACGAATTATGGAATTCCGCAAATCCGGCTGTTCGATTTCGACATCGGTGGGTTTGGTTCCAACGACAGCCTCCTCGGTATTCCGCAGAGCGGAACGAATCCCGCTGCCTTGGCGCAAAATACTTACGCTTTGGCCGAGACTTTCAGCTGGACACGAAACAAGCATGCGTGGAAATTTGGCTTTGAAGATCGCCGCCAGCAGAACAACAATAATGAGCCAGGCGCGCAGAGACCTCAATATCAGTTCCGGGGGTTCTTAAATCTCGCGAATGATGCTTGTTGTTTCTACGAACAAGTCGAGGTAAACCCCACCGGCGGACCTCTCAACGGTCAGCGTTATTTCCGCGATAACGACTACGGCGTCTTCGTGCAGGATGACTGGAAGGTTCGCAGGAACCTGACCGTGAATCTCGGCCTGCGCTGGGAGTACTTCAGCCCCCTGACGGAATCCAAGAATATTCAAAGCAACTATATCTTTGGTTCACAAGGCGTTATCAACGGATCGGTCTGCGCGCCGGTGGCGCCTTTGGCCCCTTGCCCGAGCGGCAAGCAGCTCTATGAACCAGACCGAAACAACTTTGGACCTCGTTTCGGAATTGCCTGGAGCCCCGACCGCTACGAGGGCAAAGTCGTATTTCGGGCTGGTTTTGGTATCGTCTTTAATCGGAACGGCGATGTGGTCAACGACAACATCCGCCAGGACACTCCTTACTCGGCGCTCGCCACCGCTTGTTGTTTCGATGGCGGCGCTACAACCGTGGGACCACCTCTGGGGTCCAACATTCTCTACAACCTCGGCGCAAACACTAAGGCGAACAGTTATCCAGTAAATCCCGCCTTCGCCAATGGGGTCGCGCCCGATGGCGCGCTGTGCGCGGATGCGCTTTGCAGCAAGACGAATGCGGTATCTCTTTTCGGTGCTCTTCCTCGACAAGCGACTCCTTATGTCTATATCTTCTCCAACCAGATCGAACTGCAACCCTTACACGATTGGGTCGTAAAACTGGGATATCAGGGCAGCCGAAGCCGGAAGCTGATCCGAACCATCGATCTGAACCGTCTCATCCCCGGCGATACGTTCGATGGCACTCAGGATAAGGTTCAAATGAGTACCGCTGACGGTCAGGCTTGTGGACCAACCAACCCAGCCTGCCCTGCTCCGCACCCCACCGGCAACGTCCGTTTCAGCAATCTCTACTTCCCGTTGCCGGATGTGAATGCAAGCTACGACGCGGCGGTCGTCAGCGCCAACCATACTTTCCGTCACGGTTTCCAGATTGACGCCAACTACACCTGGAGCCACGCCATCGATACGGCCTCGTTCGAAGTGGGGTACCAGCAAACGGATCCCGGCAACCAACTGCTGAATCGGGGCAATTCCGACTTCGATATCCGGCACAACTTCGTCCTCGATGCTCTCTGGGAGATTCCCCTGTTTCACCGGCGCCATGATTTCCTCGGCTCCGCTCTCGGCGGCTGGACCGTCTCTGGAATTATGAGCAAGCACTCAGGCTTCCCCTTTGCGGCCCTGATCGGCAGCTGCAACACCAACGCCGACCGCAACGGAGACGGGTACTGCCCCGATATGCCGTTCGCCTACCACGGCGGTGTCATTCAAAGTGCAAGCAAGCAACAATGGATCAATGGAGTCTTTCCCAGTCCCGCAACAGAATTTGACACGACCACTCTAGGGCCGGGTTGCCGATGCCGCAACATTTTCAGCGGTCCGGGTTACACCTCTGTGGACATGACATTTGGAAAGGATTTCGCGCTATCGAAACTCGGCGAAGGCTCGAAACTCGCAATCCGGGCCAACTTCTTCAATATCCTGAACCTTTTGAACCTCGCGCCCCTGATTCCCGCGACGGCGCAAACTGACATCGCCAACGGCAGTCAATTCGGGCGCACCAGTGGAGGGCTTGCCGGAAGGGTGATCGAGTTCCAAGCTAGGTTGAGCTTCTAAAGCGGGATTCGTGGGACAGCAGGGCGTGGGCGAACTGACGGAACGGCGACGCTGTCCCATTGCGCCGATTGTTTCATTTTTGCTCTTCTACTTGCGTCGCAGAGTTCTGGAGTCTCTGCGATTCCCGGAGCTCCGCCTCCGCTTCTTTCGACTTGCCTTGTTTACGATAAACACCGGCCAACCCAAAATGGGCCTGAGCCGCGAGCGAGCCCTCCTTTTCGACGGTCAGCAAAGTCGTCCAGGCGTTCTCCGCCGCGGCGGAGTCGCCTTCCAGGGCCGCAGCTTTGCCGAGCGCATAGAGTGTCTCGGGCATCTGCGGCAGAAGTTGGTCGGAACGCTCCAGTTCCGTCCTTGCCTCTTTCGTTTTTCCCTGCTGTAAAAGAGCGTCTCCCAGGCGGTAGGCGGCCTCAGCATTGCCCGGCTGCAGCTTGCTTTCCGCGCGAAATTGCTCTTCCGCCTGCGGCCAGCGGGATGTCAGCGCGTACACATGCCCGAGTTCCAAATGAAGATTCGGCGTGTCAGGACGCAATTGCAAAGCCTGTTGATACTCCTTTTCGGCCTCCGGCATCTGCCGCAGAACGATGTAATTCTCGGCCATGGATTGATGGGCTCGCACCGAATCCGGATAGGCCGTAAGCAGAGTGTCGATGGATTGTTTGGACAGAAGCCCGCTGGCCCGACCCAGGTAATAGAGAAGGTCCGGATCATTAGGACGCTTCCGCAGTGCTGCCTGCAAGTTGATAATCGCATCGGCAAACTGCCCGGTCTCCGCCTGTGCGATTCCTAAGGCGGCTTGTTCGTGAGCATTCTCCAGATGTGGAATTGCTTCCGTTGGATAACCCTGCGCGAGTAGGGCATAACCCAGCAACTGATGAGCCGACGCCGAATTTGGATCAAGCTCCAACGCGCGCTTGAGGGGCTTGATCGCGTCGCCGTAATCGTGTTCCTCGATCAAAGCCTGTCCCAGACTCGCGAAAGCCGGCGCTGAGTTCGGCTCGAGTTCGGTGACCTTGCGATACTCCGCAACCGCCACGTCGAACCGCTTTTCGCCTTCCGCATGGCGGGCGGCATCAATGTGCTGCGCCGCTTCCGGCGAGGGCGCTTGCCAGGCCAGCCAAAGCATCGCGATCCCCAAAATCATGGCCGCTCCGGTTCTCTGATCTCAAGAAACTGGTCCGCCGGGACGTCGCTTAAAGTCTGGTGCGTTCCCGACGGCCAGTACACATCGATCTTAGCGGCCTTCGCCGCAGCTAGTCCAAAATGTAAGCGCTTGTCATTCGCGGACTCGTAGCTGCCCGCGGTTGTCGCGAAGCGAGTTTGCCCGTTCACTTCCACGCGCGCACCCAGTCCGTCACGATTGCTGCGCGTGCCACGTAAGGTGATCGTCAGCCAGTGCGCTGGGCCGCCTCGGTTCAGGAAAACCTCAAGAGGTCCACCCAGGACGCTGACCACCGCGTCCATCGAACCATCATTATTCAAGTCACCAAAGGCAGCGCCGCGCGCCGCCACCAACTCCTCCGTCCCGGGGTTCACTGGCTCGAAGCGCCCATTGTGATTCAGGGCCAGCAACGTCGGCTCCAGGTAGTGCAAGGACGGATCGATCTTCTCGACATTGTCGAGCACGTGTCCCTGCGCCACAAAGAGGTCTTTCTGCCCGTCGTTGTCAAAGTCTTCGAGGCCGACGCCCCAGCCGGAAGTCACTCCAGACAGCATGGTCAAGCCGGTTTGCAAGCCGCGATCGCTAAAAGTGCCTTTACCGTCATTATGGAACACCGCATAGGTTTGCCGCGGCAGGGTCGTCACAATCACGTCGGGACGTCCATCATTGTCATAGTCCTGAAAGACCACTCCCATGCCTGAGAGTGGTCCTCCGTCAACATTGAGAGCGGCGCCAGCCTCCATCCCCGTTTCTGTGAACGTGCCATTGCCATTATTGTGAAAAAGATACTGCTGCATACCGTCATTGGCCACGTAGATGTCCGTCAGTCCGTCGCCGTCATAGTCGGCAAAAGCCACGCCCAGGCCATGCCCTTTCTTCGCTGCGATTCCGGAACGCACGCTGACATCTTCAAAAGTGCCGTCTCCGCGATTGCGGTAAAGAATGTTCGTGGTGCGGGGGAATTCCCCAGGCGGGCAGTAGGTATGAAAATTGCCGCCGCAGTCTTTGCTGTGCTGCGTGGCCCAATCCATGTAGCGCGTCACGAAGAGGTCGAGTTTTCCGTCGTTATCGTAATCAAGGAAGCCGGCGGAGACAGACCAACCGCCCCCCGCCACGCCCGCCTTGGCGGTTACATCGATGAAAGTTCCATTGCCGTTATTGTGATAGAGAATGTTCTTTCCGTAACTTGTTACGTACAAATCAGGGTATCCATCGTTGTCGTAGTCCCCAACGGCCACTCCCATACCGTAATTTCCGTCGCCCGCGTCCGCCAGGCCCGCTTGTTCGGTGACGTCGGTAAAGCTGCCGTCGCGGTTTTGGCGATACAGCCGGTTCCAGTAACGGGGGTCGTGACGGTCGAAATTTTCCGGCGTCTTCATCGGAGATTCCACCCGGCCTCCGTTCACTACAAAAATATCCAGCAGCCCATCTCCGTTGTAATCGAGGAGCGCGACACCGCCGGGCATGGTTTCGATCAGGTATTTCGCGGAAGTGGGGGAATTCTGTAAAACAAAATCGATACCTCGTGGCTTCTCAACCTCCAGCAAGGAAGGGCTCGATGCGCCCGCGGCGATCACCGCGAGACCCCATCCAACGCATAGTCGTTTCAACGTAATCAAGATTCCTGGCACAAATCACCGCTTCGGCGCGGACTTTCCTTTGCTTCGGAGACTCAAAACAAGAACTTCAATGCGAACTGAATCAGGCGGGGATTCGTGCCGGGCGCGGTGCTCGTCACCACTCCGAAGTTCGCATTATTCGCCGAACAGCAGGTCGTATTCGGCGGTGCAAACTGGGTGCGGTTGAACAGATTAAAGAACTCCACCCGAAACTCGCCCCCTGCTCGCGCTTCTCGGCCGAGCAAGACCTTTTTGAACACGGCGAAATCAAAATTGTCGACTCCATCAGAACGCAGCGTGGGATCGACTCGCGGCTCGGTGCCAAACGTGAAGTCTGCGGGAGCAGCGAAACACTCGGTATTGAACCATCGATTCAGTCGCGCAATCGAGGCACCGGTATTGGACTTGTGGCATCCAGACAGGACGTTCGGCCGTGAGCCCGCCCCAAACAGCGTTGCATCATTCGCTTGGCCGTTGCG
>Ga0209863_10001000_pt1 | contig 11826 bp, 10 predicted proteins | sample OrgsoiDNA2013046_FD_185796 | JGI IMG/M metagenome (GOLD analysis project Ga0209863, IMG submission 185796) | Permafrost soil microbial communities from the Arctic, to analyse light accelerated degradation of dissolved organic matter (DOM) -... | ecosystem: Environmental > Terrestrial > Soil >...
CAGGGCCTGCTTATCTATGAGCGATTCGGTTTTCGGGGCGAGCAGGAAATCGAGCGCTGGTCGCGCCCTGGCGAAAGTGGCGCGAAGCTTCCTGCCGGAGTTGCCTCTGCTGACGAAACATGGCGCGATTCAGATTCGCTGGCGTTCGGAGCTGATCGCTCGCAACTTCTCGAAAGATTGGCACAGCTCAACCCTCCGAGATCAATTTCGCAGTCGTATTTGTTTTCCAGGCCAGGTCGCGTGAATGCGTACCTAGGACCGTTCGTCAGCGAGAATCCGGAAACGGCTCGCGGCTTGATCGAGGAGTGCGTGCAGAACACAAAATGTAGCTGGTCGTGGGATCTGTTCCCTCAGAATCGGGATGCTGCCGCGCTGGCTCGCGATCTGGGCTTTTCTCCTCAGCGGCACCTGCTGCGCATGGCCCGTGGAAAAGAACTACGCGAAACGGAAAACGCGATCTACGCGATCGCGGGATTTGAACTCGGCTAACCGTGAAAATCAAAACAGAATCAGATCTGGAAGAATTGCTCTCGCGCCCCGACGAAGAAACCGCTGCGGCCATGGCTGCTCTCGACGGCGACCTTCTCATCCTCGGCGTGGGCGGCAAGATGGGTCCAAGCCTGGCCCGACTCGCGCGACGCGCGATCGACCAAGCCGGCGTTAAGAAGCGGGTGATCGCCGTGGCTCGGTTCACGAACGGTGATTTGCCCGCGGCACTCGCTGCTCAGGGGATCGAAACCATCGCCTGCGACCTGCTCGACCGTAGTGCGCTCGACAAACTTCCTGAAATCCCCAATGTCGTCTTCATGGCTGCGAGAAAATTCGGCACGTCTGGGGAAGAACATCTGACGTGGGCGATGAATACTTATTTGCCTGGCCTGGTCGCCGAACGCTACCGCAATTCTCGAATCGTCGCCTTCTCCACGGGAAATGTTTACCCGCTGCGTCCGCTCGCGGAAGGTGGAGCGGTGGAGACGACACCGGTTGGTCCCGTTGGCGAATATGCGCAATCGGCTCTGGGCCGCGAGCGCATGTTCGAATATGGGTCGATGCGATGGGGCACTCCGGTCGTCATCCTGCGCCTGAACTATGCGGTAGAGCTCCGCTATGGCGTGCTGGTGGATATTGGCCGGGCCGTATTCGAACGCCGCCCAGTCGACCTGTGTATGCCGCGTGTGAATGTGATCTGGCAACGGGATGCTAACTCGTGGTGCCTGCGCTCGTTCGCGCATTGCCAGTCACCGCCACTGGTCCTGAACATCACTGGCCCCGAGACACTTTCGGTTCGGGAACTCGCTCTCGAATTCGGCCGCCATTTTGGCATCGAACCGACTTTTGTTTCCTCCACCGAAGGTTCCAGCGCGCTGCTCAGCGACGTAAGCAAAGCGCGCAGTCTTTTCGGAAGCGCCACAGTGCGGCCAAAGGAAATGGTTGAGTGGATTGCGAACTGGATTCGCGACGGCGGTGCATTTCTGAATAAGCCAACGCATTTCCAGGCGCGGGACGGAAAATTCTGATGCAGTTACGCGAGAGACTTCTTTCCGGCCTGGTGATCCCCGCGCATCCTCTGGCGCTGAATTCGCAGCGCAAGTTGGATGAGCGCCGGCAACGGGCTTTGACGCGATATTACCTGGCTGCGGGCGCAGGCGGCATTGCCGTGGGAGTTCACACCACACAGTTCGCCATTCGCGACCCTAAGTTCGAGTTGCTGGAATCGGTGCTTGTCCTGGCTGCCGAAGAGAGTCGGAGCAGCAACATCGTCAAGATTGCCGGCGTTTGCGGCAAACGCAAACAAGCATCAGCCGAAGCGGAACTCGCAGCCAGGTTGGGTTACGATGCTGCACTATTGAGTCTTGCCGATCTGAAAGACGAAGCCATTCCTCAGCTTCTGGAACACGCACGCGCCATTTCCGGCGTTATCCCAATCATTGGCTTCTACTTGCAGCCAGCGGTCGGAGGGCGTGAGTTGCCCTACGAATTCTGGCGGCAGTTCGTCGAGATTGAAAGCGTTGTGGCGATCAAGATCGCGCCGTTCAACCGCTATCAGACTCTCGACGTCATTCGCGCCTTGGCGCAGTCCGGGCGCGCCCAAGAAGTCGCTTTGTACACGGGAAACGACGACAATATTTTGAACGACCTGTTCACGCAGTTTGACTTCGGCACTCAGCCGCTTCGATTTTCCGGCGGCTTGCTGGGGCATTGGGCGGTGTGGACGAAGACTGCCGTTTCTCACCTCGCCCTCGCCAAGCGCAGTCCGAAGCAGGTTCCCGCAGAACTACTAACCCTTGCGCAGCAAATCACGGATGCAAACGCCGCCATCTTCGACCCCGCTCACAATTTTCGGGGATGTATTCCGGGTATCCATGAAATCTTGCGGCGGCAAGGTTTGCTCGAAGGGCGTTGGTGCCTTGACCCGGAGGAGGAGCTCTCTCCTGGTCAGAGTGCCGAAATCGATCGCGTATGCCGCGCCTATCCGCATCTGCAGGATGACGCGTTCGTACAGGAGCATCTTGATGAATGGCTTCGTTAATATCGCGTGCCTCTTGGTGCTTGCATCGAGCATGGCAGCGGGTTCTGACCTTGGGGTGATCGAGAGCGTCCACGCAAGTCAAGACGCCGCTCTGGATCTCGATCCCACGTCAGCATTCTGGCGCGCCGCACGTCCGGTGTACATGGAGAAAGAGAGCTTCGGGAAGATTGTTCCACGCTATCGCACCGAGGTCCGCACGCGTTGGACGAGCAACAATCTCTACTTCCTGTTCACCTGCCCGTATGCGGAACTTCACCTTAATCCTTCGCCGAATACTCAGAAAGAAACCAACGAACTATGGAATTGGGACGTAGCGGAAGTCTTCGTCGGCTCCGATTTTACGAACATCAAGCGCTACAAGGAGTTTGAGATTTCTCCGCAGGGCGAATGGGTTGACCTCGACATCGACCTGAACAAGCCCCACCATGAAGATGGCTGGACCTGGAACTCGGGCTTCGAAGTGAAGGCGCGCATTGATGAAGCCACGCACACCTGGTACGGCGCCATGCGCGTTCCCCTGGCCGCGATCGACGCGCATTCTCCGGTCGCCGGCAATACGATGCGCATCAACCTGTTTCGTAGTCAGGGGCCACCCTCGCATCAGCAAGCGGTCACATGGCAGGCGCCTATGAAGGATTCGTTTCACGTTCCAGAACGATTTGGTTTGCTCCGGCTGGTGGAAACGGTCGCGGAGAAGAAGTGATGAATGCCGAGAACTGACAGCAAGAAAGACCGCTAACGCCAGCCAGTAACCACTCTCAGGAGATTCCATGCTACACAGCACGTCGAAATGCATCTTTCTTGCCCCGGCACCGCGGATGGTGTCCGACATTTTTGATCAGAATGACCTGCGTCGTCTGCGCGCGATTGGAGATCTTGCGGTTCACGAAACCGGCTCTGTCACAGATACAATATTTGAAGACTGCGCAGCAAAAGCAGAAATCATCATCGGCCAGATTGACCTGCCGGAATCACGATTGAAGTGTGTCACGTCGCTTCGGGCAGTGTTCAATGTGGAGGGAAATTTTCTTCCTAACATCGACTATGCCTACTGCTTTCGACATGGCATACGTGTTCTCAACATAAGTCCGATATTCGCTGAGCCCGTGGCCGAGGCCGCACTCGGCATGGCCATTGACCTCGCTCGCGGTATCACACGGTCAGATCGCCATTTTCGCCAGGGAACTGAGCAGTATGGGTTGGCGGCGAACACTGGTGCGTTCTCTCTCTTCCGCCAGGACGTCGGCTTTGTCGGACTCGGCGATCTCGGCCGCGCGATCTTGCCATTGCTTCGCCCGTTCGCTTGCCGTGTTCGCGCCTACGACCCGTGGCTGCCGGCGGAATATATTCAAAGCTTGGGGTGTGAAGCGTCGTCGCTGGATGAGGTGCTGCAGGGCTCGCGCCTTATTTTCGTGGTGGCGGGCGCGACATCGCAGAATCAGGGCCTTTTGGGCGCAAAGCAGTTCTCCACAATGCAGCGAGGCTCCGCTTTGGTTTTGGTGAGCCGCGCAGCGGTCGTGGATTTTGACGCCATGCTGGATTTCGCCGCGAAAGGGCATATCTGCCTCGCGACCGATGTTTTTCCAGAGGAGCCGCTGCCTTCGTCGCACCGCGCTCGGCACACCGACAATACAATTCTCTGCGCCCATCAGGCCGGCGCAATGGAATCGGCCATCAAGCAGATTGGGAAGCTGGTAGTTGCGGATGCAGAACTCATCACCCGCGGCCTGCCACCGGTTCTATGCAAAGTGGCTCAGCCTGAGACGGTTGCCCTCTTTCGCAGCAAACCAGTCAGCAAAACTTGACGTACATCTCAATCCCTGACGCTACATCCAGTACCGATGGACCGCAAGTTTGCGCGCCACCTGACTGCGACGGATTCGTATTTGTGACGTAAGTATTCAACCGCTTTCATCTAAAGCCGACACTACAAGATCGCCAGAATACTCTTCCGTGCGGGCGGAATTTGCTTAAAGTCTTTTGCTACAATCCTGTTAGCTCTTAATAGCGGTGGGGCGTGTCGATAATCGTAATCGGCAGGTCAGCGGTTCAAGTCCGCTCGTCGGCTCCATTCTTCGACCATGCCGAAATTTGTCATTGAACGCGAAGTTCCTGGAGCTGGATCCCTCACCGACATCCAGATCCGCGAAGTGTCCATGCGTTCTTTGCAGGCGTTGAAGGAATTGGGCGCGCAGATTCAGTGGGTGCACAGCTATGTCACTGAAGACAAGGTTTACTGCGTGTACCTTGCGCCCAACGAGGATATGATTTGCGAACATGCGCGGAGGGCGGGGCTACCTGCCGATCGAATTTCCGCGGTACGACGGCTCATCGACCCGACGAACGGGGAATAGCCGGCTCGGGTTCTTCCAGAGAATAGCGGACCGCCGTCTCCACGGGCATGGCGAAACCTTCCGTCCAAGCGTCTTTACCCTCCAACTCAGGCAGGGACTTCCAGGCATGGTATAAGGTCTGGTCGAGCTTGACTTGCTCGGTCTGATGCAGAGGAGCACTGATTGACTGGCGCAGGCGGGATGCCGCCGCCGCTAGTTTCAGGGAACGGACGGCGTGTCCTTGGGCGACCGCGAGACAGGCAGAACCCTCGAGGGCCCGAGCCATCCCGCGCTTATGCCCCAGGCTGGCAAAGGTTTCGAGCGCCTCGCGGCACTCGGCGTTGGCGGCGGCGTGGTGTCCCTGCTCGCAGTCGATATAGGCGAGGTCAGTGAGGGAACGGGCGATGCCCCAGGGGTCTCCGGCTTCGCGGAAAACTTCGAGCGAAGCCTGATACAAAATTCGGGCGGCCAGAATGTCGCCCTGTGCCCGCGCGATGTCGCCATGCTGGTTGGTGGACCAGGCGGCGCCGCTGTGATCGCCAAGTTCCAGGAAAATGTCAGCCGCTTCGTGCAGGGCCCAGCGGGCGCGAGCATAGTCCCCGCGTACCTTCACCACGTTCGCTAGATTGTGCAGGCAGCGGGCCATGGCCAGCCGGTCGGGGAGCAGACGCCAGCAGGCGAGGCTACGCTCGAAGTTGCTCTGGGCGGAAGCATAGTCCCCGCGATCCCGCGCCGAGACTGCGAGAGCGTTCAAGGAAGCGGCGATGCCTGATTCGTCACCCAATTCTTCATAGAGCGAAAGGCTGAGTTCGAGGGCGCGCTCGGCGCTGGGGTAGTCGCGTTGAGAGGTGGCCAGGGCGCCAACAAAAACTGAAAGACGAGCCCGCTCCTTTGGGTGATCGTTGCCAGCCAGACGAAGGACAGTTTCCATCCGGGTCCGGCCCTCGGGCAGGTGCTCGCGCATATCCCAAAATCGAAACAGAGCGGCGCATAGGCGCATGCTCCAGTCGAGATCCGGAGCCTGAAACAACCAGTCGAGCGCACAACGGAAGTTGTGGATTTCAAGGTCGCAGTGCGCCAGCCAGCGCGCCCGATCTTCGGGGGGCAATTCAGGATTCCCCTCTTCCGCCAGGACCAGGCAGTAGGCTGCATGGGCACGGCGGACAGCGGGGAGTTCACCGCTTTCGTCAAGGCGCTCCAGGGCGTATTCGCGGATGGTTTCCAACATGGTGAAACGCGGCTCGGCTTCGGCGCGGTCGACGTGCTGGATCAGATTCTTGTCCACCAGGGAGGACAATCCCTCGAAGAGATCGATCCCCAGATCGCGGCGCGTGTTGCAGACGGCTTCGGCGGCCTCCAGGGTGCATCCGCCCACGAATGCGGAAAGGCGGCGGAAGAGTTTGCGTTCGGCGTCGGTGAGGAGGTCGTGGCTCCAGTCAATAGTTTTGCGCAAGGCCTGCTGACGCTCGGGCAGATCGACGGATCCGCCGGTGAGAAGTTGGAGGCGGCTCTGCAGGCGATCGAGGATGGCGGATGGAGAGAGCATCCGGGTTCGGGCCGCGGCGAGTTCAATCGCCAGGGGGAGACGGTCCAGGCGAGCGCAGATTTCCTGAATCGCGGGCGCATTTTCCGAAGTGATGGCGAAGTCGGGCCAGACGGCGGCCGCACGGTGCGCGAACAATTGAATGGCGGAATCCGGGGCCAGTGCGTTGACAGGGAATTCCTGTTCTCCGTAGATGTGCAGGCAGGAGCGGCTGCTGACCAGGATTTTGAGCGACGGGCATGCCTCCAGGGTTTCGGCCACCACGGTTGCTGCGGGAAGAACCTGTTCGAAATTGTCGAGCACGATCAGGAACGGAGCTGAGCCCTGGAGTTGCTCACCGATCAACTGGGGGACAGAACGATTGGCGACCTGCTGGATCTGGAGAGCGTCAGCGATTGCGGTTGCGACGAGGCAGGGATCCATGATCGATGCGAGACCCACAAATAGAACTCCCCCCGAAAATTGATGTGAGAGGGAAGTCGCGAGAGCCAAGGACAGCCTGGTTTTTCCGGCGCCTCCAGGACCAGTCAGCGTCAGGAGTCGAACGTCAGGCCGAAGCAAGAGATCTGAGGCATCGGCCAGTTGCTGTTCGCGACCAATGAAAGAGGTTCGCGGGACGGGCAGACTTGGGCGCTTCCGAGGGAGCTTTGTTCTTCCGTCAGGCGGCACATTGTCGGATGCCCGATCCAGAAGATCGGGAGGCGGCGTTGCGGAACGCTGTACAACCTCTGCAGTGAATAAGTATCCGCGGCGGGGTACGGTCTTCAACAATTGCTGGTCGCGGTCATCCAGCGCCCGCCGCAGTTCGAGTGTGCACTGCACCAAAGAATCGTCGGTGACGAAAGCATCGGGCCAGACGGCCTGCATTAGTTCCTGTTTGCCGATCAGGCGTCCCGGGTGCTCCACCAGGTATTTCAGGGTTTCGTAGACCTTCGGTCGAAGCTTGATCTCTTCTGCACCCTTCAGCACGCATCCCCGCGCGACATCGAGAGTGAACTCGCCGAATTGATAGTTCGGGGGACCGTTTTCCAAGGGACTTCCAATTCCACCACGCCCGGGGGGATTTCGGCGCGATTTTGGCGTTTCTTCGGCGTTTCTTCGTTACGCCCGATTCCGATGCTTGTTACTTTCCAATTGTCAGGCGAGGTTCAGCACAAGGTGCAAGCGTCCTCAAGAACGACGACCCGATCGCCGCTCCCATAGAGCGGATTTTAACAAAATGCGGTCGCCGAACAAGCCGCCCCGAGCAAGGGCTGCATTGGACGTGAGCACCAGGGGGCGAGACCGCCACAACTTTAGGAGGATTTATGAAACGCATCGCAAATATCTTGACTGTTCTTTCACTCGCAGTTTTGTCTTCCGTCGGCTTGGCTCAAGCGCAATCCAACGGTCAGAAAATCACCGCCAACGTTCCCTTCGACTTCACGGTTGGGAACCTTTCATTCCAGGCCGGGCAGTACGACTTCACGCGCACCGGGGAGGGACTCTATGTGATCCGGGAAGCAAAAGGTCACGCTCAGATGATCCTGGCGGGCGCACAGGTCCAGCAGTACGGTACCCCTGAAAAATCGAACTTGAAGTTCGAGGTAGTGAATGGCCGTCACGTCCTTATTCAGGTATGGAGCGAAGTGGCTGCCAGTGGCAACGATTTCCCCAACGGAGGCCCGTCGGTTGAGCTAGACAAGCGCACGACTGACGTATCCATCACCAGCGGTCGGTAACAAACATAGCTCGTGCAACCAAAATCAAACGAAGAGGAGATACACGCAAATGATGACAGCAGAGAATTCAACCAGCGGTATGAGGTTCAAGCACTTTGCAACGCAGATCCAGTACTCGGTGATCGCACTGGTTCTGATGAGCGTGAGTCCGTTCCGCGCCCTGGCGCAAGGCGGACACTCGCACGCGCCGATGCAGCATAGCGGAGTGACTGCGGATTCCGGCAGTCAGAACGCCCTGCTCAAGGCGGTTCGTCAGGCGACTGAGCGCTTCCAGGATGTTGCGTCGGCGGAAGCGGAAGGTTACGCCCTGCAATTCGGCTGCGTGACCGGAGACACGGAGGGGGCCATGGGGCTCCACTACATCAACGGTGATTTGGTGGGCGCGGGCAATCTGGACGTTAGCAAGCCGCAGATCGTGATCTACGAGCCGACGCCGAGCGGGAAGCTGAAGCTGACTGGCGCCGACTATCTGTTGTTCCAGGCGGCGTGGGATGCGAATCACTCGGCTCCTCCGCAGCTCATGGGGCAGGCGTTCCATCTGTTCACTTCACCCAACCAATTCGGACTGCCGGCGTTCTACACCCTGCACGTGTGGGCGTGGAAGGAAAATCCGAATGGCGCGTTTGTGAACTGGCACCCGAATGTTTCGTGCCAGGCGTTTTCCAACGTGGCTCCGAACTCTAGCCGCTAGACGAACCAGAGACGGGCTCTTCGATCTGCCTTGCTGGATCGGAGAGCCTGCGCGGTTCCACCGCAGGGCGAATCAGTACAGAGTTCAAAACAGATTTCAAAACATAATTCAAAACCAGGGAGAGAGAGAAATGAGCACCACCACACAGGCACCTGCACTCGATATGAACAAGCTGAACGCCTTTATCGGGCAATTCGTAACGGATCTGGGGGCGGCGGTTCACAGCGGAATGGTCGTGATCGGAGAGAAGCTTGGACTGTACAAAGCTCTCGCGCACGGACCCATGGGCCCGGCTGAACTCGCCGCCCGCACAGAAACCGATGAACGCTATCTGCGCGAGTGGCTGGCTTCACAGGCTGCTGGCGGTTACATCACGTACGACGACAAAATCGGCAAATTCAGCTTGAGCGAAGAGCAGGCGTTCACGCTGGCCAATGAAGACAGCCCGGCTTATCTGCCCGGTGCGTTCGAACTGGCGCTGGGCTCGCTGGCGGCGGTTCCACGGATTACGGAAGCGTTCCGCACCGGCGCGGGCATGGGCTGGCACGAGCACACAGATGAAGTGTTTCACGGCTGCGAAAAGTTCTTTCGTCCCGGCTATGCGGCCAACCTGGTCAGCACGTGGATTCCATCGCTTAACGGAGTCGAGGCAAAGCTCCAGGCAGGGGCGCGCGTGGCGGATGTGGGCTGCGGAAAAGGCGCTTCTACCATATTGATGGCGAAGGCGTACCCGAATTCGAAGTTCTACGGATTCGATTACCATCCCGGGTCGATTGAGGGAGCGCGCGAAGCCGCACGCAAAGCCGGCGTTGCCGACCGGGTCACGTTTGAAGTGGCCAAGGCCAAGGAATTTCCAGGCCGTGACTACGACTTCGTAGCAGTGTTCGATTGCCTGCACGACATGGGCGACCCGATCGGGGCGTCGGCGCACGTGCGGCAATCGCTGGCCAAGGATGGAACGTGGATGATCGTGGAGCCGTTTGCCAACGATCAGTTGAAGGACAATCTGAATCCGGTGGGCCGGGTCTACTACTCGTTCTCGACATTGCTGTGCACACCTTGCTCGCGGTCGCAGGAAGTAGGGCTGTGCCTGGGTGCGCAGGCGGGCGAGGGACGGATTCGGGAGGTGGTGAAGGCGTCCGGCTTTAGCCGGTTCCGCCGTGCGACGGAAACGCCGTTCAACATCGTCTACGAAGCTCGACCGTAGTCCAGGTCGATGGCTGGTGCGGGCGCGGCAGATATTTGGCAGGGCTGCCGCGCTTGCCCGACCAAAATACGCAGTAGAATGTGCGGGGAAAATCAGGTTTCGCTCGGGAGAACCACGATGAATCCAACGACAAAAGCGACAGGTTCTGAAGAGATTGCAAGTGGCAATGGCGGGCGGAACAGTTCGGCGGCGCCCGTGCTGACCGAAGAGATGTTGGCGCGGTTTGCTTCGCGCGCCGCTGTTTACGATCACGAGAACCGATTCTTTGAAGAAGATTTCGAGGAACTGCGCGATTCGAAGTATCTGCTGATGCCGCTGCCGGTGGAGTTCGGCGGAGCCGGCATGAACCTAGCCGAGGTTTGCCGCGAGCAGCGCCGGTTGGCGTATCACGCGCCGGCGACGGCACTCGCAGTGAACATGCACACCTATTGGATCGGCGTGGCCGCCGATCTCTGGCGCGGCGGAGACGCTTCGCTGGAATGGCTGCTGCGCGAGGCGGCGGCAGGTGAGATCTTCGCGGCCGGACACGCGGAGAGCGGGAACGATATCCCGCTTCTGCTCTCGACTTCGAAAGCGGAGCGAGTCGATGGGGGATACAAGTTCACAGGCCGCAAACACTTCGGCAGTTTGACTCCGGTGTGGACCCGGTTCGGCCTGCATGGGATGGACACTAGCGATCCCCAGCAGCCCAAAATTGTCCACGCATTCATGCCGCGTGACGCCAAGGGATACACGATCAAAGCTACCTGGGATGTGCTGGGCATGCGCGCGACGCGGAGCGACGACACCGTGCTGGAGAACGTGTTCATTCCGGATCGTTACATCGTGCGCGTCGTGCCGGCGGGCGGAGCCGGACTGGATCATTTTGTGCTTTCGGTCCTTGCCTGGGCGTTGATGGGCTTTGCCAATGTTTACTTCGGACTCGCGAAACGGGCGCTGGACCTGAGTATTGCGTCGGTGAAGAGCAAGGGCTCGCTCGCGGTTTCGCGGTCGATGGCGTATCACCCCGAAGTGCAGCATGCGATTGCCGAGATGGTGCTCGAAATGGAATCGATCGGACCTCATCTGGAGTCGCTGGCCGAGGACTGGTCGAAAGGCGTGAATCATGGGGCACAATGGCCGTCAAAAATCTTCGCCGCCAAGTACCACGCGGTCGAAGGCTCATGGCGCGTGGTAGATCGCGGGCTCGATGTCAGCGGCGGCATGGGAATCTTTCGTTCAGCGGGCTACGAGCGACTGGTCCGCGATGCGCGGTTGGGGCGAATTCATCCAGCGAATTCTTTTCTTACGCATGAAGTGGTGGCGAAGACGGCGCTGGGAATCAGCCTGGATGAACAACCGCGCTGGGGTTGAGGGATTTCTTCCCAGGTAACAGACGAAAACTGAACAACTCATTTTAATGGCGCCCCGTTGCGCGAGCGGCGGAGTGTTGCTGGACGTGTCTGTGCAATCGAAGTCGAACAAATCTTGAATCAACTCATTCATAAGAAAAGGAAAAGGCAATGAAGAGCGTCCCTGCCATGTTAAAAATTTATGTCGTGCTGATCTGGTGTGCTCTGGCGCCGCTAGTGGCGCAGAGCGGCAATGGCGCTGACAGCGTGGTTCCAGGCGTAGTGAAATTTGCCGGAACATTGAACGACGCTACGGGTAAACCCGTCAACGGCACCGTCGGAGTGACCTTCCTTCTTTACAAGGAACAGGCCGGCGGCGCGCCGCTGTGGGTGGAAACGCAAAATGTGCAGACCGACGCGAGCGGGCACTACTCCGTGATGTTGGGTTCGACGACGAATCACGGCATTCC
>Ga0209863_10001001_pt1 | contig 11813 bp, 9 predicted proteins | sample OrgsoiDNA2013046_FD_185796 | JGI IMG/M metagenome (GOLD analysis project Ga0209863, IMG submission 185796) | Permafrost soil microbial communities from the Arctic, to analyse light accelerated degradation of dissolved organic matter (DOM) -... | ecosystem: Environmental > Terrestrial > Soil >...
GCGTGCAACTGGTTATATACCCGGTAATACTTATGATAACCAACAAGGCCAAAAGTATTTTTTCGCTACGCTGTTTCATAAACAATATTTTTAAATAATAAATTTATTTGTAAGAGGAATTGTAAAGCAAGTGACTGTTATCATACGGATATATCTCTTTAATCCCTTTACTATCTGTTCCTGACATCATTCCCCGTTGTTAAGAAAATATTACCTGGAGATAACCCTGATGAATCACCTGTCGTTTGATCATGATGTTGGCTTTTTTTCCGGAACGGGAGTAGAAAGTATAATAATACAAGAACTGTGACGGCAGCCAGGTTCAAAAATATACTCACCGTATACATTCTCATATCATTTTTTAAAATATCGCGGTTCTGGCTAAACCAGGTGAATTGGAAAAATAAATCTCTCAATACGAGAAAGAAAAAAACAAGGCTGTGCAGGATGCTAAGTACCTGTTTTTTGGAAATGGCAGGTATCCAGAATAGAATTGACAATACTGCCCAGATATTCAGATAAGGCTGCTGAAAACGATGCTTTATATTATCAATGGTATAATCAGGATATAAATTTATTATTTGGAGGCCAAGATATAAAGTGCCTGTCAGAGCATACGCAAAAGGTAAAATCGAGACAATCCGCGCTTCCCATCCGTTTTTAAAATTTGTATTGTGGGTGAGAAACCGGATGAGAAAATATATCAGCGGGTATCCGGAGAAAAAAGCCAGCATTTCAAGCTGCTGGACATAGACAAAGAAATTATTACCCATTTGTACTCTGTTGAATCTATTCTTGCGGATAAAAATCAGAATTTTGTTTGTTGTTAAAGGTTATTAATTGCATGTAACCAAAGTTGGATTCAGATCATGTGACGGTATGATTTTGATCAAGTCGTCATTTTCGATGCGCTCAAAGCACCCGGTCGCAAAGATGAATTACAGAATTAACTTGTGACTTACACAATTCTGAGATAATGTTACATAATTCACACTAGTGCGTGATTGGTCTGGAAAACCTTCTACTTTCATTATTAAATCAATGCAAATAATTGCTATCGTTGATTTGGGTCCTTTACGCGTTTCTTCCATTTGATTAATTCATACCAGATGACGCAGAGGAATCCGATACCTGCGCTAATTGACAATTGAATCAAGTCAGGGGGTTCGAACAGGAAGAATTTTGACAATGGTCTGATATAAAGCAACAATCCCGTGATGACCATGGTGATACAGATGATAAGAAAAACCAGATTGTTTTTATACTTCATCGTCGTAAATACCGAATAATAGAAAGAACGGTTTACTAAAGTCAGAAATATATTGCTGGAGATGATAGCGGTGAAGACCATTGTGCGGGTGAGCGACTCGTCGAAACCCTGATGAACCGCATATTGATAAATCGTCAAAGTCCCGGCTGAAATCATTAAACCCTGTAAAATACTCGTGTTTAGTTCTTTCCAATTGAAAAATGTATTGGTCAGCGGACGGGGTTTTTGCGCCATACTGTTTTTTTCCATCGGCTCGTTTTCATACATAATGGAGCAGGTGGGCCCCATGACCAACTCCAGGAATATGATATGTACGGGAGAAAAAATATTTGGATAAATCCATCCCAGGGCCAATGGAATAAATACGGTCAACACAATGGGGATATGGATGGATATGATATACTGGATCGCCTTTTTAAGGTTTGAATAAATTCTTCTTCCGATCGCAACGGCATCTACCATTTTTGACAGATCATCTTCCAGGAGGATCAGGGATGCTGCCTGTTTGGCTATCTCCGTTCCTTTACGACCCATCGCTATGCCGATATGAGCGGCTTTAAGGGCCGGTCCGTCATTGACGCCGTCACCCGTCATAGCAACAATTTCCTTATCAACTTTTAATGCGTTGATGATTTTCAATTTTGCCTCGGGAAACATTCTGGTAAATACAAAACATTCTTCCACGTTTTTCTCCAGAGCTGTTTCTGGTAATTTCATCAATTCATCTCCCGAGATGTTTTTCTCATAACCCTTAAATCCAACCTGCCTGGCAATCGCTGTGGTTGTGGCTGCATTGTCACCCGTTATAATCTTTACTGCGATGCCGGCCTTATAAAAATCTTCCAGTACGGATGATATGTTTTTCTTTGGAGGATCGTAAAAAGCCACGATACCCTTAAAATGAAATTGAAATTCCTGTTGCGTTTTGGGATAATTGGTATCGGTAAATTTTGCCTCCCCTACGCCCAGCACCCGGTACCCATCACTTGCCAGGGTTTTAATTGCAATATCTGCCTGTTGCCTTTCTGTCGCAGTCAAATGGGATACAGACATAATCGCTTCCGGTGCTCCCTTGGCAGCAATGATGCGATCGCCGGAATTATCCTCAAAGATATGTGTCATCATTGGTGGCTTTCCTCCCAAAGGATATTCATGAACCATATGATAGGATGGCCTTTCATCTGACGAATTTATTTTCGTATAGGCGTTATGGAGAGCTGATTCCATGGGGTCATAGGGAATCGGCTCGCTTGCCCACATGGCCGTACGTATGAGTTCCTTCCCTTCTTCCGGAATTGCGTTTTCCACGCTGCAAATATTTTGTGTAGCCGGAATAAATATTTTCGCCAGGCTCATTTTATTTTCCGTTAATGTGCCCGTTTTATCTGTGCAGATTACCGTTGCGCTGCCCAAAGTTTCAACCGTTTTCATTTGTTTCACGATGATTCCCATTTTCATCAGTCGCCAGGCTCCCAGCGCCATAAAGCTGGTGAATGCAACCGGAATTTCCTCCGGCAGAATACTCATGGCGAGCGTCAACGCCTTTAATAAGCTATCGAGGACATGATGGGAGTGGAAATAGTTGATAATCCAAACAATGAGAAAAACTATTGCACCGGCAATAACCATCTTCTTTACAAAGCTGTTGATCTGTAGTTCTAGTGGTGTCTTTTCTTCCTTTATATTTCCAAGACTGCGGCCTATCTTTCCCAATTTCGTTTCATTACCAATCGCTGTGATGGTAATAATGGCAAGTCCGCTGGCTACGGATGTTCCCTGGTAAACAAAATTGTCATCGTTGGTTGAATCCTTGTAAACTGGCATGGATTCTCCGGTAAGAATAGATTCATTTACCGAAAAATCATTGGAATGAACAATTTTTCCATCCGCTGAAACCAAAACACCTTCCTCAATCATAAGGCTGTCCCCCTGGACAAGTTCTTCACTTTTTATTTCAACTGTTTTGCCATTCCTTATTACTTTGGAACTGGGTTGGGTAAAGTCTTTTAATTTCTCCAGCGCATTCCGGCTTCTCGAGTCCTGGTACAGGGAAATCGCCGACACCAAAACAATCGCTGAGGCCAGGAAAATACCATCCCCTGTTTTTCCACTGATAAAATAAATGGTAGATGCAACCAGTAATAAAATAACCATCGGCTCTCTGGCCAGGCTTTTCAAGGCATCCAGGAATTCATTATCCTTTTTATAATCCAATCGATTGTATCCAAAATGATTTCTGGCTTCAAGTACCTGCTGATCGGTTAACCCATTTATGTTAAAATTATTTGCAGGCATGGGTTGGATGGCGAAATGTTTGAGATCAAAAATAGTGAATTGTAAAATTCGGAGGTATCCTTTGGATCAGGCATACAAGCAAAAATGCCGCAATAAACTGGCTTCTGAAATGATTAAAGTCATATCATATGCTCAGCTACGTCATCTCAAATGGCATTTAAAGAAAGTAATTTGCAGCGATGATATTAAATGATTGAACTGTACTTGTATTCTTTAAAACATAAATTAAAGTATATGAAACGCAATATTTATAGTTTGTTGGGATTCAGTTTGTCGGCTACTGACGGAGAGGTTGGTAAGGTTGAAGAATTTTATTTCGATGATCAAAACTGGAGAATACGATATCTCATTGTAAAAACAGGTAATTGGTTATCCGGACGCAAAGTACTTATTTCACCTCTTGCAATCGTCAGATCCAATTGGAAGGATGGATCATTTCCTGTTAATCTTACAAAAGAACAAATAATGCATAGTCCTGATATTGATACGGATAAACCTGTATCTCTGCAACATGAACTGTCATTAAGTGAACACTACCTCTGGCAGCCATATATGGATAATGGATTTTATGCGCCTGTATTTTGTGAGGCATCAAATTCTGAGGTACTTAAAAAACAAGCCGTTATAATTAAAGGGTCCGAAAATAATGACCCGACTGACGATAATCTGCATTTAAGAAGCACCCGCCGGATTATAGGGTATCACATTCACGCAACGGACGGAGAAATTGGTCATGTAAGTGATTTTATCGTGGACGATGAATCCTGGAAGCTTGTATATCTCGTGGTTGCTGCAAAAAGCTGGTTTGGAAATAAGAAAGTCCTGATCTCTGTACAGGATATCAGAGAAATCAGTTGGGCTGAGTCTGAAGTTTACATAAATATCTCTGTCAATGCAGTTAAACAGAGTAAAACGCTTGACAGATCGACATTTACCGACTCTGAGATAGTTCGCACGCTATTCATCTAAAGAAATCGAAAATTTCATTTTCTAATAAATCTCGACAAATGGATCAGCCTTTGTTCCAAAAGGGATCTGCTTTCAGGATTTTAATATAAATGGGGCAATTTTTTGCATGGGCGCCGGGCAGGTATCCGGTACTCATCAGAAATTCATTCACGATTTCCCCACCTGTAAATCGAAATGTGATTTTGAAAAGCTTTACCCATTCGTCTTTGGATTTGGGATGATGGGAGGCCAGCCATTTCCCGAAAGAACCGAATTGTTTTTGAAGTCCCATGATGGTTTTCGCGTTCTCGATGGCAGCATTTATTTTTAAGCGGTTACGGATGATGCCCGGATCGGCCATTAACCTTTCCCTGTCTTTTTCTGAATAGGCCGCTATTTTTTTGATATTGAATTGAGCATAAGCCTTTCTAAAGTTCGCCTCTTTCTTCAAGACCGTTTCCCAACTTAAGCCTGCCTGGTTGATTTCCATGATGAGCCTGCCGAACAGCTCATTGTCATTATGTATGGGAAAGCCATAATGGTTGTCGTGATATGCTTTGTGTAAATCTCTTTTATCCCCCGTCATGGATTCGATATAACTGCAATATGACATTTGATTCGTTTTGAGATGGATTAGGATGCAAAGATGAGTAAATGCAAATTGACAATGTTAACGGGACAAGTATTTTTTGTAGCCGGTACTATCATGATTCATCACTAATTTTATAACGTATTAATTATTCATGTATGGACCAGAAAATATTCGGAGATGTTGATCAGTATATCAGTGATCTTTTTATCAAACCCGACGAAGCATTGACGGCGGCTGAGCAGTCTCATAAGCGGGAGGATATTCCATTGATCAATGTTTCGCCCAACCTGGGTAAGTTGTTGTATCTGTTGGCAAAACTTGCGCATGCGGAAAAGATTCTCGAGGTCGGTACGCTGGCGGGGTATAGCACGATCTGGATGGCGAAGGCGCTCCCGAAAGACGGTAAATTGATTTCACTCGAAATAGACCCCCATCATGCGGATATTGCCAGGAAAAATATTGATCGTGCAGGCTTTTCCTCGAAAGTGGAAATACGGGTTGGGAAAGCAATCGAGTTATTACCTAAACTGAAGGGAGAAAATGGAGGTCCCTTTGATATGATTTTTATCGACGCCGACAAACCTCCCTACGCCGAATATTACGAATGGGCAGTAAAACTGTCAAGACCCGGTACGCTGATTATTGCGGACAATGTTATCCGCGACGGGAAAGTGCTCAATCCTGATCATGATGATCCCATGGTAAAAGGAGCACAAAGATTTAATAAAGCGCTTGCAGCAGACAGCAGGGTAAGCGCCACTATTTTGCAAACCATCGGTGTAAAAGAATATGATGGAATGGCAATAGCGATTGTTGAATAGCGGACACCCTGCTTATCAAAAGCGGACACTTGCAGCGGGGGTATTAAATTGTAAAGCACTGAATTATAGTACTTTATAAAATTGGCATCTTTTGGGTGCCTAACCATTAACCATTAAGCCATGATAAAAAATTTGTTGCTAATCGCCCTGCGCAATTTCAAAAAAGATAAGTGGTACACCCTGATCAATGTGATTGGGTTAACCCTGGGTATCACGTTCAGTCTTTTCCTCATTTTTTATATTAAGGATGAACTGAGTTTCGATCGTTACAATGAAAAAGCCGATCGCATCGTCCGGATAGTTTCGTATATCCATGAACGTGATAAAAATACCAACTGGACCGTCACGCAGCTTCCACTCGCCGCCACTTTGAAAAAAGACTTTCCGGATGTGCAGGAATCGGCAAGAATGTTAAACAGGGAAAGAACCTTATTCCTGAAAGGAACTAACGGTTTTTATGAAACCAAGATCTATTATGCCGACAGTACCCTGTTCAACATATTTACGGTTAAATTTCTCGAGGGCCATGCACCCACTGCATTGACTCAGCCAAACAGTATTGTGATTTCAAGAACCCTGGCGGATAAATATTTTGGAAGAAACACGCCGGCAGTCGGCAAAACAATGAAGACTGTTTATGATCTGTATAAGGTGACCGGCGTTTTTGAAGACATACCAACCAACTCGCATATCCGCTACGATATGCTGATATCCATGAGTACGATCCTGAAGCCCGGAGATAAAAATAACGGCAGTGATAACTGGGGCAGCTTCAACAATTTTACCTATGTATTATTGAAACCCGGCGTTACAGCAAATGCCTTTAACAAAAAACTGATCCCGCTGTACGACAAATACATGGCGCCGATTTTTACGAAATACAATGTAAAGATCAATTATGGTGTAATGCCGATCACGGAGATCCATCTCACTTCAAAACTGGATGGAGAGCCCGAGGAAATCGGTGACATGTCCTATGTATGGATTTTCTCGGCGGTTGCTTTTTTTATGCTGCTCATCGCCTGTATCAATTATATGAATCTGACGACAGCAAGATCCGCACGCAGGGCAAAGGAAATTGGTATACGCAAAGTAGCCGGATCAACAAAAAGTCAACTGATATCGCAGTTTCTGAGTGAATCCCTGCTTACTGCCTGTGTGTCTGTTATGCTGAGTGTCGCACTCGTGCTTGTTTTCATGGGAATGTTTAATGCGCTCGCAGGAAAATCTTTTTCGATCGCAACATTACTACAGCCATTTAATATTTTACTTTTAATTGGCATCATACTTTTTACCGGATTGGTCGGTGGCAGTTATCCTGCATTTTACCTGGCCAGCTTTCAGCCGGTCAGTATTTTGAAGGGCTCTCTTTCGAAGGCATCAGGAAATGTAAACCTGCGGCGTACGCTGGTTGTATTGCAGTTTTCTATTTCGATGATCATGCTGATCTGTACCTGGATCGTATATGCACAGTTGGCATATCTGCGAAAAAAAGATGTTGGTTATAATAAAGAGCAGGTGATGATGGTGACCATTAATACGGGTGAAGATGAACGAAGCAAGATATTTGCGATGAATAATGAATTCCGTAACCTGCCTGGTGTGAAAGTAGTGGGTACCGGTAATAATTATCCCGGGAGTCCGGGCATCGGTCTGAACCTGTTTACGGTTCAAACGAATACGGGGCATACCGACAAGGGGATCAATTGTTATGGCATCGATGAGAACTATTTCAAGGCACTCAACATTCCCGTAGTCAAGGGACGAAATTTTTCCGGTCCCGCCGATACACTGCACAGCATCATGGTGAATGAGTCCATGGTGAAACATTTCGCTTGGGATAACGCGATCGGAAAACGCGTTACGTTTCCAGGAGACACTTCCAATCACTACCTGGAAGTAGTCGGCGTAGTAAAAGATTTTAATCAAAAGTCACTTTATAACCCGATCGAACCCCTCTTATTTTTTTATTCACCGAACAGTAATATCATACAGGTCAAACTGAATCCGGGGAATATCCAGGCCAGTATTGCAAAGGCTGAAACGGTCTGGAAAAAATATTTCCCTCAATTGCCTTTTGAATACAAATTCCTGGATAACGATTTTAATTCACAGTATGAGGCCGATCAGAAAAGAGGAAAGATATTCGCGTCGTTTTCGGTGATCACCATCCTGATAACCTGTCTCGGACTTTTGGGACTCACCGCATTCACCACCCAGCAAAAGCAGAAAGAGATCAGTATGCGCCGGGTACTGGGCGCCAGCATTACACAGGTGGTTACGCTGATCACCAGGAATTATTTATGGCTCTCATTGATCTCGGCCTGTATTGCATTTCCCGTCGCCTGGTATTTTATGAGTAAGTGGCTGAAACTGTTTGAATATAAAGAGGCACTGTCACCGATTCCTTTTATATTATCGGCACTGGTCATCGTAATTACAGCTGCGATTACATCAGCGTATTATGCAACGAGAGCAGCACTTACGAGTCCCGCGACTACATTAAAAACGGAATAATTGTCAATTGTCAATTGACAATTATCAATTAACAGTTATGGCCTTGGTGCTCCGGGTGGTAATGGAGGATGAGGCGGGCTACTGTGATGATAGGCTTGCGGATGATGCGTGTAGTGATGCCCATTATAATGCCCGTTATAGTGATGCCCGTTGTTATAATGATGCCCGTTATGATACGCACTTGAATGATGCGGCAATGGCGGATGTGGTGGTACCGGCGGATGTGGCGGTTGCTGTCCGGATGCATACATTCCTGCAAGCAGGAATAAATATGCGAATATGTATTTTTTCATAGTATAGAGGGTGCAAAAGTCATTCCCCCATAACTTCCAAATGCATCTTTTTTATCCATCTGTGTATATTCTGCCCCACCAATTCAAAATAATTAATAATTGATAATTAATAATTTAGTTCAGCCAATAAACCAGCTTCATCGTAAAACTATATCCTGCATTTTTGTAATCAGGTGTTATATAATTGGATGTATACACCAGAAAGAAATCGGAGGCCGGTCTGTACCTCCATTGAAATTTTGTATTGATATTGAAATTATTAATGTTGGTATTGAACTGGGCGTAGGTTGTCAGGAAAATATTTTGGGTGAATGCGAATTCAACAGTCGGACTGATGATCAGCGGATCTATTTTTTTTCCGTCCGCTTCAATATGATTGTAATTCAGCATGATTCCAAAATTTCCCCAGGGTTGCACACGTTGTAAAACAGAGCCGGAAACTGAAAAACGTTTTCCGCTGAAATATCCACCGGCTTCCATATTTAATTTCCAGGAAAAGGGTTTCAGGAAATTAGATTCATAATCCAGCTGAACATAACCGAACTGATAATTGGCCGGTTGAAAATTATTCAGGCCGCTGAATATATTGGTCTCGAAGGGCAGGTTTAAATTTTTCTGCACCCATCCCACATAGAAGGTCCGGCGGTTCGCAAAAAGAATGGAATACTTAAAAGCGAGGTCGGCTTCATTCAGGCTGCCATCAGCCGAATTCAGAAATATGGAAGGATTGACTTCGAGCACATGCATATTGATCAGCCGTTTTGATTTCGGATAAATATCATATTCAATATGACTTGTATTCTCCAGGTATCCTAGTCTCACCGTTTGTCCGGTAGCGGCGTTATAATTGTATAACCTGGGCGTGAATCCCAATGCGGCGACATAATTTTTACCGATCTGGTTGAACTGGCTGTTGATGATCAGGTGCGTTCCGTAATAGTCGAGACTCAGATTGCTGTACAGATTATCGGTATTATTTTCAGGTGTGAATGCTTTTGATAACTTGGTGCCGATATCGAAATTTCCTTTCGGTGCCACATAGGTAAATTCAACGCCTCCCACACGGTTATAGCTGTCAGCATTGGAAACCTTAAAGCTGGAATCGCCAAAACTCTGCACATTCGCAAAATAAAAACGGAGGTTGGATCTTTTCAGAACCTGTTTTTCGATAACCGTGGTGAAATAATTTTGATAGAAACTATTCTGCTGCCGGCCGGACTGCATATCCATCACTTCAATCCTGGTTTTCGGATTTAAATAACCGTTTAGCCGCGCGCCGCCAATAAGCGGAATCACCTGGCCGTCGTCGGTTAAACCGATCTTACGCGAAAAGTAAGGCCTGATATTAGGAGTGCCCAGGTTGGTATAGAGGTCGCTGTTTTCAAGAAAAAATAAACGCTTCTCAGGAAGTGAAATACTATATCGGTCCAGATTAATGACCTGCTGATCGACATCCACCTGCGAAAAATCGGGGTTGATGGTGGCCGCCAGATTCAGCGATGAACTGACGGCAATCCTTGCATCCAGGCCGACATTCAGTTTTGTGCGCGTTGTACTGTCATGAGTGATAGTAGAATTTACATAAGGGATAAAGGAATTATTGTTGGAGGGTTTACGTGGAATGCCTTCGAAAACCAGGTTTCCCAGGCAGCCCAGGTTGGCGCCGAAAAACTGGATAGGGACAGGGTTCCAGGTCGAGAAGCAATTGTCGCGCATATCGTTGCGGATAAAATTGATACCCCAGCTGGATTTGTCGGCCGGAAAGCGCAATGACTTAAATGGAATCGCCATTTCAGCCGTCCATAATTTTTCACCACGCCGGGTTGCCGAATACCATTTGCTGTCCATTTCAAAAGAGGCGCTGTTATACTCGGCGATACCATCGAACTGCGCTCCACTGGCATTCACGCCAAAAGTAAAACCGGAAGATTTTTGTCCGCTGGGATCCAATACCACTGAAAATCCTTCACTGTAGTAGGGATTGATATCTCTTTTAAGGGATTGGATAACGAGATTATTATCCTGCACGTGCATGACAGCAAATATGTAAAGGAATTTATCATCATAAAGCATCCGTACTTCGGTTTGAAGTTTTGCGAGCCCGCTGTCAGTCGGCCATTTGTTTATGAACCTCCCCGCAACACTGGTTTTTGACCAGCCGTTTTCCTTATCAATACCATCGATGATAATCGGTTCACTCGTTTTTGAAATTTGTAATATCCGGGGTTCACCGCCCTGCGCTATTCCTGATAAAGGCAACAGGCCGGCGAGGATAAATAACAGGGTTAGAAATTTTTTGTGTGACATGATGGTTGATTTGCCACACAAAACAAATGGTATAATCGACGCTGTAATTTGCAATTCGACTGGCAGAAGAATCGGTCATACAGACGTGTATTTTATCGGATAAAGAGGCGTTGGTCGTTGATCGCTGGTTGTTGGTCGGTGAGCGTTATGCGTTAGGCATTGAGCGTTACGCGTTAAACGGGTTTTTTGGTTTAGTTGAAAATCACACCAAATTGTAAGTTCAGGCCTATGGAAGGAAGTTCATTATTTCCAAAGCGGGCAGGTAGCGACAGGGAGATAAAATAATTAAGTGGCTTTGTTCTTATAATAATTTGATTAAAAACAGGCGTAAATCCATACCTGCCTGATGTCTCGAACGCGAGCCTGGGGATAAAAGTGAAACCGTGTTTGAATCTGAACATCGGTCCCGGTGCAAATGTCAGATTATTCGTCCTGGTCGTTCCGTTTCCGGCTTTTATTGTCGGTGAGATCTCAAAACTGAAACCAAATTTTTCATTATATAAAATATTAATACCTACCGGAAATCCTATCGCGAAGTTGTTTTTGAAATTTTCAAAATCATTCGTTGTTTCATCTTTATTTATTTTCACCAGTGGTATAACAAAACTCATATACCCGACTACTTTGGGATACGCGATGGTCGCAGAACTGATAGCGGTTTGAGCAAACGAATTTTTGAAGACTATAATTGTTATGATAAGAAGAATCCATTGCCGCATAGTAATTTTATTAATCTATCAAATATATAGACTAATATGATAAATAAGGAT
>Ga0209863_10001002_pt1 | contig 11791 bp, 8 predicted proteins | sample OrgsoiDNA2013046_FD_185796 | JGI IMG/M metagenome (GOLD analysis project Ga0209863, IMG submission 185796) | Permafrost soil microbial communities from the Arctic, to analyse light accelerated degradation of dissolved organic matter (DOM) -... | ecosystem: Environmental > Terrestrial > Soil >...
GAACTGGCATCACCGACGACGTCGTTCGCGAGCAGATCCGCCTTTACAGCGAGAGCTGAGCGGCGGCTGCGGCTCGGGCGGTCGGTCTTCTCCTTGAGCCTGCCAGCGGCGGCGGGCCTGACGGCGGCCTGCCTGGTGGCGGCCGGCTGCAGCTACCCGACGGATACGAGCCCCTACCCGGGTGTCTGCGTGCCAATGGTCGTGACCGGTTCTTCGCCGGCCGTGGACAGCGCCGGGGCCCCGACCAACCTGGTCGTCAAGATCCGCTTCTCCGACTACCCGGATCCCGACACGGTGCAGACCACCAGCATGTTGCTGACCACCGGCGTGTTCCGCGTTCCGGAGACCTATCGGGTCGACCTCGCATCCAAGACGGCGACCATGAAGCCGATCGGCTCGCTGGTGCCGCTTTTGGGGTACACCGCCAGCGTGTTCCCCGGGGTGGCCTCGCTGGCCGGATGTTCGGGCCCGTTCCGGCTCATCAGGTTCATGACCGGCGACGGGCCGGTGGACGACCCGCCCGCCCCCGCGCCGACGCTGGCCGACGTGCAGCCGATCCTGGACGGCCACTGCGCCGGCAGCTGCCACGCCGACGCCAGCGGCGGCTGCCTGGCCGCGCCGGCATCCGGTCTGTCGCTGTGCGCCCCCGAGGCTCGAAACGCGCTGGTCGACGTCCCTTCACGGGAAGTGAGCAGCCTCCGGCTGGTCGAGCCCGGCGACTCCGCGCGCAGCTATCTGCTCCGGAAGGTCCTCCCCGCGACGGCCGGCGGTGGGCCCATCCCGACCACCCTCGGGCAGCGTGAGCCGCCGGGCGATCCCCTCACCCAGGACCAGCTCGCCACGCTGACCGCCTGGATCGATGGCGGTGCCCTGCCTTGATCTCGGCCAATATGGGAAGCTGTCTGGCGGATGGGCGTTTTTAACGTCATGTGGCCAACCTGCCGATGAAGCCGCCGGTGTCACCGCACGACCCAGGCGATCCCCGGCCCAAGACCGCCGCGGCGCCCACCACCTTTGGCCGCTATCGACTCCTCGGTCGCATCGGCGAAGGTGGCATGGCGGAGGTTTACCGCGCCCTCATGACCGGGCCCGAGGGGTTCGAGCGCGAGCTGGTCTTGAAGCGAATCCTACCGCGTCTGTCGGGCACCGGCGATTTCAAGACGATGTTCATCCGGGAGGCGAAGATCTCCGCGCTGCTCCTGCACCCGAACATCGTGCAGATCTACGAATTCGGGGAGGCCGAGGGGGCGTACTTCATCGCCATGGAGAACGTGCAGGGGGTGACCCTGCGGGAAGCGCTCACCACCTTGCGGCGCGAGCAACGCGCGATGCCGTACCTGGTCGCGGCCGACATCGCCCGCCAGATCTGCATCGGGCTCGACTACGCGCACACCTTGCACGGACCCGATGGCGTGCCGCTCGAGATCGTCCACCAGGACATCTCACCCACCAACATCATGCTGGCCTACAACGGCACCGTGAAGATCCTCGATTTCGGTATCGCCCGCGCGGCTTCGTTCGCCGAGGAGGAGGCGAAAAAGGGGCTCATCAAGGGGAAGGTGAGCTACCTGTCGCCGGAGCAGATCAACGTGCGCCCATTCGATTCGCGGGCCGACGTCTTCGCGTTGGGCGTGGTGTTCCACGAGATGCTGACCGGCCGCCGGCTGTTCCAGGCCAAGAACGACATCACGCGCATGCGCCAGCTCCTGTCGCAGACGGTCGTGCCGCCCTCCGCGCTGAACGCCGGGATCCCGCGCGAGCTGGATCGAATCGTCATGCGGTCACTCGAGATGGATCCCGAGCTGCGGTACCAGAGCACCGCCGAGATGGCGAGCGATCTCGAGCGGACCCTCATCGCCGCGCGCTATTCGAGCCGCGAGCTGTCGAAGCTTCTTCACGGGCTGTTCCTGCCCGACGAGGATCCTTTGGTCGTCGTCGAAACCGGGGACGGGCAGACGGTCGCGCTGACCGGCTCTTCACCGGGAACCGGCACGGGCACGGGCACGGGCACGGGGACGCGCACGGGCACGGGGACGCGCTCCGGGTCCGGCTCCGGGTCCAGGACCGGGCCCAGAATCACCGCCCCCCGCCCCGCCGAGACGTCGATGGACGAGCCGATTCCGGACGTCGAGGAGGCGGTGAAGCGGCGATCCGATTCGGGTGCGCGGCGCCTGGAGAAGGTTCTGCGCGCGGAACAGGGGCGGCTGGTCCGCGCGCGCTTTCGCGGACGGGCGAAGGTCTTCATGCTCGCCGCGGGCGTCGCCCTGCTGGTGGGGGCCGCGGTGTGGGCCGGCCACCGTTACCTGCCCGCGCTCCTCGCCTCGCCGCCGGCGGCCAAGCCGGCTCTGCCCGTGCCGCTGCCCAATCAGGACTTACCGGTCGCACCGGTCGTCAAACCGCCCCCCAAGAAGCGACCCACACGGCGCAAGGCGCAACACGCGGCACCGGCGGCCACCCCGGCCGAGGGGGCGCCAGCCGCCGGGGACGAATCAGGCGGGGCCGAGCCGCAGTAGCGCGACGTCGAGCTTGGCGATCGCCTCATCGAGCTCGACCAGGCGGGCGCGGTCTTTGTCGAGCACCTCGAGCGGCGCCCGGTTGACGAAGTTCGGATCGCCCAGTTTTTTTCTCAGGTGCGCAGCATCCTTTTCGAGCTTGGCCCTCTCTTTTTCGAGCTTGGCACGCTCGGCCTGGCTGTCGACCAGACCCTCGAGCGGGACCATCACCTCGACGTCGCCGGCCATGGTCATCGCCGTCTGGCTGAGCACGAACTCACCCGAGAAGCTGGCCCCAGAGCGCCGCACCCGCACCTCGCTGCAGCGGGCGTGCTCCGCGATGATGGCCTTGTAGCCCTCGAGGATGGTCTTCTTGTAGTCGTCGGTCACCGCCAGGAGAACCTTGAGCCGCACCGACGAGGCGATGTTGCGCTCGGCGCGAATGGCGCGAATCGCGACGATGATCTTCTGCACGAGCGCCATCGATCCCTCCGAGGCGTCGTCGTGGAAGCGCACGTCGCGCACCGGGTAGAGCGTGATCATGATGCTCTGCGGGACGCCGGACGGCTTGGGGAGGCGCTGCCAGATCTCCTCGGTGAGGAACGGCATGAACGGGTGCAGCAGGCGCATCGCGGTCTCGAGCGCCGTGACCAGCGTCCCCTGAATCTTGTTGCGGGCGTCGGCGTCGTCGCCCACGCGCGCGAAGCTCACCTTGGCGAGCTCGATGTACCAGGCGCACAGCTCGTCCCACAGAAAGTGATAGGCGGCCTGCGCGGCGTCGGCGATCCGGTATTCCTCTAGCGCGCCGTCGACCTCCTCGGCCACCCGCTGCACGCGCGAGAGGATCCAGCGCTCGGGCAAATCCAGCTCGGCGCCGTCGGGACCGTCGGCGATCCGATCGGCGAAGCGGTCGGCGTCGTAGCCCTCCAGGTTCATGAGGGCGAAGTGGGTCGCGTTCCAGATCTTGTTGGCGAAGCGGCGCGCGTCCTCGACGTTGGACATCGCGAGCTTGATGTTCTTGCCCTGCGTCGCGTGGGTGGTCAGCCAGGCGAGCGCGAAGCGCAACGCGTCCGCGCCGTACTTGTCGATCACGCTCAGGGGATCGATGGTGTTCCCCTTGGTCTTCGACATCTTCTCGCCCTTTTCGTCCGTCACCATCGTGTGAAAGTAGACGGTGCGGAAGGGGACCTTCTTCATGAAGTGCAGGCCCGCCATCAGCATGCGGGCCACCCAGAAGAAGAGGATGTCGTAGCCGGTGTCGAGCAGGCTGGTCGGGTAGAAGGTCTTGAGCTCGCGGGTGTCGCTCGGCCAGCCGAGGGCCGCGAACGGCCACAGCCAGGACGAGAACCAGGTGTCGAGCACGTCCTCGTCTTGGGTCAGCGCAGTGCCCCCGCACTTTCCGCAGGCGCCGGGCGCGGTCCTCGCCACGGTGGCCTCGCTACACGCGGCGCAGTACCAGGCCGGGATGCGGTGTCCCCACCACAGCTGACGCGAGATGCACCAGTCGCGGATGTTGTGCATCCAGTGGAAAAAGGTCTTGTTCCAGCTCTCGGGAACGAACTTGGTCTTACCCTGCTCGACCGCCTCGATCGCCGGTTTGGCGAGGGGTTCCATCTTGACGAACCACTGGGTCGACAGCATCGGCTCGACGACGGTGGCGCAGCGCTGGCAATGGCCGACGGCGTGCACGTGCGGCTTCGACCCGCGCTCGAGACCCAGCTCCTTGAGCCGCGCCTTGACCGCCTTGCGCGCGGCGAAGCGGTCGAGACCGGCGAACGGTCCGCCCTCGGCGTTCACCGTCCCCGTATCGTCGAAGATCGAGATCATCGGCAGGTCGTGGCGTTGCCCGGTCTCGAAGTCGTTCTGATCGTGCGCCGGCGTCACCTTCACCGCGCCCGTTCCAAACTTGGGATCGACCAGGATCGGGTCGGCGATGATCGGAAATTCGCGCTTTGTAAAAGGATGCCGCACCAGCTTGCCGATCTTCGCGGCGTGTCGCGGATCGTCCGGGTGGACGGCGACGGCGGTGTCGCCCAGCATCGTCTCGGGCCGGGTGGTGGCCACCACCACCTCGCCGGCACCGTCGGCCAGCGGATAGGCGAACTCGTACAGCTCGCCCTGCGTCCCCTCGTCGTAGTCAACCTCCAGATCCGAAAGGGCCGTGCGACAGGACGTGCACCAGTTGATGAGGCGGCGCGCCCGGTAGATGAGGCCCTCTTCGTGCAAGCGCACGAAGGCCTCGATGACGGCCGCCGAGTAGCCGGGGTCCATCGTGAAGACGGTCCGCTCCCAGTCGAGCGAGCAGCCGAGCTTCTTGAGCTGGTCGAGGATCCGATCGCCGGTTCGCTTGCGCCAGTCCCACAGGCGCTCGACGAAAGCCTCCCGTCCGATGTCGTGCCGGCTCTTCCCCTCCTTCTCGCGCAGCTCGCGCTCGACCACCATCTGCGTCGCGATCCCGGCGTGGTCGGTGCCGGGCAACCACATGGCGTTGTAGGCCGCCATCCGCCGCCAGCGGGTGAAGATGTCCTCGATCGTGTCGCCGAGCGCGTGCCCGATGTGCAGCGACCCGGTGACGTTCGCCGGCGGGATGACAATCGTGAACGGCGCCTTGGGCGCAGTGGCGTCGGCGTGAAAGTATCCGCGCGCCATCCATTCGGCGTACCAGCGGGGTTCGATCTCGGCGGGCTCGTAGCTCTTCGGCAGGTCGGCCATCGGAGTCGGTTTTAGCGCGGATCACCGGCTGTTGTCGCGCCGGGCCACCCAGGTGGTCCAGGCGCCGCCCCCATCTGGCACGGCGTTCGCAATTGCAACGACCCGTGCGCCTGGTCTTCGATCGCGGAACGCTCCTCTTGGCAGATCTGGCCGATCTGCCGGCCGGGATCGATGTCGGCAAGATTGCCGGCGTTCTGTGGGACGCGCGGATCGGTGGGTACCGCGCGCCCGCGAGGCTCTGCTACGCGATCGCGTCGGAGCTCCGCCGTCGGGGCGTCCGGATCGCGGCGCAGCCCTGTCCGGATCTCACGCCACCGTCCGAATTTCGTCCCCTCGAGCTGCGGCCCTATCAGGACGCGGCGCTGGCCGCCTGGCGCCAGCGTGGACGCCGCGGTCTGGTGGTGCTCCCCACCGGCAGCGGCAAGACGCGCATCGCGCTCCACGCCATCGCGACCACGCGCACGCCCTGCCTCTGCCTTGTGCCGACGCGCGCGCTGCTCGCGCAGTGGACCTCGGCACTGGCCGCGATCTGGGACGGACCCATCGGCCAATTCGGCGACGGTGCGCGCGCGGTCGGGCCGGTGACCGTGGCGACCTTCGCCAGCGCCTACCACCACATGGCGAGCCTCGGCGACAAGTTCGGTCTGCTGATCGTGGACGAGGCCCATCACTTCGGACAGGGGACGCGGGACGAGACCCTGGAAATGTCGATCGCGCCGCTGCGGCTGGGGCTCACCGCCACGCCGCCGGCGCTCGGCCCGGCCGCCAGACGTCTGGCCACTCTAGTTGGCCCGGTGGTGTTCGAGCGAACGATCGGGGATCTGGCCGGACGGTACCTCGCGCCGCTCGAACGGATCACCTGGCGCTTGACGCTGGATCCCGACGAGCGGCGCGAGCACGACGCGCTCTGGGAGGTCTATCGGCAAGCGCGCCGCGCGTTCGAGGGCAATCACCTGGCAGGGGCGTGGGAAGATTTCCTGCACCAGGCCGCGCGCACCGACGAAGGCCGCCGTGGGATCGCGGCCTGGCGGCGCGCCCGTCGGATCCTGGCGTTCCCCCGGCGCAAGCGCGAGGCACTGGCCCTACTGCTCGGCCGCCACCGCGCCCAGCGGACATTGGTGTTCGTGGCCAACAACGAAACCGCCTACCGCGTGGCGCGCGAGCACCTGATCATGCCGCTCACCTGCGACATCGGACGCGGCGAACGCGAGCGGGTGTTGGCGCGCTTCCGCGACGGCGCCCTGCGCGCGCTGGTCTCCGCACAGGTGCTCAACGAGGGGCTGGATGTCCCCGACGCGGAGGTCGGAATCGTCGTGGCCGGGCGACTGGGCGAACGCGAGCACGTGCAGCGGGTCGGGCGGCTGCTGCGGCCGGGCGACGGAAAACGCGCGTTGGTCTACGAGCTGGTCGTCGAGCAGTCGAGCGAAGTCCGCCAGGCCGAAAGGAGGTGGGAGAGCTTTGCTATCCGAAACCGATCTGCCGCTTAGGCTCATCGAAGAGCGCGCGTTCATCGATTTCCTGGGACCCCAGGACGAACCGTGGCTCCGTGTCCTCCTCGCCGAGATGGCGCGCTTCGAAGGCCGCCGGCGGCGGGAGCTTGCGGAGCGCCTCAGCGAGCCGCTGCCCTGCGAGACGCCGTACTTCAAACGCCGGGCCGCCACCCGCGCGCTGCTGCGTCTGTGGCGCCGGGAGCGCGGGGCCAACGGATCGGGGCCAGCCGGCGCAGACCCCGCTCACACGCGGCTGCGGCCGGCCGAGCTGCGCGCGGAGCTATTCGGCGCTGCCGCCGCGGGCGAAACGCCGGCGGCGTCCCTTGTCGACGAGACCGCGGCACGCCTGGGCATCGCGCCCGCCGCGCTGATCGAGGCGCTGTTCGCCGATCTGCCCGGCGAGCGTCCGGTGCGGGCGCCGGATCCGCCACCCACCCCCGCCGAGGCCGCGCTGCGCACCAACCTGGCGATCGCCCAGGCCGTCCTCATGCGCGCTTGCCGTGTCGAGCTGCGGGTCGAGGGCGGCATACGCCCGATCGTTCGTCTGGCCAAGCTGCGCGGCCTGCTCTGCACCATCACCGACGGCGATCTCGCCGAGCCGGCGCGCCCGGTACTGGAGATCTCCGGACCGTTCTCGCTTTTTCGCCACACGCTGCTCTACGGACGCGCGCTGGCGGAGCTTCTGCCGCACCTGGCCTGGTGCGCCCGCTTCGAGCTGCGCGCAGCGTGCGCCGTGCGCGGACGAATCGCGACGGTTTCGGTCGAAAGCGGCGATCCGATCTTTCCCGCGGCGCCACCGACGCCCTTCGACAGCCGCCTCGAAGAACGCTTCGCCGCCGACATGGCCCGGCTGGCTCCCGACTGGGACGTCATCCGCGAGCCCGAGCCGGTGCGGGCCGCCGCGACGCTCATCTTCCCAGATTTTCTCCTTCGCCACCGTATCCATCCGGAGCGGCGGGTGCTGGTCGAGATCGTCGGCTTCTGGACGCCGCAATATCTGGCGACCAAGCTCGAAAAACTGCGGCAAGCGCAGCTCCCGGCCTGCATCCTCTGCGTCGACGAAGATCGCGCCTGCGCGCCGGGCGATCTGCCGGCGGGGATGCCGGTCGTCGCCTTCCGCCGCCGCGTCGACGCCGCGGCCGTCATGCGGGAGGTCGAGCGGCTCACCGCCACAGCCGGCTCGAAGGCGGCATGAGTATGCTAGCGCGAAGCTGACGACAACGCGAGCCGGGGCAGAGGGACGTAGCCCCGGTGCACGAAGCGCCACTCGACGGTGGCGTTGTCGCGTAGACCCAGGGCTGCGAAGGTGGCGTCCGACAGATCGATGCCGGCTTCGTTGCTCGGCTTGCGGAACGCCCCGTGCCCGCGCTCGGCCGCGGGTCGCCGGCCCGCCGTCCAGTAGTCGTCGTCGACGTTCCAGGGACCGACGTCGAGCACCGGAACAACCAGGGTGCGAACGCCGTGGCGAAGCTCGACGTTCTTTCGCAGCGCCGAGCGGTGCGGCAGCGCGACGAACAGGTCTCCGGGCCGGATGATCTGGCCGCAGGCCAACCGCCGGCCCGTCAGCCCCTCGCGGGTGGCGAAGACTGCCTGCCACGGGCCCGGCTGCGCCGCCTCATAGCCGGCCCAACCGGCGACCGCGACGAAGACGCATCCCAACCCCACCATCCTGAGTCGCCGACGACCTCGCCGGCCGAGCCGCGCGCGCATGCCCATCGAATAGACTTCCGCCCCCGCGGAAGCAAGTTATCGAACCGACGACCGACGCTCGGGAGCCAATCGAGCGTCCTTCCGGACAACGCCCGTCCCAAGCCGTCAGATTCTGCGACGGGGGCACTAGCTTCCCAGCGCCTTTTCGGTCTGTTCCTTGCCGTCGAAGCGGAAGAGCTTCTGTTTCCCTTCGACGACGGTGATCAGGTTCACCGGTCGGCGCCACACGCGGCCCAGCGCCGCCAGGGTGGCGCGGGCGTGCTCCATCTCTAGATCGGTCCCCTCGTGGCGGTGGCGGATCAGAAGCTCACCCCGGTTGTCGTGATTGGCGTCCTCCACGAAGATGAACGGGTCGCCAAAGTTGGTTAGCGAGAAGAGCATCTTGTGTTTGATCTTCTCGAACTCCCGCGAATCGATCTCGTAGTTGCCGCTGCGGTCGTTGAGCGAGAACGAGAAGAACTTGTTCCGCTCGCAGAAGTCCGCGGTGAAGTACTCGTCGATGAAAGTCACGTCGTTGTAGAGCTTGCGAACCTCGAAGATCTTCTTGCGCCCGAGACCCACCCGCTTGTCCCAGGTCCGCCGCGCATCGAGGCTCTCGCACTCGTTCCAATCGCGCCCGAAGCGCCCTTTATCCCAGCGCTCCTCGACATCTCTCAATAGCTCGATCCCGATCTTGTAGGGATTGAACTGTCCCGGCGCGGTAGCCAGCACGCTGGCGTTGTGGTCGGCGTAGTCGATGATCTCCGAAACCTTGAGCGCTTTTTCGGTCATGATCCGGCTGTGCCAGTAGGCGGCCCAACCCTCGTTGAGAATCTTGGTCTGCCGCTGCGGCGCGAAGTAATAGGCCTCGTCGCGCACGATCTCGAGAATGTCGCGCTCCCAGGGATCGAGCGGCGCATTCTGCAGGAGGAACAGCAAGACGTCGCGCTCCGGCTCTAACGGATTCTTCTTGGGCTTGTCGCGCTCGCGCTCCATCTTCCGCCGCTGCTCGTCCAGGTACTCGGGCGGGTTGATGAACCTGTCCATGTAGTCCTTGGCGCGGATGCGCGGAATCTCCGCCGTCTTCTCCTCTCTTTCCTTCTCCCGCTCCGGTGGCGCCCGGCGGGTGATGAACGGCGACATCGGATCGATCAGATTCTCCAGGCACAGACAGGAATCGATGAAGCTCTCGACCTTCTCGATGCCGAGCCGCTCGACGTGGCGGCGCACGCGGGTCGCGTGGTTCGCCATCCCGTCGATCATGCGGCGGTTGGTTTTGGAGAAGAAGTAGTTGTTCTTGAAGAAGTCGCAATGCCCCAGCACGTGCGCGATGACCATCTTCTGATCGACCAGCGAGTTGCCTTCGAGCAGGTAGGCGTAGGCCGGGTTGTTGTTGATGACCATCTCGTAGATCTTCGAGAACCCGTAGATGTGACTCTTGGAGAGGTGCTCGAACTCCATCCCGAAGCGCCAGTGCGGGTAGCGGACCGGAAAACCCCCGAAAGCGGCCACCTCCTGCATCCGCTTGTAGTCGAGGATCTCGAACTCCACCTCCCAGAAGTCGAGGCCGTAGGCGCGTCCGTACCCTTCGATCTCGCGCTGGATGTCGGACAGATACGGGGGAAGGGACGCCATCTATTTCACGAGGGCCCGGCTCGCTGCCGCTCGCGAGCCGCCGGTCCCCCCTCGCCTCGCATGGCGAAGCCGCGCTTCGCTCGTCCTTTCGGTCGAGTTGTTCATTTGCCCTTGCCCAGGAAGTCGCGGATCGACTCCATGATCGCGTCCTTGCCCTTGATCTCCGAGACCACCAGGCTGTCGTCCTCGTCGAAGTGCTCGTTCAGGTCCTTGATGAACTGCCCCGAGCCGTAGGGGCTCTCCACCTGGCCGTAGCAAAAGAGGTTCACCTTGGGGAGGATCTGGGTCTTCAAGATATCGACGCACTGGACGGTGTCGTCGACCGACCAGTTGTCGCCGTCGGAGAAATGAAACGGATAGATGTTCCACTCTGAGGGTGGGAAGTCGTCCTCGATCATCTTGGCGCACAGCTTGTAGGCGCTCGAGATCATGGTCCCGCCCGATTCGCGCGTCCGGAAGAAGGTGTCTCTGTCGACCTCCTTGGCGACCGCGTCGTGGATGATGTAGCGCGACTCGAGCCCCTTGTACTGGCTGCGCAGCCAGGCATCGATCCAGAAGGATTCGATCCGGACGATCTCCTTCTGCTCGTCGCCCATCGACCCCGAGACGTCCATGATGAACAGCATCACCGCGTTCGACTGGGGCAGCGGCGTGGTCCTCCAAGAACGGTACCGGCGATCCTCGCGCACAGGCACGATGATGGGGTTCGCCGAGTTGTAGGTTCCGGTCATGATCTGCCGGCGCAGGGCCTGGCGGAACGTCCGCTTGAAGTGGCGCAGCGATTCGGGGCCGGCCCGCCGGATCCCGACGTAGCGGTCCTTCTGCGCGATGATCCGCTGCTTACCCTTGGGCTCGATGCGGGGAAGTTGCAGCTCCTCGCCCATGATCTGCGCCAGCTCCTCCAGCGACAGCTCGACTTCCAGCGCGTGCTCTCCCGCCTGATCGCCGGCCTTGCCGCTGCCGTCGGCGTTGGGATCGCCTTTGCCCAGGCTGTCGCCGACTTCGCCCTTTCCCTGCCCGACGCCGCCCCGATCCTTGCTCCCGAAGCGGAACCTCGGGACGTTGATCTGCGGCAGCGGGATGGAGACCAGATCCTTCCCCTTGCGGCCGATGAGCTCGCCCTGCGAGATGTACTTGCGCAGGTCCTGCTTGATCTTCCCGCGTACGATGTCGCGGAAGCGGCCGTGGTCCGGATCGATCCGCAACGCCATCAGATCACCAGATCCACGAATCGACCCGAGGCCGGGTCATACACCCCCAGCCGTTGCCCCTTGGCCTTGGCCGAGACCGCCTGTTCCAGCATCCCGAGCGCGCGGGTGAGAACCGCCAGCGGCTGCTCCGTCTTGAGATCCCCCATGAGCTTGACGAGCAACGCCGCCGCCTGGCCGTTGACCTCGACGTTCACGGCCGGAAGCGCTTCACGCGTGGTGCGATCCATGCCTGGCGACGACCTTTCGCCCTAGTCCTTGACGTCGCCTCTGGCGAAGATCGAGGCCACGAAGTTGAGGACGTCGGTGGCGCAGATCTCGCAGTAGCCGTAGTTGCGGATCATGCGGTTCTTCACCACGTCGATCTTCTCCTGCGTGTCGCGATCGACGACGGCGGAGACCAGGCTGGTCAGCTTGATCGAGTCCTTCTGGTCCTCGAACAGCTTCAGCTCGAGCGCCTTTTGTAGACGCTCGTTGGTGCGGAAGTCGAACTGCCGCCCCTCGATCGCCAGCGCGCCGATGTAGTTCATGATCTCCCGGCGGAAGTCGTCTTTGCGCGAATCGG
>Ga0209863_10001005_pt1 | contig 11746 bp, 10 predicted proteins | sample OrgsoiDNA2013046_FD_185796 | JGI IMG/M metagenome (GOLD analysis project Ga0209863, IMG submission 185796) | Permafrost soil microbial communities from the Arctic, to analyse light accelerated degradation of dissolved organic matter (DOM) -... | ecosystem: Environmental > Terrestrial > Soil >...
CGTCGACGACCCGAACCCGAAGCGACGCGAGCAGCAGCAGTGCGGCGGCGGTTCGACCACCCGTGACGACAACGAGGCCAGATTCCCTTGCTAGCGCGGCACATTTCGACCGCCACCGCAAGAAGCGCGGCGCCTCTTGGATGCACACGACGTCGGGCTCGCAGGCGCGGATCACCGTTGACACCGCTTGGGCGTCGTCGCGCAGCGATCGCACGTTGTAGCTGAGAACTCGCAGTTCGGTCGGCAAAGACGGTCCCTACTTGACGAGGTGGGGTGGCGATGGAGGTGGCTCTGTCATCGGGTGATCGGTGCCTATGGTGGGGATCCGACCGGTATCGGCGAACGCGGTCGTCGTTGTGGCGATGACCGATGGTGCCCCCTCGTCATGCACCCAGCAAGTGCTTCCCACCGCCGGGCAGTCACCTGGGGCCGTCGCCCACGTGGTGTGGCCGTCGAGTGCGTAGACGCTGCCCTTTATCCCGAAGTGGTCGCCGAGCGTGAAGGTGCGCGGCGCGACGATGCTCTGATCGAACTGGTCGAACACGATCGCCACACCTGGAATGGGTTGTCCTGGCTGCGGCGTGAGGCTTGGCACGCTCGCGATGAGGGAAGGCGGGCCGACGCTGCCCACCGGCGTGCCGATCATGCCCTCGACCGTCATGGTCCCGGTGCCGTAGAAGAGCAAGGTCACGCCGGTTCCGACGACCAGCCCATCGGATCCGTCCGATAAGAAGCTGGCGATGCTCGAGTTGACCTGGACGTCAAGGTTGGTGTTGTCGAAGACATACAACCCAGGCTTGAGCGTGCACGAGAAGCCGCTGACGACGGTGACACCTGTCGGGAAAATGTCGGGAGTGAAAAGTCCCGGAGTCGTGGGGCATCCGGAGTCAGGATCGAGGGGGCCAGCGGGAGGCACTGCGGCCGGATCGGGCGGAGCCAGGGAGGGATCCGGAAGCTCCGATCGGAACGGGAATCCGGTGGGCGGCGGCTGCGGCTTCGGCTGGCCAGTGCTCTCGTCGAGGGCCGGATCACATGGTCCGCAGGTTGGCGGTAGCGGCTGTCCTGACAACGCCTGCGAGATAGGCGACACGGCTATTGAGCTCACGCCGAAAAGGCCGCCGAACGTAGCCTGCACGTGCTGCACGGGCAGCTTGACCCGCACCTGGTATGAGGTCACGCCCGGATTCGTCGACGTCAAGGTCGAGATGCACGTATCGGTCGTGTCCGCGTCGGCTGGCAACGTCAGCGGTGTCGGGTCGGTACATCCGGCCCAATTCGTGATGCCCATGTTGTCGCTGACGTAGCTCTTGACGGCGTCCGCGACCTCGGACGTCGTGCCGCCACTCGCGAACACGCGGACGCCCGCAAGCGAGGCCGCGTCGACAGTGTTCTGGGCCTGTGATCGAACCTGCTCGGCATGCCCGATGTCGACGACCAGCGCGCCAAATCCGAACAACGCCACAGAGAGCAGCGCCACCAGAATCGCGATCGCGCCGTCGTCACGCCCCGCCCGACCGGCGTGCGCGACCACCCGTCGTCCGATCACGTGCACCAGCCCCAACCGCCCGGCGCGGTATCTTCCTCCCCGCCGGGGTCTGCCTGCGGGCGGGCGACGCTCTCGAGCTGGGTCACGATCCTCGACCGGATCGCCACCTGCCCGCTATGCCGCGGCAGTGGCACGTACCCGGTCAGACCTTGGACGGCGATGACCTCGCACACGATCAGCTGCTGGCCTGGAAACCAGCCGGTCGGGTTGCCGGGGTTGGTGGGGTCGGTCGGAAACACCACCTTGACGAACGATTTGCCGGTGATCGAGCCGGTGTTGTTCTTCACCATGCACATCAGCTCGCCGACCGCAGTTGAGGTGCCGGCCTGCGCATCTGACGGGGTCGTGCAGGTGGTGGTGTCGAGGTTGCCGACGACGGCCTGGCGCGCTGCGGTCTGCACTCCGGACTGCGCGTTGATGGTGTTACTGAAGTACAGGCCGTAGTCGATGATGCCGAACAAAATCAGCACCAAGATCGGCAGCACCAGCGCGAATTCGACAGCGGCGGCGCCCGAATCGCCCGCCAAGCGCTGCCGCATCCGTGACATGGGCCAAGGGTAGCCGCCGCCTCAGCGCATAACACCGAAGATCGTGGAGCCTGCGGGTCGCTCTAGCAACGTGTGCACTCCACAATCCCTGGCCGAACCGGCGGCGGGGTCGCGGGGCACGGGAAAGACCTAGCGGAGGCGGGCCAGATCTGACGCGCCGACGAGACCCGCCGAGCTACCTAGCTCGGCGGCGAGGATCGGCGGGTGCGGGCGGTAGCCGCCACCACTGAGGGCCGCAGCAAACGCGCGCCGCGCCGGATCAATCAAAATGGCGCCGGCATCGGCAGGCCCGCCACCGATCACGAAGCAGGCGGGGTCGAGGACCGTCGCGATGTCGGCAAGGCCTTGTCCGACCCAGCGGGCAATGGTCTCGAAGCACTGCCGCGCGCCTTCGTCGCCGGCATGGGCCGCTTCGGTCACCAGCGGGCCGGTGATGTCGTCGATCCGACCGGCAACCGCCGCCAGCAAGTAGGGCACGCTGGCCGGGGCCAGGCTGGCAGTCTCCTTGGCCGCGCGCACCAGCGCGTTGCCGCTGGCGTACTGCTCCCAGCATCCGCGGTTGCCGCAACCGCACGGCCGGCCGTCCGGAACCACCCGCATGTGACCGGGCTCGCCGGCGATGCCGTACCCGCCCCGAAACAGCTTGCCCTCGAGCACGATGCCGCCGCCGATGCCGGTACCGAGGATCACCGCGACCACGTTGCTCTGTCCGCGGGCGGCTCCGAACCGCGTCTCTGCCCACGCGTGACAGTTCGCGTCGTTCTCGACCACGATCGGCAGATCGATGAGCTTCGACAGCCGCAGCTTCAACGGCTCGTTACGCAACACCAGGTTGGGCGCGAACATCACGTTAGCCCGGTCGAGATCGATCCACCCGGCACAGCCGATGCCCACCGCCTCGACCTCGTGGCGGGCGCGCAGCGTGGCCACCACCGCCGCGATGACCTCGGCGATCGCCTCCGGCTCGGTTTTCGGCGTGCTGAGACGCTCGTGATCGATGATGCGACCGGTTTCGTCGACGACACCGCCGAGCACCTTGGTGCCGCCGACATCGACACCGATCGTCAAACTCATGCGGTCATGCTTCCACGCGGGCCTTCAAAGCCCGCAATGCGGTATCGATGAGCACCTGCTCGGCCTTGCGCTTGAACACGCCCAGCAACGGCACGTCGACATCGATCGAGAGCGCGTATTCAACCTCGGTTCCGGTGCGGGTCGGTGCCAACCGGTAGCTGCCATCCATCGCCTTGATCGTGGTGCCGCGAACGAGATGCCAGCTGACCTCGTCGTCCGCCCATGAATAGGCCAGGGCATAATCGTCAGCCACCACGCCCGCATCGAGCACGAAGCGGACGACGGTTGCGCGGCCCGTACCGTCGACCTCAAGGACCTCGACCTGCTTGAGAAACGTGATCCACTCGGGGTAGGCCGCAAAGTCGGAGATGACCGTCATCACGGCGGCCGGCTCGGCGTCGATCACAATGCTCGAGCGGGTGAGGTCGGTCACCGCGCCCACGCTAGTGGCCGCGGGTGAATCGACGACGGCGCGCGAGGTTAGAAGATCGTGCCGAAGATGTACATCGCCGCGATGACCACCGCGATGATGCCAAAAATACCGCCCGCGATGATCATTGCCTGAGTGCTCGTCGGCAGCCCAGTTCGCCCGATTCGCTGGAGGAAGTCGGGTTCGCCGGCCGCCCCGGCCAGGAACGCGGTCCCACAGGTCGGACACTGCGTTTCGTCAAACGAGACCACTTCGCCGCAGCTGGTGCACGGCCAACCGACTGCCTTGGCATCGGGATCGGCCGGCAATTCGATTCCGTCGGCAGGAGCTACAGCCTCGAGAGCAGACAGTGGCGCAGTGGGGTGATCGATCCGGCCCGATGAACCAGCTGCCACCGCGGCGTAGCTCGGCTCGAGCACGGCGGCCGCGACCGGCGCAGGCGCGGGCCGGAGGTCCGCGAAGCACAACGTGCACCACTGCGATCCTGCCCGCACCAGCGCACCGCACTGCGGGCAGCGAACATCGGTCTGATCGGTCACGACGATGTCGTCGGCAAGTAAGGCGCCGACCTTGACCACCTGAAGTCGGTAGGCCCAAGAGATGGCGGGTCGGGCACTGCTGCGGATACGTTCCCTCGAGTGGCGGTCGGAGGCAGCGTGCACGAGTTCACCTCACCTGCCGTGGTGAGCATCGCGGACGATGCAACGTTGACTGACATCCTCGCCACCCATGCGACGACGAGGCCGGACGCCGTGTTGTTCCGCCGCCGCCCAGCGACCACCGACCCAGGCCAGCCAGCGCGCGAGCGGTGGACGCCGGTCAGCGCGGCCGACTTCTTCGCGCAGGTCGAGACGCTGGCCGCGGGCTTCCTAGCGGCCGGATTTCGCAGCGGCGAGCGGGTCGGGCTGCTCTCGCGAACCCGGTACGAGTGGACGCTCACCGACTACGCGCTCTGGCACGCCGGTCTGGTCACGGTGCCGATCTACGAGACCTCGGCACCCGACCAGGTCGGGTGGATCCTCGGCGACTCCCAGGCCGTCGGCGTCGTCGTCGAAACCGCAGGGCACGCCGAAACAGTCGAGGTGATCCGAGACCAGACGCCCGATCTACGTCACGTCTGGGTGATCGACCAGGGCGGGCTGGAGGACGTCGCAGCGGCGGGCCTTGCCGCCAGTCCCGAGGTGCTGGCCACGGCAAGGCGCTTGGTCAACGCGGCCTCGCTGGCCTCAATCATCTACACGTCGGGCACGACTGGCCGCCCGAAGGGATGCGCCCTGACCCACCGCAACCTCTTGTACGGCGCCACGAGCGCGGTCGAAAGCCTGCCGGCGCTGTTCATCGGCGACGCGAGTGCGCTGCTGTTCCTGCCGCTGGCGCATGTGTTCGCGCGCGAGATCCAGGTCGCCACGGTGCACGCCGCCGTGCCGGTCGGGCACTGCCCCGACACCCATTCCTTGCAGGAAGATCTCGCCGCGTTCAAGCCGACGCTGCTACTCGCCGTCCCGTATGTGTTCGAAAAGCTCTACGCAGTCGCCCATCAACGGGCAGTCGACCAGAACAAAGGAAAGATCTTCGCTGCTGCCGCCGCCACCGCCATCAAGGCCAGCGAGGCGATGGAGTCCAGCCGGGTGCCACTCCTGCTGCGGCTCCGGCGGGCGGCCTTCGATGTCGTCGTGTTCCGGAAGCTGCGAGCAGCTCTCGGCGGCGAAGTCGAGTGGGTTATCTCCGGCGGAGCGCCGCTCGGGACCCGGCTCGGTCACTTCTTCCGCGGGGCCGGCATCCCGGTGCTCGAGGGGTGGGGGCTCACCGAGACGACCGCGGCCGCGGCGGTCAACCGGCCGACCGCCGTGAAGATCGGCACCGTAGGGCCACCGCTGGCCGGCACCACGGTGCGGGTGGCCGACGACGGAGAGTTGTTGGTGCGCGGCCACCACGTCTTCGACCGCTACTGGGCCGCCCCCGAGGCCACCGCGGCCGCACTCGACGACCAGGGGTTCTTCCACACTGGCGATCTCGGGGAAATCGACAGCGCAGGCTTCGTCAGTATCACCGGACGCAAGAAGGAAATTCTGGTGACCGCCGGTGGCAAGAACGTGGCGCCGAGCCAGCTCGAAGACCGCTTGCGCGGCCACCCGCTGATCTCGCAGGCAATGGTCGTCGGCGATCGACGCGCCTACATCGCCTGCCTCATCACGATCGATCCCGAAGCGCTGACGACCTGGAAGACGAAGGTCGGCAAAGATCCAGCACTCGGCGTCGAAGAGCTACGCAATGACCCTGACCTGCTCGCCGAGATCCAGGCGGCCGTCACCGATGCGAACCGGGTTGTCTCTCGCGCTGAGTCGATCCGCCGCTTCCGGATCCTCGACCGCGACTTCACCGAGGCCGGCGGCCAGTTGACGCCGACGCTGAAATTGCGGCGCGACGTCGTGATGCGCGAGTTCGCCGATGACATCGAAGGTTTGTATCTCGCCACGGAACCAGGTCCCGGCGTGGCACCCTGAACCGGGGGGTCACGGGTCACAGGCGCGCCGGCGCGTTAACGGCACGCGCGTACCGGAGGTGAGCGATGCCCGCCCAGGTCGAAACGATCGGCCTGCGGGTCGCGTTCGGGCCAGTCGTCGCCGTCCATTCACTCGATCTCGCCGTGCAGCCGGCCGCTTCGGTTGCCCTCGTCGGACGCAACGGCGCCGGGAAATCCACCACGCTGCGGGTGCTTGCCGGCGTCCTGCCCGCAACGAGCGGCGAGGTGCTGATCGCCGGCATCGACGTGACCCGTGACCCGGCGACAGCGAAGGCACGGGTCGGCTACTGCCCGGACGTCGGCGGGCTGATCCCGAGGGCCACGCCGTGGGAGCACCTCGCTCTGGCAGCCAAGCTGCGCGGCTTGCGACCGAACTGGACGCAGCGGGCGCAGGGGTTGCTCGAGCAATTCGACCTGGCCGGTGCCGCCGACCGCGTCACCGCCGGGTTCTCGCACGGAATGGGTCGTCGACTGTCCGTTGTCCTCGCCGTACTGCACGAACCGCAGGTCTTGCTGCTCGACGAACCATTCGACGGTGTCGATCCCCTCGGCGTCGATGCCACCCTCGAGGTCATCGCCCAGGCGCGAGCAGGCGGGTCGGCAGTGATCGTCTCGACTCACCTGCTCGACCTGGCGGCCAGCGCGTGTGAGGAAGTCGTGGTACTGCGTGCCGGTCGCGTGGTGGCCGCCGGTCCGTCGGCGGAGTTGCGCGGCGACGCGGGCCGGCAGCGTTACCGCGCTCTGCTGTCATGACGCACGCCCAACTGCCCGCCCTCGTGCGGCTGCGCTGGCACATGGTCAGGGTCGAACGTGTTCGGGTCGGCTTGCTGGTGCTTGCCGCCTTGGTACCCGGGTTGTTGTGTGCCGCCGTCATCGCGGGCCAACTCGCCCCGCGCGGCAGATCCTTCGACGCGACGGTGCTCACCCCGACAGCGTTCCTCGGCTTCGCCGTTCTCTCCCTCGTTGCCCCCCTCGCCGCAGGCGGCGGCAACGAGTTGTTCCCACCCGAGCAACTGGTCGCTTACCCGATCAGACCCGCCACCCACTTTTTCGAATCGCTGCTCGTAGCGCCGCTGAACCTGGCGTGGATGAGCCAGTTCGTGCTCTTGTTTGGCATCACGTCCTTCGTCACCGGCACGCGGCCCGGCCTTGGACTCGCCCTTGTTACCACCCTCGTCTACGTGGCAATGGTCACCGTCGCCGGCCAAATGGCCGCCTGGTTCTTGATCGGCGCACGGCAGAACTTGGTCGGCCGTCGCCTGGTGTGGGCCGTCACCGCCGCGGTCGTCGTCGGCACGGTGCTCGTGATCAGGCTGCACCTCGGCTACGCGGTGCTCGACCACGCGCCGACACGGCCTGTCGTCTCTACGGTGCTCGCCGGCGGCGCGCACCGCTACTCGGCCTGGCTATCCGGCACCGCGGCCCTGTTCGCGCTGCTTCTCGGCGGTCTGTGGTGCGGGCCGCGAGTCTGCGCGTGGGCGCTGCGACGTCCGGGCGACCGCACCAGGTTCAGGGAATCGCGCACCCAGCGCCGGCGGCCGCCGGCCCGCACCGCCCTCGCCATGTTGGTGCGAGTGGATCGGGCGAATGTCTGGCGGTCCGCCCCGCTGCGCCGCGGCCTCCTCGTCCTCGCCATCCTGCCCGGGCTGGTCGCCGCAGGTGCTGCCCTGCGATGGGAGTCAGTCGTCCTTGTTCCCGCACTCGTCGCGGCCGGCGCCGGCCTGCTCTATGGCGTCAACATGTTCTGTCTCGATGCGGGGGGCGCTACCTGGTTGGCCTCGCTGCCGCACTCACCGCGCGTTGTCATCGCCGCCAAGACGATCGTGCTCGCCGAGACCATCGTCGGCAGTTGCCTTGTCGCGGCGGTTGCCGGGGTTCTGCGCGCGACGGATCCGCCAACGGTCGCCGACGTGACCGCGATGGCGGGCTGCCTGCTCTCGTGCTCGGCCATCGTGCTGGCTACCTGCCTACGATTGTCGATCCGACGGCCGAACCGGGCCGACCTGCGTGGGCACCGCGACACTCCTGCGCCACCGGCCGCGATGGCGGTCTACTCGGTGCGGCTAGCGACTGTGACCACTTTCGTCGGCTTGCTCTTCTCCCTCGCCGCGCACCAGCAGGCGTGGGCAGCATGCGTGCTGCTCGCCTCCGGTCTCATCGCACTTAGCGGCTTGTCGATCGCCCATAGCCTGCGGCGGTGGGACGATCCGGTGGTTCGCTCGCGCGTGGTGGCCGCCGTCTCGAATGGGTGAGATCAGCTGCCCGCCGGTTCACGTGGAGGGCGCGGCGAGCCTGCTCCGCTGCATCCGTAGGCTTTCCGTGGGAGAGTCATCGCACCCACCGCGTGATTGTGAGCAGGGTGCCGTTGTGCATCGAGAGGAGTAGGGACGCCGAATGGGACGCCGCACTGTCCTGCTCGTCGCCGCCATCCTGGTCGCCGCGCTAGGAGCGGGGCTTGTCGCGATCTATGTGCACGACGTAAACCAACGAGTTGCGGCTCGTGAGGCTCCCGTGCAGATTCTGATCGCGAAGAAAGTCATCCCCGCCGGCACCACCGGGGCGACAGCGAACGCCGAAGGCGATCTTGAGTTCGCCAAGGTTGCCAGCGCAGCGGTCGCGGACGGCGCGCTGCGGACGATCGACACGGTCGCGAACCTGGTGGCCAATGCGCCGATTTACCCGGGCGAGCAAATCCTGAGCAAGAAGTTCGGCAAGCCGGGTGCCTCCAACCTGCTGACGATTCCGGCGGCCGGCACGATGGCGCTGAGCGTTTCGCTGCCCGGGCCGGCGCGAGTCAACGGCTTTATCGTGCCCGGCTCGCAGGTGGCGGTGTTTCTGACGGCCGCCGGGTCGAGCCGGATCATCCTTGACCGGGTCACGGTCATTGCCGTCGGCACTCGTACGTTGGTGCCCTCGTCCGGCCAATCGACTGGGACTGACCCACAGTCTGACGTCGTCACCTTCGGAGTCACAGCCAAGCAGGCTCAGACCCTGATCTACGCCCAGACGGCCGGCTCGATCTACCTCACCCTGCTGACGAGCGACTCGACCACTCCGTCGCTGCCACCGACAACGGCGACGAACGTCTCCGAGCAGTGAGCACCCGCCCATGACCGTCATCGTCGAAGCCGATCCCACTAGGGCCGAGACTCTGCGCTCGGCGCTGGGGTCAGGCGTCCTGGTGTTGAAGACACTCGACGATTTGCGCCGCCACCTCGAAGCACATCCGGGCGAAGACGCCGTCGTGCTCGGGCCGTCCGTCGACCAGGACGCCGCGTTCCAGCTCAGCGATGGTATGCGCATCACCCGCACTAGCCTCGGTGTCGTACTCGTTCGCCGCCGTATCGACACCCCACTCCTCGTCGACGCATTGCGCAACGGCATTCGCGAAGTCGTCGAGGAGCGCAACCTCGCGGGAGTCAATGACGCCGTGCGCCGGGTGCGCGAGGTCGCGGCCGCGATGCGGCAGCGAACCGCCCACGGCGATGGCGAAGACGGACGCCGCGGGGTGGTCGTCACTGTTTTCTCCGCGAAGGGCGGCTGCGGAAAGACAACACTCGCAAGCAATCTGGCGGCCTCACTCGCCGACGGCGGCCGCCGCGACGTCTGTCTTGTCGACCTCGACCTCAACTTCGGCGACGTCGCGATCGTGCTGCAACTCTTCCCGGCGCACACCCTTGCCGATGCTGTGCCGCTGCTTGAGACCCTCGACCTGCCCGCGGTGCTCGCGTTGCTGACGCCGCACTCCCCAGGCTTGTCGGCGCTGGTGGCACCCGTCGAGCCGGGCTCGGCCGAGACGGTGCCGGCGTCACTGATCACCACGATCCTGCAGTTGTTGCGCGAGCAGTTCGCGTTCGTCATCGTCGATACGCCGCCGGCCTTCACCGATCACGTTTTGGCGGCGTTCGACCAATCCGATCTCATCGCGCTGCTCGCGACCCTCGACATCCCGGCCCTGAAGAATCTGAAGCTCACCCTCGAGACCCTCGACCTGCTCAACTACCCGCGCGAACGCTTGCGGGTCGTACTCAACCGGGCCGATTCGAAGGTAGGGCTAGCGTTGTCCGAGGTCGAGAAGACGCTTCGGGTACCCATCGCCCTACACATTCCGTCGTCGCGTGCGGTGCCTGCGTCGATCAACCGGGGCGTGCCGATCATGCTCGATGACCCCGGGCATCCGGTGAGCCTGGCCATTCGGCAGTTCGGCGAAGACCACGTGCTGCCGCTTGCGCATGCGACCTCCGAGCCGATCCCCGCCAATCTGCGGGCCGATCGGCGGGGGCTCCTGCGAAGGAAGTCGAAGACACTGTGAACAGCGGCGCGCCAGCTTGGCGGAGGTACCGATGAGTCTTGCCGATCGTCTTGCGCAAGCGCGTCGGTCGCGCGACGCCGGCGCCGATCCCACCACCCAAGCTCACGACGCGCACTCGGCAAACGGGCGCCGCACCGCCGATCCGTTCCTGCATCTCAAGCGGACTGTGCACACGACGCTGCTCGATAACCTTGGTCCCCAGCTCTACGACACCAGGTTCACCCAGGCCGACCTCGAACAGAAAGTGCGCCACACCCTTCAAGGCGTGCTCGCCCAGGAAGAGACGCCACTCTCGGTCGCCGACCGCACCCGCATCGCCCAGGAGATCGCCGACGACATCCTTGGCTACGGGCCGCTCGAGCCCTTCCTCCGAGACTCCGAGATCACCGAAATCATGGTCAACGGACCCAACCAGATCTACATCGAGCGCGGGGGTCGGCTGCACGCCGTGGCGGCGTCGTTCGTCGACGAGGCGCACTTGCGGCGCACCATCGACAAGATCGTCGCGCAAGTCGGACGCCGGGTGGATGAGTCGAGCCCGATGGTCGACGCCAGACTCGCCGATGGCAGTCGTATCAACGCGGTCGTCCCGCCGGTCGCGGTCGACGGCTCGCTGTTGACCATCCGCAAGTTCGCGACCGACCCCTACGAAGCCGACGACCTTGTCGGGTTCGGCACGATGACCCCTGCGCTCGCGGAATTCCTGCGCGGCTGCGTCAAGGGTCGGCTCAACATCCTGGTCTCCGGCGGAACCGGCGCTGGCAAGACCACCACCTTGAACGTGCTGTCGTCGTTCATCCCATCCGACGAACGCATCATCACCGTCGAAGACGCCGCCGAACTCCAACTGCACCAAGAGCACGTGCTGCGACTCGAGGCCCGACCCCCGAACATCGAAGGCCGCGGCGAGATCCGCATCCGTGATCTGGTGCGCAATGCGCTGCGCATGCGACCCGATCGGATCGTTGTCGGCGAGGTGCGCGACGCAGCAGCGCTCGACATGTTGCAAGCCATGAACACCGGTCACGACGGTTCTATCTGCACGGTGCACGCAAACTCACCACGCGACGTCCTGGCCCGCATCGAGACCATGGTATTGATGGCCGGCATGGAACTGCCCGTCCGCGCCATTCGGGAGCAGATGGCGAGCGCCTTCGACATCATCGTGCATCTGGCGCGATTCAAGGACGGCAGCCGGCTGATCACCTGCGTCAGCGAAGTCGTCGGCATGGCGCCCGACGGTGGCGACACGGTCGAGCTGCACGATCTGTTCGTCTTCGACCACAGCCCCGGTTACGAGGAATCCGGCCGA
>Ga0209863_10001006_pt1 | contig 11743 bp, 7 predicted proteins | sample OrgsoiDNA2013046_FD_185796 | JGI IMG/M metagenome (GOLD analysis project Ga0209863, IMG submission 185796) | Permafrost soil microbial communities from the Arctic, to analyse light accelerated degradation of dissolved organic matter (DOM) -... | ecosystem: Environmental > Terrestrial > Soil >...
GGCCGTGGCCATGTCCAGCTTCACCGGCTCCGCTGCGATCTTTCGCAGGGTCGCCTCGCGGAACGCGGTTTTCTCTTTCCACTTGGTCGAGCATCCGAAGACGCCGGTGTGTTTTACGGACACTTCGCGGTTTGCCAGTAAGGCGTCAATCGCGTTGCGAGCGTCCTGCGTGTTCACCATCTCTTTGCGATAGCTGTTGTCCATGCGGCCTTCGTAGCGCAGCTTGCGGTCTTTGTCGAAGACGAAGACATGGGGCGTAGCTTGAGGGCCGTAGGCGCGGGTAACCGACTGTGTTTCGCCGTCGTAGAGATACGGGTAGTGGAGATGCTTGTATTCGAATCGAATCTTCATTTCGTCGAGGCTGTCGCTGATGTCGGAGGAATCCAGCTCATCGATCCGCAGTGCTTTGGGATCGTTAGGTTCGATGGCTACGACGGCGACGCCGCGCTCGTGGTAGTCGGCTTCGAGTTGTTGAATGCGTTGTTCATACATTTGCGCGATGGGGCAGTGATTGCAGGTAAAGACGATGACTAAAATCGGGGCGGCTGCATACTCCGCGAGCGTATGGGTCTTGCCATCTACGCCGGGCAGAGAAAAGTCAGGAGCGGGCGAGCTCAACGCGAGAATCGGATGACCGGTCGGGGTCGCCGACGTAGCCGTCGAGATATCTTGAGCGGCTTGCAGATGCGGGAGCGCCAGCAACAACACGAAGAACAGCTGCCACATAATACCTCCAACTTCCGTTTCGACAATCCTGAGCGAAATCTTTCGTCGATCGCGTCCCTTACTTCCGGGAATCCGGTGCGGACCCAACCGCGCCCGGGCGAATATTGTGTCGCTCATTGCCGGCACTCCCGGACTGCGTGGGGAGCGGTCGCGGCGTCACATCGGCGTTGACGAGGCCCATCGCCCACTTGATGGCTTCCACGATCATTTTCTGGAAGCGAGGATCGTCCCAGTTTTGCTCGACGTGGCCCAGCGTGGAGTAGTAGACGCGGCCCTTCCCGTACGGTTTAGCCCAGGTTACGACGAAATCGCGGTCCTTGCGGTGAACGTGCGGATTGTTCAGATCGAGTTTGCTGGCGTCGAGGCGCATCAGGACGCGAACTTTTTCCCGCGAATAGTCTTTCATCTGATAGATCTCGTCCTTCAGAACAAAGGACTTGGACCACTGCTGCATTCCCGGGAAATTTGGATCCTCGACGATAATGGGGGCGTCGAAGGTGACCCACGGATGCTCGTCGAAATATCCGCCGATCATTTCGCCGTATTCGGGCCAGGAGGTGAACGTGATGGTCGCGCTGTGCACGCCTACAAAGCCCTTGCCATCATCGTGAACGAAAGATAAAAGCGCGGCCTTTTGTTCCGCGTTCATCTCCAGTTCGCCGCCGGTGTAGAACAGCACGGCGTCGAAGTCGTTCAGATTCTTGGCGTTGTATTCGAGCTTTTGCTTGGTCAGGACTTCGGTGTCGGTTCGAATCGTGGTCGTCCACAGGCCGGACTCCCGGCCCAGGCGTTCGACGGTGGCCATGGCGTGCGACACCGCCTCGTGCCGGTAACCCTTTTCTTCGCCGAGAACCAGGAGATGTTTTATCGGTTGGGTTGCCGCCGGAGCTTGCGACTGGCATCGGCCGCTGAATGCCAGACAAGACACGAATGCAATCGTTCGAATACTCTTCCGCCGAAACCTTGTCACTCGAACCTCCCACATACCGCCCGCCGCCGCAGCTACTTCTTGTTCCCGATCCAGAGAATCGCATTCTCGAAAAGCCTGTTTTGGATCGGGTCGCCGTAAACCATGGGGCCGTGGCCCATGTTGATGTACAGCATCCGGTATTTTGTATTCGTCCATACCACGGGAAGATCGCCGTCGGTAATGATGTCCTTTTTCCCAATGGGATAGTTGGATGGATCGAGCGTTACGAGAACGTGGACATCCTTATTGAGGCGCGGGCTCGGCTTCCAGAGGTACCACTCGTTCGCCGGCGAATCGTAGGTCGCGGGCAGGCCCTTGGTAACAGGATGTTTGCGGTCATCGATGGTCAGTTTCGCAGGCAGGACCGGCCAATTGTTGGTGTAGAACACGGCGTCGCCGAGAAACTGGACGAACCACGGCCAATGCGTATCTTTGTCGTTGTAGGCTGCGACGTGGAAGCCGATCCACCCGCCGCCGTGTTCCATGTACTGTTCGAAGGCCGCTCGCTGCTCGGGAGTTTGCGGGAAATTGTTGAGCCACAGGATCAGACGATACGGCTTAAGATCGTTTTCGTTGAGCTTCGACCAGTCAGTGGTGATATCTAGTGCGAAGTTGTGTTTTGCCGCCAGATCCTTGTAGAAAGCGAGTGCGTCGTTGGCGGTCTTGACGTGATCTGGCTCTACATCGGTTGAATAGAACGCCAGAACCTTGAAAGCTGGTGGCTCCGCTGCGCGGGCGAACCCGCCTGAAACGACCAGCGCCAGCGCGACGGCCATCAACGTTTGAATGACGTCGGGCCGAAACCTTCCACGGTGAACTTTTACTCGAACACGAGCTTGTTTCATTTCTTGTGATTCTCCTGCTGGCTGGCAGCCCAGAAGATGGCGTTGGTAAAAATCTGCGTGAAGGCCGGATTATTAAAATGTTCGGGGCGATGGCCCATGAAAATGTAGACGTTTCTGGCTTTCATGTGTTCGTTTGTCCAGATAACCGGGTGGTCGCCCATCTTCTTGTCAGTGGCCGGCGTATAGGTCGTTTCATCGACGCTGGCGAGCACGTGGACTTTCGGCCGAGGCGTGGTGTCGTAGGTGTACCACTCTTCATCCTTGATCACGAATGGGGAGGCGATGCCGCGCATCACGGGATGATTCTTGTCCTCGACACTGACCGTGCCGGTGACGAAGCTGGCAATGTAATCCTTGAAGCGGATGCCGCCCATGAAGTCATGAAACCACGGCCAGATTTGAAATCCGTCGAACTCTCCCAGCAGCGTGGCGTGGTGAAATCCGACCCAGCCGCCTTTGCCTTCTTCGATGTATTTGATGAATGCCGCCTTCGCGGTGTCGGTCCACATATAGGGCGGGTAGTTCAACTGAAGGAATAGGGCATATTTTGCGAGAAAGGCATCGTCGATTTTTGCCGTGTCTTCGATGTAGTCCACGGCGAAGTTCTCTTTGCCGGCCAACGTTCCCAGCCACATTTTCGCCGCGTCCACAAACGGCTGGTGAATGCCGCCGTGTTCGGCAATCGCGAGCACGTGGAATCGGGCGGGTTGGTCCTGCGCGGGCGCGTCATGACCAACGCAGCTCGACAGCAGAGCCAGCGCGAGCAATCGCACAAATATCCTGAGAACTAAATTGTGCTTGAGTTGGAGCATATCAGTGCGTGTGCACCGCTCCTGGCGTGGAAATGTCCTTCGCGGGCATCGACGCGTCAAACTTCAAGTTAAAAAATCCGACCATCATTTCATCCCAACTCTGCTGGCCCCAAATGACCGCCTTGGTCGGATCGGGATTTTCCGGATTGTTCGGTGAGTTGTCGAAATGTGCGGTGCATTCGATCTTGGTACCTTGCGGCAGGTCGATCGGATCGACGAGGTTGTACCAAAGCTGCCAATGCCAGTTATAAACCGGGACGCTCAGGATCGTTTCGGTTTTGCCGTCGGGAAAAATCAGTCGATATTCGAAGGACTTCCCGCGCGAGTGCATGTGCGGGTGCAGGCCCACGAGCTTGACGTCCTTCTGTACTTCGAACGACGCCGCCACTTTGTAGTCCGGATCGCCCGGAGGAATCTTGAAGGTTCCGTTCGAAGCGGAAAGCGTCAACACGCGGTCTTTGGGCGGCGACTTCTCGAGAACTAGCCCAAGTCTTGTCTGGTCGGTCGTTGGCTTTCCGTTCGGTGTGTAATGGACTTCGAAGACGATATCCGTCCCCGCCTTGATCAGCTTGCCTTCTCCGGGATGCAGAATTTCCGCAGGCTGCCCCGGCGCATAGCCGACCAGAAAATCACTGGGTAACGCGCTGGCGTCGGTCTTTTCATCCGTCTTCGGAGGCGGCGCGATGAAGAACACGCCGGGCTTCTGGTCCTTGAAATAGTTGGAGCCGGGTTCACGAAGATACGCGATGATGTGGTGCACGACGGCGCGATCGGTCGGGCGTACCTCCAGCGCTTGCACCCATTTGTCTTCCTTGAAACCGGTCGGAACGATCACATACTGATAGTCCATAACTCCGGCGGCCGGAACCGGAAAGGGTTTGGGAAGTTGGAAGACCACGTCCGGCGTGGGAATACCCCAGCCTTCCACGAACGTTTTCGCCGCAGGCGGCATGTCTCCCGGCGCACCTTTTTGTGAGCCTCCGTTGACCCACGCAGCCAGCGTTCGAATCTCATCCACCGACAACGATCGCTCGTTCGCGAAATGCCCATACCGGGGATCGGCAAACCAGGGCGGCATGATTTTCTGGGTGACCGCCGTCTTCATCATGCGCGCCCAGGGCAGCGTGTCTTCGTACGTGAGCATCGAGAAGGGCGCCGCTTCACCCGGCCGATGGCAGGTCTGGCAGTGCTTCTGCAAAATCGGTGCGACGTCCTTGGCAAATGTTGGAGGCGGGTTACCCGGTTCTTGCGAACGCGATTTCGCCGTGAGACAAAGTAGCGTGGCTGAGAGAATGCAGAAGCGTGTGAGCGTGCGCCGGACTACTTCCATTTTTGTTCACCTTCCACGATTGTAATGTACCGGTCGAGAGGGAGATCGGTGAAGCGCTGCGCGCCGCCCCCAGGCTGCGGCCACTTTACTTCCAAGGAGTCGATCGCCGTTCGTTTGCCCAATCCCAGAACCATGCGCGGGTCGTGCGACGAAAGGTAGCTGCCTCCACCGGTCTTAAGCCGCTTGCGTGTCAAGTCTCCCGCTTTGTAGCTGACTACCGCTCCGATCGCATCCGGGTTCGCTTTTTTCCCGACTAAGCGAATTCCCAGCCAGTGATTTTGCTTCGCGGCATTATTTCGAAGCAAGAGTGGCGCCCCGTTGTTCACGGAGATCAGAACGTCCACGGCTCCATCGTTGTCAAAGTCGCCGATGGCCAATCCGCGGTACGACATGTTCGTGGAAAACACTGGCCCGCTCTTGGCGCTGACGTCTGCGAACGATTTCCCGTTGTTGTGAAAGAGCAGCAGCGGTTCTTCATAACTGATCTCACCGTGGAGCGACCCGATCAGGTCATCGGGATTGCCGTTCGCCAGGAACAGGTCCAGGTTCCCATCATTGTCGTAATCGAAAAATTTCAATCCCCAGCCGCTCATAAATTTCGTGGCTTTGGCGATGCCCGTCGGAATTGCCATGTCGTCGAACGTGTTGTCTTGATTGTTCTGATAAATAGCGAAATTTTCGCGGTCAATGTTGGCGACAAAAAGATCCTGCCAGCCATCCTCGTTAAAATCAGCCGCATCGGCTCCCATTCCCGAACGCGGGCGACCGTTGGCGCTGAACGCCACGCCAGCTTCAGTGCCAATCTCCGTGAACGTTCCTTTGCCGCTGTTCACAAATAGGAAGTTGGCCGTCGTGTCGTTGGTGACGAAGAGATCCAGCCACCCATCGTTGTTGATGTCGGAGGCTACGACGCCCCAAGCTTTCCCTAAATGGTCGGCGATTCCAGATGCCTTGGAAACGTCGGTAAAGGTGCCGTCTCCATTGTTGCGGAACAACCAGCTGGGCATTGACCGGTAAATTTGGGGGATGCAGTAGTGATGCTTTCCGTCGTCGTGAACGCCGCAGGGTTTGTTTTCTTCCTTGCTGAAGCGCACGAACTGCCCGACAAATAAATCCAGCAGCCCATCATTGTTGTAGTCAAACCACACCGCGCTGGAAGCCCATCCTGGAGCGGCCACACCCGCCTTAGCGGTCACGTCGGTAAAGGTGCCGTCTCCATTGTTGTGGTACAAAATGCTGCGCCCATATTGCGTCACATAGAGGTCGGGAAAACCATCGCGATCGTAATCGCCAACCGCCACGCCTTGGCCATATCCACCCGCCGCCACGCCGGCCTTTTCGGTAACGTCGGTAAACGTACCGTCGCGATTGTTGCGATACAGAGCGTTGCGCAGTGGCGGATCCGGCGTGTAAAAATCGCATTTGCCGCTATTGACCAGATAAATGTCCATCCACCCGTCGTTGTCGTAATCGAGAAACGCGCAGCCGGCCCCCGTAGTTTCGGGCAGATATTTCTCCGGCGACTTCCCATTCGAATGAACCCACGAAATCCCGCTGGCCGAGGCGGGAATCCGTTCGAACGGGAACTCCGGCGCAGGCGCGGCTGCTCTCGCTCGTAGAACCGCTGGCCACGCCCCGAACGCCGCGGTTGTCGCCAATGCTCCAAGCAATTGCCGGCGAGTCATCCATGGACTTCCGCCAGTTGGGGGAACGGTGAGCAAGGGTTCGCGCCGCGGCGTTATTGCGCGTTTCCTTCCGTCGGCGCGGGCTTCTGCGCCAATCGTCGATGTATCGCAAATTCCTTGTCGGCTTCTTCTTTGTGGCCGGTGCGGCTCAACGCCACCGCCAAGTTGTAATGCGCTGACGGATTGCCTTCCTGCAGCCGCACGGCGGCCTCCAGAGGCGCGATGGCTTCCTCGTAGCGCTTCAGTGTGACCAGGCAAAATCCCCAGCCCATGAAGGCGTCACCAAAGCTCGAATCCAGTTTGGCGGCACGCGAGAAATGCGGAATCGCCTCCTCAAGCTCCGATGCCTGCCGCGCCATCTCTCCTAAAATGTATTCGGCGCCGGCATTGCGCGGGTCAATCTGAATTTCTTTTTCGAATTCGCCCTTCGCGCGCTGCACGGAATTGGCTTCTGGCTGCGGCCGCGAAAGCAACAGCCTTCCCAGCAGATAGTGCAGGCCGGGGGCGTCGGGTTCCCTCGCGATCATCGCCTCATACTCGCGCTGGGCCTCGTCCCATTTGCCCTGCATCTCCAGGGCTTCGGCATTAAGCTTATGCGCGGGCAGCGACTGCGGCGCGAAGGTGGCGAGATTCTGTGCGACCCGCGTGGAAAGATCCGAGTAGGCGTGGACCAGAACGAAAAGAACCTCGGGATCCTGAGGAAACTGGTGACTTAGCAATCGCAGAAAATCCAGCGACGCGTCCGCGCTGTCCATATTCATCGCGCAACGCAACCCTACGATCCCGGCTTTCTTCCTGTCTTCCGCCGGCCCCGGGCCGCCCAGGATTCGCTTAAGAGCGGGAAGTGCTTCCTTACAATGGCCCTGCTCCGCGAGTGCCAGGGCTTTTTCCGAGGTCACGCCCGCGCTGCTTCCCGCGGACGGACTTGGCTTCGACTCCTGAGCAACGAGCAGCGGAGTGGGAAGCCAAAGTCCAAAAGCCAAGCAAGAGATGGCAACTGCGCTAGCAGTTGTGGTCATTGGACTGTGGATGTCGCGGTTCAAAAATAGCCTTCCGCCGCCGTGGCTCAAAACAAAAAATGAGGCAGGCGTTGGTAGCGCCTGCCTCATTGTACGTCGTCAGGGTTAGTAGTAGAGCTTCAACGCAAACTGAATGTTTCTCGCCGGTTGTGAGAAGTTGATCACGCCGGTTGTGGAGGTGGCTACCGTGGTATTGGGCGCCGCCAGGTTGACGCGGTTGAACGCATTCAGGAAATCGCCGCGGAATTGCAGCTTGAAGCGTTCGGTGAGGTGGAAGTTTTTCTGCAGGCTGAGATCCCAGTTGTAGAACCCTGGACCGCGCAGTTGGCCGATCTGTGGTGCGCACGTGCCGTAGCCCGCCGCGTTGGAGTAGTTGCTGGGGTCAAACCACAGGATGCCGCCGCCTTGAGCCGCGCTGGCGTTTTGTCGGCCGAACACGGTGTTGGTGCCGTTGCAATCCGGGCGCAAGCCGCGCGAGGCGGTGCCGGTCAGGTCTTTGCCGTTGTTGTATAGGCTCATCGGGAAACCGGTGTGCAGAGTGATGATTGGGCTGATCGTCCAACCACCGACAACCGCGTCAACGGCCTTGTTCATATCTCCACCGAATCTCTTGCCCTTGCCAAACGGCAGATCATAAACGGCGTAGGAGGTCAGGTTGTGAGTTTCATCGTAGTAGCAGGGCGACCATTCCGCCTTCGGGTCGTAAATGTTCTGCCAATACGGCGAGGCGGTGTTGGAGGCCCTGGCGTTGGACCAGGTGCCGTAGTAGCCGCTGTTGTTGGTCATGCACTTGCCGAAGGTGTAGGCCACCTGATATTGCAAGCCGTGGCTCTCGGACTTTTGGAAGACGGCCTGCAGCGCGTTGTACATCATCCGGCCGTTGGATTGCGTGCCGGAAACGGTGCCGCCACCGGTTGGGTCGATTGCCGCGATCAATGCGGGCCCGTCCCCATTCGCGAAGAATGGGCTGGGCGCCGTGCAAGGAGGTGTGCCGCACGCGCTAGCTGGTTCTGCCACCGGTTGGCCGTAGAAGAAGGGCACCATCAAGTGATAGGCCGTCTGTCCAACGTATCCGACCTGCAAGGTGGTGTCGTTCCCGAACTGGTGCTGGATGGTCAAGTTCCATTGATCGTCAATGGCCGGCTGAACGTTTTTGTCCCAAAGACGGAAGATCTGTCCGTCAAAGCACGTGAAATTGGGGCATGCGGTGCCGGCGGGTGCCGCGGCAATGATGCCGTCCGACGCGGTCGAGGTTGGCAGCGCTTGCGAGAGATATTGCGTCTGGAATTCTCCCGCGGACGCCCCGCCGTTGAACGGCGGATTGATAGGCAGGCGCAGGTTGGTGCCCGTGCCTTCCAGATAGTCCGAGACGGTGAAAGCCCCGCGGAGAACCGTGTGGCCGTTGAACATTCCCGGTGTCCAGGCAAAACCTAGACGCGGCTGGAAAGCCTTGCCGCCGTAGACACCATCGTAGAGCGCTTTGCTGGCGCCGCCCACTCCGGCGGTCTCCAGCTTGCCGCTGACGGGATCGAAGTTGTCCTGTTGATTGTGCGATTCCACCCACGGCGTATGGGCCTCATAACGCAAGCCCAGGGTCAGCGTGAGGTGGTCCGAGACGCGCCAGGTGTCCTGGCCGTAGCCGGAGATGACCTTGGAGGTCTGTTCCCATCCGCCGCTGGTTAGCCCGCGCCCGAAGGCCGTCGGCAAGCCCAGAAAGAAATCCGCCATGCCTTCGCCGGTGTTCTTCAAGGGCGCGAGGGGATCGGAAGCGGTGAAGTTGGGGCCGAAGACCATGCCACCGAGCTCGCCGCTGTTCCCGGAGTAGAACACCTTGATGTCGTCGTACATAAATTCGCCGCCAAACTTCAGCGTGTGGTGGCCGCGGATCCAGGTGATGGAGTCATTTCCCTGCCACACCTTGCTGTCGAAGCTCTGTGTCACCAGGCTGTTGCCGATATTGGTGAGCGTCCCGTTGCCAGGGCTGGTCGGCGTTCCTCCACCGAAATCAAGACCCAACAGGCCGTCGAGTCCAGTCGGATTGGAATTAGGAATTCCGATGGTTTGACCAAAAGCCCCAACCGACTTGTCGAAGGTGGATCCGGTGTTGAGGGTGACGTGGTTCCACCCAAAACGGGCATCGTTGATGAGGCTGCCGCGGAAGTTGCGAGTCCAGTCGCCCACCACACTCCAGATCGGCGCGGTAGATTGGCCGTTGCCGAAAAGGAGTTGTGAGTTAGTCGTAGGATCGGTCTGGTAGGCCCGGGTGAAGCGGCCTGAAATCATGTCCTTGCTCGAAAGCCGGTAGTCCACCTTGATGTCACCCTGGTCGGCGTTAAGGGCATTGGATTTCAGCTGAAGGGCGTTGTTGGTTAGATTGTTGTTAATCGCTTTGGGATAGAACGACGAGGCGAACAGGGCTGCGGCTACCGGGCTGATCATGCTGGCGGGAATAATGTTTCCCGCGAACGGTGCTCGAGTCGTGGCCGCCACGCAGGCCGTGCCATTTTGCCCAGTCGTTCCCTGGCAGGGGTTGTACAGCTGGATCGGAGTGGACGCGCTCAAGAGCGCCGAAAAATCACCGGCTTGTTCGGCGGGTGTGTACACAGAAACGAAGCTGCCCGCCGGCGGATGGTCGAACCGCTGTCCCTGGTAATCGACGAAGAAGAATAGCTTATTCTTGAGGATCGGACCGCCGAGGGTTCCGCCAAACATGTTCCAGCGCAGCGGTGCGCGAGGAATTTCCGGCGAGTTCGGATTGATCTTGTTTTCCCACTGGTTGGCATTGAGCTTGTCGTTGCGGAAGAATTCCCAGACATCGCCGTGAAAGCCGTTGGTGCCCGACTTAATGCTCGCGCTGACGATGCCGCCCATGTAGTTTCCAAACTCCGCGGGAGCGTTATTGGTGATGGAGTTGAATTCTTGAATGGCGTCCGGCGACGGAGTGTAGCCGAGAAGGTTGTCGGAGACCTGGTTGTTGTCCATACCATCGAGCAGGAAGTTGTTGGCTTGCTCGCGATTGCCGTTGATGAACGGCCGCCCGCCGCTGGCTACGTTGTCGCCATTGTTGAAGCTGCTGGGATCGGGAGAAACAGCGCCGGGCGACAGGAGTGTCAGTTCGACGTAGTTTCGGGTGGCGAGGGGAAGCGCATCGTTGGTCGCTGCGTCGATAATGGTATCTACCTGCGTGCTTTCTGTCTTGAGGATCGGTGCTGCGCCGCTGACAACTACGGTTTCGGTGACTTGCCCGACCTTCATTTCCACGTCAATCCGGGCGACTTGGTTCAACGAGAGAGTAAAAGCCGGATACGCCACCGAAGAAAATCCCGTTTTTTCCACCCTCACTTCATAGTTGCCAATTGGGAGCTGCGGAATGCGGTACAAGCCCACGTCATTGGTCGTCGCGGTATAGACCACGCCCCGTTCAACGGACTTGACGTTAACCACCGCCCCTGGCAAGGCCGCACCGCTGGAATCGACAACCGTTCCGGTCACCGTCGCGGTTACTTCCTGTGCCTTGACTCTTAGCGCTCCGCCGAAAGCAAGCGCCAAACTGACTACCAACCAACAAAATCCACGCCAACTGTTTTTCATTTAGTTGCTCCTCGGAAGAGGTTGCCACCCCACGGCGCCCGCAACGGCTCTTCCTCCAGATTCGAGATTAACCACCAAGCCCCAAGTACCGGATGGGGCATAGCTATATAGCGGAACGTTTTCCCCGTCAAGGGAAAACTGACATGTTGCGAAATTTGTTTGCACTGGCCCATCCAACTGAACTATAAGTGCTCTATATCACTTTTTTCGTTGCCAGGGAGTCGGACCGTTTGAGGCAGGTAACTAGATCGCTGTGGGGACCTCGGACCGTTGCTTTTTGTGTGAAATATCGTTAGAAAATCGTTATGGCTGGGTGCAGACCAAACCTTTTTCTTTCTGGATCGTCTTTAGGCTCTTGGCGATTTTTTCGGTCGGAGCGTAATTCATCGTAGAGTCGAGGAAACTGGGATGCTGACGAAGACGGGAAACGGAATTCCTGCCTATCGGCGGATTCAGGGAGAAATACGGCGCGTTATCGAAGACGGCGAGCTGAAGCCCGGGGACCTGGTGGCCTCCGAACGGGAACTCGCGCGACTTCATAACGTAAGCTTGATGACCGCTCGCCACGCGTTGGCTTCGCTGGAGAGTGAGGGCGTCGTGGAGCGCCGCCGCGGCGTGGGCACGTTTGTCTCTGCTCCGAAAATTCACTTTAACAAGTTGATGAGTTACACCGAGCAGATGGGAAGCCGCAGGCTCGCGCCAGTTTCCAAGATACTGTTCGCCAAGATCATCGACAATGAAGAGGAAGCCACCGCGCGGCTCTCG
>Ga0209863_10001008_pt1 | contig 11734 bp, 9 predicted proteins | sample OrgsoiDNA2013046_FD_185796 | JGI IMG/M metagenome (GOLD analysis project Ga0209863, IMG submission 185796) | Permafrost soil microbial communities from the Arctic, to analyse light accelerated degradation of dissolved organic matter (DOM) -... | ecosystem: Environmental > Terrestrial > Soil >...
AGCGGCGCGGCAGGAGGTGTTTGACATGATTCGAATCTCTACCCTTCTCATTTGCCTTGCGCTCTTCGGGAACCATGGCAGCGCTCAGACGGCTGAGGCAGGCCGGCGGCCCTATCAGGCTCGCTGTGCCAGTTGCCATGGTGACGATGGAACCGGTGGCGGACACGGCCCCAGCATCGTGGACCTGCGCAGTCCCCGCGCCACGTCGAAGGATGCGGTGCGCGATTTGATCCTGAAGGGCATTCGCGGTGGAGGCATGCCGGCCTTCCAGGTTCCCACCTCGGAAGCCGACGCCATCGCGGTTTTCGTGATGACATTGAAGACGCCTTCGGCCGTCGCCGCCGCAACACGGGAAGGCGCGCCAGGCGATCCGGTTGCGGGCGAGCGCTTCTTTTCCGGCCAGGGGAACTGCACCGGTTGCCACATGGTGCGTGGACGCGGAGGCGTGCTGGGGCCCGATCTTTCGACTGTCGGCCGCGATCGCAGCCCGGCGCAGATCGAACAGGCGTTGCGCGATCCGGGAGCCGCGCCGGCTGCCGGTACGGGACGCGGTAGCGCGCCTCCCTTCCGCGCCGTGACTGTGCGCACGCGCGACGGCCAATCCATTCGCGGCATCGCCAAGAACGAAAGCGCCTTCGACTTGCAACTGCTGGGCATGGATGGCAAGCTGCACCTGCTGCTGAAGGACCAGATTGCCGAAGTGGCGCGCGAGAAAACTCTCATGCCGAAGGTCGAAGCCACCGCGGACCAGATGCGCGATCTGGTGGCTTACCTCAGCCGGCTCACCCCCGATCCCAATGCCAAGGCTACCCTGTCAGCGGGCGAAATGGGGCCCGGTATACCGTTCGCCGACGTGGCTTATCCGAAGCCCGGCACATGGCCGACCTACGATGGCAACCAGAGCGGCAACCGCTTCAGCCCTCTAAACCAGATCGATACCGGCAACGTCGAACACCTGGCGCCCAAGTGGATGTTCACCATTCCCGGAGCCCCGCGCGCGCTTCAGGTCACGCCCGTGGCAGTGGATGGCGTGATGTACGTGACGTCGGTGAATGAGGCGTATGCGCTCGATGCGCGCAGCGGCCGCGAGATCTGGCACTACAGCCGCCCGCGTTCGCAAGGTCTGGCGGGCGACGCGGCCAGCGGCATTAACCGCGGCGTGGCGGTGCTGGGCGACCGCGTGTTCATGGTTAGCGATAACGCGCACCTGTTCGCGCTGCATCGCTTCACCGGCCAGCTTCTGTGGGATGTCGAAATGGCGGATTCCCACCAAAACTACGGTTCCACAAGCGCGCCGCTGGTGGTCAACGACCTGGTTGTGGCCGGTGTTTCGGGCGGAGACGAAGGGGTCCGCGGGTTCCTGGATGCCTACAAGGCCTCGACCGGCGAGCGCGCCTGGCGGTTCTGGACCATTCCCGCGCCGGGTGAGCCGGGCTCTGAAAGCTGGACAGGCCGGGCGCTCGCGCACGGTTGCGGCGCGACGTGGCTCACGGGCACGTACGATCCGGAAACCAAGTTCCTGTACTGGCCCACCGGCAATCCCTGCCCGGACTACAACGGAGACGAGCGCAAGGGAGACAATCTGTACACCGCGTCCGTGCTGGCGCTCGACCCCGCCGTGGGAAAGCTTGCGTGGTATTACCAGTTCACGCCGCGGGACCTGCACGATTGGGACGCAACCGAAACACCGGTGCTGGTGGATGCGCAGTTCCATGGCGAGCCGCGCAAGCTGATGCTCCAGGGGAACCGCAATGGATTTTTCTACGTGCTGGACCGCGTCACCGGCAAGGTTCTGCTGGCCGAACCTTTTGTCAAGAAGATAACTTGGTCGAGCGGCATTGGCCCCGACGGCCGACCCAAGCTGCTGCCGGGGAATGAGCCCACGGTGGAAGGCCAGTTGGTGTGCCCTGCCGTGGCTGGCGCGGCGAACTGGCCATCCACGGCGTTTAATCCGGCAACCGGGCTGTACTATATGTTCGCGGAGGAGTCGTGCGAGGTCTACACCAAGAACGACCAGTGGTGGGAAGCCGGCAAGTCGTTCTACGGCGGCGGCACGCGGCGGCCCCCCGGCGACAACGTGTCGGGGAAATTTCTGAAAGCCATCGATATCCAGACGGGCAAGACGGCTTGGGAAATTCCGGACGTGGGCGGAGGTATTCTGGGAAGCGGTCTGATGGCCACGGCCGGCGGCCTCATCTTCTATGGAGACGGCAACGGCGCCTTCATTGCGGCTGACGCGAAAAACGGCAAGCTGCTGTGGCACTTCAACAGCGGCTTGAATTCGAAGGGCGGTCCTATGACTTACACGGTGGATGGCAACCAGTACATCGGCATGGCCGCGGGCTCCACCATTTTCACGTTCAGTTTGCGGTAAGGTCAGATTCCGCTGGCCCGTATCCAGAAACTTTCGGTCCACTTGCCGCCGGCCGGGACGGTCTGCAGACCGGAGTACTTCCCCTCGTGCGCCAGATTCACTCCGCTGATGATGGTAGACAGCGGCTCGAAGCAGATGAATTCCCGTGGCTGTCCTTCCGGGCCGGCGGGCAGCCAGATGGTGGCCACGGTGTAATTCGGTCCAAAAAGCGTCTCCACAGTCTTGCCGCCCGATTCGATCGAGAAGTGCGCCCGGCCATCGGCATCGCGCTCCAGGTCCGTAAAACCGTCGTCCAAAGTGCGCCCCCGCAGAGGCAGCGGATTGGGTATGTCGAGCGGCCGCATTTCGCCGGTCGGAATATTGTGCTCGCCCGGGATGACGTGCACGCGTGCGGGAATGTGAGCGACCCACTCATCGCGCGGGATGTCCGGAATCCGGAGGTATGGATGAAATCCAATCACCACCGGCATGGCCTCCGTACTCAAATTGGCGATGGTGATCTTCACCTCCAGGGCGCCATCGGCCAGGCTGTAGGTCATCTCGTATTCATGAGCGAACGGCCACTGTGCCGCCATGTCGGGATATTTCCAGAATTCGAGCCGGCTGGTAACGTGCGCCGAGCGCGCATCGAACGCCACTTCGGTCACCTGCCACAGCGGCGAATCGAGCAGCAGCCCATGGCCCGGCATCTCGCCGCGGACGTTGCCCAGCGTCATGTTGAACCCATACCTTTTGCCGTTTGCCCAGAAGGCCTGTTCGTTTAGCAAATCCGCCCACGGCGCCAGGAACGGAATGCCCGACATCCGCGGCCTCTTCCGATACTCGCCCACGTCGGCGGACGCGAAGTAGAGAATGTTCTTCCCGTGTACGTTCATCTCATATGCGAGGTTGCCGATCGACGGCACAATCGAGACTTCCACGCCGTGCGCAACATCGGTGAGGCGCACGATAGGGACGCCATGATCGACCGTTTGCTCCGCCTTGTAGTTTTGCGCAAAGGACATAATCGACAACGCCAGGAATGCCGCGATGATACGCATTACACCGCGGCCTTGGCCAGGACTTCGTGCAGGCGCCGGGCAACAATCAGGTCCTCGCCAGGTTCCAGCATCCAGACGCCCACCACAATCGTGTTCTCGTCTGTCAGCAAGCCGGCGGCGGGCTTCCTGCCGGTGCCGGGATGCAGTTCGATGCTCGGATTGCCGCGGCGCAGCTCCGCCGCCACATCGAGGGGAGAGATCTTGACGCGATGCGGGTCATAGCGGAGCAGCAGGTGCGGAACGACGTTGGCCGCGACGTTGGGAATCGCAATATTCGACTCCAGGGTCGGGATGCTCTTGAGCTGCGCGGCAATCCGTTCGGCGCGCTTGCGGAATTCGGCTTCCATGCCGGCATCGGTTTGGGAGAGGAACCAATCGACCGCCGCCACCATGCCGACGATCTGCTCCTTGGCCACTTTCATGCCGCGCCCGACAGTGTCGGAACGGGGACTGTTGTTTTGCACGGCCGCGGCGATCAGGTCCTTGCGCCCCAGCAGCAGTCCGGCGTTCTGCGGGCCGCGTATGCCTTTGCCGCCGGAGAAGGTCACCAGGTCGAAGCCCATCTGAGTGTAGTTCCACAGGTTCGCAATGGGCGGCACATCGGCGGCGGCATCGTTGAAGCAGGGCACGCCATGGCGGTGCGCCACGCGAATCCAATCTTCGCGGCCGATCCGCCCGGCTTCCGCGGCGTTGAAGAAATGCGTCATCACCGTGCGGCCGGTGAAGGCCGCTTCGTACTCCTCCGGCGTTTCCACTTCGACGAAGCGGATGCCGCAGTTGCGCATGGCGTGGTCGTAATCGTAGCGGTGGGACTTCTGCACGATGACCTCATTCTTCAGGCCGGCCACATCGGTGGGAATGTTGTGAACCGCGGCCCGGTTGGCCACGCTCATGCACGCAGCCGTGCCCAGGGTCAGGGCGGACGCCGCGCCGGCCGTGACCAGGGCCGCCTCCGAACGAAGCTGGCGGGCGAGGTATTCTCCGGCGGCCGTCTGCAGTTCCGCCAGCCGGACGGGATGCTTGGCGGCACGCGCCACAGCGGCCTGGACCGAAGGCGGCATGGTGGATGCCGTCAGCGCGGTATAGGTCCCGGCGGCATTGACGATCTTGGCGACCCCTAGCTTGTCGTAGTAGTCTATGCCTTCGGCTGTCTGGCGGGAAGTGGCCGCGGGCAGTGGGCGTGAAGCCAATCCGGCGGCGGTCAGAAGACCGTTGCCCCATCCCAGAAATCTACGGCGGGAACTGACAGAATCCTGCATGACGCCACTCTATCGCAACCGAGACAGGCTTGTGGGACGTACAATACATTTTATGAATCGTCGTCAATACTTGAAGACACTGGCAGCCGCTACGCTGGCTCTTCCTCAAGCTCTCCCGCAAAAGGGGGCCGCGGGCGAAAGCAAGGGGCGTTTCCGCCCGGCCCTCTGCGCCTATTCGTTTCGCAATCAGCTCAAGGATGGATCGCTGACATACGCCGGCCTGATCGACATGGCCGCCGGCCTGGGCGCGGATGGCGTGGACCTGACCACCTATTGGCTGCCCGACACCGATGATCGCACGCTGTTCCCATTGAAGAAGTTGGCCTACCGGTCCGGCATTGCGATTTACACCATCGGCATTCGGGCCAGGATGGCTCAACCTACGCCTGAACTGCAGGCCGCCGAAGTGGAGACCGTGCGCAAGTGGCTCAGTGCCGCCGAACGGCTGGGTGCATCTCACATGCGCATCTTCGGCGGAGCCGTTCCCAAAGGCGCCAGCGAAGACCAGGCGGTGGCGTGGGCCGTGGAAACGCTGAAACGCTCGGCCGATGAGGCGGCCAGGAAGGGCATCACGTTGGGCGTTGAAGACGATGGCGGCATTACGACCAATGCCGACCGAACGGTCGAGATCGTCAAAAAAACCGGATCGCCGTGGGTCGGCATCAACCTCGACGTCGGCAACTTTCCGGATGATGGATATTCTCAAATCGAAATGTGCGCGCCTTACGCCACCAACGTGCATTTCAAGACCGAGGTGCATGTGGACCGCCGCAGTCAACCGGCGGATTGGCCCCGCATTTTGAAAATTCTCGGCGCTGCCGGATATCGCGGATATCTGGCGCTCGAATACGAGCTGGCCGACGATCCTTTGACTAGTGTGCCCAAGCTATTCTCGAAAATGCGCGACGCCATTCGAAGCAATTCATGACCTACACAACACTGACCTACACAACATTGCCGTTTGCCGCCGTCACGCTTAAGTCGCATCTCACGGAAATCGACTGGCTGGTGATTGCGCTCTACTTCAGTATTCTGCTGTGCGTGGCCTGGTGGGTCGTTCGCAAAGCGAAGGATTCGGCTGCCGATTACTTCCTGGCCGGCCGCAACCTGGGCTGGTGGGTCATCGGCGCATCGATTTTCGCCTCCAACATCGGGTCCGAACACGTGGTTGGCCTCGCCGGCGCCGGCGCCACTAGCGGCGTGGCCTTCGCGCACTATGAATTGCACGCCTGGTGCCTGCTGATCCTGGGCTGGGTATTCGTGCCGTTTTACATGCGGTCCATGGTTTTCACGATGCCGGAATTTCTGGAGCGGCGTTTCAACACGAAGTCGCGTTATGTTCTCTCCATCGTTTCGATCATCACTTTCATCGTCTCGAAAATCGCCGTCGGTATCTTTGCCGGCGGCGTGGTCTTCGCCACTCTTTTTCCGGAGCTGAGTTTGAACCTTGGCGGAATCGAGATCGACAGTTTTTGGATCGGCTCCGTGATGGTGATCGTGCTGACCGGTCTCTATACCATGCTGGGCGGCATGCGGGCGGTGGCTTACAACGACGCCGTTCAGGTGGTCGTCCTGATCGTGGGCTCGGCGCTGTTGACCGGATACGGGCTGGTCAAGCTGGGAGGCTGGAGCGAGCTGCGGCACTGGTGCGGGTCCGACATGTTCAATCTCTGGAAACCGCTGATCCCGGCCGGAGTGACCGGCACCTGGGCCCCGGTGATCGAGAAGAGTACGGCCGGCCTAATCGTGAAACAGGCATGGTACTTCAACGGCAATTTCCCGTGGCTGGGTATGTTGTTTTGCGCGCCCATCATTGGCTTGTGGTACTGGTGCACGGATCAATATATCGTGCAGCGCGCCCTGGGGGCGCCCAATCAGGCAGTGGCCCGCCGCGGCAGCATTTTCGCGGCTTTCCTAAAGCTGTTTCCGGTCTATCTGTTCATCATTCCGGGCCTGGTCTGCTATGCCCTGGCCAAGAGCGGCAAGATTCCCGAGCTGGCTGCCATGATCGGGCCCGACGGCCAGGCAATTCCTTCGGTGGCCCAGGGGTCGTTTCCGATGATGGTTCAATATCTCCTGCCGCCCGGGCTGCGAGGCATCGTTGTCGCCGGACTGCTTTCCGCGCTCATGGGGTCGCTGGCCGGGGTCTTCAACGCCTGCTCCACGCTATTCACGGTCGATCTTTATGAGAAGTGGAAGCCCGGCGCCACGCAGCACCAGCTTGTGCGCACCGGCCGCATCGCTACCGGCATAATGGTGCTCGTGGCGCTGGCGTGGATTCCCGTCATCAAGAACGCGCAGGGGCTCTACAACTACCTGCAAGCGGTGCAGGGCTATCTGGCTCCGCCCATCTTCGTGGTCTTCTTCTTCGGTGTCTTTTTTAAGCGGCTCAACGCGCAGGGCGCGCTGTGGTCCATGGTGGTGGGTTTCGCGCTGGGCCTGTTCCGCATGCTGGTGGACACTCCAGTGACCATGGGCCTGGCGGGGTTCAAGGACGGATATCCAGAGGGCTCGTTCCTGTGGATTGTCAACAACATCTATTTTCAGTATTTCAGCGTGTTGATCACGATCGTATCGGCCGTGGTGATGGTGGCGGTCAGCCACATGACCGCGGAACCGGACTACAGCAAGCTGCAGAGCCTTACCTTTGAAACTTTGACCAAAGAAGATCGGGCGAATACGCGAGCCAGTTGGGATTGGCGTGAGGTGGGTGCTTCGGCCGTGGTTCTGGTTTGCATTCTGGGCGCTTACCTGTATTTCAGGGGCTGACGGACCTCCATAGTTTATGCTAATATGCTTTTATGCGGACGACAATCGATCTGCCGGATGCCGTGTTTCGCGAATTGAAGGCGGTAGCGGCGCGGCGTGGAGCTTCCTTAAAGGAAGTCGTGTGTAAGGCGGTAGAGGAGGAAATCCGTACGGCGGAACGCAAGAACGGCCGTAGAGTGAAGTTCCCTCTGTTAGGTTCCAAGGAGCCGGGCACGCTGCATCTCACGAATGCCGAAATCGAAGATCTTTCTGCCTGACGTGAACGTGTGGCTGGCGCTGGCATCGCGGCGTCACGTTCATTCCCTTCTTTGCAGTCAGTGGTTGGACACGATTCAGGCGGAAGGCGCCTGTTATTGCCGCGTAACCCAAATGGGCTTATTGCGGCTGCTGACCAATCACCAGGTAATGGGCGCCGACGTTCTGGCTTCGCGGGACGCATGGCGTGTGTACCGCGCAATTCTGGCCGACGAACGGATTGGCTTCGCGCCAGAGCCGTTCACGCTGGAAGAACACTGGCGGAAACTGACATCTCATGACCGGCCCATGCCTAAGGTCTGGACGGACGCATATCTGGCGGCGTTTGCGCGCTCGGCGGCCATGCAATTCGTAACTTTGGACCGGGCGGTGCTGGCGATGGCGCCGGAAGCATTGCTGCTGCTCTAATCGATTGCCGGTCCGAAGTAACCCTGCGCCAGCGCCGGCTCGGCTTCGAGTGCCTTGCTCCAGCACGTGCGGGCTTCTTCCGACTTGCCGTTCGACTCCAGAATGCGGCCCAGGTTGAGCAGCGATTCCGGCATGTCCGGCTGCTGCGCCAGAGCATCGCGATAGAAACGGACCGCCTTGTCCAACTGCCCGGCCTTTTCGTACATCAGGCCGGCGTTGTACAGAACTTCGGGGGAGCGCTCGCCCAGGTCGATCAGGCGAACGTGGTATTCGAGCGCCGTATCGAAATCCGAAGACTGAATGGCCAGCGCCGCCAGGCCGCGAAGGGCGTCCATGGATTTCGGATCGCCATCCAGCATCTTTTCGTACAGGCGCTCGGCATGGTCGCGCTCACCGAGGCCGCTGTAAGCCAGTGCCAGGTTGGCGTGCGCTTCGGGCCATTGCGGGCGGTACTTCAGGCAGCCTTCGAAGGCTTCGGCGGCGCCGCGGAAATCCTCGCGCTGCAGACGCAGAAAGCCCATGCGGAAACGCGCTTCTTCTTCTTTCGGGGCGCGCTCCAGAACCTGCTTATACCAGCGCTCCGCTTCTTCGAGCTGGCCGGAGTGCTCCAGCAGCAGCGCGATGTTCCAGATGGGCGCCAGTGCATCCGGGCTGGCCTTGAGCGCGCGCTCATAGGCCACGCGCGCGCCGGTCGTATCGCCCAGTTGCTCGCGCACGATTCCGAGATTGGTGTGAGCCTCCGAAGACTGCCCGCGCAGCTTGATGGCCTCTTCGTAAGCGTCCGCGGCCTGCTGGAATCGTCCCGATTTCTGTTGCGCCAGGCCCAGGTTGAACCACCCTTCGAAGTGGCCCGGCACCGCCGCAACCAACAGCGTGCAGAACTTGACCGTAAGGGCGTGCTCGCCGGCGGCGCAGGCCCAGGCAGCCAGGCCCTCCAGCGCCACCGTGGATTGCGGACGCAACTGCAACAGTTGCTCCGAATATTCGCGCACCATGTCGAAGTCTTCCTTCCCCATGCCGATCAGCACCAGATTGGCGAGCGACTCCTCGGAATTCGAGTTGCGCTCCAGGATGCGCTGGTAGATCTCCGACGCCTGGTCGCCGTGGCCCAGCGATTGCAGCGCCACCGCCTTGCCGAACATCGCGTCCTCGTGGCTGGGGGAAAGCTCCAGGCAGCGTTCGAACGAGAAGAGCGCCGACTTCGGGTCTTCCTGCCGCAGGTGGCACACGCCCAGGCCCAGGTGCGCATCCAGGTGCTTGGCGTCAAGCGTACACGACTTGTGGAAGGCCTGCGCCGCGTCTTCCCAAGCGCCGGTCCGCTCCAGGCACACGCCCAGATTGAACCAGCCCATGGCGTACTGGGGCTTGACCTGCACCAGAATGCGGTAGCTCTTGGCGGCGTCTTCGAAGCTGTTGAGCTCAAACTGAATGTGGCCCATGGCGCGATAGATTTCCGCCGACACTTCATTGGCCGCAATGGCCCGCTGCAGTTGCTTGAGGGCTTCCTCGCGCTTACCGGCTAAATGAAGCGTTACGGCGCGCGCGAGATGGCTCTGGGAGCCTCCGCCCTTTTCGGCGGCCTCCGGTTCTGAAGTCCGAAGACTCTGTATCTTGGCAGGTGTTCGCATAGCTGTACTCATTTTTTCCGATACTCCCTGGCGGGGCTTCCCGAGGATAGCCTTACCCAATAAAGTCGCGCCCGGTCCTCGGGCGCACCCATAAATCCAATGCCTCCGATGGGGAGGCGCCCGTCCGTCCACGCGGCGATGGTCTCGCCGTTCACGGATACGGTGTAGCTCTCGCCATCCACGCGCGTGCTCACCGTCAACGAAGATTTCGGCTTGGCGGCGATGCGCACGGCCCCGGCCACTTCCGGTTCCGCGGCTCCTGCGAAGACCACACTTCGCGAAAATTCCAGTTCTCCGCCGGGTATCGCCGTCAGGGTGCAGCGGCAATATTCATCCTGGCTGGCGGCGCGAACCGCCCAGGAGACCTTCCGTTTGTCGATGCGCGCCAGGAACTCGAGTTCGTAATCGATCTGGTCCATCGACGGGTTGTACAGCGCCAGCGACCCGGTTCGCACGCCGGCCACATCCACCAGCCAATCCGAGGTTCCCGCGGTCCAGTTGCCCCAGCCGTTGTCAAAATTCTCTTCGAGGCGGATCACCACTACAGGCGCCGCTTGCGGCGTTGCCTCCGGCTCAACGTCCGCGATGCTGCCGCTGACCGTCGCCAGGCCGCCCGGCGTGCCCGCCAGACTTCCCGGACTCAGGATGGCGCCCGCCAGAGTGTCGTGAATGCCGATGTGCGGATACCCGACTGGCGATTCCTGCACGTGGATGGGCGCCGACGCAGGCTGCCGTACGGCGTCGATCGTGTTCGGTTGCATTGGCAATGCAAAAAGGTGCGCGCCGTTGCGCCGCGCAAACCCGGTCGATTCCGGTCCGGGAACCGTCCCGGCCCACCGCGGATCCTTGGGATTCCATTCCACGCCGGTAAACCGCGCGGGCGGTTTCACCCCGGCAGCCGGCCTGCGCGCCGCCAGTGCCACCACATTCGCCCGAAGGAAACGGGCCGGCCGGCCGGGACGGGGGCCGGCAGGACACTGCACGTTCGGAATCGGGATGTCCACCTGCAGCGCTTTCGGCCCGGCCTGGCGGGCCACGCTACCCGGAGTGGTGGAGTGAAGCTGATGCGGCCAAACCAATGCGCTGCGCACGGCCGGCGGGCTGGCGTGTTCCGGAAGATGGGCGCCGGGTACGCGGAAACCAATTCCGCTTGAAACCCGCAGAGCATTTCCTTTTTGGGGCGTGGCGCGCAGCGTGAACGTGCGCGGCGTCTGGTGGATGGACACCGTCCCCAGCGCGTTGGCGTTGTGCAGAGTTGCCGGCCCGTTGCCCGGTTCCACGCGAGTCTTCGAATGCGGCAACAAGTCAAACTGGCGATGCCGAGGGACAATCTCCGGAGGCGCCATTTGAAGCGCCGAAATCCGGGCCTGGGCCAGTTGCGCCCGCATGCTCACTTCATGCCCGCGCAACGCGGGCGCTGTGTTGCGGGACGTGATGCGAATGCGCGAGGAATCCGGCCGCCGGGCCTTGGAGACCGCTGGCAAGCGCGCCGGCCGCGGTGGCAGATACGCCTGCGGTTCGGCCGCCATCCGCGGCTTGCCGGCAACCGAAAAACCCGGCGAGAGCAGGACCGGCATCGCTCGGGCCTCCAGCAGCTTCGGCGAATCGTATACCCGTGCGGAACTCGCTGAGTTGCACATCAGCCGCGCTGCTCCGAACTGGCGCGGGTTTTCCCGCCGCCGCATCAGGCTCGAAACCTTATTGGCTTCCTGCAGGCGATCCATGCCCAGCCGCAGCCCGTATTGGCTCTTATGTTCGCGCGAACAGAAGTCTCCGTCCACACCCAATCGAAGCCGGCTAAGCGGCTTGCCGCATAATTGGCAAGTTCTCGCGTTCATTTCAAATAAATTATACGAACTTAATTGCGAAAAATACTAGCATCAATGGCGGCAGTATGGATCTGCTATCGAAGGTTATGAGGTTATAACCAGTCTATTATCAATGGTTATGTGGGACCTGTCCGCCTCGGATAATTTTAATATTTCTTACCAAATAACACAT
>Ga0209863_10001011_pt1 | contig 11704 bp, 9 predicted proteins | sample OrgsoiDNA2013046_FD_185796 | JGI IMG/M metagenome (GOLD analysis project Ga0209863, IMG submission 185796) | Permafrost soil microbial communities from the Arctic, to analyse light accelerated degradation of dissolved organic matter (DOM) -... | ecosystem: Environmental > Terrestrial > Soil >...
TAATATTCTCTTGTGCGACAGACACTTTAAAGTAAAATAGAAATAGAGTCGTTATAACAAACAATTTTTTGAAGTAGGCATTCTTAATCTGTTTCATTTACTGTCAATTTGAATTCCTAATGTATCAAGTTGGATAGTTGCAATGCCTCATAAGTGACGCATAACGCCGCTGGATTGGGGCTGTGCCGGCAATAGAATTCCTACCGCTGGCTTGGCCGTAGTTTTGGTTTACCTACGGCCAATGTACTAAAGTTCAATAGAATTCCAACTACACAAATACCCTTACCTAGCCCGGCATAGCGCCAATGCACATGTTGGCGGTAGTTTTAAAATTAAAATAAATGCTATTTTTAAGAGAATATCTTTATACGTCACAGTTAAAGCCAGCCAGAATGAATATAAATAGCGTTACTGTTCTGGTTTTTAAATTCAGTCTTAATGCTATGATTGGAATTATCTTCGCTTCCTTAATTACCTTGGTCTTTTTTCTCTTATTGCTTGTAAACGCGCCTGGCTATTTATGGTTGTGGCTTCCTGTAGCATTCTTCATAATATATATTCGCTTTGCGAAAAAGAGCCTGTTTAAAACTAGGATTGTTGATGAAAACAGATTGACCTTTTCCTCTGATGGCATTAAATATGGCGATGTCTTCTATCCTGTAAATAAGATAGAAGCGGTAGCAATCTATCTATATGCTTTTGACAATTTCGAATATAGAGATGGTTTTATAAGTGGTGGGGGAGTAACTAATCTTTACGTCTGCGCACCTGGGGATCAGAATAAGATATCGTTCCGTCTAGCAGGAAATGTGCTGGATTTTGATTTTTATCTAGAAGATTACGCGAGGTTTTGTGCAGTTCGCAGAGTGATCAATGATTGGGTAACTGAAGGCATTAATGTCGCTTTAAAACAACCTTTCAATGATGAGTTTATCATAAGCGAAATGGAATATTACCATACACCAAGCGGTCTCTAAAAACTGGCATACCTATTCGTCGTCCAATTTTATTGGTGCCCCATAAAATTACCGCCAACGATCAGGGCTTTGCGCTGCTGGGGAATTGTTGCTGTGTCAAGCCGGAACTGAATCACAGTAAAAAAATAAAAGGTCAAGTTAACAACTAAAAGCATAACAGAATTTCATCAAGCCCAAATGCAGAACAGTAGTAATTTAGAGCCGATTTTTCTTCCGTCCGCCCCAGTAGAGCAAAACCCCTTGTTGGTAGCCGTTTTTGTCAAATAATCCCTGTCTACAAATTATTTGATACAGCGGTTTCAAATTATTGGTATCGGAAATTTCGTATGTACAGTATTTTATTACAAAAAAGTCTTAGCAGATATATTTGCTTCAGTATTTACTGATTTTAATCATACTAATAATGCAAAATAAACTGTACTTTGTTTGTAATAAGAGCTTTTTTATGTTTAAATAGGTACTGTTATGAACCCGATACCTATAGCTGATTTCAAATCATTATTTGAAACATTGCCCGGTTTGTATCTCATACTAAACCCGGACTTTACAATTGTTGCTGTAAGCGATGCTTACCTAAAGGCCACAATGACAGATAGAGAAACTATCACTGGCCGTGACCTGTTTGAAGTATTCCCTGATAATCCCGACGATAAAGAAGCTACCGGCGTTTCGAATTTAAGGACTTCCTTAAATGCAGTGCTTCAACTTGGCCAGCCAAATAAAATGGCGGTGCAGCAATATGATATCCGCAATTCCGATGGATTGTTTATTGAAAAATACTGGAGTCAGTTAAATACACCGGTTTTAAATGACGCACATGAATTGGTTTATATCATTCACAATGTTGTTGAGGCAACCGATCAGCACAAGGCATCAGAAAAATTTAAAAAAAGCGAAAAAGATTATCAATTACTGGTAAGCAGTGTAAAAGATTATGCCATTTTTATGGTAGACCCAAAAGGCCTGGTAGCCAGTTGGAACAGCGGGGCAGAAAGTATTAAAGGATATACCGCGGCAGAAATCATAGGCAGGCCCATCGATGTTTTTTATACTGCTGAAGATATAAAGCAGGGTGTGCCGCAAAGCAATTTGCAGATGGCATTGCAACATGGGCATTTTGAAGCTGAGGGCTGGCGACAGAGAAAAGATGGTACCTTATTTTGGGCCAACATAGTTTTCACAGCATTAAAAGATGAAGCTGGTGTGTTATACGTTTATTCCAAAATTACCCGTGATATTACCGAAAGAAAAAATGCCCAGGAACAACTGGAATCTCTTACCCGGCAGATCGACCAATCCAACGACGCCATTTTTACAACAGATATCAATCGTAAAATAAGGAACTGGAACATGGGGGCGCAAAATCTCTATGGCTTTACAAAAGAAGAAGTGGTTGGTAAGGATCCCAGTGAAATATTAAGGACAGCTATTACCAAGGAAGATATGAGTATTGGATTAAATGCAATTGCTGAACATAATTATTGGACGGAAGAAGTAAGACGTAAAACAAAAACCGGCAAAGATATTTCTGTCCGCTCTTCCGTTACTGCAATAAGAGACAGCAAGGGAGTAATTACCGGCTATGTTGCAGTAAGTTTTGATATAACGGAACAAATGAGTCTAAGGGAACAGGTAAATCATCTTGCCAATATCGTGGAGCAATCATCTGAAGCTATTATTTCAAGGGGAATGGATCAGCGCTTCATCAGTTGGAATAGTGGCGCTGAAAGATTGTTTGGTTACAGTAAAGAAGAGGCAATTGGAAAAACGCCATTAGAGCTCCTCTTTACAATGCTTACCGAACAGGAAATTACAGACATCAGCCAGCAGGTAATTGAAAAGGGTAGCTGGAATTCGGAAAGGGAATTCTTTCATAAAAACGGGTCGTCTTTCTTTGGTTCTGTTGCTGCAAATCCAGTAAGGAATGAACAGGGAGAAATGACCTCCATGGTTTTTATTATGAAAGATATCAGTTTAAGCAAGCAACTGGAAGAACAGTTAAAAAAATATAATTTAGAACTGGAGAAAGAAGTAATGGCAAGAACTGAAGAAATAGTAAAAAGCGAAAACCGTTTCCGTGCATTGGTTGAAAATAATTATGACATTATTTCACTCATTGATGAATCGTTTAACATTATTTACAGAAGCCCTTCTGTAACCCGTGTAATGGGATTTGATACGGGAGAAATGAAAAAAATGGAAGGCATTGAAAATGTTCATCCTGATGATAGAGAATATGCTGCAAATCTTATCAGGGAGGCAATGGAAAATTCTGGGAAACCATTAACTGCCATGTTTCGCAGACAGCATAAAAATGGACATTATATATGGCTGGAAGGCAAAGTGACAAACTTATTGCATGATGTGCAGGTAAAAGCAATTGTAACCAATTTTAGAGATGTTACAGAACGCATAGAAGCAGAAGAAAAAATAAAAACCAGTGAAAATCTTTTTCGTGCATTAATTGAAAACAGTAATGATATCATTACGCTGATGGATGATTCCCTTAAACTTTTATACCGCAGCCCATCTGCAGCCAGGCTAACCGGTTGGGCAAATGAAGATATGATTGGAGTTGAGGCAACAAAAAATATTCATCCCGAAGACCAACCCCTTGCAGCATCAATTGTAACAGAAGTAATAGCAAATCCTGCCAAAACAATAACCGGTAAATTTCGTATGCGGCATAAGAATGGGCATTATTTATGGGTAGAAGGGACACTCACTAATTTATTACATGACAAAGACGTAAAAGCAATTGTATTCAATTTTCATGATGTATCAGAACGGATAAAAGCAGAACAACAAAAAGAGTTTGATGCCCATAACCTGAATGCTTTAATAAATAATACCCATGACCTGATGTGGAGCGTGGATAGGAATTTTAAATTAATCACTGCCAACGAAGCTTTTGATAATATCGTCAGGGTTATATCCGGGAAAACAATTCCTAAAGGAAGTAATATTCTTATAAAAGAGTTAGGTGATGTACAACTGGAACGCTATAAAAAATATTATGAACGGGCTTTTTCAGGAGAAACATTTAGTGAAATAGAACATAACGGTACAGCGGAAGATTTTTGGTCCGAAATATCTTTTTACCCTATTTATGAAGGAAAATCAGTGATCGGAACTGCCTGTTTCTCCCGCAATGTTACTGAAAAGAAAAAAGCAGAAGAGCATATCAGGAAGTCAAATGAACGGTTTGAACTGGTTGTTACTGCTACTAACGATGTGATCTGGGATTGGGATATAAATTCAAACACATTTTGGAGAAACAAGAATTATTATACTCATTTTGGGTACAACGAAAAAACTGTTTCGCCGGACACCAGCGCCTGGCATGATGGTATTCATCCGGATGATAAAAAAAGAGTACTGTCGGGCGTAAATAGAATTATAAAAAACAAGGGGCATTTCTGGACAGAAGAATACCGGTATTTAAAATCCGATAATACAATAGCTTTTGTAATGGACAGCGGGTATATTCTTTATACTGAAAAAGGTAAGGCTTATCGCATGGTGGGGGCCATGCTGGATATATCAGACCGTAAAAAGGCGGAGCAGGAACTAAAGAGCAGTTTTGATGAGAAACAAGCCCTCGCAGAAAGAATGTCGATTATTCTTAACACATTGCCTGCTAACATTGCATTGCTGGATGGCAATGGATATATAATTGATGTAAATGATTCCTGGCGCAATTTTGCTGATGATAATGGATTTACAGGAAGTAGTTATTGTATCGGGGATAATTATTTGGACATTTCAAAAAACGCCTCTGGAGAAGAAAAAGAAGATGGTAAAAAAGTAACCCGTGGAATAAAAGGGGTTCTTAAAAACAAAGTAAAAGAATTTGTGTTTGAATACACCTGCGATTCTCCCAAAATAAAAAGATGGTTTAGAATGGTAGGTACTCCTTTGCAGGAGAAAGAATATGCAGGGGCAGTTGTAATGCATATAGATATTTCTGAGTTACGCAGGTTGGAGCAGAAAAGGTTGAAGTCTAAAATGGACGAACAGAAAAAAATTACCAAAGCAATACTGGTAGGACAGGAAAAAGAGCGAAACCATATAGGACAGGAACTTCATGATAATATAAACCAGATATTAGCCGGTACAAAAATTTACCTGGGCATAGCGGGTAATAAAAATAAAGAAGTAAAGGAACTGATCAAATATCCAATAGAGTTGATTGATACTTCAATTGAAGAGATCCGTTTACTTTGCCACAAAATGGTAACCCCACTTAAAAACATAAAGCTGGAAGAGTTGATCCAAGAACTTCTCAATAAGCTTGATCAAAGCACAAAGATAAAAGTAGAATTTATCTATTCTGTAACAGATGGAATACTTTCTGATGATCTTCAACTAAATATTTATAGGATCATCCAGGAACTGGTAAATAATATCCTGAAATATGCCAACGCAAAAAATGTAAAAATTGTTGTTAAAACGAATAAAAAGGACATTCATATTACTGTAATGGATGATGGGAAAGGATTTGACCTGGAAAAAAATCGAAAAGGCATCGGCATTTCAAATATGATAAACAGGGTTGGGTCTTTTAATGGAGAAATAAAGATAGAAAGTTCTGCAGGGAATGGGTGTAAAACGAGTATTAATATTCCTTATTAAATTGGATCACTTCAAAATTTTGAGTAAAAGTTCGATCCTGACTAGGTCTGCCCCAATGGTCGGAAACTATCATTAAATATTCGGATTTGTTTTTTTTAAATTAATAATGAGTCTGTACTAAAGTTCAATAGAATTCCAACTACACAAATACCCATACTCCGCTGGCATAGCGCCAATGCAAATGTTGTGTGCCGTTTTCGCTGATCTCAGCGCAGTAATTCAATAAGTTCTTTGCAAAGTTTTTTACCAGAACTAGGTTCAAATAAGTTTTTTTTGAGAAGCTTCCCTTTTCTATCAAATAGTATGTATATGGGGATTGAATAACCTCCAGGAGCACCCCATAATAGAGTGCTCAAACTATCTAGAAGAATTTTATTCGCTCTAACATGGTTTCCTTCAAGATTAAATTCTTCGATTTTAGCTTTCCAAATAGAATCATTATCATCCACTGATACGTAAAGCATTTCAATCCCATTAGATTTTAGGAAGTCGCATAAAGTATGGCTATATTTAAATTCGTCAATACAAGGTTCGCACCAAGTCGCCCACAAATCAATAAAAACAGGTTTGCCAGTATACGGTTCCAGAAGCTTCGAAATTGAACTAATCTTATAGTAATTGGGCGTTATTATGATGGGGCCACTTTGAAAATAGTCTTTTTCATGATTCAAGCCCAGACAAAAAGTAGTAATAAATATGAAAAGTGATTTCAAATTTTAAGATTTTGCATAAAAGGTCGGCATAACGAAAATGGCACACAACGTCCAAGGCTTTATGCTGTTGGGATATTTACTTCCGTCTGCCCACAGCCGCTGCTAAATTTATAAATTAAAGTTCATTGTTTTTACTAAAGGTCAAAAATGCTAGTCAAGCCCAAACTGAAGACTGGCTTTGCTTTTAGCTGAAGATTGTTGGTCAAGCCCCAATAGCATAAAACCCCATGTTGTAGGCTGTACTTCTCTGTAATAATTAACACCTATCTTATCTTAACTATACCTTCTGCTACTTTTGGAAATTTTGAAAATACAAGTGCGTTATGTCCCGGTATAATTAAATTTAAGTTAGGTTGTAAAATCCGCATTCTCTTTATTTGTTGCACGTAAGCTGCTGTGTCAAATGTGTTTTTTGATATTGTCACTAAGTGTTCGAGGTTGTAATAAAACGTACAATTGTCTGAAGCAATAATTACCTTGTCTGCTTTTGTTGTAACAAGTAGGTATTGTGATTCCCATGTATGCTTTGATCCTATGAAAGTTCTAATATCCGGAAATATTTCTATACTGTCGCCCTTTATTAAAGTAAGTTTTCCGTCAAGGTTTTTAGTTACTAAGTCTTTTACGTCTTCTTTATAAAAGCCTTCATTAATATTATTTTTTTGCCATGCTTTTCCTACAAAATAATCATAGTCGTCTTGTTGCATCCATAGTTGCGCAGATGGGAATAACCCTATTCCTCCTATGTGATCAAAGTGTGGGTGCGTAATGATAATGTCGGTAATATCTTTTGCCGCGATACCTATTCTTAGTAAAGCACTGTCAGGTCTTATATAATTATTTACTGGATAATTATTGTAAGCGCTTGTTCCAATTTCATTGAGCAGGTAACCTGCATCTACTAAAATATTTTTTCCATTTCCCTTTAACAACCAAAACATTTGACAACCTTCAATACTATCTTTTTCGGATGCGTCTGCTGCTATTTCAGATAGTTTCGCAAACCATGGACCACCAAAGCGAATAGTATAAACTTCGTAACTAGTAGATTGGGAATATCCATAGAAGCAAAGTAGAATTAATAAGAGAGTAATCAGCCCTTTTTTCATAACTAATAAATTGGAGTGTCTCCCGTATAGCCTACAACGTCCACGGCTTGCTGCTGTGCTGATATTCATTGTACTCATATCCAGGAGCCGAAGCCCATTAGAATTACTGATATTGAAGATAATAACAAAAGATCAATAGTATTTCGGAAGCCAGATCTTATCTGATAGAAGTACAAAATCCAATTCCTTTTCCCTGAGCCAGCATAGCGGCAAGCCGCATGTTGCCAGCTGTTTTTAAATCATATTGATGTCTTTTGTATCCTCAAATGTTGCCTAATAGAAAATAATATCGAAAGTAAATAAAACAGCATAAATATTACTGTTGGAATAATGAAAGCCAAATAATTGAATTTCTCAATTGGAACAGAGGTAAGTCGTCTGACAATTGGAGAAATCAAAAGTCCAAAACAAAGGATATCTAAAAGAATCGTTTTTAAAGAGCGAGCTAAGTGTAGTGTCATAAAATTAATAGCTAATCCAATAACACCTAATAAAGCAAATATTTGATCTGCGTTTCCAAAGTCAAACATCGTAAACATTAGCCACAAGAAAAAAGGAAGCCCAATCATCTCACCCATTAAAATGATTAGGAGATAGGAGATAATACCAATTATTTTGAACGCCTTTTGTTTTTTCATTTCTTTGTGACAAGTCCTGCTGGCAAAAGAATGGATTTACAATAGTACTATTTTGAATACTAGGGGCTCAAAAAAATAGCTGGCAACGTCCGTGCATTGGGGCTGTGCCGGCAATAGAACTCCTACTGCTGGCTTGGCTTTAGATTTTGTTTACTAACGGCCAATGTACTAAAGTTCAATAGAATTCCAACTACACAAATACCCTTACTCACCCGGCATAACGCCAATGCGATGTTGGCGGTAGTTTAATCAAATTAAGACTTGTTAACCCATTTCTCAACATTGGATGACGGCCTTATTTCTTTAATATGCTGAACAAAGGAAGATATTTTTTTAGCATCATCTGCATCAGGCTGTAATTGCAAATAAATCGCATAACATTCCAACATTTTAGATACCTCATTATAAGTCAGACCATCAGTTTGTAGCAAAATATGATAGGACTGGCCTATAAACCAGTTTCCCGAATAAAATTGTCTACTATTCTTGTTTATATACAAAAGAGCCTTTTCGAAAAACATGATAGCCTTTCGTAGGTCTCCTGCCTCATTTTGAAAATTGTTTAATCCAGAATACCATAATGCACCCACATTTGCAGTATCTCTTGAAAGAACTACTGTAAGTATTGTTTGAGCATCTTTGTATTCCTGTTGATTGAGCAAAGCCAAAGCTAACTGACATTGGTAAATTGTATTGGAAGGGTCTGATTTGGTTGCCTCTCTAAATGTTTTTTCCGCGTTGCTATACTCTTCGTTGGCTAAATATTTATTTCCTATACTCAAATAATCCGTTTGTCCAATTGCTGACTTAAGAAGAATTGTTGAAATAAGAACAAATAAATGTGATTTATACATATATATATTTGCCAAAATAAATTACCGCCAGCGTCCGCGGCTTGCTGCTGTGCTGGTACTTATTGTACAAATAGCCAGGAACAGATGCCGTTTTAAATTCTTATGTTGAAGTTAATGACAAATACTCAATAGAAAACCGGAGGCCCGATCCTAACAGATAGAAGCAGAAAACCCGATTCTTATTCCGGAAGCCAGCATAGCAGCAAACCGCATGTTGCCTGCTGTAAATATTATTTACAATATTTATCTATGTAAAAGTTTGCTTTACTATCGCCAAGTTCCTTGCCTCTATTAAAATCTGCGCATGCTTTGTCCTTTTCTCCTAACATATATTCGCAATAGCCTTTATATGTATTTGCTGCTACATTATCAGTATTCAATTCAATTGACTTGGTCAAGTCTACTAGAGCAACTTGATAGTTCTTCAATTCTATGTTGAAAACGCCTCTGTAATAATAAGCATTCCCGTATTGAGGATTTAATTCTATTGATTTTGTAAAATCAGCGATCGAAGCAGCAATGTCGCCTAAAGCATGTAAATAGACTCCTCTTGTATAATATGAATAGAAAAACTCAGGCTTAAGATTAATGACTTTGTTCAAATCCTCTATTGCCATTTTGTGCTCCCCCATTATTGCATAAACGGTTGCTCTATGGAAATAACCAAATACAAAGTCTGGCTTACTGGCTATGGCTGAATCGTATTCTTTTAATGCTTTGTCGAATTTTCCATTTAGTAAGGCTACGCTTCCTTTGTCATAATATGCAAAAGCATTATTTGGACTTTGCCTAATTGCTGAATCCAGTTCATTGTCAGCATTGACGAAATCAAAATTAAGTGCATAATTATGTCCCTTAATATAATGATCATCGCAAGGCTGACTTTGCGGTTGTTTACATCCAATTAAAATTGTCAGAAATAAAATGTATCTCATAAAAGATGTTGAATTTATAGCAGGCAACGTCCACGGCTTGCTGTTGTGCTGGTACCCAATGTACCTAAAGTCAGGAACATAAGTCGATCAGAATTTCTTAAGCTGAAGATAATAACAAAAGATCAATAGAATTCCAGAAGTCCGATCTTATCTGATAGAAGCACAAAATCTGATTCCAATTCCGTAAACCAGCATAGCGGCAAACCGCATGTTAGCGGTTGTTTTTTCGAACCCCGCGACTAAAGAGGCCTGCAAATAAGTTTATAAAATATAATAGCTGTCCAGCAAATAGAATCAGAGTAAAGAGAACTACGATTTCAGATAAATTATTAAATACATGCAGTCGATTTAATTCTCCATGATCAAAATATCGTCGTGGGGCACCTGGTAGCCCTGCATAGGAATATCCCGATAAGTATGGTGAAGCAACAATTACCAGAGATAATATTATTGTCAATACAACATGTGTCCAAGTTAACCATTTAGACCATAGGTAAGTTTTTGTCGCGGAGTAGAGTAACCAAAACAGTAATAGGATTATTGTCGGGATCCAAGTCAGTATGGTCAATGGAAGAATATAATATGTGTCACGCAAGTGAATATCAATTATGGATTTATATGTTACTAAGCCTATAAGGAAAACTATGCCTATCGCGAATAAAAATAGATTATATGGCTTTTGTCGAAATCGCATGGTCTCTTAGTAAAATAAGCGCTAACGTCCGTGCATTGGGGCTGTGCCGGCAATAGAATTCCTAAAGCTGACTTGGCCAGAGATTTTGTTTACCTAAGGCCAATGTACTAAAATTCATTAGAATTCCAACTACACAAATACCCTTACTTCCCGGCATAGCGCCAATGCAAATGTTGCGCGCCACTTTTCTCTTAGGAGTTTAGAATAGCTAACATTTTTTGGAGCTTTATTTCCCGTTCTACTTTGTATGAATTGCCCCACAATATCAAAAGTTCAGGATTTAACTGTCGTCTAATTGCAATCTTTGCCAGTTCATTAAAGTCTCTGTCAACCGTACCTTCTAAGCACAATTGTCCGAAAGCAATAGCAATAATTGCAGCATCTACGCCAGACATATAACGGCTGCCCAAGCTATTTTGCTTTAAATATGGTGTCAATTTTTTTATGTCTGTTTCGTAGATGTCGAATTTTGGATAACCCCAACTGTCCAGTTGTTCGAGTAAATATTCCTTTGGGTTGTCGCTTTTATGTGTCCGTCTCCAGTCTTTAAAACCCGCGTAAGTGTCAGCGCCATCGTCATTGCCAAACGGCGCTGTTTCGTCAATAGTACTAAAATAGAAATCCTCTTTCATCAATCGTTTTGCCTTTGGATGAGCTTTGTCAAAAGTTGGAGAATAGTCCGACATGGCCTCTTTCTGCTTTTTTGTCGTATCAAAGTTAGGAGTGACTCCTGCGTTCTGGTAATTGTTTTTGGCTTGTCCGAAAACGTTAAGAGATAAAAATAAATACGCTATAATTAGGAATCTCATAAAAGTGGCGTTCAACGTTAGGGCTTTCTGCTGTGCTGATATTCTGTGTCACGTTATGCCGGAACAGAAGCCGATTGAAAAACTGAAGTGAAGTTATATTCTTTTGCTGAGATTTATTCGCTCAGCCCGAACCGCAGCTGAAAGTGAACAAAAAGATCAGGATATATTCGTCAGCCAGCATAGCAGAAAACCCCATGTTAGCGGTTGTTTTGTGTCACAAATGAACATGCTTTGTCTATATGTTTTATGTCATGCCATTCAAGCGAAGTCAAATCAATTAATTTTCCATTGTCCTTCGATATTTGAAGTTTAATGTCTTCGTCATAGCTATAGCGAAAGT
>Ga0209863_10001012_pt1 | contig 11696 bp, 9 predicted proteins | sample OrgsoiDNA2013046_FD_185796 | JGI IMG/M metagenome (GOLD analysis project Ga0209863, IMG submission 185796) | Permafrost soil microbial communities from the Arctic, to analyse light accelerated degradation of dissolved organic matter (DOM) -... | ecosystem: Environmental > Terrestrial > Soil >...
AAACAAATCGATCAGCATTTTTGCCGGTGAAGCGTACAACGTCGAGATGGGTATCACGAACGAGGCGTTCCCAACCGCGACGGAGGAGGACCCAGACTGCCAGGGCCCCAACAAGCCGGAACCTAACGACGTAGTGCGCACGGATCGCGATGAGACCAAGAACCAGGCCTTTGACAATCCTCTGCATATGCTGCCGGACTGGCAGCAGTTTCAAATGCTGATGCGCTTCACGGATGGTCCGGCACCCGATCCCAATCCAAGCGACAGCGCACGCCGGGGCAAAGTAATCTTCTCTGACGTCGGCTGCGCCCTGTGCCACACGCCGCAGATGCAGACCGCACCGGTGATGAACAGTCCGGTTCTGCAAAATCGCCCCGTCAACCAATATTCGGATTTGATGGTGCATCACATGGGCCAAAGGCTGGCGGACGACATCTCTCAGGGCCAAGCTGGCCCGGACGAGTTCCGCACCACTCCTTTGTGGGGTGTCGGTCAGCGCATATTCTTTCTGCACGATGGGAGGACGCCCGATCTCCTAAAGGCGATTCAGGCTCACTTCTCGGCGCCATCGCACCAGTATCCCGCTTCCGAAGCGAACGGCGTCGTTCACCGGTTCAACAAGTTGTCGCCGGCCGAACAACAGGCGATTCTGGACTTCCTCCGTTCGCTGTAACTCTTGGCAATCGAGGCCGCCTCTCGCATGGAGCGGAGGCGGCCTCATCGGGGACTGACATGGCCATGATTTTCGGAAAACTACGATTGCCTCTCGCTGGGGGACGGTCGGCCATGCGCCTGCCTTGCTTCGCGATGATTGCGATTGCTGCACTCACTTTGACTCAGCAATCGTTCGCGCAGAGAGCCGAAATCCGTCGAACCTTTACGCTGAACGCCACCCAGCCATTGCAACTCGATGTTGAGGTCCCCAGCGGAGTGTTGCAAATCCTCTATGGCCGAGACGGCGAGGTGTCGATCACTGGCGTTGGGAGAGGCGCTGAAGGCGTCAAGTTGGACGATAGCTTTTTTCCCGGCGTGCTAACGGTTGAGCAAAACGGAAATCATCTCTCTATCCGGCACGTTCCCAATCCTGCCTATCCCGAAAAAGGGATCAGCATTGTCTATCGTATCGATGTGCCTTACCGCACCGAGGTTACTTCAAGGATGAACCGGGGCAACCAGAACATCGCCGGAATCCTGGGGCCGGTCAGGGCACTGGTCGGTACGGGCGACATTAAGGCTTCGTATATTTCGAGAGGGCTGCAAGCTCAAGTTGATACCGGAAATCTGGATATCCAGGTGATAGGCGAGCGGGTCGACGCCAAGGCGGGCGTCGGCAACATTTCCTGCAGCCGGCTCCCGCAAGGCGTCAGCGCAGAAACCGGAGATGGCGATATTAACCTGACGGTCGTCGGTCCCTCGACCGCAACGATAAAAAAAGGCAATGGGCGAATTGAAGTCGGCGGTGCGCGGGCCAGCTTCGTCGGTTCGACCGACGCGGGAGATCTTCACATCCGTTCCGCACCACACGACGATTGGCAGCTAAATTCTGTGTCGGGAAGTGTTCGGCTTGAGCTTCCGCCAGCCGCAAAATTTGACCTCGAAGCCTCGACGGATTCCGGTGACTTTCAGTTCAACCGTGACGACATCGTTAAGAGCGGCTTCAGGCTCCGCTCTCTGGGAAGAGAGGGAACTGGCGGCAATCGAATAAACGTTCACACGGGAAGCGGCAAGATTGCGATCCTGTGAAACGATTGCAGACCTCCACTAACCGTTTTACGCCACCGTGCGCGGTCGCCAGTGGATCAGTGGGCCCTGAGCAGCGCCAGTGCTTCCTGGAATTCAACGGGGAATCTGTGCCGCTGGGCGGGTTCGTGATTTGCGGGAAGCGTACAACGCACACCGTTCCATTCCGCGTCACAAAGATTCAGGCTCTTTTCCACGATGTTTCCCAGTTGCTCGATCTCCCGATCCAGGCGTGTCTTCGTTTTCATAGCACTCCTTTCAATAACTGCTCGACCGGCCTCTGGTGAGGCCGGTGCAGTCGCGTCTTCCACTCAGGTTTATGAATCGTGACTTTCCGCCCTCTGCGACTAGGGTGTGATCTTGAAGATGTCGCCATCCTGCAGCGGAGGATCAAAGTTTCTTACCGCAGTACCGTAGAGGTTTCCGGCGCTGTCGCGGAACAGGCCGGTATGCCAAGTTGCCTTGATCGCAGTGATCCCAATTGCGTTTTAAGAAAATAAAAAAGCAATCTAAGGGTCAACTGCATACAAGCTTCGGTCGCGCACAAGATCGATCTTCCCAATAGATTTTTTGCGTTGGACTCTTGGAGCACATGTGCCTCAAGATGATTGAGCTTCTTCGGCAGCGTTGCCGGAGAAAACCTGAGCATTCTTGGAATGCTTAGGGTAGTGCCCACGAACTGAAATCTGTCGCACTCCTGACCTCGTCGTCCTGACAAACAACCGCGCCCGCTCACTGGAAATTTAGCTGCGGGCGCCCGAACGTAAGGGAGGGAGAAAAGTCTTGCTGGAAAAAAAGGCAGTTACCCTGCGAACCGTTGCCGAGCGGGTGGGGCTTGCGCCCTGTTCGGTGTCCGCCGTTTTGAACAACACACCCGCGTCCTGGGCAATCCCGCAGCGCACGAAAGATCGCGTCTTTCGCGCTGCGGCACAACTCGATTACCGTCCAAATCTTTCGGCGCGTTCCTTGCGGACGAAGCGCACTCACATGATCGCAGTCGTCAGCACCGACTGCGGGCAGCCGTCGGTGGCCCGGGCTATCGCGGGAATGGAAAGCTCGTTGCGTAAGAAGGGCTACCTGCTGATTCTCGCCGCGTTCGACGGCGATTCAGACTGGACCCGCATCTCCGTTGAACTGCAGCAACGCGGCATTGAGGGAGTGATCGCAGTCGGAATGAGCCAGCCGCAGGACGTTGAAATGCCCGTGGTCTCAGTCGATCTGGGGTATCTCGCGTCCCGCGAACCGTTGGCCGAAGAAATGTCGGGTTGGCTTGCGGAATTGGGCGGGTCGGCTGTGGACGCGGTGCTTCGCATGATCGAGAGCAAGGCCGCGCCGCGGAAGGCGACGATCGTACCCAAATTCCCGCCGGCTTTTGTCAACTTTGAGCGTGCTGCATTTGAAGAGGTACGCGACGTTTCTTAACGCAGCTTGTAGCGCTGCAACTTTCCGGTCGCGGTCTTCGGTAGTTCTGCGAAGAACTCGATCTGGTGCGGCCGCTTGAAAACGGGCAGGCGATCGAGAACGAAGCGCTGTAGCTGCCCTCCGAGTTCGGGACTTCCATCAAGCCCGTCGCGCAAGACGACGCAGGCGACGGTCTTGATGAGTCCGTCCGCATCGTTTCTTCCGACCACCGCCGCTTCCTGCACCTGAGGATGCTCGAGAAGAAGGTTCTCGACCTCGACCGGGCTGACCCACGTGCCGCTCACCTTCAGCATGTCGTCAGAGCGTCCGGCGTACCAGAAATATCCGTCGGCGTCCTGCCAGTAGCGGTCGCCGGTCCTTAGCCACGGGCCGGTGATGGTGTTCTTCGTCTTCTCGTGTTGATTCCAATAGCAGGCGCAGGCCGCGTCTGTCTTCACGATGAGGTCGCCCATTTCGCCCTGAGCCACAGGTTGATCGTGCTCGTCGACGATGCGCGCTTCAAATCCAGGAATCACCGTCCCGCTCGATCCAGGCTTGACTGCGCCTGGACGATTGGCAATGAACATGTGCAGCGCTTCGGTAGAGCCGATGGCGTCAAGAATTTCAACCCCGAGTCGCTCTTTGAAACGATGAAAGATCGTCGCGGGCAGGCATTCACCGGCGGAGACCGCGTGCCGCACAGAAGAGAAGTCGGCGCTCGATTCGCCGGCCAGCAGCTTCGCGTAGCTCGACGGCACCGAGAAGAACAGCGTGGGACGGAAGCGTTTGACGAGATCGAACACGCTTTGGGGCTTCGGAGGGCCGGGGAGCAAGATGCTGGTTGCGCCCACAGCGAGAGGAAAATAGAGGCCGTTTCCCAGGCCGTAGGCGAAAAACAGTTTGGCAACGCTGAAGCAGCGGTCGTGTTCGGTGATGCCGAGAATCGCCTTCGCATAGTGCTCGGCGCACACTACCATGTCGTGCTGCAGATGAACGCAGGCCTTTGGTCGTCCGGTGCTTCCAGAAGAGTACAGCCAGAAGGCGGCATCATCTTTGCTGGTGCGGGCGGCTTCCAACGATGTCGATTGATTGTGGGTCCACTCGGTGAATGGCACCGTACCGGACGTCTCGTCTCCGATCACGACGAATTTCTCGATGTAGTGAAGCCGGGTCTGAGGAATTGTTTGCAGGACGGGAAAGAGGGAAGCGCTGACGATGGCCACGCGAGCCCGCGAATTGTTCAGCAGGAATTCGTAGTCGACCGGTTTCAGCAGCGTGTTGACCGGAACGGGCACCGCCCCAATCTTGACGGCTCCGAAAAAACTCGACGCAAACTCCGGTGTATCGAGCAGCAGCAGAAAGACGCGCTCCTCGGGCCGGACTTCCAGTGACTTCAGCGCGTTGCCGACCTGATTCACCCGCTCGAAGAGATCGCGGTAAGTGACGCGCCGATCTTCGCATTCGATCGCGACCTTGTCGCCGCGTCCCTCGGCGATGTGGCGGTCTACAAAATAACTCGCCGCGTTGAATTCCTCCGGCAGCGGAAAGGGAGAAGCTGTGGTCATGCAGTCGTCGCAAAGCCAAAACTTACGATTCGAACACCCACTCGCCGCCGACCATCGTGCGCTCAACGGCGATCTTGTGCAAGTTCAACGGATCAGCCTTAAATGGGTCCTCGGCCAGCACAACCATGTCCGCTAACTTTCCCGGCTCGATGGAACCCTTCTTCTTCTCTTCAAACGTGGAATGAGCGCCATTGATCGTCCCGCAGCGGATCGCCTCTTCCACAGTCAGCTTCTGGTTGGCTCCCCAAATATTTCCTTTCATGTCGGTACGGGTGACCTGCGACCGCAGCCACATCATCGGGTCTGAGGGGCTGGCGGTATAGTCGGAGGAGTCCGGCGGCTGCAGTCCGTAATTGAGGAAATCGCGCATGGGGAACATATGCTGCGTGCGCGGCTCACCGTAAAAGTGCATGACGTCGCCGTGAAAATATATGTATCCGGAGAATGGCACCGGGATCGCCTTCAAGGCGCGCATGCGTTGCAGAAGGGAATCGTTCAGCAGCGTACAGTGTTCCAGGCGAAAGCGTGGATCGACCTTCGGTGACTCGCGCAGCACCTGCTCGTAGACCCCGAGCACCGTGTCGATCGCCAGATCGCCGTTGGCGTGTGTGGCCAGTTGCCATCCGGCAGCATGGGCTTTGTGCGAATTCTCGTACAGTTGATCGCGCGTCGTCACCTGCAGCCCGTGATAGTCCGCAATGCCGATGTATGGCTCGGAGAGCCATGCCGTGCGCTCCGAAATCGAACCGTCGGCGAACTGTTTTACTGCCCCAATACGCACCCACTCATCGCCCAGACCGGTGTGAACGCCCGCTGCCATCATCCGATCGAGGCACTCAACCGTCATATGAGCGCACACACGCATGCGCAACTCGCCGGCATCGCGCGCGTCCTGGTAGCCCTGCAGGCTCTCTGGCGTGGTCAGGGCATCCCCGGCGGAGGTCACGCCCTTGCTGGTGAAAATTTTCGAGATCAGCTTCGCGCCTTCGCGGTAATCGTTGCGCGTGGGAGTGAAGGCGATCAAGCGTTCAAACGGCAGCGTGGCTTTGTCGCCGACGTGCCCAGTGAGGTGTCCGGCGGCATCGTGCTCGAACCGTCCACCGGGGGGATCGGATGTATGTTCATCGACGCCTGCGAGCTTCAGAGCAAGAGAATTCACAAAAATCGTATGGCCGCCCCGGTGGCGAACCATCACCGGATGATCGGGCACGGCGGCGTCCAGGTCTTGCAGCGAAAGCGGCCGAGGCGTCTTGCCATCGTCGTACAAGAAACCCTGCACCCACTGGTCCGCGGGAGTTTGCGCCGCCCGCTGCCGAAGCGCGGCCTGAATGTCGGCGATCGAATCCTTGTCGCAGGCCACCATGCGAAGATGTTGCACGCCAGACTGGCAAGGGTGGGCATGCGCGTCGATGAAGCCCGGGAACACAGCTTTTCCGCCGAGGTCGACTTTCTTGCTGAAACCAGCAGCTAAGCCAAGTATTTCGTCGTTCGTGCCGACGGCGAGAACCCTGCCCCCGCTGATGGCTACGCCTTGGGCGCGCGGCAGCTTGTCATTCACCGTCCAAAAATTCCCGTTGTAGAGAATCAGTTCGGGCTCGATGCGAGCCATGGGTAGAAGCGCGAAAGCTCCCGCACCATAGAGAAAGTCACGGCGGGATAGTTCGCCGAAAAGTCCGTGGGGATCTGCATTGTTTTTGGCCATGAGATTTTCTTGAGGATACTACCCAGCGTGACCCATCGCCATAATTTCCTTGATGGCGCGGTGCCCCTGATCAATGGCGATATTGGTATACGCATGCCCATCGGCGTCGGAGTTCGCAATTGTGATTCGGCCAAAAGGCTGGCGTCCGATTACGCAGGGCCGCTGCTCCGGCGGTTGATCGAGAGGTTCGAATAGGCGGTTGTACTCGTAGGCATATCCATGCGGCCAGCGATTGACCGTGATCGCCTCGATGTCGTTGCCGGCATCGAATCCGCCCGCGGACAGCATGCGTCTCAGTTGCTCGCGAATATTGTGTTCAAAAGTTTCAAACTTGGTAGTGAAGAGTTCCCATCGTCCGGCACGGTACTGATCCTTGCAAGGGAGGCCGGGCTTACAGGGAGTGCGCAGCAAGTGCAGCACGCACGGTTCATCCGGCGACGCGGGGAATTTGTATTCGCCCATCGATACCGGGAAATCCACCGAGATGTTGGAGAAGTATGCGCCGGGTGCGTAGATTGAACTGATTCCGAGTTTCTGAAACGCCTTCCAATTCTTGATTTGAACGTTTGTATACACGAGTGGAATCTTCACCGCATAGGCGAGCGCTTCCTTCTGTTTATCCGGCATCTCCGGACATAGATAAGGAATCACCATGTTGTAGCAGGCCAGCACACACGAGGCGGCGCGCGCGCTGCGAGCCTGGCCTCCGCGCACATAGGTGACTTCGACTTGCTGCGCGCCCGGTACATTCCGGGCGTGCACAGCAGTGCTGTTGAGCCGAATTCTGATTTTCGATCCCGCGTCGTCAAGCCGCGCATAGTTCATGCGCGCGGTCACGACGTCCTCCATCGTATCGCCCGGCGCGGATCCCTGCACCAGAGAACGCACCAGCATGCGCGCGATCGATGCGTTGCCGTCGGGAAAATGGAAGATGTACGGCTCTTCTTCTGCTTCATCGTCGCCGTTACGCCGCTTGGGCAGCGTCATACCGGCAAAGCCGGGGAATCCGTACTCCGCGCAGTCGTAGGCGCTCACCGCGTCGATGCCGACGGCGTACAGATCATGGGTTGTCGTCTGGAAGATTTTCGCCACATCCGGATGCGTCTTCACATCCTGCAACAGAAAACCCTTGTAACTCTTCTGGATGAGCTTGACGCGCTTCTGTTCCGGCGTGAGTCCTGGCAGATAGTCGACCTTCGCATCCTGTAGACGAAGCAGATCGCGGCGTGCTTCCGGCGCAACCGGCATCTGGTTGACCGCTTTTTCCGAGTAACGCGGGCCAAAATAATGCGACGCCTCTTCCGTGACCAGCCGGTCCTCGCCGAAAGTTTCCTTGTCGAAGAATGTCGCTTCATTCAACTTCATGGTCGAGAACAATTTCTGGTCGTAGTACTTATAGAAGCGCTGAACATCGATGCCCAGTTCCCTCAAGAGCCCCTTGGCGACGTTGCTGTAGTTGGCCGGGGCCTCGATCGACTGCGTGCCGCCGTAGCCCAGCAGCATTCGGTTGCCGGAACGAAATTCGTTGCGCTTGGCGTGGCCGCCGAAGTCGTCGTGATTGTCGAGAATCAGAATCCTCGCGTTCGTACCCGCATACTTGCGGTAGAAATAAGCTGCAGCCAGCCCGCTGATTCCCCCGCCTACAACAATCAGATCGTAGTTTTCGTCGTCGGCGGCGGCATCGGTCCACTGGTTGCCGTCGCGCAACTCGTGCGCCACTTCGAACGATCCGTCGTGGCTGCCCCGCATTCCGGTCTTGGCCGGGGGATAGTAGGCGGGATCCTTTTCCGGAGCAAATGGCGAATCCGGGATCCCGAACGCTTCCACCCACGGGCTGCCCGCCACAAGCGATGCGCCCACCGCGATGCGGACGCCGTTGAGAAAGTCTCTGCGCGTGACGTTTCGGGGATTGAGATCGTCCGCAGAAGTCTTTGAGTCCGATACGGGGTTCATGGAAGAGAGAACAGCCGAACAACCTTACTATATTTGCGGAAGGTTATGGAAGAGTCGCAAACGTTGTCAAGCGCGATCTCGAAGCGTAGTTTATGGAGTGCCATCACTGACGGCTGCCAAGAATTCATGGACGATCGCAAACTGCTGCAGGAAGCACTTGAAGAAGCTAGGACAGGCCTGCGCGAGGGCGGCCTGCCGATTGGGTCCGTACTGGCCGACAAAAACGGAGGCATCGTAGCTCGCGGCCATAATCTCCGAGTGCAAACTGGAGATCCCACCGCTCACGCGGAGACCGTCTGCATTCGCAACGCCGGCCGACGGCGCGATTGGCCAGAGTTGACGATGGTCAGCACGCTCAGCCCTTGCATCATGTGTACGGGCACGGCGCTGCTCTATCGCATCCCACGGATTGTCATTGGCGAAAACCGAAACTTTGTGGGCGCGGAAGACCTGTTTCGGCAACGCGGCATCGACGTTGTTGTTCTCGATGACACGGACTGCATTCAGATGATGGGCGATTTTATCCGCACCAAGGCTGACCTGTGGAATGAAGATATCGGAAGGTGATTCCGGTGCGAAGTTTCTCTTCCCTTACGCAGCGGATACAATAACAGCAAACTGGAAGCGCAGCCCGAGAGAGGCTTTACATAATGACCACAACTCCGCAGGTTCGTCCGGACATTGCCGCCGCAGTCGCCGCTGAAGTTCCAGCCGTTCCCCTCACGACGGAAGGATACAGCGTTCTCCATCAGATGATGCGCTTCCGCCGCGCCGCGTGGCGGTCGCTGCCGGAGACTGAACGATCCGCCATCGCGAAAGAAGCCTCCCATGCGCTTTCCGCCATGGAGAAGAGATCCGGCGGGCAGTCTGCTCTCTTCTCGCTCATCGGACATAAGGGCGACCTGATGCTGATTCACTTCCGCGAATCCTTCGCCGATTTGAATCAAGCGGAACTGCAGCTGGCAAATCTGCGCCTCAGCGATTACTTGGAGCCCGCTACTTCGTATCTCTCCATCATCGAACTCGGACTCTACGACTCGACCCTGAAGATCTACAAAGAACTCATGGACCAAGGCATCGAACTGCATTCCGCCCAGTGGAAGGCAGAGATCGAGTGCAAGCTGAATCGGCACAGGGAAGCGATGCGTCCGCGGCTTTACCCGGAGATTCCGGCGCATCGCTACGCCTGCTTCTATCCCATGGACCGCCGCCGCGGCGAGGACAAGAACTGGTACACGCTCCCCATTGAAGAGCGCGCCCGCCAAATGGGTGAACATGGACTTGTTGGCCGACGGTACGCCGGAGAAGTCAAGCAGATCATCACCGGTTCAATCGGTTTTGACGACTGGGAGTGGGGCGTCGACCTTTTCGCCGACGATCCGCTCGTCTTCAAGAAACTGATCTACGAGATGCGATTCGACCACGTCAGCGCGGTTTATGCACTCTTCGGACAGTTCTATGTAGGAGTGCGCGTGCCTGCGGCAGACCTGGGAAAATTGCTGGCTGGAGAATTGCCCAGCAAGCTCTGAGTCTGCTTTTCTCCGTGTTCTTCGCGGCCTTCCTCAGCGCGCTCTGCGGTAAGCTTTTGACTTAGCTCTTTTTCTCTTCCCAACATACGGAGCCCCAATGCCCATCTTCGCTCCCATCGAATACAAAGACGCTTCCCCCGAAGTCCGCACCGTCTATGACGACATCATGGCAACCCGCAAGACCGACTGGATCAACAATTTCTGGAAGGTGCTGGCCCACGATCCCGTCGCTCTCCAGCGCACGTGGGCAGACATCAAGCAGATTATGAGCCCCGGCGCGCTCGATCCACTCACTAAAGAACTTATCTACGTCGCGGTGAGCGTCAGCAATCAGTGTGAGTACTGCATCGCGTCGCACACCGCCTCCGCCCGCAAGAAAGGCATGACCGACGCCATGTTCAAAGAATTAATGTCGGTGGTCGGCATGGCCAACGAAACTAATCGGCTGGTCGCGGGTTATCAGGTAGAAGTCGACGAGCAATTCAAAAGTGCCAGCTAGTCGCAGACCTTTACTGGACGGGGACGCGAGAGAGATGCATAAGTTAGTGTCGAAGCCCAATCTTATTGTCTTGGGCTCATTGGTGTGTGCATTTCTGCTCACGCAAGGCTGTGGTTCCGGCGGCTCCAAGACCAACGGCGGACCGCCTCCGCCGCCCCCGCCCACTGTCGGCGCAAGTGTTAACGAGACCCTCGAGACCGCCGTAGTCTACGTGGACAGCTCGGCTGGCGACGACAGCAATACCGGCGCACAGAGTTCTCCTTTCAAAACCATCAGCAAAGGGTTGTCGGTGGCGGGCGCGAACAATCAATCCGGCACTGGTACGCGGATCAATGTGAATCCCGGCATTTATCGCGAGAAGCTTTCATTCCCGACGACGACTACGTCTTCGCCCTTTACATTGCAGGCAGCAACGGCGGGCACGGTGTTTGTGTCTGGCGCCGACTCGCTTCCTGGAAGCGCCTGGACCGTCTCAGCTTACGGTCCGAATATCTACACAAACCCCGCGACGTCTTCCTACATTTATTCCGCCTGCGCCACGCCGGACGGATGGCCGCCCGTCCCGCCCATCGTTCTGCGAAAGGAGATGGTGTTCGTCAGCGGAACCCGCCTCAATCAGGTGATGTTCTCGAACGAACTGAAGCCCGGTTCATTCTGGGCGGACGTAGCCGGAGCCCACAAAATCTACATCTGGCCGCCTGCCGGAACTAACCTCGCCGAGGCCGACGTCGAGCTGGCCAATTCATCCCGCAGCTCGCTTCTACGCACCGATGGCGTCAGCAACTTCGTTGTCCGCGGCCTGACCTTTGAGTACGACAACTCCTGCCTGCAATCGGGATCGCGCATTGTGGATGGAAACAACATCCTCATCGATAACGATCAATTCATCTGGAACAATGCGGTCGGGTTCGGCCTGTATAGCGATTCCGGAGCCACGCACAACATCACGGTACAAAACAGCGTGGCCAACCACAATGGCCAAACGGGATTCTCCGGCAGCGAAGTGAAATACGTTCTCTACCAGAACAACGAAAGTTCCTACAACAGTTGGCGCGGTGCGCAGGGTTCTTTCTATGAAGTCGGGTTCGATGGCTCCGACTTCTTTCTCCATCACAACAGCGATTTCAACAATCACCATGCCTTCTACAACGAAAGCAGCGGCGTGCACTTCGATACCGACAATGCCAACGATCAAGTCACCGGGATGCAGTCCGGCGGCAACAATCTGGAAGGCCTGCTGATCGAAGCCAGCGAAGGTCCCTTCACCGTGCAAGACAGCGCGTTCTGCAGCAATTCCCTGGTCCCCG
>Ga0209863_10001013_pt1 | contig 11695 bp, 9 predicted proteins | sample OrgsoiDNA2013046_FD_185796 | JGI IMG/M metagenome (GOLD analysis project Ga0209863, IMG submission 185796) | Permafrost soil microbial communities from the Arctic, to analyse light accelerated degradation of dissolved organic matter (DOM) -... | ecosystem: Environmental > Terrestrial > Soil >...
GCTCTACCAGGACGATGATTTCGGAAGGGACTATATTCTGGGATTGAAGGACGTGCTGCGAGACAACTATGAAAGGATGGTCGTCGCCAGTACGCCCTATGAAACCAGCACACCAACGGTGGACTCGCAGGTGGTGACGATCAGGGCGGCCCGCCCCGATATTTTCCTCAATATCGCTACGCCGAAATTTGCCGCTCAGGCGATCAAGAAGATCGCCGAGCTCGATTGGCATCCTGTCCATATCGTGACGAACATATCGGTATCCGTCGGAGCAGTCTTGAGACCCGCGGGGCTCGACAACGCGAAGGGTATTCTCAGTGCCGGATTTCAAATGGACGTAACGGACCCGCAGTGGGAGAGCCATCCGGGAATGCGGCGCTTCCATGCCTTCATGGCCAAATACTATTCTGAGGCAGACCTTTCAGAGGGCGGTCCATTGATCGCCTTCAACGCATCGACCGCACTCGTGGAGGTGTTAATGCGTTGCGGCGATAACCTCACCCGCGAGAACGTTATGAAGGTGGTGGCCAATCTCGACTTTGAGATCGACACCTTAATTCCAGGCATTCGAATAAAGACGACCTCGACGGATTTCTTTCCGATCGAACAGGTGCAAATGATGCGCTTCACTGGCGAGCATTGGCAGCTGTTCGGCCCAATATTGGATGGGCATGCCGAGCAGGTTGCACCTTCTTCGAACTAGGAGGGTATGGCGACGACCCGTTTGCGAAACATTGCCGACTGTTGGTCGGGCGTTCGACAATGGAATTGAAAGTTGATGTTCTGCCGTTTCGCACGACAAGGCCGCCCATTCTACGATGTGAAACCAGAGACCATGGTCAGATCGAGCAAGAAAGACTAGCTTGCCGAGCACTGAATCGTCGCAATGAGCGTCGAAGCGGGGCGTTTCTGGCGCGGGGATTCGGGGTAAGGCTCCGTTTGCTCATTCAATTTGGCTTGCCTAGCCGTAGCTCGCGGGCCGAACAGCCCGCCTTCGCCCAAGTGGGCTTCGGCGCGGCATCCTTCACTCGCTTCGCGAGCGAAGCCTGGTGGGCCCGGCAGGACTCGAACATGCAACCAGACCGTTATGAGCGGCCGAATATCGATCAGGTTCGTTGATTTTGCTGGATTCCGTTCGATTTCGATCGGGTTTGTTGAGGTTTGATGAGGTCGTTTTTGGTGCGAAACTGGTGCGGTCTTTGGCCATCCGTCGAAAGCGCCCAGGTCGACGCCATTACCTCATCTGGACAACGACCTTCCCCTTGGCCCGACCCTTCTCGAGATACGCAAGCGCCTCCTTTGCCTGTTGGAACGGAAATACCTTGTCAATCACTGGCTGGATGCGCCCCGCGTTGAGAAGGTCACCGATCTCCGCGAGTTGGCCACCATCTGGATGCACGAACAGAAACGAATATTCGACACCGCCTTTCTTGGCGCGGCGAATTATCTTGCGGCTCAACAAGCCGAATAGGAACACCATGAGAAAGTTCATGCCGCGGACGCGAGCGAATGCGGCGTCCGGTGGCCCTATGAGTGAGACGACGGTGCTGTTAGGCTTCAATATCCGAAGGGACTTCTCGATCGCATCGCCTCTGACTGTGCCGAGCACGGCTTCGTAGCCCCGCAGCACATCCTCAAATTGCTGCTTCTTGTAGTCAATCACCTCATCAGCCCCGAGGCTCCGCACCAGATCCACGTTTCCGGAGCTGGTTGTCGTACCAACCTTTGCTCCAAGGTATTTCGCGAGCTGGATGGCGAACGTGCCAATACCGCCTGCGCCTGCGGGAACGAACACCTTTTGGCCGGGCTTGAGATGTGCTCGGTCTTTGAGGGCTTGCCACGACGTCAGTCCGACCATTGGGATCGAGGCCGCTTGCACGAAGTCCAGATTTGACGGTTTGAGCGCGGCGGCGTTCTCCGGCACAAGCGCATATTCAGCGAGAGTACCCGTGCCCAGGTCGAAGATGCTGGCGAAGACGGCATCGCCCACCTTGAAGCGAGTCACGCGACTTCCGACCTCCACCACGACACCAGCCAAATCGCTGCCCAGCGTGGCCGGTAGCTTAAACCGGAGGATTGGCTTGAATGTTCCTTTCGGAATCATGTTGTCGATCGGATTCAAGCCAGCCGCCTGGACCTGAACGAGAATATCGTCCGGTTTTGGCACCGGCCGAGGAATATCAGCGAATGCGACCTGATCCGGTTTGCCATAACGCTTGAAGACAAGTGCTCTCATGTTTCTTTCTGTCCTAGGGGTCTCCGCCGTGGCGGAGACAACAGGCGGCGCACTGGCGGCATGCCGTCAGAAGGCTCGGGCGGTGTGGGGAGGCTGCGCCGCAGTTGACGCATCAAGCCGCAGATCCTTTCGAATCCCAGCATCCACCAGACCAGCAGGCGCAAATCTGCGAAGAAATCGCAGGCGATTCGCGAGCCGGCCGCTGGCGTATCGGACCTTCGGATGCGCCGCGTTGGCCGCCTTGAGCACGGTGTCGGCAACAACACCAGGCGGTTCGGCGGTTGCCATCACCTCGTTCACTCTCTTGTTCACGCCTTCACGTGCCTCACGATATACATCGAGCTTGGCATCCGGCTCCATGAAGTTCGCGTCGAATGGCGTCTTCGTGTACGCGGGCTCGATGATGGAGACTCGGATACCCCTCGTACGCAGTTCATGGTCGAGCGATTCCGAGTAGCCTTCCACCGCGTGCTTGGTGGCGGCATAGAGCGCGCCATAGGGCATCGGCAGAAAGCCAAGCACGGAGCCGATGTTGATGATGCGGCCACTCCCTTGGCGTCGCATGTGCGGCACGACGGCGCGCGTCATCCGGATCAGTCCGAAAAAGTTCGTCTCGAAGATCGATCGGGCCTGATTGATCGAACTCTCTTCCGCTCCGGCGGGGGCAACACCGAAGCCAGCGTTGTTCACGAGCAGATCGATGCGGCCGTCGCGCCGCATCACGTCGCTGACGACGGCGTCCACGGATTCATCGCTGGTCACGTCGAGGGACAGCATCTCGAACAATCGCTTGCCTGCCTGGGCTCCCCGTCTGCTGGTGCCGTAGACCTTGTAGCCGGCTTTCGCGAGCCGCTCCGCCGTGGCTTCGCCGATGCCTGACGAGGCGCCGGTAACGAGCGCGATCTTTGCTTTGACCCTATTCATGACCTTCTCCGCCAACAGTGCCCGCCCCCAACCATTTTGATTACGATCGTAATTATTGATATAAATGGCGATCGTCATTATAATTGTCAAGCCCCTTTGATTCAGGACCTTCGACATGCGCGTTTCAAAAGAACAGGCTGCCAAAAATCGCGAGCGTATCCTCGATGCCGCCTCCCGCCTCATGCGGGAGCGCGGCATCTCCAGCGTAGGTGTTGACGCGCTGACCGAGGCGGCCGGGATGACTCACGGCAGCCTGTACAGTCAGTTCGGCTCCAAGGAACGGCTCGTCGAAGAAGCGGTGGGCTATGCGATAGCCGTGAAAGGGCAAGAAGTGCCTGAGGTATTTGCTCTCAGCGACTATGTTTCAGAATACCTCTCGGCTGCGCATCGCGACGAACCGGGAAGCGGCTGCCCCTTCGCAGCCCTATGTTGTGAGATGCCGCGCCAAACCAGAGGCGTGAGAGAGCGTTTCACGGCCGGAGTGCGGGGCATGGTCGGGCTGCTGAGCGGCCGAATGGATTCCGGGCTGAAGCCACGGAAGCGCGAGGAGAAGGCGCTCGCGACCGTCGCCTCCCTGGTTGGGGCACTCGTGCTCGCCCGGGCCGTAAACGATCCCAAGCTATCGAACGACATTCTTCGCGCGACCAAGAACGGGTTAGGCGACTGACCGCTCATCGCAACGCGGAGTTCGACCCTCCACCGCCGGTTCGTGCGATAACACCGCCGAATCTACGATCAAGAAGCAGAGACCATGGTCAGATCGAATGTGCAGCGGTAATTTGATGGCCGTTGAAGCAGAGGCAATGCGCGACCATGGAATCGTGCCGTTGATTTGCCCGACGTGTCAAACTGTTTTCGAAGGGGAGGCATCCCTGCCCGCGGCCAACCGGTTACTTTGCATGGGGTTGTTTTCGATATTTTGGTTGGGAGGGGAGCGCGGCCCGCCTTCGCCCGATGGGCTACGGCGTGGCAGCCTTCGCCCGCTTCGCTTTCGAAAGACCTGTGCTGGCTTGCCCAGCCGTAGCTCGCGAAGCGAGCGAAGGCTGGTGCGCCCGGCAGGACTCGAACCTGCAACCAGACCGTTATGAGCGGCGGAATATCGATCGGGTTCGTTGATTTTAATGCGCTTTTGTTTGATTTCGATCGCGTTCGTTGCGTTCTGATGAGGTTGTTTCTGGTGCGAAACTGGTGCGGTCTTCGACCATCCGTCGAGACGGTAGGCGGCCACGGACTCGCTATCGCTGGCCGAAGTGGGTCCTTGATGCTGCGGCAAAGATGAGCGATCGGCAGGTGATGGTCGGCGAAGCTTCCGTGTTGCAATAGTCGGGCTTGCTCGTCCCATCGACTGCACTGACGGCAGTCGGCTTGAACACGGTCACGAACACCACGAAGCACAACGCTCCGATACCAAACGTGAAGACACTCAGAACTTCTTTCATATTGGCTCCTACGCATTTTCCAATTCGCACCGAGGGGGCGCGTCCGTTGAAGAGACAGCTTGCATTTCGGGGGCAAGCGGATTTTCGTGAGTGTTGTCCGTTGCGGGCGCCGGCTCCTTGATCCGGAACCAGGCGACATATAGCGCGGGCAGGAACAGAAGCGTCAGCACCGTGCCAACGATGATGCCGCCCATCATCGCGTAAGCCATCGGTCCCCAGAAAATCTCGCGGGCGATCGGAATCAGGGCGAGACTTGCGGCGGCTGCGGTCAGCATGATCGGCCGCATGCGGTGCTCGGTTGCTTCCACCACCGCGTCCCAGACGGGCCGTCCTTCCTCCTTCAGCTGTTCAATCTGCACAATCAGGATCACTGAGTTGCGGATCAGAATGCCGATCAGCGCCAGCACGCCTAGGATCGCAACAAAGCCGAGAGGAGCTCCGCTTGGCAACAAGGCCATGACGACGCCGATCACGGCGAGGGGCGCAACCGCAAACACCAGGAACAACCGATGAAAGCTTTGCAGCTGTATCATCAGGATCGTCGCCATGATGAAAAGCATCAGCGGAACGACCGCTTCGATCGGGGCCTGGCTCTTCGCGCTTTCCTCGACCGAGCCCCCGATCGCGACCGAGTATCCGGCCGGCAGTCCTTTTGCGAACTCGTCCACCTTCGGCGCGAGTTGATCCACCACCGTCTTCGGCTGCACGGTATCAAGGACGCTTGCCTTCAGCGTGATCGTGGGAAGCCGCGATCGCCGCCAGATTGTCGGCTGCTCGATTTCATAGCGCAGCGTGGCGACCGCTCCGAGCGGCACCGACTGGCCGCCAAGGCCGGTCAATTGCAGGTCGCGCAGCGTATCGATTGATGCGCGCTCCGGTGCGGTCGCGCGTCCCGTCACATTGACCAGGTAAATGCTATCGCGCACCTGAGTGATCGTCGAACCGGCAAGGACGCCATTCAACGTCGTCGCAATGTCCTCCGAGCTCACGCCAAGCTGGCGCGCCTTGTCCTGCAGCACATCGACCTTGACGACGCGCGCCGGCTCCATCCAGTCGAACACGACATGATCGAGGTGCGGATTGGCGCGCACGATGCCGGCGAGGCTTTGGGAGAATTCTCTCACTTTGGCGATGTCGGGCCCGCTCAGCCGATACTGCACGGGACGCCCGACCGGCGGTCCGACCTCGAGCAGCTTGACGAAGGTATCGGTGCCCGGAAACGTCTTTTTCAGATAGGTTTCGAATTGCGCCTTGGCGCGATCGCGCGCGGCAATGCCGCCCTTGGTGACGACGACCATCTGGCCGAACCAGGTATTCGCCGTCTGCACGTCGAACGACAGCACAAATCGCGGAGCGCCGGTTCCCACATAAGTCGACCAATGGTCGACGGCGGGATTGGCCTGCAGCTCTTCACGCTCGAAACGGGCGATCTGCGCATTGGTTTCGGTTATCGAGGCGTTCTGAGGCAGGTTCCAATCGATGACCAGTTCAGCACGGTCCGACGACGGAAAGAACTGCTGCTGCACGAAGTTCATGCCGAACAGAGCTAGCGCGAAGGCCGCGACCGTCACCCCGACGGTGATCCAGCGATGACGCATGCAAACCAGAAGCAGGCGGGCGAACGTCTGCCCAACCCGGCCTTTGGATTCATGATGCCCTTTGATCCTGGCGGGCAGGATCGTGACGCCAAGCAACGGCGTGAACAGAACTGCGACTATCCATGACACCAGCAACGAGACGGCAATGACCACGAACAAGGTGTAGGTGAATTCACCGGCGTTGCTGGTGTTGAGGCCAATCGGGATGAAGCCGGCGACGGTGACCAGCGTGCCCGTCAGCATTGGAAAGGCCGTGGAAGTGTAGACGTGCGTTGCGGCCTTCTCCAGCGGATCGCCGACTTCCAGCCGCGCCACCATCATTTCAACGGCGATCATGGCGTCGTCGACCAGCAGACCGAGCGCGATGATCAGGGCGCCGAGCGAAATGCGCTGCAGCGATATTCCGGCATATGCCATCACCACGAACGTGATTGCCAGAACCAGGGGGATCGCGATCGCAACGACAAGGCCGGCGCGGAGGCCAAGGCTCAAGAAGCTGATCCCGAGCACGATGATCACCGCTTCGAACAGGGCCTCCGTGAAGCCGGACACGGCGTGCTCGACGACAACGGGCTGGTCGGCGACAAGATGAACTCCCAGGCCGATCGGCTGCTCGGCCAGGATCTTCGACATCTCCTCTTTCAGCGTCTCGCCGAATTTCAGCAAGTTCGCACCCGACTTCATCCCGATCGCGAGTGCGATGGCAGGCTCGCCGTTGAAGCGGATCAGCGTCGTCGGTGGATTGGCGTAGCCGCGCGTGATGGTTGCCACATCTGTCAATGGGAAGAACCGGTCGTTGACCCTGAGATTGATCGCCTTCAGGCTCTCCTCAGATGCGAACTGACCGTTGACCCGCACGCTGATACGCTCCGGCCCCTCCTGGAATACGCCCGAGGGCGCCACGGCGTTTTGCGCCTGCAGCGAGGAGACGATGGAACGGGTGTCGAGTCCGAGCGCCGCGATTTTTCGGGTCGAAAATTCCAGAAAAATCATTTCGTCCTGCGCGCCGAGTATGTCGACCTTGCCGACATTCGGGACCGTCAGGACTTTTGCGCGAATGTCTTCAACACGATCGCGCAATTGCCGCTGGCTGAGGCCGTCGCTGGTGAAACCGTAGATGTTGCCGAAGACGTCGCCGAAGCGGTCGTTGAAGCCCGGCCCGATCACGCCCTGCGGAAAATCGCCCTTGATGTCGGCGATCATATTGCGCACGCGCGCCCAGGTCGGGGCGACGTCGGCGGCCTTCGTTGTGTCGCGGAGATAGACGAAAACGGTGGTTTGGCCCGCAACCGTGACGCTCTTGGTATAGTCGAGCGACTCCAGTTCTTCGAGCTTCTTCTCGATCTTGTCGGTAACCTGGCGCGTCATTTCCTCGGGCGAAGCGCCTGGCCACTGCGCCCCGATCACCATGGTCTTGATGGTGAAATCAGGATCTTCCTGCCGCCCTAGTTGCAGGTAGGCGAAGAGACCTGCCGCCATGAAGGCAATCATGAAATACCAGACGAGCGAACGATGCCCGAGGGCCCAGTCGGAAAGGTTGAAGGTCTTCATGGTGTGGCGTCCTGTTCGATGCGGACTTGCTGTCCTTGTTTGAGGCTGTGGATTCCGGCAGTCACGATACGCGCTCCGATGGCGAGACCGCCGGTGACGCGGATGCCTCCTTCTTCCTCGGAGAGATCGACCCCGTGCAGCGAAACCGTGTTCGTGGAAGGGTCAATGACCCAGACGAAAGTCTCGGCGCCCTGTTTGAGGACGGCGGACGCGGGCACTCGCAGCGCTGAGGCGTGACCGTCGCTTAAACTTGCCGTGATGGTGCTTCCGAGCCGGAAGCTTTCAGGCGGATCATTCAACGCAATACGAACGCGGCGCATCCGCGTCACGGAATCAGCTTGCGGTGCAATCTCGCGAACTTGGCCTTGGACTTGAACAGCGGGAAGCAACTGCAAGCTGACTGTGAACGGCAAACCGACGGCCAAGGGCACAGGGAAGTCCGCGCCGATGTCGACCACGGCCTCGCGGACGTCCGGTCGCGCCACGGTCACGATACTCTGACCCGGCGAGGCGACTTGTCCCACTTCGGCACCCACGGCCGTGACGACGCCGCCGAAATCGGCCTTCACCTGTGCATAACCCAGCTGCTCGATAGCCTTCGTCAAATTCGCGCGGGCGCGGGCGGTCGATGCTTGTGCGCCCGCGCGCACCTGCTCGGCGTCGTCAAGCGTCTGCTTCGTCGTGGCGTCGGTCTTGATCAGGATCCTTTTCCGCTCCTCGGTCCCGATTGCGTTTTCAAGCAGGGCCTGGGCTTTCGAAAGGTCCGCTTTCGCTGACCTCACCGCGAGCTCGAGAGCAGTGGGATCAATTGCGGCAACCGTTTGCCCCTCAACCACTAGATCTCCGACGTTGACCGGACGCGTGATGAGGCGCCCCAGCACGCGGAAGCCGAGATTGGTCTCGTAGCGGGGCTGGACGGTTCCAATCGCCACCGTGCTCGCTGATGCGGCCGGTTGCAGGACGGTCGATAGCACGGGCCGAACTGGCTCCGGGGCCTTCGCCTCCTGCTTGCAGCCGGCCATCGCCAACGCCGAAGCGATGGTGCTTGCAACGACAAAAAATCGTGTTCTCATGACCGATCTCCAGCAAATGTCACGGGCTGGCCGGAGCTCAGCAGCTTGCCTCCGTCAACGACGACGCGGTCTCCGGCCTCCAGCCCTTCCTTGATCAGCACCGCTCCGGCTTCGTAGGCGCCGACAATCACCGGCTTCAGCGACGCTGTGCTTGTCTTGGGATCGACGATCCACACCGCGGGCTTTGAGCCCGTTGCCGTTAGGGCGGTCCACGGCACGGTGATCTCGGTGGCGGCTTTCGTCCCGGCGGTGCCGGCGATGGCGCTTCCGAGCGTCATCGCTGGTGGTGGATTTTGGATCGCGACTTTCACGCGAACCGTGGAGCTCTTGGGATCGACGGCGGGCGATATCTGCCTGACGTAGCCAACGGCGGTGATGTCAGGACCCGAGATCAGCGCCAGCGACACGTGGCCGTGATCCACATCGCCCAAGAACATCGACTCTGGGACATCGAAGATGGCATCACGCTCGCCATCCTGCGCCAGCGTGAAAACCGATTGGGCCGCCTGCACGACTTGCCCGACCTCGAGGCTTCGTGCTGTAATCACACCCGCAGCGCGGGCGTGCAGTTCGGTATCGTCGAGCGCTTCGCGGGCCTTTCCCAGCTCCGCTTTTGCCGATTCAAGCGTGCTTTCCGCGGTTCGCAATTGCTCCTGCGCCTGGTCGTAGGCGACGCGGGTGGTGAAGCCGGAAGAGATGAGCGAGGTCTGCCGATCAAACGTGGCTTCTGCCACGCGTAGCTGAGACTCCGCCGCGGCGAGCCCTGCGGTCGCGGCATCAAGCTCGGCCTGCTGCCCGGCCGGATCGAGCCGCGCAAGAACGTCGCCGCCGTTGACGCGGGCACCGACATCCACCAGCCGCGCGATCACGCGGCCACTGACCCGAAACGAGAGGTCGGCGCGGTTGCGCGCCTGGACTTCGCCGGTCAGCGTGAGCGAAGCCTGTCCGTCCTGCGGCTGCACAATTTCGGTGCGTACGAACGCGGCACGCTCCACAGGATTGGTGGAGTGGTCGTTGCAGGCGCCCAATGGCGTCGCCAGAAGCGCGACCGCGAGTGCGGCATTCACATGCCTCAGCAGCGCGGGCGGATGGGGTGAGAAAGGGGGCACAGCGGGTCTCCTGTTTATCTAAACTATACGGTATAGTTTATTTATCGGAACGTCAAGTCCTGAATTTGACGTGACTGGCAAGTTGCGCGCCGCCCAAAGGGCGGGCGTCCCGGTCCAAGACCGAGGCGCCAAAGGGCCTTTGCCTCAATCAATCTTCATGACAGACCAGAACACGCCTGGTGCCGTATCGCCTGTATGCGGAGACGTAGTAGCAGCCATCGTCGGAAGAGGCATCGGCTCTGCCATAGGCGTAAGCCGCTGTCGCAGTCGCCGCCGTGTAGGCGTGCCGGTAGCCACGGCCATAGCCATAGCTGGTGTAACTATTTCGAGTGTAGCTGTTAGCGCTGTAGGCCGCGGCGCGACCCTCGGCGCCGCGAAAATTGGCCTGGCCGCCACGCTCGAGACCATGCAATCCGCCAGCACCATCGAGACGAGGCGGACCACCGGCGATCTCTCGCGGAGGTGCGCCCGCGCCGCCACGGGGCGGAAGGCCAGCGACAGGTCCGGCCGAAGGACCACCGAGGGGAGGACCGCCGACGCCTAGACCCGGAGAAGGACCACCGGCACCGAGGCCCGGAGGAGGACCGGCGAGCATAGGCGGAGGACCCGGAGGAGGGCCGAACTGCGCGAGCGCGGCATTTGGCGCGACGAGTGCGGCGCCGAACATCACGCTTACGGACAGCATCACAAGATTCTTTTTCGACATGCGTATGTCCTTCGATCTAGAGTTCTGGTCGGACGGCGATGGCTTCCACCCGCTCGCCCGCCACGGGCGAGCAAAGCGGCGCCCGCCGGGGCCTCAATCGACGACCGGTTCTGGGGCGGCGGCCAGCGACTGTTCGATTGGCGCGCTGCTCACGTTGGGTCAGGGGAAAGTCAAGCGAGAACGAATTCCGTATCGGGCCGGAGCTGCGGTCGATGCGGCCACCCAGGCTGCTTGCCAGGTCGCCCACGATCCGCAGGCCGCGACCAAGCTTGATCCTTCCAAGGCCCGAGCCGTTGTCAGTGACTCGACAATTCACCCAAGAACCGGCACGCATCAGCTCGATTTTGAGTTCGCCGTCGCGGCTATCGAAACAGGCATGACGGACCGCGTTCGTCACCAGTTCATAGACGGCCAATGCGAGCCGCCAGCATCGCTCCGATTCCAGCGGTAGCGTATCCGCCGACAGCAGGAGGTGGATGTTCATGCGAGCCAGCGTCGACCGATTCATCGCCAGCCCCAGCTTTCGAAGCTGTTCGCCGGCGTCGAGGAGCGTGTCGCCATCCGGCGTGGTCAGGATGCTGTGAACCGCGACATGCTGATGAAGCAGATCGACGACGTTGCCCAGTGCCTCCTTGACCTCGACATTGTCCGACCAGACCGCCTTGAACGTGACGAGGTTGATTACCGAGGCAAGTTCATTCTTGATGCGGTGATTCAGTTCGTCCAGAAGGGTTCGTCCCTCTAAGACGGGCGCATAGGGGAGGGAATCGGGCACGGCGGCCTCCTGCTTAATTAAAACTATACCGTATAGTTTGTTTTACTTGCGCTTTGATCGAGAACATGTCAAGCCGGGATTGTCAGCGAGGTTCGTCGCTCGCAGCATCGTGAATGCAAGGGTGAAAGCAGATGGTGAGCAAACACAGCGATTCGAAACGGCCGCGCCAAGGACGGCCGCGCGATCTTGGTGCAGGTGCTGGAGAAGGCGCGTTCCCACGGCGCTTCTGGCAGTGGCGGTGGTGGTGGCGGCGTCGGTGACGTGCGCGTGCGCGAGCTGCGAGA
>Ga0209863_10001016_pt1 | contig 11661 bp, 11 predicted proteins | sample OrgsoiDNA2013046_FD_185796 | JGI IMG/M metagenome (GOLD analysis project Ga0209863, IMG submission 185796) | Permafrost soil microbial communities from the Arctic, to analyse light accelerated degradation of dissolved organic matter (DOM) -... | ecosystem: Environmental > Terrestrial > Soil >...
TCGGCATGGGCCTTGCGTGCGAGCCACGCCAGGCCGCGACGGCGCTCGAGGCAGCCGTCACCGAGCTGCGGAAGCTCGCCGAGGAGCCGGTCGGCGACGCCGAGCTCACCAAGGCAAAGGAATACTCCAAGGGTCGCCTCCTGCTTGGGTTGGAGAGCACCTCGGCGCTCTGCGAGTACGCGGGGCAGCAACTCCTGCTCCAGGGAACGATCACCGAGCCCGAGGAACTGGTGGCTCGAATCGACTCGGTACAGGCCGGTGAAGTGCAAGCGCTGGCCGGTCGTCTGCTCGCCTCCGGACTGCGCGCGGCGGTGGTAGGACCCTTCCGCAGCGAGACGCGATTCGCAAAGGCAATCGCACCGTTTATGCGCAGTGGGAAGATGCGGGACCGTTCCGCACCGATCACTGGCAATACGTTTTCGGCAACGAACGGCCCAAGCCGAACCTCAATCACGGCGCTGGACTCGATGTCTCGCCCGCAGTGCGAGATTATCTTGGCTTGGGGCCCACCGATGTCACGGATTGGAAATTTGTTGAGTTCAGTGAGGTGCCATCGGGTCCGTGGGCCAAGCTTGGCGATAACAACACCTTTGTGCAGAACGCCCACAAGGCGGAGCAGGACATGGCAAAGGCGAAGCGAACCTCATCGGCCGTCTTTGTTCGTTAGACTGCGCATTCTGCCATCTGTTTTGGTCGGCGGTGAGAATTCCGCGGGCAAACTTAATTGTTAGGTCGTTTGTCTCATGGCGGACCTCATCCACACTTTCGACAACGGCGTTCGAGTGTATGACGCTCATCTGCTGGAAGAACAGCGAGAGCGTTACAAAAAGCACAACGTTCACGAAGCCGAGGAGGAAGCTCTTTTCGTCGATCTTATCCGCCGGCTGCCGCCAGATGGGTGCTTCGTTGATGTGGGCGCAGCGATCGGTTACTACGTAATCCTCGTCCGCAAACTTTCCCCCAGCCTAACGATTCATGCGGTTGAACCCTTGGAGCGGCATCGCACCTTCCTGCGCGAGAATCTAGCCTTAAATAGCCTAACGAATACCGATTCCATCATCCATTCGGAAGGTCTCACATCGTCCGAAGGCCAGGTGAGTTTCTTGGATCGTGGCTACGGCAGCCGCATTCCGCGAGACAAAAAGGAAACGAGAGTGTCGCTCAGCACGCGCTGGAAACATTTGCTGGAGCAGATCGGGTTGCGGAAGCCGAAGCATCAGGGGCCAAGATTCTTGACGATTCCAACCATGACGCTTGATACCCTCGTTAGGCGAATTGGTCGCACGATCGACTTGCTGCAAATGGATGTGCAGGGCTTGGAAGCGGAGGTGCTGAAAGGCGGCGCAGAATCGATGGCGGCGGGCGACGTGAAATCGTTTTTGATCGGCACTCACGGCCTAACGATCCATCAAGAATGTCTCGCGCGGCTGAGAGCGAGTGGTTACACGATCGAGGTTGATCAGCCGGACACGAAGGAGCAGCCCGACGGAATTATCGTCGGGCGGAAATAGTTTGTCGCGGTAACCAACTGTTCGCTGAATTGGACGCTGCCGCGCTATCCCGGTAGGTTCGCCCTGTGCTGAAACCGTCGATCAAGTCGCTGCTTTTGGATGAGCTCGCGCACCAGCTCGCGTTGCGGGGTGAGCCATCCTATCGCGCGAGGCAAATCACCGGCTGGCTCTACAAGAAGCGCGTTGATTCCTTCGCGGCGATGACGGATTTGCCGGCATCCACGCGGGCGTACCTCGCGGAACAGTTCTCGTTCGTTGGGCCGGAAGTCGTGCGCGTGCTCGGCTCAAAGGATACGACGCAGAAATTCCTCTTCCGCCTCGCCGACGGAAACCTAATCGAGTCGGTGCTCATCCCGGCCTCGCCCGCTCTTTACGGCGAAGCTTCCGATCGACGCACGGCTTGTATTTCGACACAGGTCGGTTGCGCCTACGGCTGCAAGTTCTGCGCGAGCGGTCTGGACGGATTCTCGCGTAATCTCGACCCGGCCGAGATCGTCGATCAATTGCTCGCGGTCGAGGCAAACAGCGGCCAAAAAATCGACAATATCGTTTTCATGGGCATGGGCGAACCACTCGCCAACCTAACCTACTTGCTGCACGCGATCGGGATCATCAATGCACCGTGGGGGCTCGAAATCGGGGCGCGCCACATCACCATATCGACCAGCGGGCTGGCTCCGCAGATTCGCAAGCTTGCCACCGAGCCGACACAATTCCGGCTTGCGATTTCACTGCACGGCGCGACCGACGCGGTCCGCAGCCAGATCATGCCGGTAAACCGTAAGTACAATCTCGCAACGCTCCTTGAGGCCTGCGACTACTACGTCGCCAGGAAAAAACGGCTCATGTTCGAATATATTTTGATCGCCGGTATCAATGACACCGACGAACAAGCCCACAAGCTCGCGAAACTCGCCGCTCGGCTCAGCGCCAAAATCAATTTGATTCCTTACAACACCGTCGAAGGCCTCGAGTGGTCACGACCTTCCCGAAATCGACAAGAGTCGTTCCTACGGATTCTGCGGGATCATGGAGCGGTCGCCACACTGCGTCGTGAAAAGGGGCACGACATCAATGCGGCCTGTGGGCAGCTGCGGTTGCAAACTCGCAGGGCAGAAAGAAAAGAGCGCTCTCCAGCCTAACGACCACGCCTTTATCCATGTCGGCAAACTCGACCAGCGCGGTCCCGCTAATATCAGCCTTTCCGCAGCGAGTTGGCTATGCTCCGACGCGTGTAAAATTTTTTGCGCTGCTCCGTAAGCTGGCCTAAGAAAAAGGATGGCCGCGCACGACCCGGAACGCGCTTGGGATGAATACGAGTGGGAGCGCTTTCTCCAGCAGCAGGACCGCAAGACGGAGAAATACATGGAGCTCCTCGAGAAATACATCGATGATCCGCAACGCGATGAGATCGTCGCGCGCGAGATGGGCTGGTGCCATTCGTCCGATGCGACCGGCGAGGAATGGAATGAGGAGGCTGACGACTTGCTCGCCGATGCGGAAGGCGAGGAGGATAACCGGTGGCCGGCTGACGTGATCAACGACTGCTCCGAAGGTTTCGAGCAACATGTGCTCTACCGGGCGTCGTTCAGCCTGACGATCTGGATCGACCAGCTTTTCGACGCCCACACCGGCTTGCAAAACGATCCGGCTGCCGTGAAGCTGGCCACCCACGCAGCATTGGCTGCCGCGAAACTAGCCGCCGCGTTGAGTGACGAAGAGGGCGAGGAACTTGGCATGACGATCGCCTATTTGAAGCGCTCGCTGAAGGCGATCACCATCGCGATGGACGCCTCGGCGCAGCTCATCGCCGAGAAATCGATCACTCCCGAGCAACATTCCGGCCTTCAACAGCGGCTCTTCCAAGTCCGCGACGGAATCATTCTGCTGATGGGCGAATTCCGCGCCGAATGGCTGCGCCGCTACGGCAGCCTGTAGCCGTTGAATGAATCGGGAGGCATTCCCGTCAAAAATGAAGACGGAAGCAACTGTGGCTCAGGCCGATGCCCCCGAGCTGGAGCTGGTTAAGCAAGCTCAGGCCGGCGATACCAAGGCATTCGATCAGCTCGTTAGTCGCTTCCGAACCCGGGTTTTCAGTATGATTTATAACATGGTGCATAACGAGCAGGATGCCTGGGATCTCGCTCAGGACAGCTTCGTGAAAGCGTGGAAATCGATCGCCCGCTTCCGCGGCCAATCCTCGTTTTACACCTGGATTTATCGCATCGTGATGAACGTGACGATCGATTGGTTGCGCAAGAAACAGGTGAAAGGCGGCGACGCGGAGTTCGACGACGCGATCCAATTGAAGGAAATCGATCCCGCCTCGCGCACGGTGCCGAAAGCTGAAGCGCTGCCGCACGAGCAGATGGAGCACACCGAAATCCGCGGGCGCATCGACGCCGCGATCGCGCAGCTCTCGCCCGAACATCGCGCCGTGATTTTGATGAAGGAAATCGAAGACATGCAATATCACGAGATTGCGGAGTCGTTAGGCTGTTCTATCGGCACGGTCATGTCGCGCCTCTTTTACGCGCGCAAGAAGCTGCAGAATCTGTTGCGAGATGTTTATGAAAACGTTTGAGGAAAAGTGGACTGCCTGGATCGACGGTGAGCTGAGCGAGGCGGAATGTGCGGAGTTTGAGGCGACGCTCGAGGATTCCGGCTCGGCGCTGACTGAGAAGGACCAGGCGCTCAAATTGCGTGCGCTTTTGAAGGAACAGCTTCAGCCGCGCGCGATGGGCAACGAGGAGTTTTTCCATCACCAACTGCGCACCCGGATTGAACGCGTAACAAACGAGCTGACGCCCCGCGCGACCTCGCAGTTGCGCGAAAGCTGGTGGACGATTCGCCGCCTCCTTTGGACCGGCGCCACGTCGCTCGCGATTTTCGCGGTCTGCACGTTTTTTGTGATGCGCGAAACGCAAACACCCGATCAGTCGCAATACCTCACCCAAATCCTGAATGCGCGGGTCGATCCGGGAGTGAATCCGTACGCGACGGTTTCGATCTTTCAGACGAACGAGGATCGCGTCACGGTGCTTTGGGTCGACGGACTGAAGGCGCTGCCAAGCGAATACGCCGCGAAATAACCGATGCGCCGCGCGCTTTTCGCCGTTCTCGTCGGAGTCGCCTTGCTAATGGCGATCGCCCCGTCTGCGAGAGCGGGCAGACCCTGGCGGGGTGGTGGTAAGAAAGTCTGGAGCGGCTTGGTCGTTGCTACGAATGCCCCGAGGCCGCGGCCTGCGCCGGCTGAGATGCTCCGGTTTGATCCGACGTTGCGACGCACGTTCGGCTATAATCAATTCGAACTAATTGGTGTATCGCGCAAAGCGCTCCAAAACGGCGAGGTAAACTGGCTGGCCTCGAGCAAACATTTCTCGCTCCGCGTGGATCCGCGTGGCGTCTCGCGCGATGGCTATCGGGTCAATCTTCAATTATTCCAGGATCGGCAGGTGCTGCTGGAAACCGATGCGACCCTGAGCAAGAGCAGTCCGCTCGTGATCCGAGGTCCGCAAATCGGCGCTGGGCAATTACTCCTCTTGCTCGTCGTTCAATAAGCGACGCGCCTGGAGATTGCGGAGCAACAAGCCCGTTGTTTAGTGCGCTATGCGTTTCCTGCTTGCCGTTGTCTTTTCGCTTATCTTCTTGTCCGCCGTGACTGCTGAGAACAAATTCGATTTCGCCACGACGCCCGGGAAGCTTCCGAAAGAGGTCGTGCCGGAAGAGTACGCGATTCGCATCGCGCCCAATATCGTGGAACTGACGTTCGCCGGCTCGGAAACGGTGAAGCTGAACGTCCAAAAGCCGGTCACGAAACTCGTGCTCAACGCGCTCGAAATGGAAATTTCCGCCGCCTCGCTCGATGGCCAGCCGCTCCTGAAAAAGGCGATCGCCCTCAACCCCGCGGAAGAGACGCTGACGCTGACTTTGCCTAACGAACTACCGGCGGGCGAACATCAGCTTGCGCTCAAGTTCAGCGGCAAAATAAATGCGCAAGGTCAGGGACTTTTCTACGCCCGCTATCAGGAACAAGGGACGAACGAAAAGAAGATCATGCTCGGCACGCAGTTCGAGGCGACCGATGCGCGCCGCATGTTTCCATGTTGGGACGAGCCGAGTTTTCGCGCGCGCTTTCAGGTCACCGCGGTTGTTCCGGCAAAATTCACGGCGGTCTCGAACATGCCGGTCGAGAGCGAACAGAAAATGGAGGGCGGAAGAGAAGTGCGCTTTGCCGTTTCGCCTTCGATGTCGAGTTACCTCGTCGTTCTCGTCGCCGGCGAGCTCGACGCAATCGAGGGCGAACAGGACGGCGTAAAGCTGCGCGTCGTCACGACCAAGGGCAAAGCGGAAACTGGCCGCTACGCGCTCGAAAGCGAGGCAAAGATTCTCCATTACTACAACGATTACTTCGGCATTCCGTATCCGCTGCCGAAGCTCGATCTAATCGCGATTCCTGGCGGCTTCGGCGGCGCGATGGAGAATTGGGGAGGCATCACCTACTACGAATCCGTCCTGCTCTTCGACCCGAAGATTTCCTCGGCAAGCACGCAACAGAATGTTTTCGCGGTCATCGCGCACGAGATGGCGCACCAATGGTTCGGCGATCTCGTCACGATGGCGTGGTGGGATAATCTCTGGCTCAACGAAGGGTTTGCCTCGTGGATGGGATCGAAGTGCACCGACCATTTCAATCCCGAATGGAATGAGTGGCTGCGCCGCAGCGCGCCACGTAATCCGAGCCGCCGTATCGGATTTCCGAAGGACACCGCGATGCAATCCGATGCGCGTTCGACCACGCATCCCGTGCAACAACCAGTCGGGACCGAGGCCGAAGCTGGCAGCGCATTTGATGAAATCACCTACCAAAAAGGTGAGTCGATCATTCGGATGATCGAGAGCTTCTTGGGCGAAGATGTTTTTCGCGACGGGATTCGGAAATACATCGCGGCGCACAAGTATTCCAACACGACAACGGCTGATCTCTGGGCTGCACTAACTGAGGTCTCGGGCAAGCCATTAGGCGAGATCGCCCCCGGCTGGACGGAACAGCCAGGTTTTCCGCTCGTGAAAGTGGCGCGGCAGGAAAATACGATCAAGCTCTCGCAGGAGCGCTGCACGGCTCATTTCGCAAATCCTCCCGCGCTCGAATGGCAAATTCCGCTGACCTACGCGATCGAAGGCCAGACGGTGCCGAACAGTTTTCTCCTGCGCAGCAAGACGGCGGATTTACCGGACGAAGTGCCTAACGATCACGCGGTGAAGCTGAACGTCGGCGACGCCGGTTATTATCGCGTTGAGTACGATGAGCCCTCCTGGAAACTGATCGTCGGTCGGCTCGGTAACCTTTCGGAAGCGGATCGCGTGAATCTGCTGGCTGACGCGTGGGCGTCAGTTGAGGGAAATCACAAGCCGCTTTCGCATTATCTCGGTCTGCTTGAGAAGGTGACGGAGAAGGACGAACTCGCGGTTTTTGACCAGATCGGAGACACATTCGCCTTCATCAATCGTCTGCTCGTTGGCGATCCGATGCGACCGGGTTTCCAGGAATATGCTCGCGCGATTCTGCGGCCGGCGTTTGACCGCGTCGGCTGGGATTCGAAACCGGGTGAACCGGCCAAGAAAGCCTTCCTGCGTGCGTCCCTCATTCGCAATCTCGGCTTGCTCAACGATGCCGATATCATCGCGGGCTGTCGGTCGCGTTTCGACGGATTCCTGATTGATCCAACTGCAGTGACTCCTGATCTCCGGCCCGAAATTTTCGCCGTCGTGGGCCGTTACGCCGATCTCCAGACCTGGGAAACGCTCCACAAACTCGGATTGAAAACAACCAGCACGGAAGAGAAGCAGACTTATTACGAAGCGCTCGGCGGAGCGCTGGACCCCAAGCTCGCGCAGCGCGCCGTCGCCATCGCTCTAACGGATGAGTTGCCGACGAGCCGCGCTAGTGCAGTTCTCCCATTTGTGGCACGGCAGGGCGAACATTCGGAGCTGGTTTGGGAATTTGCGAAGGCCCACATGAAAGCGTTGCTGGCGAAACAGGACGCGCTCGGGATCAACAGCTTCGCGGCTGGTTTATTTAATTTCTCCGCCGATGCGAAAGATGCCGGGACGCTCGAGGTCTACGCAAAGTCGAGCCTGCCTCCATCCGCAACCAAAGCAGTCGCGAAGACAGTCGATGAAATCGGTTTTCGCGCCGAGTTCAAGCAGCGCTTCGTGCCACAGTTCAAATCGTGGCTCGAGCATCAGGCGAATGAAACGCCGCGTTAACCGGGGGTTGCTCGCAATCGAGGTTGCCTAACGGAAAGTCACAGCACCGCTTTGTTTTCCGGGAGAGTTGAATCCGGCGCCAACATCTGCGCTTCGAGCGCAGCTTCTTGTTTCAAATAGCGCGCTTGCTTCCACCCCAGGATGGCGCGGCTGAGGAGAAAGAACGCCATGATTCCGATCCAGAGGGACTGCCACCAAATTGCCGCCAGGAGGAGCGCTGCTGCGCCCACCAAACCGATTGCGGTGGCGATGAAAAGGCTGCGGATTTCGCCAAACGGAAACCAAAGAACGGCGCGCAAGATCTGACCGCCATCGAGAGGATAAATTGGCAGCAGATTGAAGAGGAGCAGGACAAGATTGATCCTCCAAAGCCAGGTAAGGACAAGGTAAGCGTCGAGGTTTGTGTTCGCCCATCCGGCGTGCGCTGCTGCGTATTGCGCCAAGCTGAGGAGCGGGATAAGCGCGACGTTGACGAGCGGTCCCGCGGCGATGCTCCAGAGGATTGCGCCGGCGCGCGGCGGTGGGCTAACGAACGCAATTCCGCCTAACGGCCAAAGAAATATCCGCTCCGCTGCGCCGCCCGTCTGGCGACAGGCGAGGGCATGGCCAAATTCGTGCAGCGTCACCATCGCGAAGAGGCCGAGATATTCCAACGCGGCCCAGACCGGTGACGAATAACGATGACTCATCATCTGAATCTCGTAGACCGCCACGAGAAACCACGACCAATGCAGGAAGACTTCGATCCCCGCGATGCGAAAGAGACGAATCGAACCTCCCTGCGTCGGCATTCGGCACGATAGCGCGGGCTGGCCCGCCCTGCATCACGTGATGGCTCAGAGCGTCCCGTCGCGCTCTTCGCCTTGCGTCGGCAGCAGCAACCGCATCGGCAGCATCGGCGATTCGTAGAAACCGTGCTTGCGGAAAAAACTTTGCGACCGCAGCTCCGGACGGTCGGTCAGCAGGGTGATGCGCCGAAAATTTTTCTGCTTTGCAAACTCGATCGCGTAATCGAGCAACTTCGAACCATAACCGTGGCCGCGATATTCCTTATGAATGACGAGGTCCTCGAGCAGAAGGACGAACCCCCCTTCCGCGGTGCTGATCGTGAAGAGCAGATTGATCATCCCAACAATCGCGCCGTCGCGGCGCAGCACGAAAACGCGTCCTCGATTCGGCTGCTCGAAAATGAGGCGCAGCCCGCGGAGTTGCTTATCCTTGTTCGACCGGAAATCACTCTCCTCGCTGAACAATTCCCCGAGCAGGCTCGACAACTCGTCGAGGTCTTCCGCGATCGCCGGTTCGATAACGACATCCATCCAGATCGTTATTCCACGAACCGCCGCGGCTGGCAATGCAGTTGTGGGCCGCCGGGCTCGCCGGCGGCGTTGACAAACCGGCGTCTGTTTCTACTGTAGCGGCTCTCTCCCGGCCCCCATTCGGGCGATTTGTCTATGAAGCGCACCTTACAACGATCAAAGCGAACCCGGAAACAACAGCACGGTTTTCGCGCTCGCATGAGCACTAAAGGTGGGCGTGCGACTCTCGCGCGGCGCCGCCAGCGGGGTCGCAAACGTCTCCTTCCGAAAGGCGCGGAGGTTCATTTCGCTCGGCACACGCAGGCGTAATTTTCGCCTAACGATCCAGTTCCTGGAGCGGACCGGCGTAACCGGTCAATTCGAGATAGCCGCGTCCCCGGATCGGCTTGCCTGCTCGCGTCCCGGCGAGATCAAAGGCGCCTTCCCAGTAAATGATCGGATCGAGGGCCAGCTCCTGATCCGGCAGGACCGGCCGAATCGTGAACTCCAATTCTTCCTTCGGCAGCACGACGCGCCAGCCAATCGGATAATTCGCGTTCGTCGCTTTGCTTTTCCAAGAAGCCTCCGGCGTCATTTGAAAATCGGCACTCGTTAGGCCGATCGAATCGCCGTCCGTCCGCACGAAAGTCCCGCTCGAGACCGGGTCGATCGCGCCGCTCGTTAGGCGCATCTGGTAGAGCATCAGATCGGTCTTGTCCTCGAACTGCGCCGAGAGCCAGTTCCACCCGGCCTGCGTGGGCGCGAGCTGGTTGGTGGCCCATTCGTGATCGAACCAACTCTCGCCGGTGACGACGAAGTTATCCTTTCTCGCGCGCACGCTCCCAGTGGTCTGCAGACGCGTGATTGAATAGTAATGGGAAGCGTGCCCCACACCCTCGGCCTTCCGGCTGATCCCGCCGTTGCCGTGCACGACCGGCCTTTTCAACGGCAGGAGATGCAACTGCACCTGCGCGTCCGTCGCCTCTGCGGCGAGATCAAACGAGCCGTCGGCATTCATGCGCAGGTTCCACGAATCGATCCAGGCAATGCGATCGCCGGCATCGAAACCTGCTTCGCCAAAACTTCCGCGACTCGCTTTTTGGTGGAACAGAAACATTCTTCCGTCCGCGTCCGTGACCGTGAAATGCGCGAACTTCAAATCGTTGACGACAAAGCGCGAAGTCGCCACCGTTCGCTCGGCTGGCGGGCGGATTCCCTGACGGAAAAACGTTAGTTCGTAGCCGAATCGGCGCCCGCTGTCATTCGTTAGGTTGCCAGTGAAATACCACCATTCCGTTTTGAAATCATCATGCACGTGATGATCGCGTGGAAATTCGTACTGCCATCCCGGCTCCGCAATTTTCCAATCCGCGGCGAAACAAAGCAGCGCGAGCGTCGCGCCTAACCAATCGGCAATTCTTCTCATTCGCTCCGCACCGCCTCCGCGATATTCAGCCGGCTGGCGCGCCAGGCCGGAATCCAACCTGCGGCCACGGATGCGGCAATGATCCAGACCGGCGTCCAGGCGAGCGACGTCCAAGGAAAGGCGAGTTGGATCGTCCAGCCGAAAAACGCCCGGTTGATCACGCCGGTGAGGACGAGCGACAGACAAAGCCCCGATGCGATGCCGAGCACGCTGGCCAGCACCCCGATCATCCCGCTTTCCCAGAGCAACAATCGTCGAATTTGCGCTGCCGACGCCCCGATCGAACGCAGCACGCCCAGCTCGCGCGAACGCTCCGCCACAAGGGTAGTCAGGCCAAGAAAAATTCCGACCACTGCGACGAGGACGGCAATCGTCCGAAGAACGTACGTGACCGCAAATGTCTGATCGAAGACCTCGAAAATCCGGGTGCGGAGAAGACGATTCGAATAGATCGCAAATTCGCCGTGGCCGCTGAAACGCCGGCGAAACTGTTCCGTGACATCGTTAGGCGAAGCGTTGCCCTTCAGGTAGAGAGCAACGCTGTTAATTCGGTCATCGTGCCAGAACTCCCGGAATTTCTTCGCGCTCAGGAAGACGGTGCCCTGGTCGCGCGTGTAATCATAAAAAATCCCCGCAATCGGAAATGCTTTGATGCCCTCAGGCGACGGCAGTTCGAGCGCCTCGCCTTCGTTTACGTGAAAGCGGCGCGCAAAACTTTCCGACACGAGCACGCATTGCTCGCTGTAAAAGTGCCGCATGATTTCATCATTGCGCCCGCGCAAAAAGCGCAGATTGCGGCGATTGCTGCCGCGAATCACCGCCACCGAAATTGTTTGATCGTGAAATGGCAAATCGAGCCCGCGGAAAGTATCGACTGATTCGACGGCGGGGTTCTGTTCCAGATAACGAACCGCGGCCGGAGGGATGAACGAACTTGGTCCGGCAATTTCGTTCGCCGCGGGTGAAATGAAGAGGTCGGCGATCAGCGTTTGATCGATCCAATCGCTGACCGTTTGGCGAAATGAAAACACCATTACCGCTATGCCGACCGTCATCGCCACCGCCGCGGCGAGCGCCGCGATCGTGATTGAGTTGCGCAGCAGGGCGCGCCCGAGATTCTGCGCCGCGAGCTGCGGCTCGATCCGGTGACGAACGA
>Ga0209863_10001017_pt1 | contig 11659 bp, 9 predicted proteins | sample OrgsoiDNA2013046_FD_185796 | JGI IMG/M metagenome (GOLD analysis project Ga0209863, IMG submission 185796) | Permafrost soil microbial communities from the Arctic, to analyse light accelerated degradation of dissolved organic matter (DOM) -... | ecosystem: Environmental > Terrestrial > Soil >...
ACAGCTCCAGGGGATTACCTATATCCTGGATGAACCCAGTATCGGATTGCATCAACGGGACAATCAGCGGCTGATTCTTGCATTGCAGAACCTGCGCAATATTGGAAATAGTATCCTGGTTGTTGAACACGATAAGGATATCATGCTGGCTGCAGACTACCTGATTGACATTGGCCCCCTGGCCGGATTCCATGGAGGCCGGATCGTGGCCCAGGGGAAACCGGAAAACATGCTGAAATTAAATACGATCACTGCGGATTACCTGAATGGATTACGTAAAATTGTCTTACCCGCAGAAAGAAGACAAGGAACAGGCAAATCTCTTGAACTAAAAGGAGCAAAGGGAAATAACTTAAAAAATGTGGAAGTTACCTTACCACTCGGAAAATTTATTGTTGTTACGGGTGTAAGTGGAAGTGGGAAATCAACACTGATTAATGAAACACTTTTTCCTATACTTAGTCACCATGCCTATGGATCCAAAGGAATACCCCTTCCATACAAAAGTGTGCGGGGATTGGAATATATTGATAAAGTCATAGAAATTGACCAGTCACCTATTGGACGAACACCCCGAAGCAATCCGGCTACTTATTGTGGTTTCTTTGCAGACATACGTACATTATTTGCTTCCATACCCGAAGCAAAAATCAGGGGATATACTGCCGGAAGGTTTTCTTTCAATGTAAAAAGCGGGCGCTGTGAAGTATGTGAAGGCGGAGGTATGCGCGTGATTGAGATGAATTTTCTTCCGGATGTTTACGTTCATTGCGAAAAATGCAATGGCCGGAGATATAATCGGGAGACACTGGAGATCCGGTATAAGGGAAAATCGATCAGTGATGTTTTGGATATGACAGTGGATGAAGCGGTGGATTTTTTTCAGAATGTACATTATCTGTATAGAAAAATAAAAGTATTGCAGGAAGTCGGGTTGGGATATATCACGCTTGGTCAATCGGCAGTGACATTGAGCGGAGGTGAAGCGCAGCGGGTAAAACTGGGTACTGAATTGTCGAAACGTGATACGGGGAAAACTTTTTATATACTGGATGAGCCAACAACCGGATTGCATTTTCAGGATATCAGTCATTTGCTGGATGTACTCAATAAACTGGTTGACCGTGGCAATACGGTCCTCGTTATTGAACACAATATGGATGTGATCAAGGTGGCAGATTATATCATTGATCTTGGACCGGAGGGTGGCGATGGCGGCGGAGAAATACTTTTTGAAGGGCTACCTGAAAAACTGCTGGAAGTAAAACGCAGTTTTACTGCAAAGTTTTTAAAACAGGAAATGGCATAAGCAAAAACAAACAGCCGGCAATTACTCATCGCCGGCTGCTGAGGATATTGGAGGAACCAAAATATGTAGGTCCAATAAGAGAAGCGGGAATTAATTAATAAAATCGTTGGTACAAAATAATAGGGAACGGATCAGGTTTTACTTAACCTTCGGATAAAAGGATTTTACCAATTAATGCTCCCGCCGCTTATTGGGTTGCGTTAAGGGTTATTTAACTTTCAATTGACCATTTTCAATCTTCATATCGTCGGCCATCACTTCATACAGATAAGTACCTGCAGGAATTTCAGTAAGGATACTGGTTTCATGATTCAGAATAACAGATTGTATGATCAGCGTGCCATCCATATCAAATACAAATAAGGTATAGCGTTTCTCATCCATTCCATCCACTGTAAAAAGCAGTGTTTTATAATCCGCCGCAGTAAAAAGCTTCACTTTATACTTCTTATTGTTCAGATTTTTTGTAATCATCACCGCATTGGTAACCGGAGATGAACCACCGGCGTAGGACACCATGGTGGTCGTCATAAGTGCCAGGGGCAAAATGGCTTTCCTGGATTTTTCTGAAATGTTCTCGCAAATCGTTTTCATGATAAGTGTATAAAAAGGGTACGGATCAACAAAATATGTTTAGAACCTCAGTAGAGGACATCTGGTCGAATTTGAATATCTGTCGTTATTTCCAAGTCGGATTCCCAATTTGAAGCCGATGGTGAAATAAGCATCATTTTGTGTAGGGTCACCTCTTTTGTCCCCCGGATTATATCCGCTATTGGGAACTCCTGCATAGGGACTCTTATTGGACATCGCCACAGCAATTGTAGAAGAACCTGCCGGAAGATTTGCAGTTAATACAGCCGGATCAACAAATGTGGTGCTTACATCATCGATATAATCAGTGAATGTTTTTCTGTATAGGAATTCCAGAGAAAGATTTACTTTTTCACTCATATAATATTTCAATCCAAGTCCCATTGGAATATTCAGCTGTGTTAATGCATAATTTGGTCTGGCAGCTGAAAAACCTTCTCCTTCTGTATGTAAAGGTTGCAGATATACCCAGGTAGTTTGTGACGTGTTCGGATCTACATATTCTCCCATCGGATTAAAATGAAATACCCCGATGCCAATCACTCCATAGGGTCTTAATCTTCCGGTTACATCTGTAGGCTGATCTTCAAATAAAACCGTTGGATATAATTCAAGCATCAGATTGGCTTCAGTAATCGAAGATTTGAAATCCAGGTTTCTGTTCAGTCTGGCTACTTCTTCACCACCTTTTGGATTTATATAGGCATCATCTCCTTCCACACTTCCAAAGTTTGCAGATAAGCGAAACCCGAAAACTTCAGATGGATGCGCAGCCAGATATATGCCAAAAGCAAGTTTAGTGGCATTCATATTATAATCCTTAAGGAAAGTTGTTCCCTGTCCATCATGACCACCCAGGTCACCAAGAAATACCATGGGACCCACTGTAAAACCAGCTTCAAAATAATTGCCAGCAGAAAACTGACTATAGGAAGGTATATATAATGCCAGCGCAATGGCCAGCGAACACAAACACTTCCAAAGGGAGTGTAGACCTGTTTTCATGGAATATCGATTTAATTTTCGACGGTTTGGATTTTGGTTTTTAACCAATAAAAACCTGTTACCAGATAAGAACGGGAATTATTCTTTATATGGTGTAAACAGGAGAAACTATATTATTTGGACAAATTCCAATTACTGGAAAACAGTTTCATTTTGGATTTCTCAACATGATAATATGAGGAATATTATCTTCCAGGTAAGGTTCACCAACCTGAACAAATCCAAAAGATGTATAGAAATGGAGCAGATATTGTTGAGCACCAATACGAATCGTATCCGTCTGAAATAATTTTTTTATTTGTCCGATACTTTCCGTCATTAGTTTTTTTCCCATGCCTGTTTTACGTTCCGAAGGGGAACTTACGATGCGTCCGATCGAAGATTCACTATAGGAAATTCCTGGAGCAAGTAAACGCGCGTAGGCCAGAAGCCTTCCTTCTTTCAATCCCATGAGATGCCAGGCTTTCAGATCCTTGTTATCAAGATCCTGATAGGGACAGGCTTGTTCCACTATAAATACTTCATTGCGCAATTGCAGTATGCTATAGAGTTCCCTGGTTGTGAGTTCGTCAAACGGTTTCAGATGCCAGACCATAGTATATTAAGTGTTACAATGTTCCGTGTAAATCAATAACCATATTTTTTGTCCCAGAGATTCTTTAAGTGTTTCCTGATTTCTTCTTCTCTGGCATTTTTTCCGGGTACATAAAAAGGACTTCCTTTAAGTTGATCCGGGAGATATTCCTGTGGTGAAAAATTTTTTTCAAATGCATGGCTGTATTCATAACCTTTTGAATAATCCATATTCTTCATCAGCCGGGTGGGTGCATTCCGTAAATGCAGGGGTACTGGCAAATCGCCCGTTTTTTTTACCTGGGCGATCGCTTCATCAATAGCTGCGTAAGATGCATTGCTTTTTGCTGAGCTGGCAAGATAGATGGCACACTGGGAAAGAATGATCCGGGATTCAGGATTGCCGATTTTACTTACTGCTTCAAAAGTAGCATGGGCCAGCAACAAGGCATTTGGATTTGCATTTCCGATATCCTCACTCGCAAGGATCAGCATGCGCCTTGCAATAAATTTTACATCTTCCCCGCCTTCAATCATACGTGCAAGCCAGTAAACCGCCGCATTTGGATCACTACCCCGCATCGATTTAATAAATGCGGATATAATATCATAGTGCTGTTCTCCTTTCTTATCATACAAAGCAATACGCTGCTGGGCAGATTCCATTACAAATTCATCCGTAATAATCAGGGGCTGGTTATCCGGTAAATTATCTGTAACCAATTCAAGCAGATTGAGCAGCTTCCGCGCATCGCCTCCGGAAATATTGATCAGCGCTTCGGTTTCTTTTAGTTCTATTTTTCTTTGCTTTAACAATGCATCCTTCGTCAATGCAGATTTCAACAAAGCAATCAGTTCTTCTTTGCCAAGTGGTTTCAGCACATAAACCTGACAACGGCTGAGCAGGGCACTGTTCACTTCAAAAGAAGGATTTTCCGTGGTGGCGCCGATTAGGGTTATTATTCCTTTTTCAACAGCGCCCAATAAAGCATCCTGCTGACCTTTATTGAATCGATGTATTTCATCAATAAATAGAATGGCTTTAGACTGCTGACGTGCCATTTCAATAACTTCCCGCACTTCTTTTACACCTGAAGAAATCGCACTGAGGGTATAAAACGGCACCTGAAGGGTATGTGCAATTATATTGGCAATGGTTGTTTTGCCTGTCCCGGGTTGCCCCCAGAGAATCATGGAAGGAAGTTTTCCCTGCTCGATGGCGGTTCTCAGGATGCTTCCTTTGCCTGTAAGGTGAAGCTGGCCTACTAAATGATCAAGTGATTCAGGCCGAAGACGTTCTGCAAGGGGCACAGAAGTAGAAACCATATAAAAAATTTACCTTTAATCAACAACAAGTTAGCCTTTTTAAGGTTTTATAAGAGTTAGTCCAATCATGAAAATCAAGCATCTTTTACCCAAGGCATTTATTTTACTGCTATACCTTCTCGCGGGTGGATGGGAAACTGTTCATGCTCAACAGTTAAGCGCCGTGCAGAATTACGGGATAAACAGGCCCGGTGTAGTAATGGTGCGCACTGTTTTTTCAGCGGATGTTTATATAAATAAAATGCTTTTGGATTCCAGGCATTTTAATCATTTAGTGGACTCGATTCAAAAAGTTGACAGCAGTGGAATCATTTATTCTGCAGAGCAAAAGCTTGATATCGTGCTCCGTGAAATTAATAATCACCCCAACCGGTTCTTCAAGGCATCCCTGGACTATATCAAAGAACCTCAGGAAATTACTTCCAGTGGTACTGGATTTCTGATTACCGGGGATGGATATGTGGCCACGAATTGCCATCTGATCGACCGGGATAATGCGTTTATCAGACGTCAGTTTTTACTTTCCGCCTTTCAACAGATTACGGATGCAAATATCGCCGCTTTGGAAAATGCATGGGCAACGCGATTTTCAGATCTTCAGAAATCAATACTATATAATACATATGCTTCTGTATATGCCCGCCTTTTTTCCATGGCGCTTTATGATTTAAGGAAGGAAGTTTTTGTTGAATACAGTGTAGATTCTGAAAATGGAAATACAGTCTCTGTAAAAAAATCAGCACAGGTAATCATCAAGGGGCAACCCATGCCGGGGAAGGATATTGCAATTTTGAAAATGGATGGTGATAGTAGTCTGGCAACATTGAATGTTGCAAAAGACGACCTGCCAAAAGTGGGTGAACAATTGTTCGTCTATGGATTTCCCAGTCCGGTTACCAATAATAATTATTTATCGTCTGAATCTGCTATTGAACCAACGCTTACAACAGGCATCGTGAGTGCCCTGAAGAAATCCGTTTCCGGATGGCCCCTGATACAAATGGATGCAAATATTAACCGCGGGAGTAGTGGAGGTCCGGTCTGCAACGAAAATGGAGAAGTAATTGGTCTCACAACCTTTGGTAGTATTGAAAACAGTGGTGGTTTAGCCGCCGGATTAAATTTTGCGATTCCCGTTTCTATTTTGAACGAATTTCTGGATAGTGCAGGCATTATTGCCAAGCCAAGTGATGCATCTGTTTTATTCAGCGAAGCTTTTGTATTCTACAATCGGACCCTGTACAGAGAAGCTTTAAACAGTTTTCAAAAAGTGAACAAATTAAATAAGAAATTTCCGGGCCTGGCCAATTATATAAAGGATACAGAAAAACGCCTTAAACAAAATAATGAAAACAAAGCTTCCATGATCCGTTCAGATTTGCTGGTATTCCTGTTTTTATTATTTGGCGCAATTCTGTTTTTTAGGATTATACGAAAACGGAAAGGACTTAAGGCTTAAGCTTAAAAGAACTAATTTTGATGTTCTTTAAATCAGAAATGAAATCACCGGTTGCTGCATATATAGATCATACGCTCTTAAAGTCGGTTAGCCGTTTTACTGACATTGAAAAATTATGCAGTGAAGCGGTTGAAAACCATTTTTTTGCAGTCTGCATTCCCCCTCATGCCATAGTTAAAGCGGTGGATTGTTTAAAGGGAACTTCTGTGAAAACAGCTACAGTGATCGGATTTCCGATGGGCTATTCCAATACAGACTCAAAAAAAGCAGAAGTGGTTCAGGCCGTCGGGGATGGGGCGGAAGAACTTGATGTTGTGATCAATTTAATGGCCCTGAAAAATGGAGATTGGTCATTCCTTGAAAAAGAAATGGAGCCGCTGGTTTCACTGATACATGAAAAGGGCCGGATTATAAAAGTAATCGTAGAAAGCGGTGTTTTGAATAGTGATGAACTGCTGCATTGTTGTGAAATGTATGGCAGGATGGGTATTGACTTCATGAAAACATCCACTGGGTATGCTGAAAAAGGGGCATCGGTTTCAGACGTTCAGAAAATGAGAAAAAACCTTCCCCCTGAAGTACAGATTAAAGCATCCGGTGGGATCAGACATTATACCTTTGCAAAGGATCTGATTGAAGCAGGGGCAGCCAGGCTGGGATGCAGTGGAGGTCTTCAGATTCTGGAGGAAGAAAAAAAAGCTTTAATATTCGAAAAGACAGTATGAAATTATTTTTTATAGCTTCAGTTTTATTTTCAGGAGTCTTACATGCACAGGATTCGTTAACGACAGGCATGATTCATAAAGATCCCCGTATTGATTCCCTCATTAAAAAGCAAATCCAGATAAATGAATTCACTACGCGTGAAAGTCGTAGAAACGTGCCGGGTTACCGGATACAGGTCGCCAATTCGAACGACCGGAATCAGGTTTTTGCCATAAAGACGAAAATCTACCAGAAATATCCGGAATTAAAACCCTATCTTATTTATCAGCCACCCAACTACAAATTAAAAGTGGGTAATTTTAAAACACCGGAAGAAGCAGAACCATATATTCAAAAACTCACACTGGATTTTCCTTCAGGTGTATATATGGTTCATGATATCATTGAAGTAAAGCCCGACTAATATTTAAATATGCTGAAAGACAAGATCCGTCAACTGGCAAAACAGTATGCACCGGAAACCATCGAAATCCGGAGACACTTACATGCACATCCTGAATTGAGTTATAAGGAATTTAAGACTTCAGCTTATGTACAGGAAAAACTAAAGTCGCTGGGTATTCCTTATGAAATAAAAGCCACTACCGGCGTTGTAGGTATCATCAAAGGGAAAAATCCGGATAAAAGAATCATTGCCCTTCGTGCCGATATGGATGCATTACCCATTAAAGAAGAAAATACAGTTTCTTACAAATCCATGAATGATGGGATCATGCATGCCTGTGGACATGATGCACATACGAGCATTTTATTAGGGGCATCAAAAATTTTACAGGAATTAAAATCTGAATGGGAAGGAACGATCAAACTTATTTTCCAGCCAGGCGAAGAAAAAAATCCCGGCGGTGCGAGTCTCCTCATTAAAGAAGGCGTATTGCATGATCCCCAGCCGCAGGCCATTTTCGGATTGCATGTTCATCCTGGTCTTGAAATCGGAAAGTTTAGTTTTCGAAGTGGTCCTTCCATGGCCAGTGCAGATGAAATATATATAACCATCAGGGGTAAGGGCGGACATGCTGCGAATCCCCAACTGACGGTAGATACCATTTTGGTGGCTTCGCATATCGTCTTGGCATTGCAACAGATCATAAGCAGGAATAAAAATCCGTTTTCTCCTTCTGTTCTTACAATCAGTTCATTTCAGGGAGGATATACTACAAATGTCATTCCATCAGAAGTAAAACTCATGGGCACTTTCAGGGCAATGGATGAAACATGGCGTTTCCATGCACATAAACTGATACATCAGATATGCAAAGGCATCGCACTGGGAATGGGCGCAGAAATAGATGTACTCGTGGATGTTGGATATCCGGTGGTGAACAATGACGAAAAATTATATCCTGTTGCCAGGATCCGTGCCGAAGAATTTGCCGGTAAGGAAAATGTGCAGGAAACAGAAGTGCGCATGGGTGCCGAGGATTTCGGCTATTATACACAGGAAATTCCAGGCTGTTTCTATAGACTCGGTGTAATGAATCAGGCAAAGGGAATTATTGCAGGTGTACATACACCCACCTTTAATATAGATGAATCTGCCATTGAAAAAGGTATGGGCATGATGGCCTGGTTGGGTGCCAGTATTTATGATGCATCGAACCTTACCTAATAATGAATATGAAAAAAAAGGAACAACTCAGAAGGGAAGAAGCACTCGAATATCATTCAAGGGGTAAGCCGGGTAAAATTGAAGTCGTTCCAACCAAGGAAGCGAAAACACAAAGGGATCTTTCACTGGCTTATTCTCCGGGAGTGGCCGAACCCTGCAAAGAGATCGCATTAAATAAGGAGGAAGTTTATAAATATACAGCCAAGGGAAATCTGGTAGCTGTTATCACAAACGGGACGGCCGTACTCGGACTGGGAAATATCGGACCCGAAGCATCCAAACCAGTGATGGAAGGGAAGGGGGTTTTGTTTAAAGTATTTGCAGATATAGATGTATTTGATATAGAAATCAACGAAACGGATCCAGAAAAATTTGTTCAGATCGTCAAATCCCTTGAACCAACATTCGGCGGGATAAATCTGGAAGACATCAAGGCTCCGGAATGCTTTTATATTGAAAGAGAACTTCGGGCAGCCCTGAAAATTCCTGTTATGCACGACGACCAGCATGGAACAGCTATAATCAGCAGTGCTGCATTACTGAATGCTCTTGAACTGCAAAGGAAAAAAATTGACAGGGTAAAATTTGTCATTAACGGCGCCGGTGCGGCTGCTATGGCCTGTATCAAATTGTATGTTACGCTGGGTGCCAAGCGTGAAAATTTTATCGTTTTCGATAAAGACGGTGTATTGCACAAGGGGCGAAAGGATTTGGAAGAGGACCGTTCACTTTTTGCCATTGACAAGGCAGATGTTACATTGGAAAAAGCCATGACAGATGCAGACGTATTTGTTGGTTTAAGTGTCGGAAATGTGGTCAATGCAGCAATGATAAAAAAAATGGGTAAAAAGCCCATTGTTTTTGCCATGGCGAATCCCGATCCCGAAATTACTTATGATGCTGCAACTGCAGTAAGGGAAGACCTTATCATGGCTACGGGTCGTAGTGATTTTCCAAACCAGGTGAATAATGTACTCGGGTTTCCATTTATTTTTCGTGGTGCACTCGATGTGCGTGCAACACAGATTAATGAAGCAATGAAAATTGCGGCTGTCCGGGCTTTGGCCGGACTTGCAAAAACGCCGGTACCGGATATTGTCAATATGGCCTACAATGAAAAAAACATAAGTTTCGGTCCGCAATACATCATTCCCAAACCTTTGGATCCGCGGCTGTTATCTACGATTGCTCCAGCCGTTGCCAGGGCAGCCATTGAAAGCAATGTGGCCCAGATAAAAATCGAGAACTGGGAATCTTATGCAATTGAACTCAATAAACGACTTGGTCTCGATAACCAGCTGATACGTGTTCTGGGAAGTAAGGCCAGAACGGATCCAAGGCGGCTGGTATTTGCAGAAGCGGATAATATCAAAATTTTAAAGGTTGCCCAGATTTTATATGATGAAGGTGTGGCTTATCCTATTTTACTCGGGAACAGGGAAAAAATATTGTCCATCGCTGCGGCGAATAATATTGATATCGAGGAATTTCCGATTGTGGATCCACGAAGTGCGGATAATGAAGAACGCAGAAAAAGATATTCCGAAATATTTTTTCAAAAAAGACAAAGAAGAGGATTTAACAAATATGAATCTACCAAGATCATGATCGACCGGAATTATTTTGGTTGTATGATGGTTGAAACCGGCGAAGCAGACGCAATGATATCGGGCCTTACTAAAAATTATCCTGATACCATTCGTCCGGCGATAGAAATTATTGGAACAGAGGAGGGGGTGAAAAAAATTGCCGGGATGTACCTGATGCTTACGAAGAAAGGTCCGCTGTTTCTTGCAGATACAACAGTAAATTTCAATCCGACGGCAGAAGAACTGGCAGATATTACTTTGCTGGCAGCCAAAGAAGTGCGTCATTTTAATATGATACCGCGCATCGCTATGCTCAGTTACTCAAATTTTGGAACCAGCGATTCTCCGGAAGCAAGGTTAGTTGCCCGGGCAACTGAAATTGTAAAGCAAAAAGATCCTGAACTGATTGTAGATGGGGAAATGCAGGCGAGCATCGCTTTGAATAATGAAATTTTAAGAGAGAATTATCCATTCAGCAGACTGGTAGACCAGGAAGTCAATACACTGATCTTTCCAAATCTTGCATCCGGGAATATTGCCTACAATATATTGAAAGAAGTGGGGGCTGCGGATGCCATCGGACCTATATTACTCGGTATGAAAAAGCCGGTACACGTGTTGCAATTGGGAAGTTCCGTTAGGAATATTTATAATATGGCTCTGGTAGCCGTCATTGACGCCCAAACCAAGTGCCAGCATACCCAGGAAGAGGCGATGCATAAGTCACCCTGGTGGAAACGAACCAAAAAATAAATTGTACTTTCATCGCAGGAATCAACATGAATATTTTTACTGAGCTGGGCCGATATATACTGATGCTGAAGGATATGTTTTCCAAACCGGAAAACATGAAAATGTACTGGAAAGAATTCATGCATCAGTGCGTTGAAATCGGTATCAGATCATTGGGCATTGTAATTATCATTTCCGTTTTTATGGGGGCGGTATCAGCTCTGCAAACGGCATATCAGCTGGTTAGTCCACTGATCCCTCTGTCAACGATTGCCCAGATTGTACGCGACACGGTGATTCTTGAATTTTCACCCACGCTTGTATGTATCGTACTGGCAGGTGTGGTAGGCAGTAAAATTGCCGGGGAACTGGGGAATATGAGAGTAAGTGAACAGATAGATGCCCTGGAAATCATGGGCATCAATACCCGGACTTACCTGATCCTTCCCAAGATATTGGCTGCCATGCTCACCATACCATTTCTTGTGATTATTTCGGCAGTACTTGGAATATTGGGAGGGAAACTGGCGGCAGTGGCTACCGGCATCGTATCTTCTTCGCAGTTTGAAAAGGGACTGTTCCAGTATTTTAAACCTTACAATGTATTTTTCGCCCTGGTCAAAGCATACAGTTTTGCATTTATCATTTCGAGCATTTCCTCTTTTTATGGGTACTATGTTAGCGGAGGCGCATTGGAAATCGGGCGGGCAAGTACAAAATCTGTTGTGGTGAGTTGT
>Ga0209863_10001018_pt1 | contig 11656 bp, 14 predicted proteins | sample OrgsoiDNA2013046_FD_185796 | JGI IMG/M metagenome (GOLD analysis project Ga0209863, IMG submission 185796) | Permafrost soil microbial communities from the Arctic, to analyse light accelerated degradation of dissolved organic matter (DOM) -... | ecosystem: Environmental > Terrestrial > Soil >...
TCCCCACCCGCGCCCCGAAAGCTGATCATCGACCAAGGCACGCAAGTCACCGTCCGCCTCATCGACCCCATCGACAGCGAGAAAAATCAGACCGGCGACACTTTCCACGCTACCCTGAACGCCGCCCTCACTTCCGATGGACAAGAAGCCGTCCCCGCCGGCACCGAACTCACGGGCCACCTTGTCTCGGTGAAGAGCGCCGGAAAATTCGCCGGACAGTCCGAAGTCGTTCTGCAACTCGACAAGATCACCTCCGGCGGCCAGACCTACGACCTGCAAACCGACCAGTACAGGAAAGCCGGCAGCTCCCGCGGCAAAAATACCGCGGAGAAAGTCGGCGGCGGCGCCATCCTCGGCGGCATCATCGGAGCCATCGCCGGAGGCGGCAAGGGCGCGGCCATCGGCAGCGCAGCCGGAGCCGGCGTAGGCGGCGGTGTGCAGGCCGCCACCAAAGCCCAGCAGATCAAGCTGCCCTCGGAAACCCTCCTGAACTTCACCCTGCAAGCGCCCATCACGGTGACGCAGGCTCCGAGTGCCGATGCGAACCGCCCAAAGCTGGGGGATCCGCAATAAACAAATCACCTCTGTCATCCTGAGCGATGCGAAGGACCTATGAACTCGCTGGCAGCGTCGATGCTGCCGTCAAATCCACAGGCCCTTCGCGTCGCCCAGGGTGACAAGGGCAAATGATCAACCATGCCCCGACTCACGGCCCTGCTGCACACGAACAATGACGCCCTCCGCCTCGGCCGCTGCCTGGAAACTCTCTACCTCTGCGACCACATCCTGGTCGTCGATCACGCCTCTCAAGACGATACTGTGCGAATCGCCCGCGAGCACGGCGCGCGGGTCATCGCTGCGACCCCAAATGCTTCTCCCGACCACTATGCCCAATCCGCCGCTCCCGGATGGATCCTCGCCCTCGACCCGCGCGAATCCGTGACCGAAGGCCTGGCGGCAAGCCTGTTCGACCTGCACGAGGAATGGAAGCTCGCCGGAAACATCACTGCCCCGGCGTATTCGATGTTCGTTCGAGAAGAAACCGCCGACGGCTGGGTCGAAATTGCCGCCTCCGAGACCCGGCTTGTGCCCCACACCTGGAACCGCTGGAACGGGAACCTTCCGGTCCGCGAACCCTCCGCATTCGTTCTCGAAGGAGAATTGCTCCGCTTCACCTTCCCGTAATCACAGGAACGCAGCATCACATCCTTCCGTGATCCGGATCATAGTTCCCTCAAGAATGCCGATTTAGACTACAACGTTGTGCAGTTTTTGGGCCTCGCAAGCCCCCTAGGAGGAAGCCATGCGTGTAATGAAATTCATCGCTCTGATCGCTGTGGTTGTGATCATTTCGGCGTTCGCCGCGGCACAGGATGCCGCCCAGACGCCGCCCGTCGTCAAACACGTCCCCATCACCAACGCACCGTCGGACTCGGGCAAGCAAATGTTCACCAGCTACTGTGCCGTGTGCCACGGTACCGACGCCAAGGGCAACGGGCCAGCAGCCTCGGCGCTGAAGACTCCGCCTCCGGACCTGACCGTCCTGGCGCAAAAGAATGGCGGCAAGTATCCCTCGGCTCACGTTGCCGCCGTCATTCGCGGACAAGCAACCTTGTCATCCCACGGCACCGCCGATATGCCCGTGTGGGGACCGCTATTCTCCAGCATCAGCGGAGGCCACGCATCCCAAGTGCAGCAGAGAATCTCGAATCTCTCGCAATACATCGGCACTTTACAGGCAAAGTAGTCGAAATCGCTCCGGGTGCCCCATTTCTCGCGCGTTCTTTGCGCGAGAAGTGGGGACTCTGTGTCTTCCCTTGGCAAATTCGTTGGGCCCTTGCCCACCCGCCCATTGTCCTTTTGGCCAGTGACTTCAGTACCTTAGTGCTTACCCCATTGATCGACTTATAATCCACTCAAGATTCAGCAACACCAGCGTTCCTCAGGAAGACGCTCACGCTCAACCGCGTGCGCGGCATCCTGCAAAGGTCGTCAGAAACCACGTGGATCCTGTCTTAGCATCGGCGATGTTCGTCATGGGGCTGGCCTTCGGCAGCTTTCTGAACGTGTGTATCTACCGCATGCCGCTGGGCTTGTCGGTGGTCACGCCGAGGTCGGCCTGTCCCGGATGCAAGCAGCCCATTGCCTTCTATGACAACATGCCGGTCTTGAGCTGGCTGATCCTCCGCGGCCGCTGCCGCCAGTGCAAAGCCAAAATTTCTCCGCGCTACCTGATGATCGAATTGCTCACGGGCCTGATGTTCCTGGCTTGCTTCTGGTATTTCGGCCTGACGCTTTCCACGCTGAAGTACTGCACATTTTCGTTCCTGCTGCTGGGCCTGATCTTCACCGATGCAGAAACCAAGTTGCTCCCGGACAAGCTCACCCTGCCCGGCCTGGCGCTGGGACTGATCTTCAGCCTGCTCGTGCCCGTGAACGATCTGGCTTCTCAATTTCTTCCCGGCATGGTGAACCTGCCCTTCAGCGGCGACATTTCCATGCGCCTGCTTTCCCTGCTCGATTCCCTGCTGGGCGCGGCCCTCGGCGCGTCGTTCATCTACGGCGCGGGCGCGGCATATTTGCGATGGCGCGGCACTGAAGGCATGGGCTTCGGCGACGTCAAACTGATGGCCATGGTGGGCGCATTTCTGGGAATGAAGCTCACGATCTTCACCATCTTCACCGCATCGCTCGCCGGATCCATGTTCGGACTGACCACAGTGTTCGTCGTCTGGATGAAGCGCACGCACCGTTTCATGCGTCGCCTGGCGAACGCGCAAGCCGCCCGCCGGCGCGGATGGCAATCCGCGCAAATGGTTCTGCGTTTTTATCAGATGCCCTTCGGCGTCTTTCTCGGCAGCATGGCCATGTTCGCACTTTTTTTCGGCAATCCATTTCTGCGCTGGTACGGGAGGCTCTGGTGAAAGTCCTGGCCAACCCCATCATCCTGCGCGCCGCGGTGGTGCTGTTCTGCTCCACGTTCGCTTTTCTGTTCGCCCTGATGATGATGCGCCTGCTGCGCAAGAGCATCGCCGAAGAGTCCGAAATCTCCTCGGAAGGCTCACCCACGCTGGAAACTCTTCCGTTCCACGTATTCAACACCGTGATTCAGCAACTCAAGCGGCAACAGCAGGACGACAAGGCGCAGGCGCAGGCCGAACAAAGCCGCGCCCGCAACCACGCCACCCTGAGCCAGGCCGTGATCTCAAATCTCTCGTGCGGAGTTCTGATCTTCGGAACCAATGGCTTGGTGAAGACCAGCAATCCCGCGGCAAAAACAATACTGGGGTTCGTCTCCCCGGCAGGCATGAGCGCCGAAGATATTTTCCGCGGAGCGGTGATCAGCCGCTCGCTCGCCGACGACGCTCTGGAAACCTCCGACCCAAGCGCGAACGAATTGGCCAACGAAACGATTTGCGTTGCCGACGAAGTAGCCGCAGCTCTTCGCCCCGGCAGCCGCAGCCATCAGGTCGATGCGGAGTATGAAACGCCTGCCGAGGAGAGGCGCTTTCTCGCGGTCACGGTTTCTCCGGTCTCATCCGAGGACGGAACCCTGCTCGGCGTCGCCTGCGTGATCGACGATCGCAGCGAGCTCGAACTCATCCGCAATGGTCAGGCTCCACGGCGCGAGAGCGCAGCCGGAGTCGGAGCATCGGTTTCGTCAGGACATTGAATCACGCCGGGAGGTGGATCGTCCCCAACCGGTGAACAAGACAGACACTGAGAGTAAAGGAAAAAGGTGAAGGCTATGAAACGCATCGCATGCAATGCAATCGGACTCGCGCTCTCCCTCAGTCTGCTCGGCCTGGCGGCCAGTGCCCAGCAATCTGCCAACTCGCAAAGTTCCTCGTCCGGCACACCCTCGGGCTCCTCGCTCGGCGACTATGCCCGCCAGGTCCGCAAAGATCCCGGCGCGGCGCAGAAGAAGAAAGTATTCGATAACGACAATCTGCCGGTCGACGACAAGCTCTCCATCGTAGGGCCGACCCCTGCCAGCACGCCGTCCTCCGACACTTCAGCCGAAGCGAAGCCCGCGGACTCAGCCGCAGCCCCTGCCGCAGGCGCAGCGCCGACCGACGCCAAGGCTCAAGGCGACGGCAAAGCTCCGCTGCAGAGCACCGCCAAGTCCGACGACAAGGCCCCTCTCAAGAGCAGTGCCAAAACCCCTGAGGAAGACGCCGCTGCCAGGGAATCGGAAAAGCAAGCCGCGATCAAGCAATGGGGAGACAAAATCACCGCGCAGAAAGATCAGATCGATCTGACCGCCCGCGAACTCGACGTGCTGCAGCGCGAATATCAGATTCGAGCCGCCGCCATGTACGCCGACGCCGGCAACCGCATGCGCAACTCCGGCGACTGGGACAAGCAGGACACTCAGTACAAACAGCAAATCGCCGACAAACAAAAAGCCCTCGACGACTCCAAACAAAAACTCGACGACCTGCAGGAGAGCGCCCGCAAAGCCGGCGTCCCCGCTTCCGTCAGCGAACCACAATAATCCCACTCACGCAGGGACGGACGCATTCGTCCGTCCCCGGCAAGGGCGAAGCCCCGCCGGTTTCGTTACCCACCCTAAGTTCGGCCGCCGCGCAACGCTCCCATTCTTCATTTACAAAATAAATTCCTCGGACCGCCTCCCGCTCCCGAGGCGCCGGGACGAATCGCCCGCCAGACTACCACGCTCCGCGCCTTCACGCTTGTTCCCGCAGCCTGCGAATCTGCTTCACGTGATGCAGCCCATGCACCAGATGAAACTTCCTCCACTGCGCGCCCGTCAGCGGACCCAGAATTGGATGGTCCAAAAGTTTTTCCCCGCGCCCAATCTTTTCTTCGCATCGCGCGATGATGTCATCCATCCCGGCAATCGCGGGCCCAATCTCCGCCAGAACCTTCTCCCGCGGCACTCCGCGCGGCCGCGCCACCGAGGGCGATTCCCGCCCAGTCGGCAGATAGCCGAATCCCACAACAATCACCGCGCCCACCCGTTGCTTAAGAGTTGCCGGCGAAGCCAGCGGCTTCCCCCCATCCACAACACGCTCAAATCCTTTCGTGGTCCCGGTATAAGTTAAATACAAATGCTCCAACACTTCCGCCGCAGACCACTTCCCCGGCGGATGCACACTCATCTGCTCCACCGACAATCCCGCTGCCGCCGACGCGATCTCGTCCTGCAATCGTTTGAGATGGGGCCCCATGAGTTACTTACCTTTTGCGCCGCTTCAGTTAGAATGTTGCGCGACCACAAAACCACACTCTTTATAGCAGGAAGGAAGTCATGAAGACGTCCACCTTCGCTCCCACAGTTCCAGCGTCCGCCGCGAAACAAACGCCGCGAACATTCTTCTCTCGCACATCTGCGAGATCATCCGCGGTCTACTCCGCGATCCTCATTCCTTTGCTGCTGTTGAGCGCCTGCTCCGACGATTCCAAGCCTGCGACCGAAAAGCCCGAAGTAAAAGGCCCCGAACTCATCACCGCGCGCTCTGGCTTCCAGAAACTTTACGTCGCCGCGCGCACCTGGAATCCGGACGCCAAGCCTTACCGCATCGAGTCCACTGTGACCAGCGACGGCAACGGCCAGGACGGCAAGTGGGCGATCTGGCGCGCCAGCTTCGCCTCGGCCGCGTCACACTCCACGAAGCCCTACTTCTGGTCCGGCAGCGCCGCCGATGGTGCGCCGTCTCGCGGCATCAATCCCGGCACTGAGGACAGCTACAGCCCCAGCAATTCGTCCACCCAGGTCTTCGACATGGCCTTCCTCAAGATTGATTCCGATCAGGCCTTCGCCGCAGCGCAAAAACACGGCGGCGACAAGATCATCGAGAAGGATCCGAAGATATCCATCCTCTATGTCTGCGACTGGAACCACAACACCAACGAACTAACCTGGCACGTAACCTACGGACCCACGCGCGACGCATCCAAGCTGACCGTGGCAGTGAACGCGTCAACCGGCGAGTTTATCCGGGTGGAAAAGTAACGAAACAAATAGCGCTCCGTCCGAGGCATGGCCGCGGACACGCGCTGTGGAACTGAAACCCCTGGGAGGAAAAGCTGGGACAAAACCGCGCGGGAGCGCGCCTATCGGTTGTCTTCCCGCTGTCGCCGCATTTCGGCGGCAACCTGGGAGAAGAAGTTGTGCATCGATTCAGCCGACGCAATCGCACGTTTCAGGGCCTGAGGATCACCGAATATCGCGATGTCCTGTAAAGAGTACTGGAGACGAACACGGTCTGCGGCGCACTGTGCGCTCAACATCTCCACGCTGGCCGCGGCCAGGTCCGCGCGCAAGCGGTTCATATCAATCTGCTTCTTAACTGCTGGCACCATCTACTGCTCCTCATGGTTGGATTGAACGCAGGCGGGTCCCAGGATCCGCTTGGGAGGACTGCCTTGCTTCTTGGATCCGGTGGAACCCGCCTGCGAGGTCGTCACTTGTGACGTGTACGTATAGTATACAGCGTTAACGATACGACGTGCAAGTAATAAATTATCGTTTTCTGGAGGAGACTTGCCCCGTCATCCCGACCCTGATCTGGAACAACGCATCCTCGACGCCGCCTCGCGCCTGTGGGCCCGCGGCGGCGAAAAAGCCCTCACCATGCGCGCCGTCGCCAAAGCCGCAGGAACCACCACGCCCACGGTCTACGAACGCTATCGTCACCGCGACGACATCCTGAAAGAGCTGCGCCTGCAGACCCGAAGAGACCTCTTCGCCACGCTCAGCCGCACCCGCACCCTCCGCCAGGCGATCCAGCGGCAACTCGCCTTCGCCCTCAAACGCAGTCACGCCTATGAAGTCCTTTTCGACGGCGTCGCCAAACCGCCTTCCCTGCATGAACCCTGGCCCTCGTTCAATCTCCTGCGCGATCGCCTCGCCCAGAGCCTCGGCGGAACGCCCCGCGGGCACACTCGCCTCATGCTCGCGATCTGGTCGCTCATGCACGGCACCGCCATGCTCATCATCCGAGGCAGCTTTGAAGGCGCTCTGCGCACGCAGGCCGTCCACGCCTGCCTCGACGCCTGCGACGCCATCATCGAGTCCGCCGCAAAATCCAAAGGCCTGGCTAACTCCGGCCCCAAATGGCCCGCAAATTTAATTCTTGGTGAAGCCGATCAAAGCCGCGTGGAAGGAAGAAAGAAAAACACGGGAAAGAGAAAATAAAGGCAGGTTGTATGGCAGCGGGCACTCATGCCCGCGGGACAGCTAGTACGCTGCCGGCAAAGCGGGCATGAGTGCCCGCTGCCACACAATCGCTTCTTGTACCAACCATCACTTCTTGCCGATCGCCGCCGTACCCTTCAACCGCTCAATCGCCTTCTGCGCGTCTTCCGCCTGCGGCCCATGCGGAAGAATCTTCAAATAACCCTCATACTCTTTTCGCGCCTGATCCGGCTGATCCAACTTCTCCAGACAGACGGCCAGCCGGAACGTCGCGATCGCGTCATTATTTTTATAAAGCAGCGCCTCGCGATAACGATCCTCGGCGGCCCGGTAGTTCTTGCGCTTGAAGTAAAAGTCTCCAACCTCAACATCCTTGGCCGCCTTGTGCGGATCCCAAGGATGAAACTCGCTCACATCGGCCGTATTGTCCCCAGCCTCGGCATCCATCAGCATCTCCGAACTCTGCGGGTGCGCCTTCTCATCATCTGCCGGCGGACTCAAATCAATCTGCGTCTCCTTGCTCGAACTCTGCCCCGGCTCATCGCCCAGCGCATCCGCATTCACGCGATCGGAGCGCGGCATCTGATTCGGCACAGGCGCCGTGCGGGGCTTGTCTGAAGTTTTATCGGGCGACGAGGACGCCGGAGGATTAGAAGAACTCTGCGCCCAGGCTCCGACGCATGCACTCAGCAGCAATACAAAAAACAGGTGACGCATACCTCTTATTTTACCGCGCCCCATGCGCCGCGCGGAATCCCTGCAGGCAGCGCTTCACCGTCTCCAACTCCGAGTAGCGGCTGCCTTCCTGTTCGACCAGATAATATTCAACTCCGCCGCCATGCTCCGCCGCGTTGAAAATTCCCTTCCAGTCCGCCACGCCCTCGCCGAACAGCGTCTTATAAGCCACCGCCGGGTCGCGCGACCAATCCTTGCAATGAATGGAATGAATGCGCCCCGGATTCGCCTTGATCCACGCCACCGGATCGGCGCCCGCTTCCAGGCAAGTCCCCACATCCAATTGCAGCATCACCGAAGGCTTCGTCCCCGCCGCCAAAATCTCCATCGGACGCTTCCCTTCCACCACTTTCCACTCCGCGTCATGATTGTGATACCCGACCTTCAGCCCCGCCGGCGCCAACTTGTCCGCGGCCACATTCAGGCTGTCGGCCAGCTTTTTATAGTCGTCCAATTTCACCTTTGGGTCGCTCCACGCCTGCACCACATACTTGCAACCCAGAATCAGATTCAGATCGCGCGTGCGCTCAATCTTCTCCGCGCTGAAATAATCCTCATTGTTGTGCGTCGAGTAACACTTAATCCCCACCTCATCCATCACCTTCCGCATCGACTTGGCCTGTTCGTCCGTCCAATCGTGATAGGGCGCGTAGAACTCGACCGCCTCGTATCCCATCTGCGCCACCGCGCGCACCGTTCCCTCGGCGTCAGCCTTGAGCGCCTCGCGCACCGAATAGAGCTCCAACCCAACAGGAATCGACTTCGAAGCAGCCGCCGCCATCCCGCGAAACGCCCAAGGCAACACCGCCGCACCGGCAACAAACGCCCGCCGGGAAATACCCTCAGCGTTCCTCCGAGTCCTCTGTGGTGGAAATTGGTTTTCCCCTGTGTAACCCCGTGTCCCTTGTGGTTGAATGTTTTTCTCTGTCAGCATGCGATCCCCCTAACTAACAGCCTTCTTCTCGAACCGCCGCAACCCCACCACCAGCAACAACAGATCAAAGAAAATCAGCGCCCCCAGCACCACGGCAATCGGCAAATGCGCAAACTGCGGAGCCAGTGTACCCCGCATCCCCTCGCTGGCATACACTAGCGGATTCACCAGCACCGCCTTCTGCAAAATCGGAAACTTATCCAACGCGCTCCACGGATAGTACGTGCACCCGAAGAAAATCATCGGAGTCATCACCAGGCTGAACATCAGCCCGATATGCTGCTGATCAATGCTGCACCCCAGCGCCAGCCCACCGCACGCGGAAAATGCCGCCACCAGCACAATCACCGCCGCAAATGTCCATGGCGTATGAATGCTGATGTCTACCCCCGGCCGCAGCACCAGCCACGCCAGCGGAATCACGACCAGCCCGGAAACAAGTGCCTGCAGCATCCCGGCAATCACTTTCTCGATCGCGATCCACTCCATGTTGATCGGCGCCAGCAGCCGGTCTTCAATCTCGCGTGTCCACTGAAATTCCGCGATCAGCGGCATGGCCACCGCCCAGATTCCCGTGAACGTCATGCTGATCGAAATAATCCCCGGCAGCAGCAAGCTCTTATACGACGGCGGCATATACCCGCTGCCCACCATCACCTTGCCAAAAATAAACACGAATAGCAGCGGCTGCAAAAATGTCTGCAGAAAAAGCTGAATCGCATTCCGCCGCGCCACATGCGCGTCGCGCGACAGCAGGGCAAAAAACGTTTTCCAGTTCAATCGCGCAAGTTCCTTCCCGTATGGTGCAGAAAAAGATTCTCCAGGCCCGGCTCGGAAATATGCACGTCCGACAGCTCCGCGCCCACGCCAGCCGCCAGCGTCGCAATCTCCGGAATCAGCGATCCCCCGCGGTCCGCGTAAACATCCACTCCGGTGTCATCCGCAGCCCTAACTTCGCGTACGCCCGCAAGCGTCTGCAACCGTGACAGCAGATCAGCCGTCTGCCTGCCAAACCGCAGCCGCAGCACATACCCGCCCGGAATCGACGCCTTCAAATCCTTCGGCGTGCCCACGGCGATCACATGCCCATGGTCGACAATCGCCAGCCGCTGGCACAGCGCATCCGCCTCTTCCATGTTGTGAGTAGTCAGCAGGACGGTCTTCCCCGCCGCGTGATACTCGCGGATAATCTCCCACAGCAAAATTCGCGTCTGCGGATCCAGCCCCGCGCTCGGCTCATCCAGAAAGAGCACCTGAGGATCATGCATCATGGCCCGCGCAATCGACAGCCGCTGCATCATCCCACCGGAAAACCCGCGCACCATCTGGTTCCCGCGCTCGGTCAGTTTAAACTTCTCCAGCAGCGAGTCGGCCCGCTCGTTCCTGATCTTCGATCCAATCCCAAAATACGCCCCGTGATAAGCCAGAATCTCCCGCGCCGTCAAAGAAAAATCCAGATTCGCCCGCTGCGGCACCACCCCAATCAACCGCTTCACCGCCGCCTGTTCTTTCCAAACATCGTGCTCGCCGATCCAAGCCTGCCCGGAGGTCGCCTTCACCCGGGTCGTAAGCACTCCAACAGTCGTCGATTTCCCCGCGCCATTCGGCCCCAACAGCCCAAAAATCTCCCCCGCCGGAACATCCAGCGAAAGTCCGTCGAGCGCCGGAATCTGAGGCTTCGGCGCCGCCTTCGCCCCCTTGGCGTCGGCGCGCATCACAAATCCTCCGCCCACCCCCATGGGAGGCGCCGAGCTATAAACCTTGCGCAATTCCTGCGTACGAATCCCAACTGCCATGAACGAAGTCCTTATCCGGAGCTATGTAGATTAGGTGGGAAGTATATCCGAACGTCCGATGTGAATAACGCCGCAGCGAGCTCTGAAGTTACAAAACAAATCGTGGAGCGGCGGACGCCTTCGTCCGCCCGCCGGAGTCATCCGAACCGTAACCCGCTGAGTCAATTGCTCCACCCCAGCCCCAGTGGTACTATCCTGCGTCCCACGAAAGGAGCATTCCTATGAAAAAATCCGCGATGGCGGCTCTGATGGTACTACTGGTCGCCGGGCCCTCGTTCGCCAAAACGCACAAAGAGAACTATACGGTCCCCTGCTCCACCCTGTGGCCGGCAGTGAAAGACACTCTGCGCAACTCAGGGAAGTACGGCATTATCAGCGTTGACAACGAAGATTTGACCGCCTCCTTCAACATCGGAGGAACTCTCACCGGCAAGCGCATCAACTCGGTCGTTCTGAACGCCAAACCCGAAGGCTGCGAAATGCAGGTCCAGACAGCCTTCAGCGGCCTCGGCAACAATGACGAAGGAGATTTCAAGAAGCGCGTGGACGCATCGCTGGAAAAACTGAAGACTACTTCTCCGGGAGCACCTGTGCAACAAGACGATACTCGAAAGTAGCCACGAGCAGGCCGCTATGCAATCATCTCGCGAACAAAAAAGCAGGCCGCTCAGGGGGAGCCTTGAGCGACCTGGTTGGCGAAGTCCTCCGGGGAGGAGGGTAAACTTTTCTGATCGGTGAACTCTGAACCCCTGAGCCCCTGAGCCGCATTACTCACAGCTCATCGCTCACTGCTCCCTACATCGACGACGGATTCGTTCCAGTCGTCGCCGGCGCCGCGGCCGGAGTGCTGTCGCCCAGGGTATTGGTCATCAGGCGAACATCCACGCGGCGATTATCCGCACGGCCCGAAGAGGTCTTGTTGTCCTCGACCGGCTTGTCCTTGCCCAGCCCAATCACGTAAATCTTGTGCGCGGGCACGTTGTACTTCGACGCCAGATACTGAATCACTGAATTCGCGCGGCGCTG
>Ga0209863_10001019_pt1 | contig 11655 bp, 9 predicted proteins | sample OrgsoiDNA2013046_FD_185796 | JGI IMG/M metagenome (GOLD analysis project Ga0209863, IMG submission 185796) | Permafrost soil microbial communities from the Arctic, to analyse light accelerated degradation of dissolved organic matter (DOM) -... | ecosystem: Environmental > Terrestrial > Soil >...
GCAGATAATCCTGGTAGGAGCAGGCGATATATTTCTGGTCGGGCAGCTGCATCCACCAGCGATTGGTTTTTTTGCTTTGCAGAAAAACGGTTTGCACTTCGGCGAATGCCGTATGATATTCCACAAAATATTCCTTATCGTTCAGACTGGCTTCGCGTTGTCCTTTGTTCCGGCCATCCAGCGCATACCAGATCATATGGGCAATCTGTTTGGCCGTGAGTTCGTGCACATCCTGTTCCGGAATATATCCGTAAATGCCAATGCTGTTGATATTGGGACTTAGACCTGCATACCGCATGATGGCGCAGGCTTCTTCTCCGGTAAGTCCGTTGGGAGATAAAAAACTGGCCGGGGCAAAGGCTTGGGCAATGGCGCAGATGTCGAAACTCAGCATATTCGAATTGCGCAACACGGGCTCCATCTCGTCAATAAATTCTTTCACTTTGCCTACGCGGAAACAATCAAACCGGAGCTTGTCCATCGTCTCCAGCATTTTAGGATGCACATAATAACTCTGGAATCCGATATGATTATAGTGATGAATGAAATTCGGTTCATCCGTTAACATTTCCAGTAAAAAATTTTCACTTCTTAAAGAAGATTCAATATTGATATCGATCAGCGCATCCACACAGGTTACCTCAATCAGTTTCTTGCGGGTTACATAACTCTGGTACTGGGCCAGGGTCAGGTCGTGCGAACCACCCAGTATGATCACGGTCTTTCCGAGGCCGGTCAGTTCGTTGATCACAGACCGGAGGGCCGCATACGTGTCTGTCAGTGTTGATCCGGTTTTTATATTTCCGATGTCAATCAGCTTCAGATCGTTATGCCAGTGATAGAGCTGGTAAAACTGGCGACGAATGGTATCCGGACCGTTGAGCAGGGTCCGGGAACGACGGGCCCCCCGCTCTTCACGGCACCCGATCAGGACCATGTCGGCCTGGAGCAGGTCGGGGAATTCCTCTTCATATACTTCAATCAAACTTCCAACCTGTCCGTCTTTATATTCTTCATCGTTGGAAATCGCCCGGATATTTACCGGGTCGAGGTAGTCAAGGATATGCAGGCTGTACAACATTCACCGCGATTTGAAACAAACTTACACTTGTTTTTCCTTTTATCTTTGCGGCATGGAAGAATTACTGGAAAAACTGGACAGTTACCGGAAGGAAATCATCGGCACAGAACTCAGCGGCGCCGCCGCCGCGGAAACCTACCGTATCCGTTTTCTCGGAACCAAGGGCATCGTGAAAAATATGTTCCAGGAAATAAAGAATGTACCGGCAGAGAAGAAAAAGGAATTCGGCCAGATTTTGAATGAATTCAAATTACTCGCCGAATCGAAATACGAAACTGCCAAAGAAACGGTCATCGGTCATCGGTCATCGGTCATCGACCAGGATTGGTCCCTCCCCGGCGACCCGATAAATATTGGCACGCGTCATCCGATTAGCCTGGTAAGAAACAGAATTATTCAAATATTCGGAAGGTTGGGATTTTCCGTGGCTGAAGGACCGGAGATCGAAGATGACTGGCATAATTTCACGTCGCTTAATCTTCCCGAAGACCATCCCGCGCGGGATATGCAGGATACATTTTACGTGCACCGGAATCCGGACTGGCTGTTGCGCACCCACACCAGTAATGTGCAGGCCAGGGTGATGGAGAAACAAAAACCACCCATCCGGATTATTTGTCCGGGCCGCGTATACAGAAATGAAACCATCAGCGCGCGGGCGCATTGTTTCTTTCACCAGTGCGAAGGATTGTATGTGGATGAAAATGTTTCCTTCGCCGATCTCAAACAAACCCTTTATTTTTTCGTGCAGGAAATGTTCGGCAAAACCGTGAAGATCCGTTTTCGCCCCTCTTATTTTCCATTCACAGAACCCAGCGCGGAAATGGATATCACCTGCCTGATCTGTGGCGGTTCCGGATGTAATGTTTGCAAACACACGGGCTGGGTGGAGATTCTCGGTAGTGGTATGGTACATCCGAAAGTGCTGCAGAACTTCGGGATCGATCCCAATAAATATACCGGCTTCGCCTTCGGCATGGGTGTGGAACGGATCTGCCAGCTGAAATACCGCATCAACGACCTGCGCCTCTATTCACAGAATGACCTGCGGTTTCTTAAACAATTCGTTTCAGCCACTTAAAGAACGGAACCATGATACTTGCCGTTCTCGCCAGTGATTCGCAGAAGGAAGAAATCACCGCGTCTGCTTTTTTTGGGAAACATGAAGTGGTGTATTCAGAAAATTATTCATTGTGGGCGCATCATACAGCCGACGCTTATATGGATTTGTGTTTTGAACCGTCACCCGAAAGGATTGCGGATCTCACAAAACTGCTTCCCAAACCCGTTTTGGTGAATGCCGTTACGGAGACACTGGATAAAATTCATCCGTCATTTATCCGCTTCAATGCGTGGCCCGGATTTCTGAAAGGAAGTTTTCTGGAAGCAGCGGCTGGTGAAGAAACGCAGCAAAGGGCCATGCAGCTGTTCGGGGATGATCTGATTTTTGTGCAGGACAGGCCCGGATTTGTTTCTGCGCGTATCGTTGCGATGATTATAAACGAAGCATATTTTACACTGGATGCCGGCACGAGTACAAAAGCAGAAATTGATATTGCCATGAGGCTGGGAACGGGATATCCGTATGGACCTTTTGAATGGGGTTCGTTCATTGGAGTGAAGCGGGTTGTTGAATTATTGGAGAGATTGCTTATGGAAGACAGTCTTTATGAATTGGCTGGAAGCTTGAAGCGTGAAGCATCTTATTAGTGTGGTGAATGTGGGAAAGTGAAAATGTGGAAATGGAATGAGAAATAATCATTTGAAAATTAAAAATTGGCTTTAAGCCTTAGGCCTTAAACCTTAAGCCTTATGCCCGGATAAAATGATACTATTAATAGATACTTCACAGGAAAAAGGAATAGTCGCTCTCGCAAAAGAGGGGAACGTTTTACATTCGGAGGAAAATAATATCGCAAAAGAACACGCCGGCTGGCTGCATTTGGCGATTGGAAGAATATTGGGTGAAGCGAAAATAACGGTCCGTGATCTGGAAGCCGTTTCGGTGGTGGCCGGTCCGGGTTCTTATACCGGGTTGAGGGTGGGCATGGCAGCGGCCAAAGGATTTTGTTATGCGCTAAAGATCCCGCTGATTACGCAGAATAGCCTGCACCTCATGGCTGAATCCATGATAAGCATCGCGTTGGAAAAAAATGCCCTGATCTGTCCCATGATCGATGCCAGGAGGGATGAAGTATTTACCGCGTTATACCGAATACCGCCCAAGGCTGAAGGCTTAAGACCTAAGGCCAATCGGTCATCGGTCAATGGTCATCGGTCATCGGATCTTATGGAGATCCTACCCCCTCAGGCAATGATATTAGATAAAAATGCATTTGAAATGGAACTTTCCGGGGATCCCATTATTTTTTCAGGCAGCGGAGCCGAAAAATGGAAAAAAATTACAGATTCCAGCCACGCCATTTTTGAGCCACAATCAAATATAATACAGTCCTTTGCAAGGATTTCCCAAGAGGATTTCAGCTCCGGAATCCAGGCCGATCCCGTCTATGCTGAACCGGTTTATCTGAAAGAATTCTTCTCTTATTGAAAAAAATTCTATATTACGATTTCTTTTGATGTTCTGCTTGTCATATAATATTTGTTGGAATCCAATACAGATAGCTTTTTTTAAACCTTCAACTGAACGAACTGTATGAGCGGTACAAGCAGTAACTATTGGATGATCCTCAACGCGGAGGCAGGGGATGAATCTGCCGTTAAAGTAGATTTTATCAATCTTAAAAAGGCCGCCATGATCCTGCGGGCCCTGAACCACAAACTCCGGCAGCAGATTGTTCGCATCCTGGATGAACATAAGAAGCTGACGGTCACTGAACTCTATATCCAGCTCCGGCTGGAACAATCCGTGGCCTCACAGCACCTGGCTATTCTTCGCCGGGCCGGAATTGTCAAAACCGAGCGCGATGGCAAATTCATTCATTATACCATCAATCCGGACAGGATTGGTGATATTATGAAAACAGTGCATTTGTTACTTGTTTAATCGTCCGGCTGGGTAGCCTAAAGCTTAAGGGCTGAATTTACCAGTCAGGATAATACTGAACTCAACTTACAGTATTTCCATTTTACAGTAACCTTAGGTCTTGGGCTTTAAGCTTTAGGCTTAAAAAGGCCTTTCGCCATGGGCCTTGAGCCTTAGGCTGAAAAGAAGTAATTTTGCAGAATGTACATCCAACAGTTATACACGGGGTGCCTCAGTGAAGCAGCTTATTATATTGAAAGTGAAGGAGAAGCCGCGATCATAGATCCTTTACGGGATATCGAGGAATACCTGGTGCTGGCCAAAGAACGTAAGTCTGCCATTAAATATATTTTCGAGACCCATTTCCACGCCGATTTTGTGAGCGGCCACCTCGACCTGGCCCAGGCTTCGGGAGCACCGATTGTATTCGGACCTGAAACCGAAACTTCTTTTCCGATTTACAAGGCCAAAGACGGGGAGTCTTTCAAACTGGGTAAACTGACCATCGAAGTATTACATACCCCTGGACATACCCTCGAATCTTCCTGTTATCTTCTGCGCGATGCTAACGGAAATCCTTATGCGATTTTTACAGGTGACACACTTTTTGTAGGGGATGTGGGCCGCCCGGATCTCAGTAGCGGCAATCTGACTCAGGAGGAACTGGCCGGGATGCTATTTGATTCGCTGCAAAAAAAGATAGCCCCGCTTTCCGATGATATTATCCTGTATCCGGCACATGGTCCCGGCAGCAATTGCGGAAAAAACCTGGGTCCCGATACCTTCAGTACACTGGGGGAAGAAAGAAAAACAAATTATGCCCTGCAGGCATCCACGAGGGAGGAATTTATTAAAGCGGTAACCGACGGACTCAATGCACCACCGCAATATTTCTCCGTGAATGCCCGCATTAATAAGGAAGGATATGAAAGCCTGGATGAAGTGATGGTAAATGCATTGAAACCTTTGACGATAAAAGCATTTAAAGACTTTATCCGGGACGATGACAGCATTTGCCTGGATACCCGGGTTTCAAATGAATTTGCTGAAGGATTTGTGCCCGGATCTATTAATATCGGTCTCGATGGCCGTTTTGCAGAATGGGCGGGCAGTCTGCTTCCCTTCGATAAACCATTCGTACTGGTCACCGAACCCGGAAAAGAAAAAGAAACGGTGGTAAGGCTCGCCCGTGTTGGTTTTGCACAGATGAGTGGTTTTCTGGAAGGTGGTTTTGAAGCCTGGAAAAATTCCGGTGAACCCATCGACATCGTCGTGAATATTGATGCGGATGAATTTGCGATGGACCTGCCATTCGATCCAAAGCTCAAAGTAGTGGATGTGCGCAGGGAAACAGAATTCGCAGACGGACATGTGGCCGGTGCGCGCAATATTCCGCTTGAAACATTAACCGATCCCGGTACCATGGCCGAATTCGGCGATACCGATAATATTTATATTCATTGCGCCGGAGGTTACCGCAGTAGCATTGCCGCTTCCCTCTTTAAAAGACAGGGCATTCACAACCTCCACAATATCACGGGTGGCTGGGACGAGATCAAAAAACTCGAGGGCCTGGAGATTGTGAAGGAAAACAGTGTTTTGAATTAGCCCAACGCTTAACGCCTAACGCCTAACGCTGAACGCCTAACGCATCATTTGTCAAGTTTCGCTGATTAAACTGAATCTCATTTAAACTTGAAATTACCTTTCAAATCGTTAAGCGTTAGGCGTTCAGCGTTAGGCGTTAAGCGTTAGGCTTATTGCTCAGCCCTCAGACTTTTAACCGGGTTCCTGAACGCTGCTTTCAAAGATTGAAAACTTACCGTGACCAGCGTAAGCACCAGGATGCTCAGACCCGCCATCCCGAAGATCCACCAGGAAATTTCATCACGGTAAGCATAATCCTGCAGCCAGCGGTTCATTCCATAATAAGAAAGGGGTACCGCAACGCAGAGAGAAATCAAAACCAGCCTGACAAACTGGACCGACAACATGCTCCATAGGGAAAATATATTCGCACCCAGTACTTTTCGAACGCCAATTTCCTTGGTGCGCTGTTCCGCAACAAAAGAAGCCAGTCCGAATAATCCGAGACAGGAAATAAATATGGCCAGACCGGCGAAAACCGCCGACAGATTTCCGACGCGTTCTTCGGCTGCGAATTTCCTCGCATATGCATCATCGTTATACTCAAATATAAAGGGGCTGCCCGGATTATATTTTTTGAAGACTTTTTCAATACTGGCCATGGCTGTATGTTCCGGCAGCCCGGCTTTCATACGGATCGTGATCACTCCCAGATATCCGTCACCCAGGAAAATGGCCGGTTCGATCGGCTCATACGGGGAATTCGTCATCATATCTTTTACGACGCCAATCACGATACGGGATTTACCACCGAATTGAATGATCTCGCCGACGGGATGGGCAAATCCGGTAATTTTCGCAGCCGCTTCACTCAAAATCATGGAAGAAGAATCTGCATAAGCCCTTGAAAAATCACGGCCTTCTTTTATTTTCCATCCGATGGTGTTTCCAAAATCTGTGGTCACATTCACGTTCCTGAAATATACAGTCAGGTTGGGATCCTTACCACGCCAGTAAGCCGAATTATTATTATTGAACTGCGTAATGGGCTGGGATGATTCTGCCATATCCGTCACGGCACCGGTTCTGATCAGGTCTGCACGCAGCACATCATATTTACCATACAGGTCACCGGAAAGCGGCAGACTGATCAGCCCTTCCCGGGTATATCCGGTGGCCCGGTTTTTTGCATAATGGATCTGGCGGTAAACGATGATCGTACCGATGATCAGACTCAATGAAACGGTGAATTGTAAAACCACCAGCACCTGGCGTGGAATGGAATTATACCGGCTTCCCATGAAAGCGCCTTTTAATACTTTGACCGGTTCAAAACTTGAAAGGTAAAATGCCGGGTAACTGCCGGCTAAGATTCCCGTGAATAAAGCAAAACCAATACAGAGCAGCCAAAAAACGGGATCTGAATAAGGAATCTGCATATATTTTCCGGATAGCTCATTGAAAAAAGGAAGGAATATCTGGGCAGACAGCAATGCGATTCCAAATGCCAGCAGGGTTAACAGGACAGATTCCGTCAGAAACTGACCGACCAGGTGAATGGACAGGGAGCCGATTGTTTTCCGGATTCCTACTTCCCTGGCTCTTTTACTGCTGCACGCGGTGGAAAGGTTCATAAAATTAATACAGGCCAGGAAGAGTACAAATGCACCGATGATTCCCAATAAAACAACGTATTGGATTCTTCCGCCGGACGGGACTCCGTTTTTGAATTCACCATACAAATGCATCCTGTCCAGCGGATAAACCAGGGCAGTTTCTACCACATCCTTAATAAAAGGAGTTGGAAGATTTTTTATTTTTTCCGTTGCCTGTGCAGCGGTCACAGGATCGTTCAGTTCCACATACAGCTGACCGTTGTGATCATCCCAGTCGGTATTCTTACTCAAATAATTATTCTGCGGATTCGACCAGGGCAGGATCAGTACGGTACCTGCGAAATGGGTATTCTCCGGAAAATCTTCATATACGGCGCCGATTTTCATGGACAGTTTATTATCCAGCAGGATGGTCTTATTTGCTGCGTTTGAATTTCCGAATAATGACACGGCGACTGAATGTGCAATCATGATTGTAGAGGGATCTTTCAAAGCATCGTCCTTACCATCTTCTATTTTCAGTGAGAACATGGAGGGAAGCGCAGGCTGTGCCGAGAAACCCCGCGCGGGAATTTTCTTTTCGCCGGATGATAATACATGCAGATCATTGAAAGAAACCAGGGCAACATTTTTAAAAATATCTCTGAAACGCGCCTGCAGTGCGCCACCCAGGGGCATGGCTATGGTAGTACCGGTATAGATATCATCTTTATTTTTTTGCGTGATCATGGCCTGCGCCAGTTTTTTATGATTCGCATAGTAATGATTGTAACTCACTTCATCGTATATCCATAAACCGATCAGGATGGCCGTGGCCATACCGATCGCCAAACCAACTATATTAAGTAAAGCAAAAGCTTTGTTGTTAAGGAGGTTGCGATAAGCGACTTTGAAATAGTTCTTTAGCATGGTTGTTATTTGTCTGAAATGTGGTATCCCGTCTGCGACCTCTTAAACTCAAATACACGACCAGAAAAAACAGTATCATAACCCGTTGACAATTAACAATTAACAATTCATAATTGTAAAAGAGGTGTCCGGTTCTGATACTCAAACTGTCCGGTTTATTAATTTTTTATATACTAATTAAATTAGTATATTTATACTAATAATATTAGTATTACGTGGTGGCACAAGAGTTGATTAATACCATATACCATCCACCATAAACCATCCACCATAAACCATCCACCACTATGGAGACACTCAAACAGACAATGCCCGGCTACCGCCTCAACGAATACATGCTGGTGTTACCACCGCATGAGGAGCTGCGCAAAAAAATAATAACCATTAAAAAGGAATTCGCTGAGAAGTTCAAATGTCCCCAGGCCGTTTGGGGCAAACCGCATGGGATGCTGGCACGCTTCACCCAGTATGAAATGATGGAAGAAAGGGTATTGAACCGGTTAAAAACGATTGCCATGGGATTTCATGCCATCAAAGTGGAACTGAAGGATTTTGGCTCCTATCCGTCGCATTCCATTTTTATTAATGTGCTTTCGCGTGAACCGATAAAAGATCTGATCCGCGAAATCCGGGAGTCGCAGCGTTTGCTCAAACCAGACAATGAGCACAAACCTTATTTCACTGACGATCCGCATATACTGATTTCAAATAAACTCGCTCCATGGCAATATGAAAAGGGCTGGCTGGAATATTCAAACCGGCATTTTACCGGTCGGTTCATAGCCGACAGCATGCTGCTGCTCAAACGCCGCACCGGTGAAAAAGCCTGGCAAATCGTTGAACGGCTTTTGTTTCAAAATCTTCCTGTTAATATTAAACAAGGGGAGCTATTTGGTTGACAGTTGGCAGTTGGCAGTTGGCAGTTGACAGATCTGAAATGAAAGATAAAAAGTAAATGCTTCTGCTATTAATTTAAAAAATCTGCCAACTGCCAACGTTTATCTGTCAACTGCCAACTGTCAACTATACACAATCATTATTTTATGGAGTATAAGAAAGGAAGAGGCGCGCAAATAAATACGCGTAACAAATTCCAGCGCAACGAAAATACGCGGGAACATGTTGAATCGATTGATGACTGGACGGATGCAAACGCACCCACGCAATACATCGAACAGGAAGCCAAATCGATCGTGAATAAAGTGGACAGCCCGGATGTCGGCATGTTTTACAGTATGAATCCCTATGCCGGATGCGAACATGGATGCATCTATTGTTATGCCCGGAACACGCATGAATACTGGGGTTACAGCGCAGGAACGGATTTCGAGAGTAAGATCATCGTCAAGAAAAATGCGCCGAAACTGCTCCGGAAATTTCTGATGAATCCCAAATGGGAATGCGTGCCGATCGGACTGAGCGGGAATACAGACTGCTATCAGCCGGCAGAAAAAAAATACAAACTCACCAGGGGGCTACTGGAAGTGTGCAATGAATTCAACCAGCCCGTGGGTATGATCACAAAAAATGCGGGCATGCTGCGTGACAAAGACCTGCTGCAGGAAATGGCAAAAAAAAACCTGGTTTCGATTCTGGTTTCGATCACTTCTTTTAATGAAGATCTCCGCCAGAAAATGGAACCGCGCACAACCACCGCAACGCAGAGACTCAGAACCATCCGCGAGCTGAGCCGGGCCGGTGTGCGGGCAGGTGTCATGCTCGGTCCGATGATCCCGGGACTGAACGAACACGAAATGCAACGCATCATGAAGGAAGCCACGGAAAACGGGGCCACATTTTCGGCCTATACTTTTATCCGGCTGAACGGGGCCATCAAACTGCTTTTCCACGACTGGTTGTATAAAAATTTTCCGGACCGGGCGGATAAGGTCTGGCATATGATTGAAAATGCCCATGATGGAAAGGTGAATGACAGCCGTTTTGGTACCCGGATGCGGGGCGAAGGAAATATCGCCGAACTGGTCAGCCAGCAGTACAAAAAATACGGTAAAATCTATGGATTGAACGCCGAAAGATGGGAGCTGGATTGCAGCCATTTTCAAAGGCCGGGCGCGCAGGGGAGTTTGTTCTGAAAAAGCCGGATAACTCATTCAAAATCCGGATGTCCCAGTACGAAAAACAGTTATATTTGCTGAGCGGCAGAATCTGTTGAATGCGTTGGAGAAATGAGGATAAAACAGGAAATTCAGCTTGGGGGGTTTTGCATGCCATTAATCAAACAATCCTGTGATTCAAATTCTGGCGATTTTAATTAGCTATATAAGGTTAAATATTTGGGAGGGTGCAGAAAGTCATCAGTATGGCTATCTGCACCCTTTGCCTTTAACAGGAGGAACGAGATTTGTAGTTGTGGAGGGCTGATTGATATTGTGTTGATAATTAACCGGTTGCATGGAAAGCATGGGACTGAGCTGGCGAAGCCATTCCTGAAACACAGCTTTTTCGGGAATTATTTAAAATGAAATTACCTTGGCCACGTTAACGTCTCACTGGTATGCTATTTATACGAAACCCCGTTGGGAGAAAAAAGTGCATGCCTTACTCACTGACAAGAAGATCGAATCCTACTGCCCTTTGAATAAAGTCCGTAAGAAATGGAGCGACCGGATGAAAACAGTGGAAGAGCCCTTGTTTAAGTCCTATGTGTTTGCCCGGGTGAACGGGGAAGAGCAGTCCGAAGTACGCTTGACCGCCGGGGTGATGAACTTTGTATACTGGCAGGGGAAGCCCGCCATTATTCCAGCCCGTGAGATTGAGACCATCCGGAAGTTTTTGAATGAATATGATAACGTGATGGCCGAGCCGATACAGTTGAAAGAAGACGGAAGGGTAACCATCCGCCAGGGTTTATTCATGGATCATGAAGCCAAAATATTAAAGATAGAAGGCAACCGGGTAAAAGTGGTGATCGAGAGTATCGGTTATACCCTGATCGCTTCAGTAGATAAAAAGAATTTGTCAACTCTTATTCACTAAACATGCACCGTTCTTCCTTGCTGAAAAACCTTCTTTTTGCGTTCGCCGGGTTTTGGATCATGCATAGCATGAGTTCCTGCGGGAATGCCAGGCAATTAATGCTTTTGCAGGGTCCCTTTGATACAGCCAAACTGAGCATCATTCCTCCGGTTGAACCCATCATTCGAAAGGGGGACATTCTGAGCATCATCGTTTTCAGTGACAATCCGGATGCCACGAAGATTTTTAATCAGTCATTAATCACGACAGCTACCGTTTCAACGGGTAGTTCCCCTGGGGTATCCCAAGCTATCGGAGGATCGGCTCCGGCTGCGCCAGGTTACCAGGTGGATGGGGATGGAAATATTGTTTTCCAGGGGTTGGGTAAAATAAAAGTAGAGGGCCTGACGAAAGCAATACTAAAGGATACGCTGGATTCACGTTTAAAACCCTTTTTGCTGAATCCCTACTATAGTATCCGCTTTTTGAATTATAAGTTT
>Ga0209863_10001020_pt1 | contig 11650 bp, 12 predicted proteins | sample OrgsoiDNA2013046_FD_185796 | JGI IMG/M metagenome (GOLD analysis project Ga0209863, IMG submission 185796) | Permafrost soil microbial communities from the Arctic, to analyse light accelerated degradation of dissolved organic matter (DOM) -... | ecosystem: Environmental > Terrestrial > Soil >...
CTGTCTAGAGCACGCTTGCCGGACGTCCAGCGGACGCCAAGAGCGACGTTTAGAGTGGCGTTTAGAGTGGCGTTTAGAGTTCCTTGTCGTCCGACTTGTCGTCGGAAGACGGCGCCTTGCGGGCGTGTGCGGCCTGATCATCGTCCGGGTCCGCGGCGGGGGCCTTGGTCTTCACTCTCGGCTTCGGCGCATCGGGCGTCGGCGTATCGTCCGAATCGGCCGCCTTGGTCTTCACTCTCGGCTTCGGCGCATCGTCCGAATCGCCCGCCGTCGCCGGATCGGTTTCCCCGCTCGGCGCTTCGGCGGCGCGCGGCGTCCCGGGCGAGCGCGCGATCTTGGGCAGATGCGGCGCCACCTTGGGCTTGGGCACCGCGAGAGCCTCCGGCGGCGGTGCCGGCGGTGGCGTCATCGGCTCGATGTCGATCTGCGGACCACGCGGAGCCGACGCGCGATCGATCGGCGCCGGCGTGGAGGCCAGGCCGGGTCCGGCGACGGCCGTGCCACCCGGCGGCTTGAAGATCAAGAACAGGACCCCGGATCCGACACCGAGGACGCTCAGACAACCGAGCAGACCCCAGAACCACCCCGGCAACTCGTTGTTGCGCATCACGACGCGCGCGGTGTTCTCGCCGGGAGGCGCCGACGCTTCAGCCGACGCGCCCGCGGGCGACTGCCCGCCAGATGCGCTGGCCGTCTGCTGCTTCCCCATTGCTCCAGCGAGCCTACCACAGCCGCACCGGGGCCTGGCCCGCGGTCATTTGCCGAGCTTGCGCTTGAGCTCGGCCAGCGCGTCGTCGACCGAGCTCTCGCTGGCCATCGCGTTCAAGCGTCGCTCCGCCGCCAGGGACTCGGTGCTGCGACCGCCGAGCTCGGCATCGAGGCCGGCCTCGGCCTCCACCGCGTCGATCTTGCTCGCCATCCGATCGAATTCGCCGAAGGCCGAGGTCTTGGGCGACAGCACCCCGCCGTCGCGGGTGGACCGCGCCTTGGCGCGCAGCGTCCCCTGCCGGAGCTTCACCTCCTGGAGCCGGGCCTCGAGCACCTTGAGCGCCGTCGTGAGCTGGTCGCCGTAGACCCCCTGCTCCTGCAGCGCCTTTTTGATCTCCCCGCGCTCGGTCTCCTTCTCGGTCTTGCGCGCGAGCGCCTCCTTGGCGAGCCCGTCGTCGCCGGCCTGGACCGCCGTCTCGGCCCGTTTCTGCCAGTCGCCGATCTCCCCATCGATCGTCTGCAGGCGCTTTTCGAGGAGGCGCTCGTCCGCGATGCAGCGGCCGACCTCCGCGCGGGCCTGCCGCGCGTAGTCCTCCATGTCGCGCACCATCTGATCGATCTCCTTCCCCGGATCCTGCATGGAGTCGATGGCCTCGTTGACGTTGGATTTGATGAGCGTCGATAGCCGGCCGAGGATGCCCATGCGCGTAGGTTACAGCGTGTCGGGGAGCGGGACCACTGCGCCCCGTGGGATGCGGCGCGCGGCTGGCGTGACGGTGGGTCGGGAAGACATGCTAGGTTCCGGCGGTGCGCCTGTCGGATCTGATCGGCCAAGATGCCGCCCGAACGGCCCTGTTGCGGGCCATCGCGCGTGACCACATCGCGCACGCCTATCTGTTCGAGGGCCCGCCCGGCGTGGGCAAACGAAACGCGGCGCTGGGGCTGGCGATGGCGCTCGACTGCCCGGCCGCACCCGGCACCGGCTGCGGCGTCTGTGACGTCTGCCGCCGAATCGAGGCCGGCATCCATCCCGACGTGCCGACCTTTGGACCGACCGGTGCGGGTGGGCAGATCGTGATCGAGGACGCCAAGACGATCCTGGCGCTGGCGCGCACCCGACCGCACGAGGCGCCCGCGCGGGTGGTGATCGTCGTCGCGGCCGACGCGATGAACCCGAACGCCGCCAACTGCTTGCTCAAAACGCTGGAGGAACCGCTGGCGGGCAATCATCTGGTGCTCTGCACCAGCGCGCCCGATCGCCTGTTGCCGACCATCCGCTCGCGCACCCAACGGATCCGGTTTCGGTCGATCGACGCGACGGCGTTGCTCGAGCTGGCGCGGGCGCGCGGCGTGCCGGCGGCCCAGGCCGAGATCGCCGTGGCGTTGGCCGACGGATCGGCCGCGCGGATGCTGGAGACCGCCGGTGACGACGACGGTCCGGCGGAGGCGCTGGCCGAGCTGCGGGCGGCGATCACCACGCCGGGCGTAGCCGGCGTCTTCGACCTGGCGGCGGGTCTGGCGAGCCAGAAGGACAAGGACAAGGACAAGGACAAGGACGGCGACAAGGAACGGGCCAGCCGACAAGGCGTCCCGCGCCTCCTCAGCCTCCTGGCTGGCCTCTATCGCGACGCGCTGGCGATCTCCGCGGGGGCGCCCGAGCTGGCGGTGCGGAGCGCGGGTGCCGATGCGCGCGCGCTGGCGGCGCTCGGGACCGACCGTCTCGGCCGCGCGCTGGCGGCAATCGTCGACACCCAGATCGGCCTGGCGGCGAACGTCAACCCGACGCTGGCGGTCGAACGCCTGGTGTTCACGCTCAAGCGCCAGGAGGTCCGGGAGGCATGAGCGCACCCGACGGGCAGAGCTCGGCGCCGTCCACGCGAAACGTAGCGGGCGTGAAGCTGGATCCGCGCGGGCGGGTGCTGGCCTGCGACGCGGGGACCCTGGAGCTGCGCCACGGCGATCGGGTGGTCGTCGACGACGGGCGCGACGCCGAGGTCGGGGTGGTGGCGGTGCCGAGCGCGGCGCGCCCGGCCGGCGGGCCGCTGCCGCGCATCTTGCGCCGCGCCGACGCGCGCGATCTGGAGCGCGTCGCGGCGGCCGAGCGACGCGCCTCCGAAGCGCGGGCCTTCGCGCGCGAGCGGGCCGCCGTCCACGGTCTTGCCATCAAGCTCTTCCGCGTCGACTTCCAGCGCGGCGGCCGCGCCGTCTTCTACTTCGCGTCCGAGGCGCGCGTCGATTTCCGCGAGCTAGTGCGCGAGCTGGCGGTGCGTACGCACGCGCGCATCGAGATGCGCCAGGTCGGCGTCCGGGACGAAGCCAAGATCGTCGGTGGCATCGGATCTTGCGGCCGCGAGCTCTGCTGCTCGACGTTCCTGCCGAAGTTCGCGCCGGTGTCGATCAAGATGGCCAAGCACCAGAACCTGGCCATGAGCCCCACCCGGGTCTCCGGACAATGCGGCCGTCTCAAGTGCTGTCTGGTCTACGAGGACGCGAGCTACGTCGAGGCGGCGGCGGCGTTGCCCAAGGTCGGCAAGCGCGTCGGCACGCCCGACGGCGTCGGGCGGGTGGGTGACCTCGACATCCTTCGCGGGCGGGTGCGGGTCTATTTCGACGGCCAGCCGCCCAAGACCTTTGCCGCCGAAGATCTTCAACCTGCGCCCGCCCCGCCCGCGACCCCTACCGAACGATAAGGATCATGTCCCGCTTCTACATCACGACGCCGATCTACTACGTCAACGCCCTCCCCCACCTGGGGACGTTCTATACGACCGTGGTGGCCGACGCCTTGGCGCGCTACCACCGCGCACGAGCCAAGTCTCGCGGCGAGGATCCGAAAGAGAGCGTCTTCTTCCTGACGGGCCTCGACGAGCACGGCCAGAAAATCGAACGCATCGCCCGCGAGCGGGGGTTGGACCCCCAGGCCTACTGCGACGGGATCGCCGAGAGGTTTGAGGAGACTTGGCGCGAGATCGGGATCTCCAACGATGCATTCGTCCGCACGAGCCGCAACGCGGAAACCCGAGAACATCAAGTCATCAAGAATCACCCCGCGGCGGTCGCGGAGATGTGGCAACGCATCGCCGCCGGGAAGGCACCGAACGGTGAACCCAACATCTTCACGGCCGAGTACGACGGCATGTACTGCGTGGGGTGCGAGGACTCGAAGTCCGAGGACGACGTGGTCGTCGAAGGAGATCGCAAGCTCTGCAAGATCCATCTGACGCCGGTCGAGAAGGTCAAGGAGACGAACTTCTTCTTCCGCCTCTCCGCTTACACCGACAAGCTGCTCGCATGGTACGACACGAGTCCGGTACGTCCCGAGTCGCGCCTCAACGAGGCGCGCTCGTTCGTCAAGAGCGGCCTTCGAGACCTCTCGATCTCGCGAACGGCCGTCAAGTGGGGGATCCCTGTCCCCGGCGATCCGAGCCACACCGTCTACGTCTGGATCGACGCGCTCACGAACTATCTGACGGCCCTCGGGGGGCCCGAGGCCGTCGCGCGTGGCGAGGGGCGCGGCGCCTTCTGGGCCGATTCGCATCACCTCATCGCCAAGGACATCCTCCGCCACCATGCCGTCTATTGGCCAGCGTTGCTGATGAGCGCGGGGCTGCCGCCACCGAAACAGATCTTCTGCCACGGCTACCTGACGGTGAAGGGCCAGAAGATCTCCAAGTCGATGCCCGCCACGCGGGTCGACCCGATCGCGATCGCCGGAGAGATCGGCGTCGATCCGTTGCGCTACTTCGTGCTGCGCGAGTACACCTTCGGCGGCGACGGCGACTTCACGTACGAGTCTCTTTTCCAGCGGCACCAATCGGATCTCGGCAACGATCTGGGTAACCTTCTCAATCGAACTATCTCGATGGTTCATCGCTATCTCGGCGGTGAACTTCCTAGTGCTCCAGACGATTCCGACAAGCCGTTCGATCTCGCAGAATCAGCTCGAACCGGGGCTCAAAACGCTTGGGAATCGTTTAATCCGTCCCAGGCGCTCGTATCAACCTGGGAACTCATCCGAGGCGTCAACCGCTACATCGACGAAGTGAAACTGTGGAAGTATCCCGCCGACAAAGTGGACGACATGCGCGTGCACTTACAGGTGTTCTGTGAGGCTCTCCGCTGGTCAGCGCTCATGGTTGCACCCGCGATGCCGAAAGCCGCGGGAGAGATCCTACGTCAACTCGGACGCGGACAGGACGAAGGTCAGTGGCCGACGGAATTCCGGTGGCCGGGCGGCACGGTCAGCGAGCCGAAGCCGGTGTTCCCGCGCATCGACCCCGAGCGCCAAGCGGAGCTGATTGTTAGGTGGATGCCACCAGACCTGGCATCGTTTTCCGGCGATAGTCCGGGACCCAAACCGTCGGGTATTAGTTCCGCTCAAAAGGCTCTGATGGTCGACCAGAACGCAAATTCCTTGGGCCCCCTTCAATCCGATGTCTCGATCGACGACTTCACGAAGATCGACCTGCGGGCGGTGAAGGTCCTGGCCGCCGAGGTGATGCCCAAATCCGACAAGCTGCTCAAGCTGACGCTCGACGTGGGCGAGGCCGAGCCGCGCACGGTCGTGTCTGGGATCGCGCCGGCCTACACGCCGGAGACGATGGTCGGGCGGACGATCATCTATCTGGCAAACCTTGCGCCCCGAAAGATCCGCGGCGTGGTCTCTCAAGGGATGATCCTGGCCGCGGGCGACGCGGACGTGCTGGGCCTCTCCGCCTTGGACAAAGACGTTCCGCCCGGGACCCGCATCCGTTGACCCTCCGCCATGCTAGATTTTCAGGACGATGACCGCGCCTGCGCAACAGTCGATTCGGCGTCTGACGGCCGATGAAGCGCTGCGCATGGTCGACGCCGGCATCGTGGGCGAGGACGAGCCCGTCGAGCTTCTGGACGGGGTGTTGATCGAGATGAGCCCGCAGGGACCGGTTCCCTCTGAAGCCACCGCCAACCTGGCGGATCGCCTGCGCGTCGCTTACGTCGGTCGCGCCAGAGTTCGCGAGGAGAAGCCTCTGTCGGCAGGGACGCACAGCCTGCCTGAGCCAGACGTTGCCGTGGTGCGCGGGCAGACCGGAAGCTACGCCACGCGCCACCCGACGGGCGCGGACACGATCCTGATCGTCGAGCTGGCGTGGACGTCGCAGGAAGAGGATCGCCGCAAGGCCGCCATCTACGCTGCGGCCAATGTGCCGGCCTATTGGCTCCTGGATCTCAGAGCACGCAAGCTCGAGCTGCGCACGGCGCCAGAAGGTGGCTCATACCGCACCGTGCAGGTGCTAGGCGAGGGCGACTCGGTCTCGCCGCCCGAGCTGGCCGACCGGTGGTCGGTTCGCGATCTACTACCGTAAGTTGACCGAGCAACTTGTCGCCCGAGGACTCCGATGAACCGTTCATGGGGAGAGTCATGCAAACCATCAAGCTCACCAACAGCTACGATGAAGAGTACGTCGCTCGCGGGGACCTCGCGGCGGACAAGGTACGCGCGACGGAGATCGAAGCGCTCGTCGACACCAGCGCGACCATGATGGTGCTGCCCGCCGACGCCGTTTCGCGTCTGGGGCTGCTACCGGCCGGCTATCGCAAGGTCCGTTACGCCGACGGCCGGACCGCTGAGGTTCCCTGGGTCAGCGGCGTCGGGATCACGATCTTGGGGCGAACGACGGTGACGAACGCCCTCGTCGAGGCGGCCGGGACCACGCCGCTCATCGGACAGATCCCGCTCGAGGAGCTGGACCTGCTGGTCGACCCGAAATCGCGCGAGCTGCGGGTGAACCCCGCCTCCCCGGACGCGCCGCTCCTCGACATCCTGTCCGCCGCGTAGCCGGCAGGTTTCGGGAACGCGAATTCGCTGGTCTCCGCGCGTTTTTCTCTTGCCTTGATCACCCCCCCTCGGAGGTAATCAGCAGCCGCCATGCCCAGCGCAAAACCCGTGATTCCGATTGGTGCCGAGGCCATCGCCGTCCACGCGGACGGCCGCCTCGAAGTACCCGACCACCCGATCATTCCGTTCATCGAAGGCGACGGCATCGGCCCCGACATCTGGCGCGCCTCCGTGCGCGTGCTCGACGCGGCGGTGGCCAAAGAGTTCGGCGGCAAGAAGAAGATCGCCTGGGCCGAGGTCTACGCGGGCGGCAAATCGAAGGAGCTCTTCGACAGCTGGCTCCCCGACGAGACCCTGGAAGCATTCAAGACGTACTTCGTGGGCATCAAGGGGCCGCTCACCACGCCGGTCGGCGGTGGCATCCGCTCGCTCAACGTTGCCATCCGCCAGATGCTCGACCTCTACGTCTGCCTGCGACCGGTGCGCTACTTCAAGGGTGTCCCCTCGCCGGTCAAGGCGCCCGAGAAAGTCGACATGGTGATCTTCCGCGAGAACACCGAGGACATCTACGCCGGCATCGAATGGGCCGCCGAGTCGCCCGAGGCCAAGAAGGTCATCTCCTTTCTGCAGAACGAGATGGGCGTCAAGCACATCCGATTCCCGTCGACGTCCGGGATCGGCATCAAGCCAGTCTCGCGCGAGGGGACCGAGCGCCTGGTCCGCGCCGCGCTCGACTACGCCATCAAGTTCAAGCGCAAGAGCGTCACCCTGGTCCACAAGGGAAACATCATGAAGTACACGGAGGGCGCCTTCCGCGACTGGGGGTACGCCCTCACCAAGCGCGAGTACGCCGGGCGCGCCGTCGGCTGGGACGACTGCGGCGGTAAACCGCCGGCCGGCCAGGTGTTGGTGAAGGACTCCATCGCCGACATCACGCTGCAACAGGTCCTGACCCGCCCCGACGAGTTCGAGGTCATCGCGACGCTGAACCTGAACGGCGACTACCTCTCCGACGCGCTGGCGGCCCAGGTCGGCGGCATCGGCATCGCGCCGGGCGGCAACATCAACTACGCAACCGGACACGCCGTGTTCGAGGCGACGCACGGCACGGCGCCCAAGTACGCCAACCTCGACAAGGTGAACCCCGGGTCGGTCATCCTGTCGGGCGTGATGCTGCTCGAGCACCTCGGGTGGACGGGCGCCGCCACCCGCATCGTCGCCGCGCTGGAAAAAACCATCTCGCAAAAGACCGTCACCTACGACTTCGCCCGCCAGATGGACGGCGCGAAGGAAGTGGCGTGCTCCGCCTTCGGCGACGCCATCATCTCCAATTTGTAGTTTTCGCTAGACCCGATCGACAAGGAGCCCCCGCATGCCCCGTAGGAACAAGATTGCTCTCATCGGCGCCGGCAACATCGGCGGTGAGCTGGCCGCGCTCTGCGCGCGCAACGAGCTCGGCGACGTCGTGCTCTACGACATCCCCGACAAGGAAGGCCTCGCCAAGGGCAAGGCGCTCGACCTGGAACAAAACGGCGCGGTGCTCGGCGCCGACGCCACCATCACCGGCACCTCGAACTGGGCCGACTGCGCCGGCGCCGATGTCGTCATCATCACCGCCGGCGTGCCGCGCAAGCCGGGGATGTCGCGCGATGACCTGCTCAGCATCAACCTCAAGATCATTCGCAACGTCGGCGAAAATCTGAAGAAGCATTGCCCCGACGCCTTCGTGATCGTGGTGTCGAACCCGCTCGACGTGATGGTCTACGAGCTGCGGCGGGTGACGGGCTTTCCGGGCGGCAAGGTGGTCGGCATGGCCGGCGTCCTCGACGCCGGGCGCTTTCAGCTCTTCCTGGCGCGCGAGGCGAAGGTGGCCGTCAAGGACGTGCGCGCCATGGTGCTGGGCGGCCACGGCGACACCATGGTCCCCGTGATCAGTTACTGCACCGTCGACGGCATCCCGGTCCGGCAGCTCATCGCGGCCGACAAGCTGGCCGCGATCGTCGAGCGAACCCGTAACGGCGGCGGCGAGATCGTCAAGCTGATGGGCACCAGCGCCTACTACGCGCCCGCCTCGGCCGCGATCACGATGGCGACCTCGTACCTGCGCGATCAGAAGCGTCTCCTCCCTTGCGCCGCGCAGCTCAGCGGCGAATACGGCTTCGAGGATCTCTATCTCGGCGTCCCGGTGGTCATCGGCGGCAGCGGCGTCGAGAAGGTGGTCACCATCGAGCTATCCGCCGACGAAAAGGCGATGCTCGACAAGTCGGCCGCGGCGGTGCGCGAGCTCATCGAGGCCTCGAAGAAGCTGTGAAGATCCACGAGTACCAGGCCAAGGAGATCCTCAAGAGGTTCGGTGTCCCGGTCCCGAAGGGGCGGCCGGTGTTCAGCCCGGACGAGGCGGAGGCGGCGGCCAAGGCGCTGATCGCCGAGACCGACAACGAGTTCGTGGTCGTCAAGGCGCAGATCCACGCCGGTGGGCGCGGCAAAGGCGGTGGCGTCAAGGTGGTCAAGGGCGCGGCCGCGGCGCGCGAGACCGCTCAGAAGATCCTGGGCATGAACCTCATCACGCACCAGACGGGACCGGGCGGCAAGCTGGTCAAGCGCCTGCTCATCGAGCAAGCGGTCGACATCGCGCGCGAGCTCTACCTGGGCCTGGTCGTCGATCGCGGCGTCGGACAGGTGGTGATGATGGCGTCGTCGGAGGGGGGCGTGGAGATCGAAGAGGTCGCGGCCAGCCACCCGGAAAAGATCCTCAAGGAAGCCGTCGACCCCGTGGTGGGCCTCGGGGCCTATCAGGCGCGCAATCTCGCGTACGGCCTCGGCCTGCACGGCGGGGCGGCCAAGAACGCCGCCGAGCTGTTCTCGCAGCTCTATACCGCCTTCGTGGCCACCGACGCGTCGCTCCTGGAAGTCAATCCGTTGGTGGTGCTCACCGACGGGAAAGTCCTGGCGCTCGACGCCAAGGTGACCTTCGACGACAATGCGCTCTACCGGCAAAAGGATCTGGAGGCGCTGCGCGATCTCGACGAGGAAGATCCCGCCGAGACCGAGGCCAAGCGCTACGACCTGTCGTTCATCAAGCTCGACGGCAACATCGGCTGCATGGTCAACGGCGCCGGGCTCGCCATGGCGACCATGGACACCATCCAGCACTTCGGCGGCGTGCCGGCGAACTTCCTCGACGTGGGCGGCAGCGCCACCGAGGAGCGGGTCACGGCGGCCTTCAAGATCATCACCGCCGATCCCAAAGTGCGCGGCATCTTCGTGAACATCTTCGGCGGCATCATGAAGTGCGACACCATCGCCGCCGGCGTCATCGCCGCCATCAAGCAGGTAGGCCTCAAGGTTCCGCTGGTGGTCCGCCTGGAAGGAACCAACGTGGATCTCGGCAGGAAGATGTTGGCCGAATCGGGGCTGGCGGTGACCTCCGCCAACGACATGGCCGACGGCGCCAAGCGGGTCGTCGCGCTCGCAGCGGGAAAGGCCTGAGCCATGTCGGTCCTAGTTGGTAAAAACACCAAGCTCATCGTCCAGGGAATCACCGGCTCGGCCGGAACCTTCCACGCCAAGCAGATGCGCGAGTACGGCACCACGGTCGTCGGCGGCGTCACACCGGGCAAGGGTGGCCTGGTCCACGAAGGGTTCGCCGTCTTCGACACCGTCGCCGAGGCCGTCAAGAAGACCGGCGCCAACGCGACCGTCATCTACGTCCCGCCACCCGGCGCCGCCGACGCGATCCTGGAGGCCGCGCAGGCCGGTATCGAGGTGATCGTCTGCATCACCGAGGGCATCCCCACCCTCGACATGGTGAGGGTCAAGCGCGCCCTCGGCGCCCACCCGAAATCCACGCTCATCGGCCCGAACTGTCCCGGGGTGATCACGCCGGGAGCGTGCAAGATCGGGATCATGCCCGGCTACATCCACAAGCCTGGCAAGGTCGGCGTGGTTTCGCGCTCCGGGACGCTCACCTACGAGGCGGCGCACCAGCTGACCGCGCTCGGCCTGGGCCAGTCGACCTGCATCGGCATCGGCGGCGATCCGGTCAAGGGGATCGATTTCATCGACTGCCTGGCGCTGTTTGAGCGCGACGCGCAGACGGAGGCGGTCCTCATGATCGGCGAGATCGGCGGAACCTCCGAGGAGGAGGCCGCACGGTTCGTGAAGACCAGCATGAAAAAACCGGTGGCCGCCTTCATCGCCGGACAGACCGCACCGCCGGGCAAGCGCATGGGCCACGCCGGCGCCATCATCAGCGGCGGCAAGGGGACAGCGGCCGAGAAGATCGCCGCGCTCCGCGAGGCCGGCATCGCGATCGCCGCGACGCCCGCGGAGCTCGGCAAGACCGTCGCAAGCTTCGTCAAATGATCCTCCCGCGATGGGGTTGGTCGAGCGAAGCTCGCCCGCCCCCACGCGACAACAAAGTAGAGAAGGAAAAATGTCCATCGAGAGAACGTTCGGAATCGTGAAACCAGATGCAGTTGCCAAGAACGCCGTCGGCGGCGTGGTCGACCTCGTCGAGAAGGCCGGGCTCAAGATCGTCGGCCTGCGCTTGATGCGGCTCTCCGAGCCGCAGGCTCGCGCCTTTTACGTCGTGCACAACGAACGCCCCTTCTACGGGGACCTGGTCCGCTTCATGACCTCGGGCCCCTGCGTGGTGATGGCCATCGAAGGCGAGAACGCCGTCGCCCGCTACCGCGAGGTGATGGGCCCAACCGACTCGAAGAAGGCGCCGGCGGGAACCATCCGCGGCAGCTACGGCACCGACATCGAGAAGAACGCCGTCCATGGCAGCGACGGGCCCGACACGGCGAAGGCCGAGCTGGCCTTCTTCTTCGCCGGGCTCGAGCTGGCCTAGCCGGCTCCGGGCGACACCGCGTCGGGCATGGTTCGCTTCCCTCCCGTTGCCTTACGGCAACGCCCTGCCCGGGACTGCGGACAACCCGGCGGCGCCGGCACCAGAATCGTCACCCTAGAGTATTTTCGCTTACCTCCGTTTGGAGTATAGTGGATAGGTACACCTATGATCTCGGGGCGGCTGGTTAACTTACTCAAATCCGGTCTATTTTTGCTGGCGCTGTCGTGCGTCGCGGCCGGATGCCACGATCACCTCTACGATTTCGGCGT
>Ga0209863_10001021_pt1 | contig 11640 bp, 7 predicted proteins | sample OrgsoiDNA2013046_FD_185796 | JGI IMG/M metagenome (GOLD analysis project Ga0209863, IMG submission 185796) | Permafrost soil microbial communities from the Arctic, to analyse light accelerated degradation of dissolved organic matter (DOM) -... | ecosystem: Environmental > Terrestrial > Soil >...
TACTCCCGCCAGTTCCAGCCGCCGCGTTCGTTCCGGGCTCTTCGAAATCGATTTGAGTTCTGGCGAAGTGCACAAGGGCGGTCGCAAGGTGCCGCTGCAGGAGCAACCCTTTCGGGTGCTGGCCATGCTGCTGGATCGTCCGGGCGAGGTGGTCACGCGGGAAGATTTGCAGACCAGGCTGTGGCCGGCCGATACCTATGTAGGTTTCGACGAGGGCCTCAACACCGCCATTCGAAAATTGCGCCTGGCCTTCGGCGACTCGGCGGACAATCCTCGCTTTATTGAGACGGTTCCACGACGAGGGTATCGTTTCATTGCGCCAGTGAGCGAACCTCCGCCCATGGAGGATGCCGCCAAAAATGCAACCGCAGTCTCCGCGCGCGCCCCTGCGCCGGCTGAAGTGGATCAAGCGGCAGTTGTTCCCGGTCCCGCGGCGGAGGTTCCGGCGCCACGGTGGCCGCCGAGGACTCTCGTTGCCGCCGCCGCGTTGGGCGTGGTGGTTGCAGGCGTTGCCTACGTGCTGCGATCGCGTCCCGCAGCCGTGCCGGCTGCCGCCAAGCGGACCATGCTGGCGATCCTTCCCTTTCAGAATTTGAGCAATGATCCCGCTCAGGAATATTTCAGCGACGGCCTTACCGAAGAGACGATCACCGACCTGGGGCAGCTCAGCCCGGAACAGTTGGGAGTGATCGCGCGCACTTCAGCCATGGCCTACAAGCACACCGACAAGACCATCAGCCAGATCGGCCGGGAGTTGGGCGTCGACTACATCCTGGAAGGCAGCATCCGGCGCGAAGGCGGCAAGGTCCGCGTTAGCGCGCAGTTAATTCGCGTAAGCGACCAGACCCATCTCTGGGCGGAGAATTACGACCGCCAACTGCACGACCTCCTCGAGATCGAGAGCGAGCTGGGCGGGACCATCGCGCAGCAGGTGCGGTTGAATCTCACGCCGCAGCGGCAACTCGCGCTCGCCAGGATTCGCAGCGTGGATCCCGAGGCTTATGACACTTACCTGAGAGGCCGCTATTACTGGAATCAGCGCAACCCGGCGGGAATCAAACAGAGCATTGCCTACTTTCAGCAGGCCATCGCTAAAGATCCCAATTTTGCACTTGCATTCTCCGGTCTGGCCGACGCCTACAACATCAGCAACGTCATTGGCGCGTACACGTCGAAGGAAAGCCTTCCGCAGGCCAGAGCGGCGGCGGAGAAAGCGATCCAGATGGACCCTTCGCTGGCCGAAGCCCACGCGGCGCTCGGCATGGAAAAGTCACACTACGAATTCGACTTCCCCGGAGCGCAACGCGAATTTCTAAGAGCGATTGAACTGAACCCGAACTCGGCCTATGCGCACCTGTTCTATTCCAACTGTTATCTCCTGCCCATGGGTCGAACCGCGGAGGCGGTGGCAGAAAACCAGAGAGCTCTCGCTTTGGACCCACTGTCGCTGCCCATCAACAATTTCATGGGCATGAGCTATTACTTTGCCGAAGACTACGAAAAGTCTTATCAGCAATACCAGCGCACCATCGCCCTGGATCCGACATTTCCCTTGGCGCACGAATATTTCTCCGCGCTGCTGATTGCCATGGGCCGCTACGAGTCAGCGATTCAAGAGAAGGAGCAAAGTGAATTGTTGGGTGGGATGAGCCCGGAACAAGCGGCGGCCGAGGCGGACTCTTCGCTCAAGGCCTTCCGATCCGGAGGACCGAAAGGATATTGGCAACACATTCTCGATATGGTCTTAGCAAGACAGCAGCGCGGGGAAGGATCGTTTGCGGCGAGCGATATGGTAGCCCTCTACGCTCTGGTAGGGGACAAGGACAAGGCATTCCTCTGGCTGGACAAAGCCTACGACGCACGCGAAGGCGCAGCCATCACCCTGTTAAAGTGCGACCCCTACTTCAGAAACCTCCGGGGCGACCCCAGATTCTCCGCCATGTTGCGGCGCATGGGCCTGCCGGAATAGATCGCGGGGAAGCTTGTACGTACAACTCCCTACAACTCGATTTCCATCCCCTCGGCTGCCGCTCTTACTTTTGGATAGTAACTGCGTGCGTCGCTCACGACTTTGTCGACGAGGGCGTCGGTGTGGTCGGGGTCGTGGTGGTAGAGGATTAATTCCTTTGCGCCGCTTTCCATGACGACGTTGACGGCTTCGCGCCAGTGGCTGTGTCCCCAGCCGCGGCGGCGGGCTTCGTATTCTTCGGGAAGATATTGCGCGTCGTAGATCAGCAGGTCCGCGCCTTCGGCCAGTTTGCGGACGGCCTTGTCGAAGTTGGGGTCGCCGGGTTCGTTGTCGGTGGCGTAGACCAGCACACCTTCTTTCGTTTCGAGGCGGAAGCCCATACATCCCTGGGGATGGTTCAGATAGGCGGTCTTGATCTTGATGCCGTCTTCCATGGGCAGGCATCCGTTTTCGACGTCGTAGAAACGGCGCTTGGCCTTCATGTGCGCGAGATCGACAGGGAAGTAGGGCGCGGCCATCTGCTCGGCCATGACCTGCTCGAGTCTTCGCGTGCGGGCCGACGAGTGAAAGATGAACTGGCTCTCGGAACTGTTGTAGAGCGGGCGGAAGAAGGGCATGCCCTGAATATGGTCCCAGTGAAAGTGGGAGACGAACACATGCGCCTGAAAGGGACGGTCGGCAAATTCGCGTTCGAGTTCCTGGCCGAGCACGCGGAATCCAGTGCCGCAATCGAAGATGAAAATGCGGTCGCCGACGCGCACTTCGACGCAGGAGGTGTTGCCTCCGTAGCGCAGATTCTCGGCTTGTGGAGTGGGCGTGGAGCCGCGCACGCCCCAAAACTTAACTCGCATACATTCGCGTGCTGCTGATTCCGTAATCTTGTTTCGTAATCTTCGACCGCACGAACCCTCCCGTCCATTCGAATGGTTGGTTCGCTTGTCCCGGTGGCGCACTCGCATGACCATCGGCAGGCTGACACAAGATGCTCATAATACGCGGGATATCCACGATTCTAGCGATTGTGGCGAGGCCCACAAAGTGACCAAAGTTTGATTTTCTTCTTGGCGTACTTTGCGGCTTTTCCTTTGCGAACTTCGCGGTCAAAGGTGCTTGCTTCAGGCGCAAATCAAAAGACTTTAGCCGCAAAGGTCGCGAAGAAAGTGCCGCAAAGTACGCAGAAATTCATTGAGGCATGCACATGCAGATTCTTTCACATTGACAGAGATGTCTAGCTCGGGCAGGATTCGATGGCGAAAGTCTTGCTTCGCATTCGCGCGCGCCCTCTCGGACTCTCACTCTCTATATGTAGAATCTGCCGGCGGTCCGTTGACGCCTGAATGGAAACGATAAGGAAGGTATGAACAGATTTCTGAAGCACCGGTGGGTCCCTGCAGCGGCGCTGATGACCCTCGTTCTGGCCGCGAACGGAATGGCCACGGGCGCAGACCGCTACGTCATCGCCAACGACGACCAATCGGGATTCATCCTGGCGAGCGTCACCTTCTATACGGTTTCTCCGGCCGGCCAGCTCACGCTGAGCAAGAGGGTGGGCACCGGCGGCAACGGCATCAGCGGCGGATTCTTCGGCACCAACCGGCTCGCAGCTCTCAGCAGCGGGAACAAGCAGTGCGTGTTCTCGTCGGAAGCCGGCAGCGGTGACATTGTGTTCATCGATGTGGCGTTATTGACCGCCACGGGCCGTGCCAAGGGTTCGGACACCGATGCGGGCACCTCCAATGGGATCGGCCTGGCCGCGAACGACCAGTATCTCTATGCCAGCTACACCGATTCCAACACGATCGGCACATTTGCGGTGAAGGCGGGCTGTGGCCTGACGTTTCTTAACGACACGCCGGTCGCCGGGCTGAACGGCGGAATCATCAACAGCATGGCGGTGCACGGGAATCTGCTGGTCGCCACTTACACCGATGGTTCGATCGAATCGTTCGACATTTCTGGCGGCACGCCGGTTTCGAATGGCGACGGGCAGCTTTCCACCGCGACGGTGAGGTCGCAGGACGCGTCGTATCCCAATTCGGTAGACATTACCAGCGATGGACGCTTCGCAATTTTCGGCGATACCTCGACCTCGCTGGTGGTCGAAGTGTCCCACATTGTCTCCGGCAAGTTGAGTAAGACTGTGGTCTACAAGTCGACGGCGAGCACCAGTTCCAGCAACGTTATGCTGAGTCCCGACGAAACGGTTTTGTACGTCACCAATACTCAGGGCGACGCCGTGTCCGCAGTCTTCTTCAACAAGGCCACTGGCAAGCTCACCCCTGGATGCACTTCCGGACCGCTGAGGGGCCAATCGTCGCAGTGGTCCTATCTGGCCGGTCTGGCGTCGATGGAAGCAACTGGAAACGGCGGCGGCGTATACGTCGCCGAGTTCGGCGGCCCGTCCGGGATTGGGGTCGTGAGGCTCAACTCGTCTGGCCAGACCTGTTCGCTGCAGGAAGATGCTAAATCGCCGATATCGGATCCAAACAGCCCGGGACTGCTGTCGATTGGCAGTTTCCCCCCTCGGGCTTTCTAAGAAATGTTTTGCGGAAACGGAGAGGGCGAATTGTCCCCTTTCCCTGAATTCATTTTGCAAATATGAAGGAGCCGCGTATGGGTTCGGTGTCGAAGTGGTTGCTGGCGATTGTGCTGTGCGGACTGTCGTGCGCGGAGGTTGCGGCGCAGTGTCCTGCCCGTCCCGCATCGGGTACGGTCGTCAACAACCCGTTCAGTCTTTCCCCGCAAAATGGAATTCTGTCCGCGCAAATGGTTCTGGAGCGCTCGGTCGACCGGTTCGGCTATACCCACTACTGCTACGAATACACGACGGCCGGCGGAGTGGTTGAGGCCCCGACTCTGCGCCTGAATCGCGGGGATGAACTTTCGCTCCAGATTTTCAATCGCATTAAGGATGACGATGCGATGAAAATGTCGATGGAAGCCGGGTCCAGCCAGATGTGCGGCGACGGCGGCGCGTTCACGCTCGACACCACCAACGTCCACTTCCATGGCATGAATATTCCACCCAAGTGCCATCAGGACGACGTCATTAACACGCTGATCCAGCCAGGACGCTCGTTCCAGTACGACATCAGGATTCCGCAGAATCAGAAGCCCGGCTTGTATTGGTACCACCCGCACGTGCACGGCTTCACCGAGTTCCAGGTGAACGGCGGCGCGGCCGGGGCGATGATCGTCGAAGGAATGGAGAAGGTCCGGCCCGAGGTTGCGGGGCTGACCGAACGCGTCTTCATCGTGCGGCAGCAGTATCTGGTGCCTTGGGTTCCAGGGCCTTATCAGTTATCGCTGAACTACCAGGTGGCCCCGATTATCGGTGGCCTGGGATCGACGCCGGTCATCCAGATGAAGGCCGGAGAAAAGCAGTTCTGGCGGGTGGCCAATGCCACCATTCAGGATTTCATCCCGCTGCAGTTCCAGGTGAACGGCGTCGCGCAACCGCTCGAAGTGATTGCGCTTGATGGCTATCCGCTGGCCAAGACGCGCATACAGAATTCGATTCTGATTCCCCCCGCGGGACGCGCGGAGTTCATTGTGCAGGCGCCGGCGACCGGACCGACCGCGGTCCTATACACTGACGCCTATTCGACCGGTCCGACGGGCAACCCGGATGTTGCGCAGAATCTGGCAACGATCCAACTTACCGACCAGGCTGCTTCATCGCAAATGCCCAAGGCGCCTTCCTCGCCCGAGGACGCCGGAATTTCCGACGTCGTTGAGCAGGCCGTAACCTCGCAACGCAGCCTGTATTTTTCCGAAGAATTCGGCGGCACCAACGGCCCCATTCAGTTCTACATCACGGTCGATGGACAAAAACAGAAGGTCTTCGAGGCCAACGAAAAGCCCGTGATCACCACAAAAGTAGGAGCGGTCGAAGACTGGACGATCGAAAACCGCGCCCTCGAAACCCATGCCTTCCACATTCACCAGATTCATTTTCTGGTCCTGGCCGTGGACGGAAAGCCAGTCGCGAACAAAGACCTGCGCGATACCATCGAGATTCCTTACTGGGAAGGCAAGGGCCCATACCACAGCGTAAAGGTGAGGATGGATTTCCGCGATCCGCATACTGCCGGCATGTTCTTATTTCATTGCCACGTGCTCCTGCACGAGGATCTGGGCATGATGCACAAGATTCTGGTCGAGCCGTAGTCCACCGCAATCGACACCGAGAGGACTTACAACCTATGCGCAGAGCGATGCTGATTATTTCCGGGAGCGTGCTGTTGCTGGTCGCCGGCTACATCGCCGGAACCGTCCGGGCGGCGGTGGTGCACGCGGGACCACAAATGTCGATGGGCAGCTCCGTACCGAAATCCTACGGCAAGCTGGTGGCCGCCATTCCTGACTCGATCGGCACCGGTCTGATCTTTGAAGACGCCGAAGGAGTGATCCGGTTCGTCAGCATGACCGGGATGAAAGAAGGAGAACTGGCGCGCTACGACCAGACTCCGACCCACGGCGGCATTCCGAAAGCGTACGGACATCTGGTCAGCGCGGTCGTGAACAACGGATCAACGGGGATGGTCTTCGAGGATGCGAAGGGTGTGATTCGACTGGTCACTCTGACCGGCGTGACTGAGAAGGAATTGACTCGCGACTAACAGGTGGCCGCTGCGAGCGCTCCATTAGGAGCGCACGGTATAATCTGCGCGCAGTCGGATTAACTCCTCATGGCGCTTGCTGCGGGATCTCGCCTGGGCCCCTACGAAGTTATTGCTCCTGCCGGCGCGGGTGGGATGGGTGAGGTATATCGCGCGCACGATTCGCGCCTGAATCGCGATGTCGCCATCAAAGTCCTGCCCGACCATCTTTCCGCCAATCCTGAACTACGAGAACGTTTCGAGCGTGAGGCGCGGGCCATCTCTCAACTCTCTCATCCCCATATCTGCGTCCTGTACGACATTGGTAAGCATGGAAGTGGCGACTATCTCGTTCTCGAATATCTCGAGGGCGAGACGCTCGGCGCCCGCGTACGGAAAGGGCCGCTTCCGACCGAACTGGTATTGAAGTACGGTGCGCAGATCGCCGACGCGCTCGATAAAGCGCATCGCCACGGCGTGGTGCATCGCGACCTCAAGCCGGACAACATTATGGTGACCAAGTCCGGCGTGAAGCTGCTGGATTTCGGACTGGCCAAGCCAATGGCTACGCCCGCGAATGTTTCTTCTTCCATCGCGGCCACCATGACGCAGAACCCTCTCACGACTGAGGGCACGCTGGTGGGCACGTTCCAGTACATGTCGCCGGAGCAACTGGAAGGGCGCGAGGCCGATGAGCGCAGCGATCTTTTTGCGTTCGGATGCGTGCTCTACGAAATGTCAACCGGCAAACGCGCTTTCGATGGCAAGTCGACGGCCAGCGTAGTAGCGGCCATCATGCACACCGATCCGCCGCCGCTGACCGCGAATGCGCCGCTCACGCCGCCGTCTCTGGACTGGGCGATTCGACGATGCCTGGCGAAGGATCCGGAAGAGCGCTGGCAGAATGCTGGGGACCTGGCGAGTGAGTTGCGCTGGATTCAGGAGGCGGGTTCACGGGCCGGTGTCGCCGTTCCCGCGGGAGTTCGGTCGAAGAAAAAGGCTCTGCGGTGGGCTCTGGTAGCGGCGGTCGGGGTGATCGGAGTCATGGCCGGCTGGTTGCTGAAGCGGCCGCCGATTCAACCCGTGCTGCACGTCGCGGTCAACCTCCCGCCGGGCACGAGCATCGTCCCGGACAACGGTGCGATATTGTCCCCCGACGGACAGCGCGTGGTGATGTTTCTGGCGGACAGCCAAGGCAAGACCAAGCTCTGGGTGCGCCAGCTATCGAGCGACGCGGTTCTGGCACTGGATGGTACCGAGGATGGGATTACTCCCTTCTGGTCGCCGGATAGCCGGTTCATCGCCTTCGGTGCAGTCGACGGAAAAATTCGGAAGATACCCGTCGGCGGCGGTCAAGCGGAAGCTGTGTGTGACATCTGGACGATGTATGGAGCAACCTGGGGGCGGGATGATGTGATCGTAGTTGCCACCGGTACCAAGGGCTTGTTTCAGGTGCCGGCGTCGGGCGGCACACTGGCTCGAATTCCAACTCCGGAGAAGGAATCCAGCGATTATCGCCACCCCCAGTTTCTGCCTGACGGCAAACATGTCCTGGTGACCGCGAATAGTACGGGAGGGATCTATGTCATTGCGCGCGACACGGGACAAGTTCAAGCGATGCTTCCCGACGAGTCAATGGCGCAATATGCCGAGCCGGGATACCTGCTTTTCCTGCATGGCTCAAGGCTGATGGCTCAGCCCTTCGATTTGAAGACTCTGAGATTATCGGGGACTGCCCACCCGATCGCAGAACCGGTGTACTTCGGACCCGCCAGTTTCTCGACGACGGCGGGCGGGCTGCTGCTCTATCAACGATCGTTTCAGACGCAGTTCACCTGGATGGACCCGGTCGGAAACAAACTTTCCAGCCTCGGCAACCCTGGCTATGTGTCTGCCCCATATCTATCACCCGACGGGAAGTACGCCATGGTCACGGTGACGGATCCGCGCCAGGGCAAAGAGAAGCTTTGGCTTTACGATCTCAACCGCGGCACCAGCAGTCCCTTCACTTTCGGCGAGGGGAATGATCAATATCCGGCCTGGTCACCGGACAGCCGGCAAGTGGCTTTCAGTTCTACGCGCCGCGGTAAAGAAGAGGTCTACGTCAAGTCCGTCGCCGGCGGAAGTGACGACCAGCTACTTCTTTCCGTAGAAGGAAACGCCGAGCCTGACCGGTGGTCTTCCGATGGCCGCTATCTCCTCTACGACTACCTCGGTAAAACCAACGGCATCGACGTTTGGGCACTGCCCTTGTTCGGGGACCGCAAGCCCTTTCCGGTTGTCCAAAGTCCTGCGAATGAAGACTGGGGAATATTTTCGCCGGATGGCAAGTGGGTCGCCTACGCGTCGGATGAATCGGGTCGAGACGAGATTTATGTCGTCCGCTTTCCCAGTGGCAGTGGCAAGCGACAAGTTTCCACTGGCGGTGGCATCACTTCCTTCTGGCCGCCAGGAAAAGAACTGTACTACGCGGAGCCGGACGATCACATTGTCGGCGTTGATCTCGATATCGAAGGAGAGAATCTTGCGGTGGGCAAGCCCCACCAGCTCTTCGGAGGACGCCAGTTTCCAGGCTCATCGGGTTTGTTCGTCGCGCCTGACAGCAAGCGCTGGCTGGTCGCCTTTCGCGTCGAGGAGCCAAATGCCTCTCCACTCATCCTGACCACCAATTGGAGCGCAGCGCTCAAACAGTAGTTGGCTGTATCTTCGGCGCGCGGTCTGTATCGCCCAGTGTGTCCCCTATAATAAAAAACCCGGCTCGGTGAGCGGAGTCTCTCTGGGAGACCTCTGACAAGCCGGGGGCTGGATTTTCAATCATGCTGCAACCGGATTTCAAAGAATTCTCCCGCCTGGCGCGCGAGGCCACGCTGGTGCCGGTGGTGAAGTCGGTGAGCGCCGATTTGCTCACGCCGGTCTCCGCTTTCCTTGCCATCGCCGAAAACGAACCACACGCTTTTCTGCTGGAGTCCGTCGAGCGCGGCGAGCAGATCGGGCGCTACACGTTTCTTGGGGCGCGGCCTTACATGCGGGTGAAGGCGCTAAAGGGCGCGGTCGAGATCATCCGCGGCCGTCGCAGCGAGACCATTGAGGACGATATCTTCGCTGTGGTGAAGCGCCTGCTGCATGACCACCAACTGGCCAGCGTCGCGGGACTGCCGCCGTTCACCGCCGGCGCGGTCGGATATTTTGCCTACGACGTCATCCGCCGCCTGGAGAAAATCGGCGACCACGCCAAGGATGATTTACTGCTGCCCGACGCCGATCTGATGTTCTTCGACCGCCTGCTGGCTTTCGATCATCTGCGCCACCAGATTCACATCATGGCCGCGGCGGACGTTTCACGCGAGAGTCCGCGCCGCGCCTACGACCGTGCGCTTCGTGACATTGCTGCCCTGGAGCGAAAACTCGCCGAGGGACTGAGTCCATCTCTGTGGCGCAAATCGGCCAAGCCCAAGGCGCGCAAACTCAAGATTCACGCCGCCACCAAGCGCGACGTCTACCTGCGCAACGTCGAGCGCTGCAAGGAATACATTGCGGCGGGCGATATTTTTCAGGTCGTGTACTCGCAACGCTTCGACTTCACGCCCGACGTTGCGCCGTTCGATTTATATCGCGCGCTCCGCCAGGTCAATCCGTCGCCCTATCTTTATTTCCTGAAGATGGAGGACACGCACATTCTCGGGTCGTCGCCGGAGATGCTGGTACGCGTCACGGGGCGCAAGCTCGAATACCGTCCAATCGCAGGCACGCGTCCGCGCGGCCGCGACGCCGCCGAAGACGCGCTCTTCGAGCAACAGGTCCGCAACGACGAAAAAGAGCGCGCCGAACATGTGATGCTGGTCGATCTCGGCCGCAACGACCTGGGGCGCGTGAGCGAGTACGGCTCCGTGAAGGTAAAAGACCTGATGTATGTCGAGCGCTACTCGCATGTGATGCACCTGGTCTCGGCGCTCGAAGGCACGCTGCGCAAGGACCTCGACGCGCTCGACGCCTTCGCAGCCTGCTTCCCAGCGGGCACGCTGAGCGGTGCACCGAAAGTTCGCGCCATGCAGATCATCGAAGAGCTCGAACCTACGCGCCGCGGCGTCTACGGCGGATCGGTGCTCTATGCCGACTTCGCGGGAAATCTCGATTCCTGCATCGGCATTCGCACGTTACTCATGAAAGGCAAGATGGCATATCTCCAGGCCGGAGGCGGCATCGTCGCCGATTCCGATCCCGTCGCGGAATTTCAAGAGAGCATGAACAAGGCCCAGGCCGTTCTGCGCGCAGTGGAATTGGCTAGAGGCAGTGGCTAGTGGCCAGTGCCAATTCCGGAAATCCACAGACTGTTTGTGATGAATGTCACAGACTCTTTGAAGCTCCGAGACGCATAGTTTTCCCATGAACGCCACAGTCAGCCCCATTATTCAGTCGTATCGCGATCTCATCGTCTGGAAGAAGTCGATGAGTCTGGTGTCGAACATCTACAAGAGTACTCAGGAATTTCCTAAGACGGAGACCTATGGCCTGGCGACCAACCTGCGGCGCGCGGCCGTCTCCATTCCCAGCAACATCGCAGAAGGTCAAGCCAGGCTGACCACCCTTGAATTCAAGCAGTCTCTGGGACATGCCCGCGGATCGCTGATGGAGGTTGAGACCTACATTCTTCTCGCCCAGGAATTGGGCTACCTTCAACCCGGCGAAAGTGAAGGTTGACTCGAGCGCACAGCAGAAGTTGGAAAGATTCTGAATGGCCTGCTGAACTCACTGGGCAGAGTCACGAACCACTGATTACTATCCCCTGATCACTGGTTCAAGAAATCCACCTCTCATGTCCTCTGTGGTGATTCTCAGATTTCCCCTACTTTGCAATTCCCCCATCCCGCGTATAATGCTTCCGGAATTCGACTCCACGTTTTTGAGTCGCGAAGTCACCGTCGACCGGAGGCCACGTCATCATGAGTATTCATGCCTTGAACCGCCGCACGTTTCTCGAAACCGCAACCACCGTCACCGCCGCCACTCTTCTGACCAGCAAACTGGGCTGGGCCGCCGAGCACAAGATCGACAAAGTTGGCGTGCAGCTCT